>CXWL01009129.1_pt1 | contig 11346 bp, 8 predicted proteins | sample 590931 | NCBI WGS metagenome assembly CXWL01 (sample SAMEA3498368, study PRJEB10139) | groundwater metagenome | biome: water well; material: biofilm material | place: Germany | collected 2015-04-27 | reverse complement strand
GCCATCCCCGTTCCGTTCGAAATAGAGGACGCGATACGAGAGCACGCCGGCCGCGGCCAACCGATCACGCACCCAATCAGGCACCGTCCCCAGATCTTCGCCGATGACCAACGTTTTCGCTCTTGCGCTCTCCAGCGCGAGAATCGCCAGGAGATCGTCCGCCGGATAATGCACATAGGTTCCCTTGGAAGCCGGCATCCCGCGCGGAATCCAAAAGAGCCGGAATAAGGCCATCACATGATCGATGCGAATCGCCCCGCCATACCGTAGATTGTTCCGTAGCAGCTCGATAAAGAACTGATAGCCGCTGGCGCGCAGCTTCACAGGGTCGGACGGCGACAGTCCCCAATTCTGCCCTTCCGGCGCAAAGGCATCCGGCGGAGCCCCGCAATCGGCCTGGTGTGCCAGCACTTCCTGGAATCGCCATCCGTCTGCACCGTAGCGATCACTGCCCAGCGCGAGGTCGTGATACAAACCCAACGGCATCCCGGCCTCGTCGGCTTGCACCCCCACAGCGATCAGCTGTTCAGCCGCCAGCCATTGCACATACTGAAAAAACCGCACCCGCTTCATATGCCGGCGCTTGAACTCGGCAACGGCGTCACTCGCGGGCACGCGATAGGCCTCCGGCCAATCCGCCCACACGACTGAGCGGGACTGCACGAATTGCCGCTCATCTTCGAGCGCGTGGAAGAGCGCATATTCGGCAAGCGGTTTCCCCTCCTGCTGAATGTACGAATGAAAAAACCAGCCACGAGCCGTCGTCGGCTTCAGATCCGGTTCCACCCCCTCAAAGTTGTCACGCAGAAAGGTCCGATAGCAGAGGTCCAGCACCGTCCGCTTGAGAGCCGCAACCGCTTCGTAGTCCACATATTCGCTCGTTCGAGCCTTCGTCAGTTGTGCGCGAAAAGCGGGATCGGCCAGGCGATTCTGGACATCCGGCGTGGTCTTTGCTTCAGCCACCCGATCGATGTCGATATAGATCTCGTTGAGATACAGCCGACTACTCGGCGAATAGGGACTGATGTGATACGGCCTGGTGTTCTTCAATGCGTGTAAGGGGTTCAACCCGATGACACCGGCGCCCAACTGTGTGCCCGCCCACTCGACGAACGTAGACAAGTCGCCAAAATCTCCGATCCCCCAGTTCTGTTCACTTCGCAGCGAATACAGTTGCAGGGCGAGCCCCCAGGTCCGAGTGCCGGTATGAAACGGTTCAGGGACATAGCAGCGCGCCGGTGCCATGATCAGACGGAACTGAAGTTCAACCGACGCCGGCCCGCCCTGCACCCAGACCTTCACATCGTAATATCCGATCGGCAAATCCAGCGGCAGGGGGAACGCCAGTCGCACATAGCGACGAGCCTGGATCACCCGCTCCTCATGAATCGGAAGCCCCGGCCCCTCTTTCCACTCACCGTGCTTTTCGCCGCGTTCGCCGGACACCATCCAATGCACGTGAAGCTGCCCGTCATCCGAGGGCTCACAGCGCACGTGCAACGGCCACTCACGAGGAGCTTGGCCGGCCCTGACCACACAAACCGGGTCGCAGCCCTGCACCCACGGCCGCTGATCCCATGCGGTGAGTTCTTCAATCAGCGCGGAACGATCGGCCACGCGAAACCCCATAGCCGAGAGAATGGCCCGACGAGTGTCATCGGTCGTCACATGGCGAGTCCCGGCGATGTCGTGGTAGTCTGCGGCGATACCGGCACGGTCGGAGAGAAGATACAGGAGTTCAGCTTCCGGCAGGTCGTACATGTCAGGGAGTGTGCGGGACGACCTTCTGTAAGTCAAGCTATCCTATTGTTTCCGTAGACTATTTTAGATTATTCGGAATGCCATTGGATATCACTGCCCCCCGCTTCGGCACAAGTTCATGGGCCTACGAAGGTTGGCAAGGACTCGTCTACCATCGAACGTATCCGAAGAATCGATTCAGTCAGGACACGCTCGCGGAATACGCCGCATATCGCATACACCACACGCCACTCTTCTCGACCGTCGGCATCGATCATTCATTTTATCGACCGGCCAGCGCCAAGCAATTCGCCCACTACGCTGAGCAAGTACCGGACGAATTCCGCTTCTGCCAGAAGGTGTGGGAAGAGATTACCATCCCCACCTATGCCAATCTCCCCCGGTACGGCGCGAAGGCCGGCAAGCCCAATCCGCGGTTTCTTGATATCGGCGCCTTTCGCGATCTCGTGCTGCAACCGGCCTTGGAGGGCTTGGGCCAGAAGCTCGGCCCTTTCATCTTCGAGTTTCAGCGCTGGGGACTCGATCCAGCCGTCTTTCTGCAGCAACTCGACCGGTTTCTCGACCAGCTGCCACCCGGCCCCGCCTACGCGACCGAAGTGAGAAATCCCGCGATCCTCGGTCCGCGCTATCACGACATCCTTCGCGCTCATGCGGTGGCCCATGTGTACAATCACTGGACGGCCATGCCCCCGCTGTCCGAACAGCATCAGAAACTGACCGGCACATTCACCGCCCCCTTTACCGTCTTTCGGCTCCTGACTCCGCTGGGACTGGCCTTTGAAAAAGCGGTCGAACGCTACACCCCCTACGATCACATCGTACAGCCGCAACCGCGCATGCGGCAGGAGACCATCACGCTGGTCAAGCAAGCGGCGGCGGAGGGACGATCCTCCTATGTCCTCGTGAATAATCGATCGGAGGGCTGCAGCCCTCTGACTGTCCAAGCCTTGCTTGAAGCGCTCGCCATACCGACCGACTCGCCGTTGTGAGAGCGTCAGCCGCGTGGTAGCATGAGGCTCATCCGTATGGGAAGCTTGAATCCTTCTCATCCGTCCATCGCAGAGGAGGCGTTATGTCTGTCCGTCACTCCACAAGCGGTGTCCTGCTACTCTCCGCACTGATCGGCATTCCTCTTCCTTCGGACGCGGCGGAGGCCATGAACGGCCGGCTTGAAATCGCCGGCGAATATCGGTATGCCGCGCGCGAATCAGAGTCTGTTGCCGATGCCAAAGCGCTCGCCTGCCGGGAAGCCTGGCGTCAGGCCGTGACCAACTCACCGCTCTATCGGGAATACACCGCCGCTGTCATCGATTCTCCCCTCTTGCGTGAGCTGTCCTATACCCTCGCTAATCGTCATGTTCACGATCCCCAGATCATCGAGCAGACTGAACGGGGGCGGACCGTCTCCTGCCGAGTGCAGGGGTATCTCCAGACAGACGAGAGCACACGCGTCATTCGTACACAGCTGACCAGCGGCCCTTCGGCGACGGAGGGGATCGACCAAAACCGCGTGTTGCGCATTCTCACCGTGCGGGAAGAAGCCAATAACATCATTGCGATCCAGTACCAGGCCCTCAAGCGGTTAGACTGGCTCGGCACCCACTATCAGGGCGGGTTACGGGAGTCTGCGGACATCATGGTGGATTTTTATGATGAGCAAGGCTTGCTCATAAAGACCGAGCGCTACCCTGCCCGACGCACGGCAACGGGCGATGATGTTATGAATCCCGGCGCCATCGCCGTCCTCAAAGTGACCAAACCGGCCGGCGGCAAGACATATCGTGTCTGGTTAGTGAAATAGCCCCGGTCACACGCCGCGTCCCTCCTCATTCTGACCCGCCTTCGCAGATTTTTTCTGCCTCCCCCTTTAGTTCGACTGAGTCACAACCGATAGAGATAGCCGAGAGCCTCTTCGAACCGGTCGTCCGTTCATGACGTAGGGAGGGTGCACGGTGATGTCGTCGGCACAAGAACTAGTCCAATCCTGCTCCAACATCTTCACGCTCCCCGAAATCTATTTTCGCGTGCGGGACGTCGTCGACGACTCGACATCGACCATGGATGACCTGGCTAACGCTCTCAAGCTCGACCCGGCGATTTCCGCCCGGCTGCTGCGCATCGTCAACAGCCCGCTCTACGGATTTCCCAAGCAGATTGATACTATTACCCGCGCGGTGAATCTTATCGGGATGCAAGCCGTCAGTGACCTGGTTGCGGCCACCACCATCGGGCGGACCTTCAGTGGCATGACCTCGGACTTGATGGATCTCCCGTCCTACTGGCGCAAAAGCGTGTTATGCGCCTTGCTGGCCGGCAAAATCGCCAAAGCCTGCGGGATCGAAGACAGCGAGCGGTTCTTTATCGAGGGCCTGCTGCGGGACATCGGCCACTTGGTGCTGTATCAGACGACTCCGGAACGGGCTCAGTCGGCCCTTGTCGAAGCGGGCAATTTCGGTACCGCGCTGGCGGAAGTGGAACAGTCCAATATCGGCTTCGACTTCACCGAAGTCGGCGCAGAATTGATTCGCTTCTGGGGCATGCCGGGCCAGATCGAACAGGCCATTCGCCATCAACTGAGTCCGCATGACGCCGGCGAATACAACCTCCATGCGTCGATCGTCCACCTCGCCGGGGCCGTCGTCGATCACGCCGAATTAGACCCGAACCGTGCCAAACAGCCTCCAGCATTTGATCCCTTCGCACTCTCCTGCACACAATTCAATCCCGACGAGCGCCCGGCTCTGCTGAAAGAAGCCCAAGGCCAACTACAAGATACCCTCTCGTTCATCTATCCACTGGCGATGGCGGCGTAGAGTCCGGAACGACTGCCACTCATCCGAATCGCCCTATATTCAACGCGCCAGCGCATACAGCCCCCCAGCGGCCTCATCCCTCGCGCGCGATCTGCGGCATGGGATGGACGTCCCCAGGCCTCCATGCCGCTGGTAGACCAGTCCATCCGAAGCCCATCCCTGAAAAAATCCCTTCGCGCAGTGTCCACTCCCCTCTTTTGAGGAGTGGCCAGGCACAGCCCCGACGCGGTAGGGTATCAAGCCCGACAAATCTCGATGACTGGAATGGAAGGAATAATGACCGTATGAAGAGGCAACGGTTCCGGCTGCTCTTGGCAATGGCTCTGTTCACCCTTGCCGTCCTATCATCCCGCCTGTTCGGAGGCCAACAAGACGACGCGCTGGAAACGGCACGGTTGCTGGCAATCCTCCTGGATTCCGGACGGGTCACGGTCGCTAAACACCAGGGCCTCATCAATAGCCCGAGTCAGACGGACAAGAAATTCACGCCGGAATTATTTGAACAAGAAGTGCACGCTGAGTTCCAGCGGCAGACCGGAATCGCACTGAATAACCTGGAAGGCGCAACCGTTCCGGCAATGGCTAAGCCGCTTCTCGCCCAACTCCTCAGGGACAGCATCGGAACCATCCAAAGCTACCAACCCGTGCTCAGCCTTCCAGGGTTGCGATACAAAGGCCTCATCCCGGCGACCTTCGGCACCGAGACCGCCGCCCGGTTTCAAAAGTTTTCACCGATCTATATGAAGCAGACTGCACCAGACCATTTGGTAAGAAATCTGAAAAACAAGCCCGACGCCTATGAGACCGCCGCCTTCGAACGATTCGGTGGCTCCTCATCCGCATCCGACAAGCGCCAAATCATCAGCGAGCTGGTGGACGGAGAGCGTAGTGCTCGTTTGATGCTCCCGCTCTATTATGAGAAATCCTGCCTGGCCTGCCACGGTGAACCGAAAGGCGAACGGGACATCTCCGGGTATCCACGAGAAGGCGGCAAAGAAGGCGACCTCGGCGGCGCCATCAGCGTCATGATCCCCCTCAAATAACCTGACGTACCTCAAGAAAGCATGCGGCCCAAGAGCGATGCGCTGATAGTCCTTCCGCGCAGGACCCATCGCAGCTCCTTACTGCAGCGTATTGAGCGAGCCGGTAGCGCGCGCGAGGTTGACGCGGGCGGCGTTGAGCTGGAAGAGCGCGTTCACTAGATTCTCTCTTGCTCTGGCCACGCTGGTAAGTCCATTCGTCAGTTCGAAGTAGCTGGCAGCGGTGATTACGGCGTAGCGTTCCCGTGCAAGGTCAAGTTCCTTCGTCGCCATCTGCAATCCGGCTTGCGCAATGATCACCTGCTCTCTAGCCGCTGTGATGGCAGCCAAGGCATCATGTACTTCCATCTTCACCTGGTTGAGCACCGTCCGCATGCGGAGGGCTTCCTGCCTCAGCTGGCTCCGAGCTTCGGCAATGCGACCTTCTCGCTGTGCGCCATCGAAAATTGGGATTTGGAGCAAGAGCGCCATATTGTACGTGTCGAGTGCGTTGTTCCACCGGTTTCCGATCAAGCCGTAGTCTCCCTGCGCAACGAGCGAAGGTACACGCTCACCGGTAATCGACGAATAGGTCAGCTCCGAAGCCTTCACCCGGGTAAACTGCGCTTGCACTTCCGGTCGAGTACTCAAGGCACTCTCCACGGAGCTTTGCGGGCCAGGGATGTCGCCTATGTCGCTCTTAAGGTCGTCTGTGAACGTCAGTTTGATGTCATACGGAATAGCCAACAGATTGAGCAACGTGAGCTTACTATGTTCCATCTCGTAACGAGAGGTGGAAGCCAGTTGACGTTCGGTCGCGATCTGCGCATCAAGGCGAGCAATGTCCAACCCCGTGGCAACACCGCCGCGCTGCCGCTGCTTCACCAGGGCGAGCAATTCCTCCATGACCCGCTGATTCGCCTCATGCATCTTGACCATCGCCATCGCCTTGAGCCCTTCCATGTAGGCTAACGCTGCGCTGGCCATGACATCGTACTTCCGGCTGTCGGACTCAAACTCGGTCACATGCAGTGATTCGCGCGAGGCGCGCCACCGCTGGAGGAGACTCACGCTGAAGAGATTTTGCGATGCATTCACCCGCCCGTCGAAAATGCTGAACGGATCCGTCCGCTGAGGAGCAAGCCCGAAAGTCCCGAGAAACTGCGTTTGCCGCGTCTGGCGAACCGTGCCCGCGAGATTAGGCAGGAGGCTGCCCAATTGTGTCTGCACCTGTCCCTGCGCCGCTTCAATCCGTTCTTTATAGAGCTGCACATCGGGATTGTTGTCGACCGCCGCAGTGAGCGCCCCACGCAACGTCAGATTCAGGACGGCTGATCGAACGGGCGTAGCGGAACCAGTGGTCTCGGCAGCCCACACCACTGGGCTCAACACAAGCACGGCGAACCCCACGGCCCCAGTCAGCCCTCCTCGGCACATCATCGTTCCCGCATACTTTCCTTCACGGATTTCAGCAATGGGCTGAGCAGATACTCGATGATCCGCCGCTGGCCGGTTTTGATTTCGACGATCACCGCCATTCCTGGAGTCAGATTCACCTGCTTGCCCTCCACCTGAATCGTCCCCCGATCCATGCTCACGCGGGTGAGATAGATCAATCCGACTTTTTCAATCGGCGCGGCATCGTCAGACACCGTCAACACACGGCCAGGGATCGTGCCATAGAGGGTGAACGGAAAGGTTTCGACTTTGATTTCAACCGGCTGCCCTTCCTTCACAAACCCCACATCCTTATTCTCCACCTGGGCTTCGACTTCCACCGGATAGTCTTGCGACACAACGATCAACAATTGCTGTGCGGGCGTCACCACCCCACCGACCGTATGGACGGCCAATTGCTGGACAACGCCATCGATGGGAGTCGTCAGCCGCTGTAAATCCGCTTTTTGTCCGGCCTTGGTCACGTCCTGCACAAGTGAAGAAGCTTTGGTTTCGGTGGTGGAGAGCTCTACCTGCTTGGCTTGCTGAAATTCCGACACCATTGCGCGATAGGTTTTCTCGGCCTCGGCGAGCGATGACTGATCCTGCTTCACCTTATTCCGCTGCCCTGCCAACTCCTGAACCTTGTCGATTCGCTGTCCTTCGGCCTGCAGAAAATCCATCTTGGTAACGGCATCATGTTCAAGCAGCTTCTTGTACGCATCGGCGCGCTCCGTCTCCATAGGGACGGTTGCTTCGAGCCTGATAATATTCTCGCGGGTCTGCTCCAACGCGGATCTGCGCTGGTCGATCAAGTGTTGGGCGGCCGCGATTTTCGCCTGATATTCGGCCAGCTGATCGACGAGCAACTGCTGTTGCAACGTCACATACTGCTGGCCAGCATCGGCAGGCGCCTCAAACGTCGACTTTCCAGCGATCAGTGCACGCAGCCTCGCCGACTCCACCCTGGCCGCGCGATATTCATTGGAAGCCCGGTCGTGATCCGCGCGATTCTGCGTGGAGTCCAGCTCAATCAGCACATCGCCTTTCTTCACGACCTGCCCGTCCAACACATGGATCGCAGCGATCACACCGGTCTCATACGGCTGAATCACTTTCGAATATCCGCTGGGAATGATCTTGCCCTGCGCCGTCGCCACGATATCGATCCAGCCGAATGTGGCCCACAGCACCGCGGACAAGAAGACCGCCATGATGGTCCAGAGAATCGCCCGGCCAATCGGCGATGGCGGTGACTGCTGAATCTCCAAGACAGCGGGAAGAAATTCGGTGTTGGGTGGAGAGGGGGTCAGGAACCATTTGCGCAAAGCGCCCGCCGGGTCGTCTCGACAAATGGTTTCCGACCCCTTTCCGGCCTCTGCCTGCCACGCTGCTTTCCACACCGCCCAATGTCGTGCCACTGCCCCGAATGCCATCTGTGATCCCTTACAACTCCTTCGTCGCCTTTACTTACACCAATACCAACGGCACACCATCCTGATGCTGACACAGCCGGGCATAGAATCCCTTCAGCCGTACCAACTCTTCATGCGAGCCGAATTCGACCACTTCGCCTTTTTCAACGACATAAATACAGTGGGCCGGCCGCACAGTGCTGAGCCGGTGGGCGATGATGAACACCGTGCGCCCTTTGCAAATCAGAGCCATGTTCTGCTGAATAATCGCCTCTGATTCATAATCCAATGCGCTCGTCGCTTCGTCAAAGATCAGAATGCGGGGATTCGCTACCAACGCACGAGCAATCGCAATGCGTTGTCGCTGCCCACCGGACAGCGAACAACCATGCTCTCCGACCAACGTGTCATAGCCCTCAGGCAATTCGAGAATGAACTCATGGGCGCCGGCCAGCTTCGCGGCGTGCATTACCTGCTCCATTGCCAACCCCGGATCGGTCAGAGCAATGTTGTCGCGCACCGATTGGTTGAAGAGAAAGTTCTCTTGCAGCACAACGCCTACCTGGCGGCGCAACCAGGCAGGATCGACCTGCGCCAGATCGACGCCGTCGACCAGGATGCGGCCCCTCTCCGGCACATAGAGCCGTTGAATCAATTTGGCGATAGTGCTCTTCCCCGACCCCGACCGCCCGACGATACCGATGACATTGCTAGGCGCCACGGTAAACGAGATCTTACGCAATACTTCCGAACCGTCTGGGCGGTACCGAAAGGTTACCTCTTCAAACACCACCTGTCCGACGACTTGCGGCAGGGTGGTCCGATTCGGATTGTAGGACGGTTCCGGCTGGGTATTGAGCACATCCCCAAGCCGTTGCACCGAGATACCGACCTGCTGGAACTCCTGCCAGAGATTGACGAGGCGCAATAGCGGACCGGTCACCTGCGCCGAGAGCATATTAAAGGCGATCAGCTGCCCGATACTGAGATCCCCTTCGATCACGCGATAGGCGCCGACCCAGAGCACCGCCACGACAGTAATTTTCTGAATGCAGATGGCCACCTGGCCCGCCACCGTAATCAGACTCGTGGCGCGAAAACTGGCGCGCACATACCCAGCCAGCTGCTCCTCCCACTTGCGCAACAGCGGCGGCTCCACCGCCATGGCCTTCACAGTTTGAATGCCGCAGATCGCCTCGACCAGGAAGGCCTGGTTCTCCGCTCCACGATTGAACTTTTCGTGAAGCCTGGACCGGATCGCCGGCGTAATGACAATCGACAAAAAGGCATAGAACGGCAACGACACCATCACCACACCCGTCAGCATTGGGCTGTACAACCACATCACGGCAAGGAAAACCACCGTGAACAGCACATCCAACACCACCGTGACAGAATGGCTCGTCAGGAACTGGCGAATCTGTTCCAGTTCACGCACCCGGGCCACGGTATCGCCCACACGCCGCGCTTCAAAATACGCCAGCGGCAACGCCAGAATGTGACGAAACAATTGTGCGCCGAGTCCGACATCGATGCGATTGGTCGTATGGGAAAAAAGATACGTGCGCAACCCGCCGAGCAGGGCGTCGAAGATCGCGAGTGAGATCATCCCGATCGCCAGAACGTGCAAAGTCGTGAAGCCCTTGTGCACCAACACCTTGTCGATCACCACTTGGGTAAACAGCGGCGTGAGTAACGCAAACAGTTGCAGGAAAAACGAGGCGACGAGCACTTCTCCGAGAAACTTTCGATATTTGACGATTGCCGGAATAAACCAGGTGAAATCGAATTTCAAATCTTGCAGGCGCAGATTCGCCCGCTTCGTAAAGAGCAGTAAGTCGCCGGACCAGGCCGACTCGAACTGCTCACGCGAAAGCACCAACGGCCGCCCGGCCACAGGATCCTGAATCAGCACTTTGTCGCCATCAATCTTGGCCAGCACGACGTAACGGCCGTCCGTGCGCTTCGCAATCGCGGGAAACGGCGTCCCGGCCAGCTTGCTCCAGGACGTGTTGAGCGACCCCACTTTCAGCCCAAGATGTTTGGCAGCACGCAGGAGATCGGTATCAGTGAGCACCTGCCCTGACTGGGCAAACTGATGGCGCAATTGTGAACCGTCGGCGGGAAGATCGTAGTACCGGGCGAGGATGAGAAGGCAGACGAGGCCCGTGTCCTCTGAGTTCGTAATAGTCGGAGTCGGGTTCGGCTGCAGTGAAGAGGGGGAAGCTCCACATACATCGATTGGCATGGCTCCATATTATAGGAATACGAATGAATAGCCAACCTATTTTTCAACCAGAAAAGACAAGAGCACTCATAGACATTCATCACTCCCGGCACAGCCAGTCACTTGGCAAGAATGGCAATGGGCCAGTTTCAATCTAGCAAACCAGCGATTTCTTCCAAGCTCCACACCCGATCGGCTACGCCAGCCTCCATCGCAGGGGTAACACGCAAGGTCTGGCGAACCCTGGCGAAGTTGTAATGTATGAAGTGGAGCGCCACAGCATGGGGCTGACTCTCGATCTTCTTGCTAAATGCATTCGTGAGGCGGGTCATCCGGCGCATGCTCATCCACATCGTGAAGTTCTACCGTTCTACAAAACTCGTTGATACCTGCTTCATGTCGGGCTTCCCCTTGATGGTAGTCTTCCGAGTTCAACAGCAGTCCGCTGAGCTATACCGTGTAGCCCCTTGGTTCGGAGGCGCATTATAAATCTTGCCGAACATCGCATAATCCACCTCAGCACCAAAGAATCACTCTACAGCAGTCAAATAGGCCTTGGATCCATCGGTCGTGAGTTGCCCACGATGGGCCAGACGTGTTGCCAAGTCATCATGGGCTGCTGCCGATTTAGTTGACACCACCCTACGCTAATTCTGCCTGCCGTTCGAACTCTA
>CXWL01003374.1_pt1 | contig 11347 bp, 9 predicted proteins | sample 590931 | NCBI WGS metagenome assembly CXWL01 (sample SAMEA3498368, study PRJEB10139) | groundwater metagenome | biome: water well; material: biofilm material | place: Germany | collected 2015-04-27 | reverse complement strand
TTATTCACGAAGACTTCTGCTGTAAAAGATCAGCGTCTATTCGTACCGGAGCGCTTCGATAGGATTGAGGCGAGCAGCCTTGTTGGCTGGATACAATCCGAAGAATAGGCCGACCACGAGTGAGAAGAAAAATGCGAGGAGAATGACGTTGCCGGAGATGATAGTCGGCCAGCCGGCAATCAACGTCGTCAACTTCGCCCCGGCAACCCCCAGAACGATACCTAGCGCGCCTCCCACCAGGCTCAAGGTCATGGCCTCGATCAGGAACTGCATGACGATATGCCGGCGTTTGGCGCCCACCGCCATGCGGACCCCGATCTCCCTCGTCCGTTCCGTCACGGACACGAGCAAGATATTCATGATACCAATCCCACCGACCAACAGGGACACGGAGGCAATGGCAAACAACATCATCGTCAAAGTCTCACTGGTGCCTTCTTGAACCTTCCCGATATCGACCTGAGTCCGGATTGTAAAATCATCCTCCTGCTCCGTCTGAATCCGATGGCGCGACCGTAATACCTCCNNCTCGACCTGATCGGTCGAGCCGAACATCGCCCCCACAGACCCGATAAATGACGTCCCGAATACTTTTCGTTCCGCCGTGCTGAAGGGGATGAAAATCACATCGTCCTGATCCGCCCCTTGCGCAGACTGGCCTTTCGGCGCTAGCACTCCAATGACACGGAACGGCACGTTCTTGATGCGAATCACCGCTCCCACCGGCTCTTCGCCAGGTTCAAACAGATTCCCGACGATCGTCTGGCCGATGAGCGCAACTCGGGCAGCGCTTTCCAAGTCCGTTTGAGTGAAGGGCCCTCCGCTCGTAAAGGACCAGTCTCGAATGGTGAGATAGCTCGGTGAAATGCCATTAATCGGCCCGTTCCAGTTCCGATTCCCATAGACAATTTGCATGACATCGCGCTTGGCCCATCCGGTATCGGCCAGCAAGGGGACGCGCTTTTTCAGATCCAAGGCGTCGGATACCGTGAGCGTCATGGCGCTCCCTTGACTCCCTCGTACGCCGCTCGCGGAGGTCACCCCGGGGAAAATGACAATAACGTTTGTGCCCATCGTCGCAATTTGCGCTTGCACGGCCCGTTTGGCACCCTCGCCGATACTCACCATCGCAATGACCGCCGCCACACCGATGACAATCCCCAGCATCGTAAGACCGGCTCGCATCCGATTCCGAGCCAAGATCCGCAACGCGGTCAAAATAGTGAGCCACACAAACGCCGACATCTAGCCCCCAACTGGAATGGCCGTTGACCGCGCTTTGGTTACACGGTCGCTTAATACTTGTCCATCTTTGATCACGATCTCGCGCGCGGCATAGGCCGCGACATCCACTTCGTGCGTCACTAAGATGATCGTAATCCCTTCATCGCGATTCAGCGTTTCCAGGATTCGCATGATTTCTTGGCTCGACTGAGTGTCCAGATTGCCGGTCGGTTCATCGGCAAGGAGCAACGAGGGTGACGTAACCAACGCTCGCGCAATCGCCACTCGCTGTTGCTGCCCTCCGGACAACTGGGTGGGATAATGGTGTTCTCTACCCTGCAACCCCACCCGGCCTAATGCCGCTGCAGCCTGCGCCCGTTGCTCCTTGAGCGAGAGCCCCCGATAAAACAGCGGAAGCTGCGCATTTTCGAGCGCGCTGGTTCTTGGAATGAGGTTGAAGCTCTGAAAGACGAACCCGATCTGCTGATTGCGGATCCCGGCCAACTGATCGGGCTTCAGGTTGCCCGCTTCTATCCCGTTCAGCCGATAACGCCCCTTCGTCGGCTGATCGAGGCAACCAAGAATATTCATGAGGGTGGACTTACCTGACCCGGAAGAGCCCATGATGGCGACGAACTCACCCTGCTCAATCGTGAGACTGAGGCCGCGCAACGCTTGGACCTCCATGTCGCCGACCCGGTAGATCTTCCAGACATCTTCGCATTCGATCAGTGCAGCCATCGGCGTTTCTCGTGAAACGTGAAACGTGAAACGTGAAACGCAAGCCCTTCGAAAACGGCGCGATCCGAAGATCGAAGTTCTGGGTTCGACGTTCCGAAAACTTCGAACTTCGGACTTCGAACCCTCGCCAGACGTGCCTGGATCGTATGCGACAAGATCCGCTTCATAGGTGGTTACATTCCGCGACTGCGCGTGGAGCCCCGCTGTCCACCGCTTCCAAATCCAGGAGGCAGATCGCTTCCAGCCCGATCACCTTTCGATCGTTCAATCCCTACAACCACCAATGTCCCTTCAGACAACTCCTCCGACACAATTTCCGTTGCCAATCCATCGGAAATACCAGTTTGGACATGAAGGGGGTCGAGTTCCCCGGACGGTCCTAGCTTCCAAATGGTGCGGCTTGGCACTATGGTTCCTTTGCCGGTTCCTGCCGCCTGCTCTGGGCCCTTGGCTTTGGCCGGCTTACCGCCGGCCGTGCGGTCGGATGGACCAGCAGTCGGGGGGGTGAAGCGCAACGCGGCATTTGGCACTTTCAGCACTGCGTCTCTTTGAGCGACAACGATGGAGACATTCGCTGTCATCCCCGGCTTCAGACGGAGGTCCTGGTTATCAACATTGACCACCACGTTATAGGTCACCACATTTTGCACATTAATCGGTGCAAGACGAACCTGGCGGATTGTGCCGGAAAATTGATGGCCTGGGTACGCATCGACCGTGAATGTGGCCTCTTTCCCTTCTGTAATACCCCCGATATCCGACTCGCTGACGTTGGTGTCGACCTGCATCTTCGTCAGATCAAGCGCGATCAAGAAGAGGTTGGGTGTGGCAAAACTGGCCGCAATCGTTTGACCGACCTCCACGTTTCTGGCAACCACAATCCCGTTCACTGGCGAGCGAATGACGGTGTATTTCAAGTCCAACTCTACGGCATTCAAGGCCGCCTCGGCCTGCTTTACTTGCGCCCCTGCAACGTTCATCTGCGCTTCAGCTGCCTGGAAATTCGTCGTGGCGATATCGACGTCGTTCTGAGAGACAAACTCCTGCGCTACCAATGATTTCACCCGATCCAACTCACGCTTGCGTTGAGCCAGATCGGTTCTGGTGCGTGCGACATTCGCTTTCGACATTTCAAGATTGCTGGCCGCTTGATCTCGCCTGGCTCTCATTGGCTCCGGATCAATGACGGCCACGATATCGCCGGCTTTGACCACCGAATTAAAGTCGGCGTGCAGGCTCTTGATCATGCCCGACACCTGCGTCCCAACTTGAACTGAGACGACGGGATTGATCGTTCCCGTCGCAGTTACGAGCGAAATAACGGGGCCTCGCTCGACCGCAGCGCTCCGATATCGAACCGGGACTTTGCGTTCCCCATTGAAGAAGACATAGCCGCCGATCGTTAACCCAATGGCCAGGACACTGATAATCATGACGGCGCGGCGCATCAATTCATTCTCCAATCCCCTCACCGACTTAAAATGTATTGTATCAACAAGGCTGAAGGGAATACACAGCCTCTATGGGCTTTAGTAGACTGCGAAAAAACCATCCGGCATAGCAGAACTTAAATGGCTTGCATGCCCGGGATAAACCTGGTTTGTCTGGCCCATCTAGTTGGTCTGGCCTACCTGGCTTATCCGGTTAGTCTGGTTCAACCAAATAAACAAGACAAACCAAACAAACCAATGAAGCTCCCCGCAGCAAGCTGCGGGGTATCTTGCGAAATTCTCCGAAGCCACTACCCTCCTTTGCCAAGGCTACGGAGGGTTCCCCTCGCCTTCATCCCCGTAGCAAGCTACGGGGTATTCGGCGAAGGAGAATAAAACAAGACAGGCCGTCCGCCGAGCGGCGGACGGCCTGTCAGGCAACCGGACTATCGCTCTGATTAGGGACTGACGCTGATGCGCTCCTTGATTAAATCAAAGGTCTCTTTGGGGATGACACTTTTGGCCACCAATTCACCCTTCACCCGATACGGGCGATTCATCACAATACGCTCTGCCACATCTTTAGAGAGACCGAGCACCAGCACCATATCGCCTGCAGACGCCTTATTGATGTTCATGGAAGAAGCCATGGACGGGGAGGCCTTCGTCGCCAATGGCGCAGGCGCCCCTGCAGGAGCGGGGATCGAGGACGGCACGGGAGATGCTCCACCCCCTGTCACGGAACGTGACTGATCTTTCAACTCTTTCTGATAGCGAGCAACCAGAGACTTGAGCGTTTCGTTATGCTGCTTCAAATCCTCATATTCATGACGCACCGCCCGATTCTGAAAAGAGAGCTGCTTCACACGATCTTCGAGTTCCTTGGTCCGGCCTTCCACAGTACCGCGCTCCTTATCGCGGCCATGTTGAATGCGCTCAAGTTCATCGCGCGCGGCCTGGGTTTCGTTCCCGAATTTCACATTGAGATCCTTGAGCGTCTTGACTTGCTGCTCCAAGGCATTCTTCTGCGTACGTGTTCGCTCCAGCTCCAAATTCGCCGACTCGACATCGACCATCGCCTCTTCATATTTCTTTGAACTGACACAGCCGACCATTGCGACTGCACCAATCATTACAACCGCCGCCATCCACACTGATTTCATGCGAACCTCCCCCTACTGAGCGTAGTTTCTGCAACAGATGCTGGCCACCGCCGTCCATCCGGCATGCCTGCCGGTATGAAAGGGCAATACCACACCCATGCGTATAATGTTGGGTGTATGCCATGCCTTCCATTTTGTCAATAGATTTGCTGCTCCTCCTCCGTCACCGATCACCATGAAAGTCCGCGGTAAATCGTTTCCTTGCTTGACGGACTGTTGCCACTTTGTGAATATGATCGAGGCTCGCCGTCCGAATGCAATCTCATCTAACCTGGATTATTCATGAATGCCGTCGCGAGGCGTTCGAGACCGAAGCCCGCCGGGGCTTCTCGCAAATAAGGCCGACGCAGGCGTACAGGCAGTCCGTAGAGGAGGCCGAACGAGAAAAGCCCCCGCCGGGCTGGAGGATCGGGCGACATAGCAGGTATTCATTAATAGTCCAGCCTAGAAAGACTTCGCATGAACGAATGGGGTCCTGCTCTCGCCACGATCTTGGGTGTTGTGGAGGGACTGACAGAGTTTCTGCCCGTCTCTTCGACCGGCCACTTAATTCTCGTCGGCCATGTCCTTGGATTTGAGGGGGAACTCGCTGCCAGCGCCGAGATTTCGATCCAACTTGGCGCCATCCTGGCCGTCATCGCCTATGAACGGCACAAGCTCGCGTCCATGATCGGACAGGCAAGCCGGGAGCAGCGGGACATCTCCGCCATGATTCGAGCACGAGGAACGACCCCCTGGGCAACAGTCCTGCGAACCTCCTGGGCAACTCACAAGAATCTTTGGTTTCTCCTCGGACTCGGTCTCGCTTTCTTACCGGCCGCTGGGATCGGATTCCTGACTCATAACTGGATTAAAAACCACCTCTTTACGCCTCAAACTGTGGCTGTCTCCTCCATCGTCGGAGGTCTGATTATTCTCGCAGTTGAAGCGCGTCGTAGCCAAGCACAGGTCCAGCAACTCGAACAGGTAAGCCTGATCTCGGCGTTCTGGATCGGCCTGGCCCAATGCGCCTCATTACTCCCCGGTATGTCCCGATCCGGCTCCACGATCATCGGTGGGCTCTTGGTAGGATTGGACCGGAAAGTTGCGACGGAGTACTCGTTTTTTCTCGCCCTTCCCACCCTCATCGTCGCGACCTGCTATCAAATGTGGAAATCACGGGACGTCTTCCAGCAAGACGACTATCTGGCCCTCGGGATCGGGATGCTCGTGTCGTTCGTTGTCGCCTGGATTGTGATTGCAGCTTTTCTGACGTTTGTGAAACGGCACACTCTCCGACCCTTTGCCTATTACCGCATACTCATGGGCATCGCCGTCTTCTATATCTTTGGCTTCTAGCGTCTGACTTGTTCATTTGGTCTGTCTGGTTTGTTTGGCCGAACGAAACTAACCAGATGAACCAAATCAACCAGATAACCAGACAAACAGGGCTAGACTAGTGCCCAGCGGATCATTGGACAGGCGCTTGGGATTTCAGTTATTCTACAGCAGCATTTACCGAGTCATCTGTTTCGTATAACCAGGAACATAGTTAACCCGATTGCGCAGCTAACTTTTTGACGCACGACAAAGGAGGGTACTTTACGATGGCTCAATCCCAATCCGACACAGTTCATGTCTTCGATACGTGGGTGAAGGGCACGAAGCGGCTCCTGCACTTCGACGTGATGACAACGGATGAGACGACGGCGTTGACGCTCGCCAAGCAGCATTTGGCCAGCCTCGGAGAAGATAACGTACCGGTTACAGTGAAAGAATGTCAGTTCTGCCACACCGAACCGCTGGCGATGTTCTCCCCCGAGCAGCAACGTCAATTCCGTGAGCAAGGCGGATTCATCATCACCCTCTCGACTTAGCGCGCGACGCGCGAGGGTTGATCTGGTTCATCTGGTCTGTCTGGTTCATCTGGTTAGTTTCATTCAACCAAAAAACCAGACAAACTAAACAAACCAAATAACGGTCTTCTTAAGCTGGCGGTGTTTCGTGCGGCAGAAGGGAGAGATCTTTCTTCTCAAAGGCAAAATGGATGATCAAGAACACGACCCCTACGCTGATCGCCGAGTCGGCGACATTGAAGGCCGGCCAATGGTAGGAACCCACATAGACATCGAGAAAGTCGATTACTTCTCCATAGCGTAATCGATCGATCAAATTCCCGATCGCCCCTCCAAGAATTCCGGCAATACTGAGCTGCCCCATCCAATCCTTCTTCGGCAACCGGAAGAGAATCGTCCCCAACAGGGCCAGAGCAAACAGCGACGTCACGCCGAAGAACACCATGCGAAACGCATCGCTGCTGCCGGCCAGCAGTCCAAAGGCGGCGCCGGGATTGCGGATATAGGTCAGGCTGAAGAGATTGGGAACAATCGGAATGGACTCATTCAGCCGCATCGACTGCACGATGGACAGTTTCGTGACCTGGTCGATCACCACGATCGCGCCGGCGAGTACCGCCAGAAGCAGATAGCGGACAGGCCCGCTCATCACTGAACCGCCTCCACGCAACGCTCACAGAGCGTTGGATGGGTGGCGTCTCTCCCGACCGCCTCTCGATAATTCCAACAGCGCTCGCATTTTCCGAAAGAGGACTTTGTCGCCGCAATTGCCAGCGGGCCTTCTGCCTCACCGCTGGCGGCCAGTTCCACCTGTGAGACGATGAAGAGCGTGGTCAGCTCTTTCCGATAGGGTTCGAGAAACTCGCAGGTATCTGCATCGGCTCGAAGCTCCACCGTCGCCTCCAACGATGATCCGATCGTTTTATCCCGCCGACTTCCCTCCAGCACACCCTGCACTTGCGTGCGATAGCCCAACAACCGTTCCCATCGTTGGGCCAAAGCGGCATCCTGCCATTGTGGCTGAACCTCTGGAAATGCGCTCAGATGGACACTGCTCACTCCGAGACGTCCTCCTGGCTGCGCAGCCAGGGTCCGCCAGATCTCCTCGGCCGTAAAGCTCAACACCGGGGCCATCAGCTTCGTCATGGAGACGACGATCTCGTAGAGCACCGTCTGCGACCCTCGCCGCAATGGCGAATCGGCCCGGAATGTATAGAGCCGATCTTTCAGAATATCCAGATAGACGGAACTCAGATCCACCGAGCAGAAGTTATTGAGCGCATGGAAGATTGTGTGAAACTCAAACTCATCATAGGATTTCCTGACCCGTGGAATCAGTTCACTCAGCCGATGCAGCGCCCAACGATCCAATTCAGGCAACTGCTCATACGGGATTCGATCTTTGTCTGGGTCGAAGTCGTACAGATTACTCAGCAAGAAGCGGCAGGTATTTCGAATCTTTCGATAGGCTTCGATGAGATGGGTCAGGATTTCAGGGGAAATCCGAACATCATCGCGATAGTCCTGCGCCGAGACCCATAAGCGCAAGACTTCTGCGCCAGACTGTTTGATCACATCCTGCGGCGCGACGACGTTCCCCGCCGACTTGGACATCTTCTTGCCCTGCCCATCGAGGACAAAACCGTGGGTCAGGACGGCCTTGTACGGCGCGCGACGATCCGTGACAACCCCCGCCAGCAAGGCGCTGTGGAACCAGCCTCGATGCTGATCCGACCCTTCGAGGTAGAGATCGGCCGGCCACCACTTCCGTGCTTTCAACACCGCCGCGTAACTGACACCGGACTCGAACCAGACATCGAGAATGTCCCGTTCCTTCTCGAAGGCTGTTCCCCCGCATTTCGAACAGGTCGTGCCCTTGGGCAACAGATCGGCAGCCGATTGCTCAAACCACACATCGGCCCCCTTGGATTCCATCAACGTCGCAAGATGCTCGATCACAGTCGGATCGACCAGCACAGACCGACACCCCATACAGGTAAAGCCTGGAATCGGTACGCCCCACACACGCTGACGCGACAAGCACCAATCGGGCCGGTTTTCGATCATCCCGTTGATCCGATCACGGCCGTAGGCTGGAATCCAGCGAACCCGTCCAATCTCTGCCAACGCCTCTTTCCGCAGATCGTTCGTCTCCATCGACACGAACCACTGCTCGGTGGCGCGGAAGATGACGGGATTCTTGCAACGCCAACAGTGCGGATAGGAATGGTTCAACGACCCATGGCCGAGCAAGCGTCCGTTGGCTTGCAGGAACTCTACAATCTTCGGATTCGCCTTCAACACATGCTGGCCGGCAAATTCCTTCACGACGTCGGTAAACCGCCCGCCGTTGTCGACCGGCGCCAAAATCTCCAATCGTTCACCAGGCGAAGCCTTGGCATTGTGCTCAAGGACGAGGATGTAGTCTTCCATGCCGTGACCAGGCGCGATATGGACACAACCGGTTCCCTGATCGAGGGTGACAAAGTCGCCGAGCAGAATGGGTGACAGGCCGGTGGTCAGGGGCCGTTGCGTCTCGATCCCTTCGAATCCTTCTTTCCCCTTCTTCACCCCGAATACTCTCGCCCCTTCGAGTTTGCAGGCCTTCGTCATGCTTTCAAGAAGCTTCTCCGCCACGATCAGCACTTCGTCGCCGGTCTGAACAAACGCATAGTCGATCTCAGCATGGAGACAGACCGCTTGATTGGCAGGAAGGGTCCATGGGGTGGTTGTCCAGATCACGACGGAGACCAACTTGATGCCGAGAGGAAATGAGATATCGGGGAACGTCTTGCTGAGCACCGTGGGCGACGTGACCAACGGAAACTTCACATAGATCGAGGGAGAGGTGTGGTCTTCGTATTCGACTTCCGCCTCGGCTAGGGCGGTTTGGTCCGCCGTGCACCAGAGGACCGGCTTCAGGCCTTTATAGACGCCTCCCCGCTCCACGAATTTACCGAACTCACGAATGATCGTGGCCTCGTAGCCTGGATTCATCGTGAGATAGGGCTGCTGCCAATCGCCTAGGATGCCCAGCCGCTGAAACTCCTCACGCTGAATCGTGTAAAACTTCTCCGCATATTCCCGGCAGAGTTTGCGGATGGCCGGAGTATCGAGTGTTTTTTTCTTGTCGCCGAGTTCTTTAAGCACTTGATGTTCGATGGGAAGGCCATGGCAATCCCACCCCGGCACATAGGGCACTTGATAGCCCGCCATCGTCTTCGATTTGATGATGATGTCCTTGAGAATCTTGTTCAGCGCGTGACCGATATGGATGCGGCCATTGGCGTAGGGCGGCCCATCGTGTAAGACGTATAACGGCCGGCCTTTCCCCGCCTCCTGAATCTGTTCGTACAACCGTTCCCTCTCCCACGAGGCCAGGAGTTCAGGCTCCCGCTGCGGCAGGTTCGCCTTCATCGGAAAATCGGTTTTGGGAAGATTGAGGGTGGCTTTATAGTCCATTGCCTTGAATGATGAATGTTAAATGATGAATTGTGAATTATTCTGAATTAAGGGGCGGGTTCAACCTGAAAATTCAACATTCATCATTCATAATTCACAATTGATGTCAGCTCACAGACATCATGCGGTCCAGCGCCACCTTCGCCCAATGCTTCTCATCGTCCGGAACGACGATATGGTTCACGACGTGGCCGTCGGCAAGATTTTCCATCGCCCAGCAGAGATGGGCTCCATCGATCCGGAACATCGTCGCGCATTGGCAGACCGTGGAGGAGAGAAAGAAGACTTTCTTATCGGTGAGGTCACGCTTCAATCGATTGACCAGATTCAACTCCGTTCCCACCGCCCATGCCGTCCCGGACGGCGCTGCCGTCACCGTACGGATAATAAACTCCGTGGACCCGGACAGGTCTGCCTTATTGACAACATTCTCGTGGCATTCGGGATGGACGATCACCTTCCCATCCGGATACTGCTTGCGAAAGTTGTCCACGTGCACGGGCTGGAACATCTGGTGCACACTGCAATGGCCCTTCCAGAGAATCAGCTTCGCACGCCGGATCGCCTCACGCGTATTGCCCCCGTTGGGTTGATAGGGATCCCACACGATCATCTCTTCTCGCGGCAGCCCCATCTTGTTGGCCGTATTCCGGCCCAAGTGCTCGTCCGGGNNCCATTCTATGACCGCCTTCGCGTTGGAGGATGTACAGGTAATCCCGCCATGTTCGCCGCAAAAAGCTTTGAGCACGGCGGCAGAATTCACATAGACCGCCGGCATGACGGTCTCTTCCACAGGAAGAATACGCCCCAACGTCTCCCAACATTGATCGACCTGTTCGATGGCCGCCATGTCCGCCATGGAGCAGCCTGCTGCCATGTCCGGGAGGATCACCGTTTGTTTGGAGCGGCTCAAAATGTCGGCGGTCTCGGCCATGAAGTGCACGCCACAAAAGACGATATAGGGCCGCTCCGACCGCTCAGCTGCCAGTTTCGAAAGCAGGAGGGAATCCCCGCGAAAGTCCGCATGTTCGATGACTTCATCCCGTTGATAATTATGGCCTAGAATCATAACCCGATCACCCAGCACACGTTTCGCCTCAACTGTCCGGCGAAATAACTCCTCCGCAGGCAGTTGCTGGNNGCGAAATAGCGTAAGACAACATTCTACGTGAGGGTTTCCTGACAATCAATGAAGCAGGCTGAGGTCGAGGCCAAGGTTGAGCGAAGATCAGACGCTTTTGTTCTCAGCCTGACCTAAGCCTTAACCTTCAGATAGGCCTAATACCCCGTTGACAATACAAGGAGGCTGGCGATACGATTCTCCGTCGAAGCTAGGGGAGCCACACGGCTGAGAGTCCGCCCAAACGGATGACCCTCAGAACCTGACCTGGGTAATACCAGCGTAGGGAAGCGAGAACAACCGGACACCGTTGGTCTCTCTGCCGCACCCCCTGCTAGTGGTGTGGCATTTTTATTTTTGACGACTGAGCAC
>CXWL01001946.1_pt1 | contig 11348 bp, 8 predicted proteins | sample 590931 | NCBI WGS metagenome assembly CXWL01 (sample SAMEA3498368, study PRJEB10139) | groundwater metagenome | biome: water well; material: biofilm material | place: Germany | collected 2015-04-27 | reverse complement strand
GTGGATCGTCAAGGTGGCAATGAGTATCGATCAGCATACATCTGGTCTCACAGGAAACGACCGTATCCAGCCTAGGCTGGATACGGTCGTGGGTGACGTTAGGGCAAGCGAGGTTGAGCCGTGAACCGAGTACGCAGCACGATCCCCAGTAAGCCAGTCGCAAACAATGCGATTGACGCAGGTTTGGGGACCGTTGGGACAATGTCCGGTGTGGAATGCAGATGCGCAGGCAACTGGGCTGTGGTGAACGTCACAAACTCGGTGCCGGATTGTCCCCCTGGAAACGCCACGTTGTCGGTACCGATCACGACTCGGCCGCCCAAGTCAGGAGGGCGAACGTCGTTCGACCGTCTCCGCCGTAGTTCGTGCCAAGCAAGGAAAACAGTGCCTGGTTTGTGTTGATGGAGAGCAAGCTGCCGTCAGCGAGGGCCCAGCCACGAGGCGCATAATTTCCTGCAAAGAGCGTCAATTCTCCAAGGTAGGTTTCCCCAGAGACTCCACCGTCATGGGAGGGAAATATGCCTTGGGTGGCAATCAGATAGTTCAATGCTAGAGACGGTTGCGTATTTGGAATGGGTTGGGTTCCCCCTGTCAGGCCGGTGAAATCGGCTGACGGTGGAAGGGTGTGGAGGTGACCAAGCATGTGTGCTTGGGTCAAGGTCACTTCTTCGGCGCCGAGGGTTTCGCCCAGGCTCCATGGGTGTAACCCCGGTCCCGTGCCGGCTCCGACCACGGCCCGTCCTCGGAGATCAGGAAGTGCAAACGAGGTGATCCCATCGCCGCCATAGGTGGTGCCGAGGATAGCAAACAGGGCATCATTTCCAGAGATGGGGAGTAGCTGCCCATTAGTAAACGCCCACCCACTCGGTGAGAAATTTCCGGCAAACAGTCCGACTTGTCCCAGGAACGTGCTTCCCCCGGTTCCGTTGCCTGGTCCGGCGAACACGCCATCCGTGGCGATAACGTAATTCAATCCCAAGGAGGGTTGAATGGTCGAGAAGGGTTGGTTGCCGCCAGTGGCGCCTGTCAGGAGACTGGGGGGAGGCAATGTATGGTTATGCGCCGGCAACTGTGCCTGAGTCAGCGTGACGGTCGTTGTGCCGTCAGTCTGGCCAAGGTCCCACGGACTCAATCCAGGCCCTGTGCCGGTGTGAACGGGCGTACGGCCGACCAAGTTCGGTACCGCGAAGTTCGTTGTGCCGTTGCCGCCATAGGTGGTGCCGAGCAGGGAAAATAGCGCCGTATTTTGCGCAATGGGAAAGAGATGACCGTCTGCCGCTACGGCGTGTAATGACTCTCCTCCCGGTGTAAAATTGCCCGCAAACAGCCGGACATTGGCAAGGGTCTGTTCCCCCGCCCCCACGACGCCATCGCGCGAAGGAAAGATACCCTGAGTAGGGACAAAATAGTTCAACGCCAGGGATGGCTGCATATTCGTGAAGGGCTGGTCACCACCAGTGACACCGGTAACCCCGTCGGCAAAGGCGGTAACCGGTTGTAGAGCGCAGGCTCCCAATAAAAGCATCGTGGCCATGGAACGTTTCATTGCGATCTCCTTATGAGAGAGCCGTCCTGGCGTGAGGGTATCGGTAACGGATGAGAACGTAGACATTGCCATTGAGATCCCTCTTGTGTCACCGGTTGTTTGACCAAGACGGTCTTTGGACTGGCGATAGAAGAAACGCGTCTCGCCATATTTTTTACTATATCGACAACCAAAATCGTTTACCATCCGATTTTTGCGGGAGTCTCCCACCTAGCAGGCTGCGGAACAACTCGTTTCTTGTTCAACACGCCTTAGTCACCTCCTGCGCCACACCAATACCGGGACAGCTGGGGGGACGCTCGAAAATGGCCGTCCAGCGCGGCCGCAGCAAGCGAGGAGCCGACGCGTACCCTGGTGGTACGTTGGAGGCTGGGCTCCGAACGACGCGAGCACACCGCTGGCGACCTTTTACAGCATCCTGCTAGGAGGTTGAGGTGTGGTGAGCTTCTTATCGCATGGCTCATTAGGAGGCTACGACGAGAACCTCAGACAGCAAGAACTGTGGTTGACTCTCCAGGAGAGGATCGTTACAATCGCGCCGTACACTGCATCTGCGTCATCCTCCGCAACCGATACGGGTCCCCATCGTCTAGCCTGGCCTAGGACATTGCCCTTTCAAGGCAGTAACACGGGTTCAAATCCCGTTGGGGACACCACCTGATCTTCCTCCACCTTCCTGGACATCCCGTGAAGCCACAGCCGTCCTCGCCGCGAACTCGGCGGGAGATAGTCGCCCGTAAGAGAGAGCCAGCCATCCGCGGTCTACACGTCACTGATTTTTATAGCCCAGACCAGGTTTGGGTATTCGATTGTGAACTGGCGATTGAGTCGGTTCGTCGCCACGGGTCACCGGTAATTCGATTGGGTGGCGGCCCGGCATTTCCTCACAGTCTTGGCACGGATGCCCTCTGTGCGCATGAGCCGGGCTCCGCGATGCTTGCCGGTCCGATACCCTCACTGCACGAGCGCTTGCCAGGTGTTTGGACTCCTGCCGGCCTGGCGACTCTCCAGACGGATCACTCGGATGTCCGCCATGCGCGCCCAAATCACGACAACATCCTTACGATGTCGCTGAGCATTTCAGAACTCCGGATGAAATGGCTGCGTATCTGGAGGCGTCCCTTGAAGAAGCTGTCCGCGCTACGGCCTTTTTCTCAAAGGCGCTCGGCAATATGTTCCGTGCTGAGGTCATGACCCAGGAAAGACCCGCCCAGCGCCGATTACACGGATCAGCTCAAGTGAGGAGTGTCGCTCAACGGCGTTTCGTGAGACTACCTAAAAGACAGCCTAAGAGGACGCATCCACACTGGGGCTTGACCATGAAGAAAGCCAAAGCCGCCTACAAGTTTCTTCCGTTCGTTGCTGCACGGTATGTGATAGACGATTGGGCGATTGCGGAGCGCCTGGCGGCGGGGCTTGAAGCCGATGATCCCCATTTTCTGCTGCTTACCCTGGGCGCTATCTCACGAGCTCGCGGTATGGCGCAGGTTGCCAAAGACGCGGGTCTTGGTCGAGAACGTCTCTACAAGGCACGTGCTTCAGGAGCGAAGTCCCGTTTCAATACGATGCTCAAGGGGGGCTTGGGCGCTTGAGGTTCGACTTACAGTGCGGGCTGCCGAAATCCTGCCCCGCACTGTTCACTCGTTACACGTTGGTGGCGATGCTGGCGGGGGCGTGGCTCAAGACTTCAGCTGCAGCGTGTGACAACTCGGCATCGTGCTCGTGGTTGAGGGCGTAGAGCCGGAATTGGATGAGGCGTGTCGGGAGTAGATCGAGAAATTCTTCCAACGGCTCGGTGGAGACGCGCTGCGTGGCCGGATCGAAGACGTAGAGCGGGGTGCCGCGCGTATCTTTGGGATCCGGGCGCGGGTCCAACGGGGCCATGTCCACTTTGATATCCAGACGCGCGAGCTTTGCTGGGAGGGCGCGTTTGATCTGCGCCTCGAATTCCTCTTCCTTGGGAAAGGTCATGCCGCGTTCTTGTCCGCGCTCTTTAAGAATCGTGCTGTAGGCCATTTTCCACTTCACATCTCGGTTCAGGATACGCGCCCACTCCTCGCCCAAGCGGCGACGACCAGCATGGCGCGATGTGGGCCAGGTCCGCACTTCTTCCAGCAGCGACCAATCGGTGAGGTGGAGGTAGTCGTCCATGTGGTCGCGAGGATTCTTGGCCATGATGTGCTGCATGGTCTCGCCGAAGATCTGCCGGAGGTGGATGTCGATTGCCCGCGTCGTGCGGTGGTAGTAGACGTTGGAGTAGAGGTACATCCGTGTCGTGAGAAACATCTGCAAGGCGGGCAGGCCGGTTTTGTGGATGGTGAACCCTTTGTCGGTCATCATCGTGTAGTGGATCAGCCGATCCAAATCCACCGGGCCGACAGCCACCCCGCACATATAGGAATCGCGTAGCACGTAATCCAGGTTGTCGCCCGTGTAACTGCCGGCGATGACCGGCTGTAGCGCGGAGATCCACCGAGGCAGCCGCGAGTTGTCCTTGCCCTTGTCCTTCACGATGAGGTGGGCAATATGGTCGGGATTCAGTTGTTCGCCCTTCTCGAACGGCCCTGAGGGACTGCGACGGATTTTGCGAATGATGGGGCCTAAGTGGTCGCGGATGATAATTTGCCCGAGCCGTTCGTGCGTGAGGTCGTAGTGGTGCAAGAAATTGTCGTCGAAGAAGTGGCAGAAGGGGCCGTGCCCGATGTCATGGACCAGTGCCGTGATACGCAGGAATTCCTCGACGAAATGGGGCGACGGCGTGTCGGGTACGGACGCCTTGAGAAAGGGGTACAGGTGCCTGGCGAATCGTCCCCCCACATGCATGGTGCCGAGCGAGTGCACAAAGCGGCTGTGCTCTGCCGAGGGATAGACCCACCGTGCGCTTTGCAGCTGGTAGATGTAGCGCAGGCGCTGCATCCAGGGCGAGTCGATGAGGTCCTTTTCCGTCGTCTCTCCAGGGACTGGNNACACCGTCGTAGGGTGCATCAAGCGGAGTCGAGGTCTTGGTCGTCATGAAGGATCCTTTGGCCTCATGGTATCCGACGGCTCGGGCGGGGGCAATGAGGACGCCGCCTCTTTCTGGCGCTGCTGTGTACGATAGCGCGTAATGAGGGCATGTGCGAGGGGATAGCTGATGGCCGCTCCAATGGCGCTGAGTATCGTACCCCCCAGGACGAACGGCCAGATATACGGACGGATCTGATCGTAAATGCCTTGCATGGTGAGGTCTTGCCAGACGAATGGCGTCGCCATGGGATTTCCCAACAGGGCGAGGCCTGTTCCCATCGATGCGCCAAGGACGGGGACGATGGTCCAGGGATTGTTCACAAAAGAGCCAGCCATAATCGCGATGAGATTGAGGCGAAAGGCCCAGGCACAGAAGAAGACGAGGAGGGTGTGGAATCCATAGACCGGAGAAAATGCGATGAAGACGCCAAGGGCGAAGGCCCCCGCCGTGCGTGCCGACGATTCTTCGACGTGCAGCACTTTGCGGAGGATCTGTTGCGTTGATGAAAGGAGAGACACCTCGCGCGTCCTTTACGAAAAATGCCGATAACTGGTTGTGACGAGAGGGCGGTGTGTCCCGTCCCTGGTTTCCAGAATCAGACCACGTGCACGCGGGACGATGGTGCCGATACAGGTCAACGGGCAGTCCACGGCTTTGGCAATGCGAGCCAGACGACTGCGGTCGCGGGGGTGGATGGTGAACAAGAGTTCATAGTCTTCCCCTCCTGCAAGTGCCAACTCGGTTGCCTGCTGGTGTCGGCTCTTTGCATAACGGCGACACCCTGACGAGATGGGCAGGGCCAGTTCCTGTAGCACGGCACCGACTCCGCTGGCTGTGCACACATGCTGGAGATCGCCGGAGAGGCCATCGGATACATCGATGGCGGCCGAGGCGACCTTGCGTCGGCTCAACAGGCGACCCAGTTCGACCCTGGCGGTGGGTCTCCTATGCCGATGGATCAGCTTCTTCCATCTTGGATCGTCTGAGCGTTTCAATAAGAGGTCCAATCCTGCCTTGGCGTCGCCCAGGGTGCCGCTGATATAAATCAAATCTCCGACCTTCGCGCCATCTCTGGTCAATGCGAGGCCAGGTTCCACGCCACCGAACAGGGTGATGGCAATCGTGAGCCCGGACGGTGAAGCTGAGAGGTCACCACCGACAATGTCTATCTGATAGGGCCGAGACGCCTGTTGCATCCCTTGATAGAGATGACGAATGTTCTGCGGTGTCATATTTCCTGGAATGGCGAGCCCGACGAGCATAAATCGAGGAGCGGCTCCCATCGCGGCAATGTCGCTGATGTTGGCCACAGTGGCTTTGTAGCCGATGTCTCGCCAGGGAGAGAGGTGTCGCAGAAAATCGATACCTTCCACGAACAGGTCAGTGGTCACGACCAGATGGTGTGTTGAGGGATGGTGGTGCAACAGGGCGGCATCATCTCCGATCCCTCGTAGGACCTGAGGACTGCGAGGGCGCAGTTGTCGCTTGAGTTGCTCGATCAGACCGAACTCGCCGAGAGAGCCCAGCGAGTTCGGTGTGGTGGTGTGTGGCATCAGATCTGACGCCTCGACCATGTCCCCCTCGCCAGACCGTGAGTCTGCACGCCGAACGACGGTGTGCCGGTGATGTGGCTTATGACGGTCGCTTCGGGCGACTGCGCTGCGTGGTCTTGGAGGCCTTGGCTTCGGGTTTCTGGTCTTTGGTGCGTAAGGCGAATTTCAGCACCTCGTCCATCGTGTTCACGCATTTAAATTGGAGCCCTTTGAGCAGGTGCTTGGGAATCTCGGTGAGGTTCTTTTCATTCCGTTTGGGAAGAATGACGGTGGTCATGCGGGCCCGTTTCGCCGCGAGGATTTTTTCTTTCAGTCCACCGATCGGGAGGACTCGTCCACGTAAGGTAATCTCCCCGGTCATTGCAACATCGCCACGTATGGGTACATTCGAGAGCAAGGAGGCTAGTGCCGTGGCCATCGTGATGCCGGCGGATGGGCCGTCTTTCGGGATGGCCCCAGCCGGTACGTGGATGTGCAGGTCTGTTTTTGAGAACAGGTCTGGCGCAAGCCCGAGCTGTTTCTCCCGAGAGCGGATGTAACTGAGGGCGGCCTGGGCGGACTCTTTCATCACGTCGCCTAAGTGGCCGGTTAACGTCAGTTGACCTTTTCCTTGCATCGCGGTGGCTTCGATTTGGAGGATGTCGCCTCCGGCTTCTGTCCAGGCGAGGCCGGTGGCCACGCCTACTTGATCCTGTTCTTGTTCGGTGTCAGGCACATGTTTCGGCACGCCGAGATATTTGTGCAAATTGTCGAGGGTGATGGTCTGGGTCTGGGACTTTCCCTCGGCGACCTTCTTGGCCACTTTCCGCATGACGTTGGCGATTTCCCGTTCCAGATTTCTGACCCCGGCTTCGCGGGTGTAATGCGAAATGATCTGTCGGAGCGCCGGCTCGGTGATTTGGATATGGCTGTCGGTGATGCCATGCTCGGTCAGCTGGCGCGGCACGAGATAGCGCAGCGCAATGCCGAGCTTCTCCTCTTCGGTGTAGCCGGGAATCTCGATGATCTCCATCCGGTCTCGGAGCGCAGAAATAATCGGATCCATCAGGTTCGCGGTGGTGACGAACATGACTTCGCTGAGATCAAAGGGGACGCCAAGGTAATGATCGCTGAAGGCGTGGTTTTGTTCCGGGTCGAGAACCTCCAGGAGTGCTGCGGATGGGTCGCCACGAAAATCCGCGCCGACCTTGTCGATTTCGTCCATCATGAAGACGGGATTGCTGGTGCCGGCTTGTTTGATGCCCTGGATGATACGGCCGGGGAGGGCGCCGACATAGGTTCGTCGATGGCCGCGTATCTCGGCTTCGTCCCGCACGCCCCCGAGGCTGATGCGGACGAATTCGCGACCGAGGGCCTTGGCGATGGACTTGCCCAGCGAGGTCTTGCCGACACCAGGTGGGCCCACAAAACACAGAATTGGGCCTTTCATCTTGTCTTTCAGCTTTCGGACGGCCAGATATTCAAGGATGCGCTCTTTGACTTTCTCTAGGTCATAGTGGTCCTCGTTCAGGACCTTCGCTGCGGCTTTGATATCGAGTGTGTCTTTCGACCGTTTATTCCACGGCAGCTCGACCATCCATTCTAGGTAGCTACGGACGGTGGACGATTCGGCGGTGTCCGGATGCATTTTTTCCAGGCGCTTGAGCTGCTTGTCGCATTCTTTGAGCACCTTGTCAGGCATCTTGGCGTCTTTAATGCGTTTCCGGAATTCGGCGATCTCTTCGGCTCGCTCGTCGAGTTCTCCCAGCTCTTTTTGAATGGCTTTGAGTTGCTCGCGTAGGAAATATTCACGTTGCGTCTTATCCATCTCGCCCTTGGCCTGGGCTTGGATCTTCTGTTGCATGGATAAGACGTCGACTTCCTTGGCCACAATCTCGCCGACACGCCTGAGGCGGGCGAGGGGATTCTCCAGCTCTAACACCTCTTGGGTAAGTTCAACCTTGAGGCCGAGGTTCGAGGCGACCATATCCGCCAGTCGTCCTGGGTCTTCCAGATTTTCGATGACCACCATCACGTCGGGCATCATGGCTTTTCCCAAGCTCACCAAGCGCTCTAACTGCTCCTTGACGGTGCGCATGGCGGCTTCCACCTCAAGGGACGGAGCGGAGGGTTTGGCTTCGGGGATTTTGGCGATGCGGACAGAGTAGTAGGGCTCCGACTGTATGTATTTGGTGATTTTTCCCTTCGTGATGCCTTGGACCAGAATCTTGATGCGCTCATCAGGCAGTTTCAGCATGCGCATAATCACGCCAACCGTACCGATCTCATTAATGTCGTCCGGCGTGGGGCTTTCGAGGTCGAGCACCTTTTGTGTGGCGAGGAAGATCATCCGATCGCCGGCTAATGCGGCCTCAATGGCTTTGATGGACATGTCACGGCCCACAAACAACGGCAGAACCATATAGGGAAATACGACGATGTCTCGGACGGGAAGCAGTGGAAGGTGCTCGGGAACCTCAAGTTTATTGATATCTGGTTCGTCTTGCTCAGCCATGGATCGGATGCCTTTCTCGGTCTTGCAATGTCGGATTTCGAATAGCGACTCGCGTGATCGCGGTCTCGTGGTGCTCGATACGACTCGCGCTACTGCATGCGGCGTTTGTGGAGTTGACTGAGGTAACGGGAGAATTTTGGGCCGAGGGAGGCGTTCTTGAGGGCAAACTCAACGGTGGCCTTCAAGAATCCCAGCTTGTCTCCCGCATCATAGCGGTTGCCCACGATTTCTTTGGCGAAGAGCGGTTTCATCTGAGCGAGCTGGCGCAAGGCGTCGGTCAATTGAATTTCTCGGTTCTTACCAGGCGGGGTGCGTTCGAGGATGGCGAAGACATCCGGGGATAACACGTATCGACCGATGACCGCATAGCGAGAGGGCGCCGCCGAGGGTGCCGGCTTCTCAATCAAATCCAAGATTCGAAAATACCCTGGAGAGACCTTTTGGGGGTCGATGATGCCATAGTGACTGACTTCGTTCGCCTTCACTTTTTGGACGCCGATCACTCCGCCCTGGTCATCGGTGTAACTTCTAATCAACTGGCCAAGCGCAGGAATACGGGAGTCGATGATTTCATCGCCCAGAATGACGGCAAAGGGTTCGTCGCCCACCAGATGTTTTGCGCAGAGGACCGCGTGCCCGAGCCCTAAGGCTTCTGGCTGGCGCACATAGCAAAAGTTAGCGAGTTCAGAAATGTGTCGCATGTCGGTGAGGAGTTGCGCTTTGCCGGAGCCTTTCAGGTTTTCTTCCAGTTCGAAGGAGCGGTCGAAGTGGTCCTCGATAGCCCGTTTGCCTCGTCCAGTGACGATGATAATGTCTTCGATTCCTGCAGCGACGGCTTCCTCGACGACATATTGAATGAGCGGTTTGTCGACCAACGGGAGCATCTCTTTTGGAGACGCTTTTGTGGCGGGAAGGAACCGTGTGCCCAGGCCGGCAGCCGGAATGACGACTTTTCTCACTCGCTGTGTAGACATGCGTAGGATAGTATTGATGAGCAAAGACCTTGTCAAGACAACATTGGATAACAACATAACATCAGCGTGACGACGTTGCAAAGATCAACTTTACATTCACCAATATGGCCTACTATAATCGGCATTCAATTCGCGAAACGGCCACCAACTGCCATTGATGTCATTCATCACGCTTGGACCTCTTCCATCCTCCTGACTCTCTCTACCCCATTGAGAAATTGTGGTGAAGAAGGCCAACAGGCAGGGTGACGACCGACAATCCGGCAACGAGTCCTCTCATGATCACGCACACTTTGACATTTGTGTTTTTGGAAGGCGGTTGATGCAAGAAACGTCTGTCACGTCGACAGTGGGACGGTCATGGCGACGCTCAATCGTGACGTTCGTGATGGTGGTCATCCACTGTGTGGTTCTCGCTTCGATCGTGTTCCCTCAAGACCTGGCACCTAAGGTGGTGTCCATTGAACTTCGGGGGAATAAGCGCATCGAGGCTGCGCCGGTGAAGGGCCGACTAACCCTCAAGCTCGGCGAAGCCTATACGCCGGAGGTGATGAGAACCCAAATACGACTGATCTACGAGATGGGGTTTTTCGAGGACGTGCAGATTGAAACCGATCAGGCGGCTGGCGGAGTGGCGGTGACCTTCGTGCTTCGTGAGAAACCGTTTGTTACTGAAATTGTGTTCGATGGGAATCAGGAACTCTCGGATGACAAGCTCAAGGAGAAAATTATCATCCGCAACCAATCCTTCATGGATCCCCAACAAATCAAGGAAAGTGCAGAAAAAATTCGCCTTGCGTATCAAGAGGATGGCTATTATAACTGCCAAGTCATTCCAATTCTTTCCACCTTGGAAGAAGATCGGAAACGGTTGACCTTTTTTGTGAAAGAAGGGGACCGAGCGAAGATCAAAACCATCGTTTTCGAGGGGCTGGAGCATGCCACCAAAAAGGACATGTTCAAGGTCACCGCGACCCGAGAGTGGATTCCTTGGTATGGGGTCTTTTCCGTGAAGGTCCCGTCCGTGTTCTCCGATGCGGGGATTTTGAAACGCGAGGAGTTGACCAATGATGTGGAGCGTATTAAGGAGGTCGTCCTCAACAAGGGTTATTTAAACGCGCAGGTCAGCCTGCCTGATTTGGAGCTGAGCGAGGATAAACAGTGGTTCACGGTGACCTTTCACATCGTTGAGGGAGAGCCGTTTATCTATGGCCCCATTGAGTTTCGTGGGCACACCATTTTTGAGGATCCTGAGTTGCGTGAGGGCATGAAAGTGAAGACCGGCGAGACCTTCCAACGCGCCCAAGTGCGCGATGAAATCACGAGAATCACGGATCTCTATGGCGCCAAGGGCTATGCATTTACCGATGTGAATCCGTCCGTATCCCCTGATCCGCAGACAAAAACGGCGGCGGTGACGTTCCAAATCAAAGAAGGTGAGCTCATTCGTATTCGCCGAATCAATGTCACGGGGAACGATAAGACGAAGGACAATGTCATCCGGCGTGAGCTGCGAATGAACGAGTCAGACGTGATCGATACTCCCGGGATTAAACGAAGCTTTCAACGGTTGAATAACCTGAACTTCTTTGAAACGGTGGAAATCCTGCCCAAACAGATTGAGTCGGATAAAGTCGATTTGGATGTGAAAGTGAAAGAGAAGTCGACCGGAGCGTTCAGTGTCGGCGGTGGGTTCAGTACGCTCGATAAATTGGTCGCGATTGCGGATATTACGGAAGGCAATCTCGGTGGGAATGGGTGGATGGGGCGGGTG
>CXWL01100201.1_pt1 | contig 11352 bp, 8 predicted proteins | sample 590931 | NCBI WGS metagenome assembly CXWL01 (sample SAMEA3498368, study PRJEB10139) | groundwater metagenome | biome: water well; material: biofilm material | place: Germany | collected 2015-04-27 | reverse complement strand
GGTGTACCCGGCATCGCGGGTGCTTCTTCGTAATCATTGCGAACGCAGTTGACGGTCACGCTAAAACCACCATCAAACGACGTTGGCAATGGCGTAGTGGATGAAGTCGGTGTTGAAGAAGGTGAAGCTGGCACCGGTAACACCGGGCATGCGGGCGGTGTCGCCGTGCTGGCCGCCACGCTGCCAATACCCCACTCCAGCCCGGCGCGTGCTGCCCAGTACGCCCGCGACCCTTGGATGTCTTGTGCCGACGTGAGCTGCTGAGTGTTTGAAAAAGTCACCATGAACGCGCCCAGCGCAGCCAGCACCACTACCAAAAAGATAGCTGCTATGGCAGCAAAACCACGCTGCAGCTTCAGATTTCTCATGGTGTATTGCTCACATGGACTTCATGCTGCAGGCTGACCGACTCACCGTTGTTGGTGAGTTCAATACGCATACTGATCAGCGCATTGCGCTGCAAATCGGAGCCACTGTAATCAAAATTGCAGGCACTCACGCCACTGGCCAGAATCGGACCCGACGCCGGGCAACTGGTGGTAGCCGCCGTGGCAAAAGCGCTTACAGTCCGATGTAAATTTTGGCCACTACAAACGAAGGACACCACGTTTTCGTTTCCGGGCACCACCTGGAAACGGTTGTTGGGTGAAGGCAATGGAAACAACGTGCTTTCAAGGTGAATGGTGGTTTCCAACGGCACACCAGCCTCACTCAAGGGGTCAGTTCCACCCACGACAGCACGATTGATACTGCCAGTCAACTGGTAAGCGTCAGAATCAGGAATACCCAGGTTGTAGACCACGATGACATCACCGACCTTGATTTGTTGATCGACCGCCAGGGCGGCGTTGCTGCCGAGCATATTGAAGCTGCTTGCGGCGGCGGCAAAGTCTAGTGCACCGGCATCCTGCGCCCGGTAGCGACCACCGGTCTTGGTCGGAATAAATTCAACGCATTGAGCCGTCGGGGTGCGAATGCTGTTGGGCAGCGCCTTTTGAATGTCCCGTGCCATCCGCCGCACCACCGTGTCAGCGGTGTCCGTCAACGCAGCGCGCCTGCCACTGGCCACATAAGCGTCAATCGGGCTTTTCATGAACACCGACACCATGCCGCCAATCACGCCCATCAGCACGATGACCATGATCAACTCAATCATGGTGAAACCGCGTTGACAGTGGCGCATTGGCTGACTGAAAAGATTCATGATGGCTTGGGAACGCTAGTAATTCGCCCGGTAGCCGGTCAAACTGACGCTACCGTGCGGGCCGGTAACCGAGACGATTACCTGTAACACCAGGAGCCCATCCAGGGTGCTGGTGGTGACTGCGACTGGCGGAGCGATGTTGTAGCTTGCCAAACCCGCAACCCCAGTTGCTGCCGCATCCGGATAAACAATGCCTGCACTGGTGCTGTAGCCAGCATAGTCCCGCACATCGTCAAAGAGGTTGCGGGTAGCTTCTATGGTCAGCACACCACAGGTCTGTGGCGTGGTGGCGATATCCACAGTGTCCGGGTCGCAGTATTCCTTGAGCAAAATCTCCTCCAGCAGCGACTCGGCGATCGCTACCGACTGTTTGCGTACCATCGGGTCAGCACTGGATTTAACGCTGGTGTCCATGACCGACAGAATGCCGGCCAGCCCAACTGCCACGACCACAATAAAAATGATGAGTTCGACCAGTGTGAAACCACGCTGGCTTGCGGCAGTGACCCCTTCCCGTCTTTGGGGGTAAACCTTGACAGGGGCTGGCTTAATCATGCACATGGCCGGTGACAGCTTCGACGGTGATCTGCCCCGCATTGGCAATCTGAATGACGGTCGCAGACCCCAGTGCAGCGCGTGCAGTCGTGGTAGGCTGTCCAAGACCATCAAAAACAAAGCTGGTGGCACTGGTGTAACTGGTGCCGGACCTCGCCCGGACTGTGGCTGGACTGTCGCCATTTGGCCCAGCCACATTGACATTGCAACTCACGTTACCTGTTCCTGCCGGATTCTCCATGGTCAATACCAAGGTGTTGGGTGTTGCCGAAGTATCAAAAGTGACACACACCATGCGCCGCTGAGCCACCGCCGTCTTCTGCGCATAGCGCAGCAGCGCCAGGGTTTCATCATGTAAGCCCCGCCCATAGAAGTCGCCGGTGCTGAGCAGGCGCGGCGCGGCAAACACCGCCAGCACCCCCAGAATGACGATCACCATGATCAGCTCAATCAGGGTAAAACCACGCTGACGGCCAGTCACCCAGCCACGCGCCAAGCGGGCAGCTTGGGGCAAGGGCTGAAAAGGCATCCGATCCAAGCGAATCATCATCAAAAAAACAACTTTAAATAATCAATCAGACTGTTGAAACGACAAAAACAGGAGTTCGTATTATGAGTGAATCGCCAAGACTGTCACAGCCATCAATTAGGCACTGTGGCAACAACCCAAAACAACCAGGACAACCTGTTTTCTTGACTTCCAGCGTCCATACGCGTTAACCCTAGGTAAAATTCGATTACCCTCACTACCACAGGATTTCACATGTCTCTCTTTTCCGCAGTCGAAATGGCCCCTCGTGACCCGATTTTGGGTCTGAACGAGCAATACAACGCTGACACCAATCCGGCCAAGGTCAACCTGGGTGTGGGGGTTTATTTTGATGACAATGGCAAGCTGCCGTTGCTGCAATGCGTGCAAGCGTTTGAAAAAGCCATGATGGACAAGCCCACACCCCGTGGTTATTTGCCCATTGACGGCATTGCCGCCTATGACGCCGCTGTCAAAGGTCTGGTGTTTGGTGCTGACAGTGAACCCGTCAAGAGCGCACGCATCGCCACCATCCAAGGGCTGGGCGGCACCGGTGGTCTCAAGATTGGCGCTGACTTTTTGAAGCGGCTCAACCCCCAAGCAAAGGTGCTGATTTCTGACCCGAGCTGGGAAAACCACCGCGCGCTGTTTACCAATGCCGGTTTTGTGGTCGAAAGCTATCGCTACTACGACGAAACCACCCGCGGCCTGAACTTTGCCGGCATGCTGGCCGACCTGAACGCCGCTGAGCCGGGCAGCATCATCGTGCTGCATGCCTGCTGTCATAACCCCACCGGCTACGACATCACCGCTGCGCAGTGGGACCAAGTGATTGCTGTACTCAAGGGCAAAAATCTGACACCCTTCCTGGACATGGCTTACCAGGGTTTTGGCTACGGCATTACCGAGGACGGTGCCGTGATTGGCAAGTTTGTCTCGGCCGGACTCGACTTTTTTGTTTCCACCTCATTTAGCAAAAGTTTTAGCCTGTACGGCGAGCGCGTCGGTGCCTTGTCTGTTCTGTGCGCCAACAAGGACGAAGCCGCTAAGGTGCTCAGTCAACTGAAAATTGTGATCCGCACCAATTACAGCAACCCGCCGACGCATGGCGGTGCCATTGTGGCGGGTGTACTGGGCAACCCCGAGCTGCGTGCCCTGTGGGAAAAAGAGTTGGGCGAAATGCGTGTGCGCATCAAGGCGATGCGGCAAAAGCTGGTGGATGGGCTCAAAGCCGCTGGCATCAAGCAGGACATGAGCTTTATCACCACCCAAATCGGCATGTTCAGCTATTCGGGCCTCTCCAAAGACCAGATGGTGCGCCTGCGCAACGAGTTTGGGGTCTATGGCACCGACACCGGGCGCATGTGTGTCGCCGCTTTGAACAGCAAAAACATTGATTATGTTTGCGCCTGCATTGCCAAGGTGATCTGACTTGCCAGCCTTGCAATAAGGCCGTCATTGCGGACCCCGAATTCATGGATACCGGGTCATGTCCCGGTATGACAACCCCTTCTTTCAGTTTAAAAATAGCCTTGTAGCCCCTTTTCAGTCTGGGTATGAGACTATGCTTTTAATAGCTACCCCCAGACCACTGAGCGCATTGAAATGGATGCAGCCTGAAAACCGCTGTTGAAAAAGCGTACTGTCTCATCCGCATCAGCAGCACCTGCAGCGTACAGCAAAGGCAACAAGTGTTCCGTACTGGGATGCGCCTGGGCACAACTGGGGAGTTTTTCAAAATCCAGCAACGCCGCCAACTGCCCTGATTCAATTTGCCCGGCGAGGGTTTGATCAAAATCGAGCGCCCAATCATAGGCTTGATGGTCAGTGGCCTCCATGCGCAGCTCGCGCAGGTTATGCACCAGGTTGCCGCTGGCCACGATCAGCACACCCAGCTCGCGCAAAGCCTTGAGTTGCTGCCCCAGGGCGAAATGCTCTGCTGCCGGGCGACCCATGGCCATGCTGAGCTGGACCACCGGGATAGTTGCTGCCATAAACATCGGTTTTAGCACGCCCCAGGCACCATGGTCCAACCCCCAACTGTGGGTGTCGAGTTGCAGCGGCTGCCCAGAGTCGGGCTGGTGCAATGTTTGCGCCAAGCGCTTTGCCGCCGCCGGGTGACCAAGAGCCGGGTATTGCTGCTCAAACAAGACAGGCGGGAAACCGCCAAAATCATGAATGGTTTTGGGCTTCTCCATGCCCGTCAGCCACCAACCACGGGTCTGCCAATGGGCAGAGATACACACAATCAGTTGCGGATTCGGCCAGGTTACCCCGAACTCTGCCCCCAGGGCCTGCCAGTTTTGACGATAGGCGTTATCCTCAATCGCGTTCATCGGACTGCCGTGTCCGACAAAAAGGACGGGCATTTTGTCTGATTTTTGCAATATATTGCGCATTGTTTTGAATTTTGTTCCGTGTTGACTGCATCCATTGTCAGCATTTTGTGATGTCCTGAGGTGCAGACCTGTTATTATGCTGCACCGCAACATTTTCACCAAAAAGGTCATCCTGTGCTCTACAAACTTTACGAAACCCAACGTTCGCTAATGGAGCCATTCACTGATTTGGCCCAATCTGCCGCCAAAGTCTATGCCAACCCGCTGTCTTTTCTGGGTCAGCACCCCTTGTCGCAACGCATTTCAGCCGGTTACGACTTGTTGCACCGTTTGGGCAAAGACTACGAAAAGCCCGAGTTCGGCCTGCGTGCGGTGGATGTGGATGGGGTCGAAATTGCCATTCATGAGCGCATTGAAGTTAAAAAACCGTTTTGCGAGCTGCGCCGCTTCAAGCGTTTTACCGACGACGAAGCAACGCTGAGCAAGCTCAAAGGCCAACCCGCCGTATTGATCGTCGCACCCTTGTCGGGGCACTACGCCACGCTATTGCGTGACACCGTCAAGACCATGCTGAAAGACCACAAGGTCTACATCACCGACTGGACCAACGCACGCTTGGTTCCATTGTCAGAAGGTGAATTTCACCTGGACGACTACATCAATTACGTGCAGGAATTTATCCGGCATCTGCAAAAAGGCTATGGCAATTGCCACGTGATGAGCGTTTGCCAGCCGACCGTGCCGGTGCTGGCCGCAGTGTCTTTGATGGCCAGCCGGGGTGAGACCACACCGCTCACGATGGTCATGATGGGGGGCCCGATTGATGCACGCAAATCGCCCACAGCGGTCAACAATCTGGCCATGAACAAGAGCATTGAGTGGTTTGAAAACAATGTGCTGTACCGTGTGCCATCGCGCTTTCCTGGTGCCGGGCGCAAGGTTTATCCCGGCTTTTTACAGCACACCGGCTTTGTCGCCATGAACCCCAGCAACCACGCCCGCAGCCACTACGACTACTTCAAGGATTTGGTCAAAGGCGATAGTTCCAGTGCCGACACCCACCGCAAGTTTTACGACGAATACAACGCCGTGCTCGACATGGATGCACATTACTACATCGACACCATCCGGGTCGTCTTTCAGGAGTTCAACCTGGTCAACGGCACCTGGGACGTGAAAGGGGTCGATGGCAAGATCGAGCGAGTTCATCCTGAAGACATCAAAACGACTGCCCTGCTTTCGGTTGAAGGCGAGCTCGATGATATTTCCGGCTCGGGTCAAACTGAAGCCGTGCACACCATTTGCGGCGGTGTCGACAAGTCCAACCANNGACAAGTCCAACCAGCAGCATTTTGAAGTGCCGGGTGCAGGTCACTATGGGATTTTTGCCGGACGACGTTGGCGTGAGGTGGTGTATCCCAAAGTCAAGGCGTTTATTCAAGCCTATCAACTGGCCAAAGTGGTGCCTACCGCAGTTGTTGTGGCAGAGTCAACCACGCCAACCGTGCCAGCCGCCGCCGTCGTGCCGATGGAGCCCCTAACCCCAGTGAAACCGGTTGTAAAACCAGCCCCTGCCAGCGCCCAAACCAAGCGCCCCGCTGCACGCAAATAATGCCCCAGCTCGCCGCCAAACTACTGGCGACGTTGCCGCAAACGCAATGCACGCGCTGCGGCTACCCCGATTGCGCCGCCTATGCGCACGCCGTGGCCAGTGGCACAGCAGACATCAACCAGTGCCCACCTGGTGGTGCGCAAGGTATTGCCCGGTTGGCGCTGCTGACCGGGCAAGCGGCAAAACCGCTGAACCCGGGCCATGGTGCAGAGACACCGAGACATGTGGTTTATATTGACGAGGACTGGTGCATTGGCTGCACGCTGTGCATCAAAGCGTGTCCGGTGGATGCCATTGTGGGGGCCAACAAGCTCATGCACACGGTCGTCGAGGCCTATTGCACCGGTTGCGATTTGTGCCTGCCGGTTTGCCCAGTTGACTGCTTGCTGATTGAAAACGTCTCTGGCAACGCTACCGGCTGGGATGCCTGGTCGCCAGAACTGGCTGATCTGGCCCGAAATCGCTACGAATTTAATAGCTACAGACGCAAGCGTGACGAGGGTGAGAACACGCTAAGGCTTGAGGCCAAGGCAGTTTTAAAGCTGTCAGACCTGGCCGCCCATTCGCAGCACACCGACCCCGTCGTCCTGGATCAAAAACGCGCCGTGATTGAGGCCGCGCTGGAACGCGCTCGGGCCAAACGCAACGCACCAAGCCTAAGTTACGCGGCTAGTCTGGCAAAGGCTGCCACCACCTCAGGCGGAGCCTGCACCAACTCGATCAGCACGCCTTCACCCGAAATCGGAAACTCTTCGCTGGCTTTGGGGTGCAAAAAGCAGATGTCAAAACCGGCAGCCCCCTGGCGAATGCCGCCTGGCGCAAACCGCACACCGTTGGCTGTAAGCCACGCCACCGCCTGGGGCAGGTCATCAATCCACAACCCCACATGGTTCAGCGGCGTGGTGTGCACAGCGGGCTTTTTGTCAATGTCCATCGGTTGCATCAAGTCGACCTCGACCTTGAACGGGCCGCTGCCCATGGAACAAATGTCTTCGTCCACGTTTTCGCGCTCGCTTTGAAAGGTGCCGGTCACCTGCAGCCCAAGCATCTCCACCCAGAGCCTTTGCAAGCGGGTTTTGCTCGGGCCACCAATGGCGATTTGCTGAATGCCCAGCACTTTGAAGGGGCGGTTTTGAGAGATGTGAAGGGTTCGGTTTGCCGTGCTGGTAGGGGTAGTTGTAGTAGTCATGGATGTTTCTCAATCAGTAAAAATCAATCGGTTTGTGCGGGCCACAGTGCGCCGTTGGCAACGCTGTCAATTTGAGCCATGAGTGCGCGGGTGTGCGTTAGGGCTGCCACCACGTTGGCATAGTGGGTGATGTCGGCAAACTCCAGCGTGCGGGCTTTTCGGTCTTTGAGCCACTTTTCACACACCTGGTAGCCGCCCACTCTGAAGCTCCAGGTGTCAAGCGGTACACCGTCAAAATATTGACTGGCGTTGATCCAGATGCGGCCTTTGCCACTTGACACCTGTAGCAACTCAAAGCGCGGCTTCTCGACTTCGTTATGGCCCTGCACGCAGAAGCGCGGGCGCAGCGCGGTGGGCACGTTGTGGAGCAAGTGCAGGTCGATCAAGGCCTGTCCCAATGGCAGTAAGGCTTGCCAGACTGCTTCAAATTTAATAGCTTCTTGTGCAAGAACCACGTGCGCTGCAGCCATATTTGATGTATGAACACCCAAAGGAATGTGGGGGAAATCGCTCTTCAGAAACCCGGCGTAGCGGCTGCGGTAACTGGGCGCGTGCAGTACGGCATAGACGTAGGCCAGTACATCCTCAGGCGTAATGCCATCGGGCAGGCCATGCGGCTGGGTCACTGGACGACCCAGGGCTTTTGCCAGCGCCGTCAAGAAGGTGGGCGAGAGATTGGGGCTGCACTGGGCACCAAGGGGCGTACCAGTGTCGATTTGATCGGGTAGAAGCCACAAAGGCTGCAATGTTGGAATTCCTTTGTTGCTGTAAAAGGAGCGGTTGTCGATCAATGTGCTGCTGACCAACACATGCGAAAACGGTTCATCAATCACAGATTGGCGAATTGAAACCAGTCCGATGTTGGACTTCAATTCAATCAAATGCCGCATCACCTCGCTACGCGCCCGGCAATGAAAGCCTTTGGACTTACCTGTGTAGTAGGTAAAGCGGGTGTCAAACGGGCGGTAGGCAATGGGGACGACCCGAGAAAGGTCGAGCGGCCATTCAGACTTTGGCGGCAGCTTTTTCAAAACAGCGCCATGGGCATCTTTGGGTGCTTGCCGAGCGTCGTTCAAATCGCGTTGCGCACCCGCCACTGACCAGTCTNNGTCTTGCACGTCCTCGCCCAGCTTGAATTTCTCGCGGGCCTCCTCTACTGGCAGTTTGACAAAGCTCTCGATGGTTTGCTTCAGCGCTTCAGGCGTGAAGTGAATCGTCAGACTGTCCCGGGCGGTGACGATGCCGACCGAGTTCACCGGAAAAATATCCGTCACCTTCCAGCCGCGCTCAAACTCTGCCGCATCGGTTTCGTCGCGCGGTGTCAGCAGCAGTTGCGGCAGGGCAGGTAGCAGCGTTTGCCACGGTGTGCTGGCCAGATCATGCGTTTGCAGCCAGGCGTATTTGTGGTCTCGGCTGCCCCACAGGTCAGCCTGGTGGATGCGGGCCTTGAGCGTGACTTGGCCGCCTTCGAGCTTGCGGGTTTTGTGTTTCTTGCTCGCGCCAGGCTCGTATGCAGTGAGTTCAAACGCTTCGTGCGGCTTGGTGCCCCATGCTCCCGCACCGCCCGTGCGCAGCGGCTGCCCCACACCGGGTGAAGCGGGCAACTTGACCAGAAAGGTGATGCTGACACCCTGCTCGATGTCAAACACGTTTTTATCCTCACCCTGCGCGTGCAGGGCTTGCGGAGTGCGCTCTTTTTTCTTGCTGTTGCCGTGCAAGTCAAGTACGTAGATGTGATCAAACTCGGCCATCAACTGCGCCCGCATACCGCGAAAGGTGGGATTGTCCAGCCAGCCGTGGTTGGTGATGAAGGCGACGATGCCATGCCCGGTGCGGTTGATGCGGTCGTGCGCGAAGCGGATGAACTTGACGTAATCGTCATTCAGCCACTTGCTGTTGCGTTCTTTGAGCGGACCACCTTGCGGCTCGGTTTTGTAGCTTTGCAGCAGCGCCATGATCCAGTCGCTTTTGTTGCGCGACTCGCCAGAATAGGGTGGGTTGCCCAGTACCACGACGACGGGTTTGTCCAGTTTGATGTGTTCAGCGCCTTCGTTTTCTTTGGCAATCCACTGACCCAGCATGGCGGCGGTTTGCTGGTGGAGCTGATCGAGCGTGTTGGTCAGGTAGACATGCAGGCGCTCCCCCTGGGCAAACTCGAATCCTTGCTCCTGTAACTGTAGCGCCAACTTCAGGTGAGCCACGGTGTAGGGGGCCATCATCAGCTCAAAACCAAAGATGCGCGGCAGCAGTTGGCTGCGCACATAGTCCGGCCACACACCTGCCCCGTGTTGGTGACTGACGCGCTGGTGAATGGTCTCTATCACCTTGCGCAAAAACGTGGCCGTGCCGGTGGCCGGGTCCAACACCAGGGTGCTGGGGTCAGCCAGTCCCTCGGCTTTGCCAAACTTGTTCACCAGCAGCCAGTCCACCCCCCGCACGATGTAGTCCACCACCGGCTCAGGCGTGTAATAGACACCACGCGACTCGCGCAAGTGCGGATCGTATTCGGCCAAAAAGGTTTCATAAAAGTGGAACACCGGGTCTTCAAAGCCTTGCCTACGGCTTTGGCGGTGCAGCACTTTGTCCATATCGGCGTAGCGCAGGCTGTTCGCTATTTGCTCCACCAGCCAGCGCAATTGCGGGTTCAGGTTGGGGCTGGCGACATGCTGAAAAAATTGCCGCAAAAACGGGTTGGCCTTGGGGATGAGGTAGGCCGCTTGCTCCAGGCTGAAAACATCGCCTTTGAAGCTCTCGGGCAGCGCCTCACTCTGACCACCAAACAGTGTGGTGTGAGCAAACACGCGGGCTGTGAACAGGCCATAGGCAGCGGTTTGCGCGTACATGTCGGCAAACTCGACAGGTGCCATATCTGGCACCAGCATGGTGCGAAAGCTTTGTTCTTGCTCTTGCAGGTCGGCATCGCCTGCGGTGAAAAGTTCCAGCGACAGGTCACGCAACAAACGGGTTTGACCAGCCAGGATTTTGGCCAATTGGTTGGGACTGTCCACCGTCGGGGTGACTTCAGCCAAAAAACTGGTGATGAATTCACCCCAGCGCTCTGGCGCGTCTTTGGCAGGGGCGATGTGGGTGCCATTGAGTGCGCCCAAGCTAATGTTCATGCGCTTTTCACCGCCCACGAACCATGCAAAGTCAAGGTAGTTGGTCAGCAGCAAATTGGGCAGTGCTTCCAGGTAGCGTTTGAGCTGCGCGGTTTTCAGCGTGGCCTTGAGGTCTTTATCAACATCTTTGGCCTCAACAAAACCAAGCACCGAAGCGCCCTTGCGCACGATGTAATCCGGCTTGTTTTCGCGCTGGGTGGCTTTGGGCTCATTGGTGGCCAGCAACCCAGGTGCGGCAGATTCAATCAGTGTCTTGAGTGCGCTACGGTGTGTGTGCTCGGTGGCATCACCACGTGCAAGTTCTTTTTGCAGGGATGCAAGATAGGTGCTAACAGTCGACATGATTTAGTTTCCTATCTGCGTATTTTTTCTGATGATCCACCCCCGGCAACCCTGCAAAAACCTCGTCCTGGTGCAATTGAAGCAACGAAATCAATCCGTTTGCAAAACGAAAAAATCGTAGCACGGGCAATCCGTTTCAGACCATTCAACCTAGATTCAAGTGCTCATGCAAATTCCACAATCGGCTGATCAACTGTCAAGCTTTCGCCCTTGTTGGCCAGCACCTTGCCCACCACACCATCGGCAGCGGCAAACAGCACGTTCTCCATCTTCATGGCTTCGATCACGGCAATGCGCTCGCCGGCTTGCACCTTTTGCCCAACCTCCACCGCCACATTCACCAGCAAGCCCGGCATGGGGGAGAGCACATAGCGGCTCATGTCAGGCGGTGCCTTGTAAGGCATCAAGGCATGCAGCTTGGCCGCATGAGGCAGCAGCACCATCACATCAAGCTGTGTACCGT
>CXWL01032235.1_pt1 | contig 11353 bp, 9 predicted proteins | sample 590931 | NCBI WGS metagenome assembly CXWL01 (sample SAMEA3498368, study PRJEB10139) | groundwater metagenome | biome: water well; material: biofilm material | place: Germany | collected 2015-04-27 | reverse complement strand
GTGGAGATTCTGTCCCAGAACGGGCACCAGCTTTTCGTCGAGCATGAGGCGGGCGTGGGGGCAGGATTCAGCGATTTGGAATATGAAAAGGCCGGGGCGCGAATCGCATTTTCCGCAGAGGAAGTCTTTGGGCGCGCTGATCTATTGTTGAAAATCGCCCGCCCAATCAAACAGGAGATGGAATGGTTGAAGGATGGTTGCACGCTGGCGGGGCTTTTGCACCTTGCCTCCAGCTCGCAGGATCAGATTGACCTGCTTTTGGAAAAGAAAGTGACCGCGCTGGCGTACGAACAGATCGTGGACGTGAACGGCTCGCTGTCTGTGCTGCGGCCCTTTAGTTTGATGTGCGGCGCGATGGCGTCTGAGATTGCGGCGCGCCTGTTGCAGAATAATTGGGGCGGCAAGGGAATTTTGCTCAGCGGCCTGCCCGGCGTGCCGCCCGCGGAAGTTGTCATCATTGGCGGCGGGGCGGTGGGTTTTTCTGCGATGCAAGCCATGATCGGCGCGGGCGCGCATGTGACCGTGATTGACAGGAACATGAGCGTGCTGGAAAGAATTGTGGAAAAGTACCCGCGCGTGGTAACCATGATTTCCACCAAACGAAATATTGAACGCGCAACCGCTTTTGCGGATGTGGTCATCGGCGCGGTGCTGGTCAGCGGACAGCGCGCGCCCATTGTGGTGACGCGCGAGATGGTCAAAGGCATGAAGCCGCGCTCTGTGATTCTCGATGTGAGCATAGACCAGGGCGGCTGTGTGGAAACATCCCGCCCAACGACGCACGAACATCCCACTTTTATCGAGGAAGGCATCGTGCATTTTTGCGTGCCGAATATCCCTGGTGTAGTGGCGCGCACCGCCAGCCATGTATTTCTAAATGCGGCCATTCCCTATATTTTGGATGTCGCCAATAAAGGAGTGGAACATGCCATGCAGGAAAGCCCGTCTATTGAAGCGGCTGTTAATACATTCAACGGTAAACTTCTTCATCTTGTCCGTTTGAGCGCGCAGGAGCAATAAGATGACTGCGGCCAGTATTTATCAATCACGGGTGACAACCGCCGGGGAGGCGGTTAAAGTCATCAAATCGGGCGACCGCATCTTTCTTACTGGAAACGTGTCTGTCCCTCAAAAGCTTTTGGCTGCGCTGGTAGGACATGCCCCCAACCTCCGCGACGTGGAGATTTGTCAGGCGTTGACGGTTGGCTCAGCCGATTACGTTGGCCCGGAGATGGAAGGCCACCTGCGGGTGAATTCCATGTTTATCAGCGCCAATATCCGCAAGGCAGTGCAGGAAGGCCGCGCCGACTTTACCCCCGTTTTGCTTTCCGAATTTCCCTTGTTATTCAAACGTGGAATTTTGCCCATCGATGTGGCGGTTATTCACGTTTCCACTCCCGACGAGCATGGCTTTTGCAGCCTGGGCGTTGAAGTGGGTTTGACCAAATCTGCCGCAGAATCCGCGAAGGTGGTCATCGCCGAAGTGAACGACCAGATGCCGCGCACCCTGGGCGATTCTTTTATTCACGTCAGCCGCCTGACGCATATTGTGCCTGTCAACTACCCGATCCCCGAACATATCATGACGGCGGAAGGCGACTCGGGGATTATTCAAAAGATTGCAGGTCACGTCGCCTCGTTGATTCCCGACGGCGCGACCATGCAGCTTGGCATCGGCTCGATCCCCGATGCGGTTTTGAAGTTTCTCTCCGACAAGAAGGATTTGGGCATTCATACCGAATTATTTTCCGACGGCGTGATTGACCTTGTGAACGCGGGTGTGTTGACCAACGCACGCAAGTCCCTGCACCCGGGCAAGATCGTGGCAGGCTTCATCCTCGGCTCAAGAAAATTATATAACTGGGTGAACGACAATCCGATGGTAGAGATGCACCCAACGGAGTATGTGAACGACCCCTTCGTTATCGCGCAAAACGACCGCATGGTGGCGGTTAACTCTGCCATTGAAGTGGACCTGACAGGCCAGGTCTGCGCCGACAGCATTGGCCCCAAGCTTTACAGCGGCGTGGGCGGCCAATTGGACTTTATCTACGGCGCATCCCGCTCCAAAGGCGGCGTGCCGATCATTGCCCTGCCAAGTGTGGCAACCCTGCGAGACGGCACGCAAGCCAGCAAGATCGCTGCCATGCTCAAACATGGCGCCGGCGTGGTGACCAGCCGCAACCACGTCCGCTTTGTGGTGACCGAATACGGCGTTGCCGATTTATATGGCAAAACCATCCGCCAGCGCGCAACGGCGTTGATCAAAATCGCGCATCCACAGTTTCAAGAGGAGCTGCGAAAACAGGCAAAAGAACTGCATTACGTGTAGCTGATGTCGTTCTCGAAAAGCCGTGGAGCGCAACTCTGCGGCTTTTTTATTGTTAACCTGATAATAACTTTTCCACCTTGACACCATTCCATTTATTACCTATTATCAAAGCGTTTTGTAATGAAGCCGCAAACGGAGTGGGGAGGCTTTATCCTAATTTATGAATTCAAAGGAAGTAGAAAATGCGAAGAGCAAAGATCGTTGCAACCATCGGGCCTGCGTCTGATTCTGAACAGGCGTTGGAATCCATTATCAAAGCGGGCATGAATGTAGCCCGCCTTAATTTTTCTCACGGCACGCATGAACAGCACGCCCAGCGTGTAACCGCTATCCGTGTAGTATCTAAAAAACTGGGAATACCCGTCGGCATTTTGCAGGATCTGCAGGGACCAAAGATTCGCGTTGGCAAGCTGGCTGTGCCGCTTCAACTTTCCACGGGTGAAGAAGTTTGTTTGTATGCCACACAGGATGAACCCCCGCAAACGAACAACCAGCTATTGCCTGTGGATTTCCGCGAACTATTCGATTCAGTCCAGGCTGGAGACAGGCTCTTGCTCGATGATGGCCGCCTTGCCCTGGAAGTTTCCTCCGCAAAGGGGCGGCTTGTCCATGCCAGGGTTCTGGTGGGCGGGGCGCTTTCCTCGCACAAAGGCATTAACCTGCCCGGGGTAAAACTTCGCATTGCAGGCTTCACTGAAAAAGACAAGGCCGACCTCGCCTTTGGCATTTCACAAGGCGTGGATGCGGTTGCCATTTCCTTCGTCCGCAGCGCCGAAGATGTAAAGACTGTCCGCGCCGCGTTGGAAGAATTTGCCAAAGGCGTCGGCAAGCGCACGCCTTTGCTGATCGCCAAATTGGAAAAACCAGAAGCCATGCATGAACTGGACGCCATTCTCGATGTAGTGGATGGTGTCATGGTTGCGCGCGGCGACCTGGGCGTGGAGCTTCCGCCTGAGCGCGTGCCTTCGTTGCAAAAGATGATCATCCATGCCGCCAATGCGCGCGCGAAGCTGGTCATCACTGCCACGCAGATGCTCGAGTCAATGATCCAGAATCCATTGCCCACCCGCGCCGAAGCATCGGACGTTGCCAACGCGATCTTCGACGGCACAGACGCGGTCATGCTTTCCGCGGAAACTGCATCAGGCGAATACCCCAGCGAAGCGGTTGCCATGATGTCACGCATCGTGCTCGAAGCGGAGTCACATTTTATAGAGTGGGGCAGCCGTCAGGACAGCCGCGCAGGTTTGGGCGAGAGCGACGCGGCTTCGATGGCGCGCGCGGCGAATGCGCTGGCGAAAGATCCCGAAGTGCGCGCGGTCTCCGTCTTCACCATGCAGGGACGTTCAGCCTGGTTGATGTCCAAAGCCAGACCGTCAAAACACATTCTTGCGTTTACGCCTGAACCCGACACATTTAATCAGCTTGCGTTTTTATGGGGCGTGCAGCCGAATCTTATAAAATATGCCAATACATTGGATGACATGCTTTCGGATGTGGATGCCGCGTTGTTGAAATCTGGCATTCAATCTGGGCAGCAGGTGGTGTTGATTTGCGGATACCCCATCGGCGAAAAACGCCCGCCCAACATGGCGCTGCTCCACACCGTTGGAAGCGATGCGACGGTAAACCTCGCGCGCAAACTGGCTGAAAAGAACGTGAAGTAGGATTAAGTTCCCCGCTTCTTTCTTAACGGACGGCTGGTTAGCGTACCGCACACTTGCCCTGGCGGGCAGTGCCAGGGAGATTTATCTTGCGGTATCGTTTACTCCCTCGTCGCGATCAAAATCCCAACCCCGATCAATGCCCCGCCCGCGAGGAAGAGCGGGGTGATTTTTTCAGCGAGGAAAAACCAACCGAGCAGCGTACCAACTAGCGGCTGGGCAAAGAACGTTAAAGATGCCACGGCGGCGGGCAATTCGGCGAAGGCATAATTCCAAAGGAACATCGCAATCGCCGTGGAGATAATCCCTAAAAAGAGCAGGCCGCCGATGATGCCCGGTGTGATCTCGCCAATGCCTTGCGTGTTGATTTCCCAAATCCCCAATGCAATGCTGGATGGCAAGCCGCCCAACAGCATGATCGCGCTGGAGGTGAGCAGGTCCATGGATTTGGAAACTTTGCGAACCAGCACCGAATACAACGCCCAGGTTAGCGCCGCAGCCAGCAGACTCATGTTGCCCCAAAACAGGGACGGCGAAAGCTCCGCGTTGCGCGGGTCGATTACAGCCAGCACGCCCAGCGTGGAAATGACCAGCGCGATGATGCGCCGTGGCGTGGAACGTTCGCCGAGCAAAAATGGCGCGAACAATAAAACAAAAGCTGGCGTGGCGGATGTGACCAGTGACCCGTTGGATGCTGTGGAAAGTTTTGTCCCAACGAATTGAAAGCCGAGCGAAATGCCATAGCCTACAAAACCAACCAGCGCGCTTTTCCAAAAAAATTCTTTCGTGATCGCGGATTTATTTTTCCGAAAATAGATCACAACCCCCAAAGCCATTGCGCCCATCACCAGGCGGATGGTTAACAAAGCGAAAGGGGGAATCACTTCAAGAACAATCTTGCTGACGACATACATTCCGCCCCAAATGGATGCGGCGGCGAGACCTGCGAATAATCCTGCGAGTGTGTGGTGTTTTTGCAAAGTGCTGTGCATAGTCCCCCGATTATATCGAAGTTGTTGTCTGATTATTGTGCAATGCAAAAGGTTGTGGACGTTGTTCCGCACGCTATCATGAGTCTGAATTTATTGCTCGAAACCGTGCGTGCCAGTCGCATCAACGTAGGTGCCAACAATTCGGCCCCCATCGTTGATCCCCTGAACCACAGTAAAACTCGCGCCAGGGATGTCAATCGTGGTGAAGGCGCCTTCCGAGTATAGAAAGCCATGCGTGCCGGTTGCATCCTCGTAGTTGCCAACAATTTGACCCAGATCGTTGATTCCTAGTGCCACAGTAACCTCTGCGCCGGGGACGTCAATCGTAGTGAAGGCACCTTTCGAGTCCAGAAAGCCATGTGTGCCGGTCGCATCCTCGTAGTTGCCAACAATTTGACTCAGATCGTTGATTCCTAGTGCCACAGTAACCTCTGAGCCGGGGACGTTAATCGTAGTGAAGTCACCTTCCGAGTATAGAAAGCTATGCCAGCCGCCGGTCGCATCAACGTAGGTGCCAACAATTTGGCCCCCATTGGTGATCCCCCTGGCATGAGTATTCTCGCCGGGGATGTCAATCGTGGTGAAGGCACCTTCCGAGTATAGAAAGCCATGCATGCCGGTCGCATCCAGGAAGCGGCCAACAATTTTTTCCGGATCGTTGATCCCAAGAGCTACGGTAACCTCTGCGCCGGGGAAGTCAATGGTAGTGAAGGCGCCATTCGAGTACAGAAAGCCATGCTTGCCGGTCGTATCATCGTAGACGCCGATAATTTGGCCCCTATTGTTGATCCCTGTAGCCGCAGTAACATTCGCGCCGGGGACGTCAATTGTGGTAATCAACGCCTGGGTCGTTGCTGGTGCTGGCGTTAAAGTTTGTGTTGGAGCTGGCGTAAGGGTAGGCATGGGAGTTGGAGCGGGCGTAAGGGTTGGCTCGATAAGTTGACTTGGCCCACAGCCTGAGGCTAACAAGCTGATTACCAAGAGGCAAAATGCTATAGGTCGTGGCTTTTTATTCATTGGTCTCTCCTGCGCTATTACGGGCGCACCGGGCAATGCTGTAGCCACCCAATGGTTTGTGTTAGTGGCATATTAACGGTCATTTAAACAATTGACTTAAAATAACAATTACAAATATTACTGCAACCACAATTAATACAAATTGCAATGCGTACTTTGTATTATTCTTACCTTGAACACTCTGTATATTATGAGAGTTTAAAAAATCTAATGCTTCCTGGGTGCCAATTCTGCGCAGCCCGTCAATTACATTTTGCCGCACTGAGCTATCCGTGTCATTATAAGCACCAATAAGAACTGTAACCGCTGCTGAATCTCTAAATTTTCCCAGTTTGTACGAGGCGGCTCGTCGTTGCCGATCATTTCCTTGCTGTAAATCCGTAATTAACTCTATTGGGATGGGTATTGTTGGGGCTGACATTTGCGTTGGCTCGTTCACCAGCCGCGAAAGGATCTCGGCTTTCTTAGCGTCGTACTCATGAGCTGTAATTAAGCCAGTATCGTGCATCTCTTTGAGATTCTTCATCTTCGGGAGGTGGTCTTCATGTGACGCTATCACGCTACCAAGAGCCGCTGTTGGCACGAGGCTCGGGCCGACGACTGGCAGATTGTTGGCGATTGAATTGGCAATCCATGCGCCTATTGCTGCGCCCACCAATGCAATTATATAGAGAAGACACTGTGCAGATTCATCCCCTCCCGTTAATAACACACCGATAAAACCCCCAACTATTTCGCCTCCGAACCACAACCCGGCTGTAAGCCATTTATACTGTGCGCTCTTATATCCTTTGGATTCGACTGCATTTCCAATGTTTTTTGTCAAAGCAAGTAGAATGATAATTTCTAACATGGCCGCATTCTCCTTCTATCCGATTGTCTTTATACGATTTTCCACTGTATGTTTCTTTCCGGCAATGTATCAATAATCCATAGCCAATCCTCCTTACTCTTTTTACAAAAAGCAACTTTGCGTCTATCCTTCATTGCCATTTGACATTGCAGGTTGTTTTTTGACGAATATTGTTTGCCATTCTATTGCCAAGCCAAAACACAAGCCGATTATGGCCCCACCAATTAATTCTATGAATCCGTTAATAACCGCGACTGAATGAATATAAAGTAGGAGCGTTACCTTTTCACTTATCCAGTAGTAATCCCACAGGCGATATAGCCCGAATCCTATTGCACCAGCCATTGCTAGGCAGATGCTCTGCTTCCAATTCCTTTGGACGATGCCAAACGCGGCTCCGGCAAAAATACCTATCACTATATTATCTATAACACGAAACAATATTCGGCCTCCATCTGCCCCGAAGGTAGAATATGCAAAACGGATTACGGGGTCTAAAACCTCGTATTTATAGACCAGAAATAGTGCTAAACCTCCAACACCACACCCGATAAAACCCGCCAGCGCCCAAAAAACAATTTTATTCTTTGGCTCTTTGGCAAAACCCAACGCGGCCCCACCAGTGCTACCTGCGAGGACATATAAAATTTGAGATTGACTTCCGAATAACAAATAAATGTTAGGTATCTGTTTTTTTAATACCTTATATAATTCAAAATTTACCTCTCCAGCAATTGCTAAACCGATTCCGAATCCTGCCATGCTCCACAAAATTGTGCGGATGACAGAGCCAGACTTGCCAGTCGTCGCTTCGGTAGAAAGGGAATCGGTTGGTGATGATATTCCTGTCTCTATCGCCTTCTTGGTAAGAGCCACAACCCCTGCCATAGTAGATGCAATACCACAAACAAGAAACACCAAAAAACCTAGTGAGCTTGCACCCCCAAGCTCGGTAAATGCAAGTGTCAATGCAGAAAGACCTATTCCCAAAATACTCACGGATTGTACGCGCGATGGGTTCTGCATAACACTTGCTAAGGGCGTCAACTTACCGCCACGCCCAAATAGTACGCCTATTACGCTGATTAACATCACAAGTATTGCAACTGCAAAAATGTAATCCATTGTCTCATCTCCTTATTTATTGTTGACGGGCGTGTTGCCGAATTGCAAGCATCACCCGCTGGCGCGGAGCGCGGTTGGCTGCATGCGGTGTTGGGCGGCCTCACTGTGGAGTCTTTACCCTAGCGCAGATCGGTGCAAGTCACCTCGTAGGCGTCTCCGTATGCACCTATCCGGGAAGCACGATAGATTGATCGTCCCTCACTGTCATAATAGGTTATGGTGAACTTGTTTCCATGTCCATAAGCGTCCTTTAACAACTGTACAATTTCGTTTTCCCCCAATCCACAATTTCTAAACTCGATAAGGGCGGCTCGCGAGATTTCGCCGTATAGGCTAACGATAGGTCGCCCTGGATGCGTGCTTCCATCCCAGTAATTCAAAGCGAGCGCATTATACCGATATATGCGTGCCACTACGAGCACTACAAGCACTATCACAACTAATACAAACAGGATTTCAAACAGGGTTTTGCGATTGATAGTCTTCATTACTTAGATTCTCCTTCGTGTAAATGCCGCCGAACGGTTTGCATTGGCAGACAGTGGAGGCGGGCGTGGACAATGCCTGGGAGCAGGAAAAACTCGAAGCCAGAAAAATGCCTGAAAACGGCGCAGAATCCCCAGCGTCCACTAGTATGATAGAGGAGGAACACGGGACTTGAAGACTCCACAGTCTCACTTCTTGAGATTGTGCGTCAATTGGCAGTGGTTATTTTGTAAGTGATGAAAGATGTTTTTACGCCTAAAAACCACTTGCTTTTCAACCACTACCCGCTTTAGCGCAAATTTCTCACCCAGGAGGTTGTAAATTTAACCACTGTTTCCCACTAATCTGTGAAGATATCAATCGGTGGGTTACCAGGTATGACCAGTTGATAGTTGTGCTGTGATGATGCTCCTCTGAACATCATCGCAATTTGGTTCGGTTGGTCCGTATTATCCGTAACCTCAATACATGTTAATCGGGAACCAGTCTCATCCACGACATAGAAAACCTGGTCTCGACAATCAAAGAACACATCAATTAGAGATAACTCATTACCATTCGTATCTGTATTCCGTATAACAACGATACCAAGCGCTTCGCCACCAATCGCTGATTTAAGTACTACGAACGATGGCGTTGGAGAGGTTGTTGGAGAGGCTGTTGGAGTTGGTGTAAAAGTAGGTAATGGGGTAGGGGTATTCGTTGGAGTTGCTGTTGCCGTTGCCGTTGATGTAGGCGTAACAGTCGGGCCAAATAATTGTCCCGACCCACAGCCTGAAATCATCAAACTAATTATCAAACAACAAATTACGGAAATGTTCCTTTTCATGGTTGATCTCCTTTGGCTATTACGGGCGCATCCGACAGTTGCTGAAGTGAACTGCATAACTTAGATTGACCAAACGCCCAACGGTGTGGCTCACCTGCCGCCGGGATGGCAAGACAACAAACTCATCAAAAACTTTGCAAATCGACCCTTCTTACCCGCGCCGAAGGCGGTCAGGGTGCAGCCGATGTTGGGTGTCGTCTCTTCCGTAGCCCGCCCTGCCTCCATTGCAAGCTATTGTTCTTTCTCTTTAGTATTACTACGCAATGTTGGCATATTTGGGCCGTATCTAGTGGTTCGTATCCACGCTCAACCGCCAGATATGGGGTAGTAGGCGCGACGTTGCGCACTAATATTGGTATGTACTCAGGATAGTAAAATAGATCATTCAGAGTTTGCTGTCGCCGAATAGCGCACTATTGAACATAAAAAGTGTTTTTGAATTCGGCCAGCTTATCTCCCGTTGCCAGATCCCAAAAGGTCACTACTCCTGTCCAACTCCCGGTTGAAAGGGTCTTCCCGTCCGGCGAGAATGCTAGTGAAGTAAACCACGGGTCACTAAACGCGTGCAATTCCCTCCCTGTAGCAACATCCCAGAGTCTTATGGACTCTTTGTTTCGGGTGGCTAAGATAGTCCCATCTGGCGAGAAGACAATGCTCTCAAAATCCCCTGGTTTTTCGACCGTCAATATTTCCTGTAATGTATCCGCGTTGAGGAATCTCACCCTGGTTATATATTCATCTCCATAACCTCCGATTGCAATGACTTTTCCATCTGGTGAATAGGCAATCACATCGATATAAATATCGGTGTCGAGGAATTGCAGTTCTTTATCTGTCAATATTTCCCGCAGACTTAAACCGTTAACACCGTTAACGTCGAAAGTCGTGGCATAGGTGATCCCATCGGGTGAAAGGGCAGAGCCGACTGATAGTGTGCCGAAAGCTTTTCCTCTCCTCGATGTATCCCAAACTAACCATCCCGCGACTAACATTTTCCCGTTTGCAGAGAAGAAGAGTGTTGGCGAGGATTCAGAAGGATAAGTATCCAATTCCATTCTCGTGGCTATATCCCAAAGTTTTGTTGTGCCGTCTTTGCTCGTGGACGCCAGCAACTTTCCATCGGAAGAAATTGCGACATTAAGTACTTCACCTTGGTGCCCCGTCAAAACTTGCGACACTTGCGTGGTTGCCATATCCAAGAATTTGACTGTGCCGTCTTCACTTCCTAAAACAAGGACTTTTCCATCGGGCGAGAAGGCCAGACTGCTCACTCCAGCAGCAGGTGCTGGAAGTTTGGTATTAGTGAGGATGGTTTCAACTACCCAGTGCCTAAACTCTGTAATAGTAGGGAGTCCAAGAACAATCGTGCTGTCACCTGAGCTCAGAATGTAAGGGCAATCATCGTAATCAGGAGGATAACCTTTGAAATGTTCGTCACCCATTAATTTGTTATTATCTTCAAGATCAGTAATTGATACGTCGATATCAACTCGTATGCGAGATACAGCGCCTGAAGGTTCATATTTACATTCAGCTATGTAGGTCGCCAATGGGGTAATACGCATTTCGTAGCGAGGTGGAATTTGTTGCTCAGTGAGCCACTCCGCGGGAATGACCTGTATAAACTCGGCCAAGTCGTACTCCCCTATGGTTATTCCTTTTGCATTTCCTTCTTCTACTATTACTCTGAGACCTGGTTCAATAATGGGAGTGGCAGTAGGACTAGGAGAAGGTGAGGGGGTTAAAGTAGGAGTCGGGGTTAAAGTAGGAGGCAGTGTCGATGAAGGCGTAACTGTAGGCGTGTTGAACTGCGACTCGGATGGACTGCAACCAGATATAAGGATTACAGCCAATATCAGATTTATTAGACCATGAAAGTAATTAAAACGTTTCATAAGGCGGCTCCCTTCCTTTGACAAGCCCATCTGAAACCATGCTCAGCTACCCAACGAATTAAGGATTGATGCGACGGAAGGTAACAAAGAGGTAGCAAGGGGAGCACTCAAAGTTTGTTAGGAAGCGAGTGATAAATTGAAGTAAATTGGCTTTAAAATA
>CXWL01005912.1_pt1 | contig 11355 bp, 13 predicted proteins | sample 590931 | NCBI WGS metagenome assembly CXWL01 (sample SAMEA3498368, study PRJEB10139) | groundwater metagenome | biome: water well; material: biofilm material | place: Germany | collected 2015-04-27 | reverse complement strand
AATCGGTGACCCCAGCCAATCGTGGCGCTATGTCTAGAGCGGAAGAACATCCGGCATGATAGCGTTCTCCCCCTCCTTCGTAAGGAGGGGCAAGGGGAGGTCGCTCCTCATTCGACTGCTACGACCAAGGATTGATTGAGCGCAGAGGCGCTATTCCTTCTGGCCTCCCCTTATAAAGGGAGAAATAGTTCACAGCAGATAGCCCCCTGTCCGCCAGGGTTCAGCCTCTGAAGTCGTGTCCTTCGCAAGCTGATTGTTGACTACTGAGGGCTGCTGGCTGGATTTCAGCAGGTTCCTAGTAGGGCTTACTTTTTCAGCCCGGGTGATATAGTCTGGGCTTTGGGAGGTTGCCATGAAAAGTAAACCAAGAGCCAAAGCGAATCCTTTCTCCCCTGAAATAATCATGACCCGTGGGAAACCTTCGGCCGTGATTATTCCACTCGACGAATATAGAGACATGCTCGCACGGCTTGAAGATGCTGATGACATGAAGGTGCTCAAGAACCTGAGAAAAAAACCGCTACGGTTCCGCTCACTCGATGCATTTCTGAAGGAGACGGCGGGAGGTGTATGAGGTTCTGCTTGAGCGCTCTGTCGAGCGCGCGCTCAAACGTGTGTCGCAGCCTGATTTCACTCGTATTCTTGTCGCGCTCAAGGAACTCGCTTCCAATCCAAGGCCGCCAGGCTGCAAGAAACTTGTCGGGGGAGAACGAGACTGGCGGGTGAGAGTGGGCGATTACCGCGTCCTATACGAAATTGACGATGCCGAGAAAGCTGTCCGAGTCTTGAACGTGAAGCATCGGCGCGAAGCGTATCGTTGAGCAATTCTTTTAGCAGCTGACGGCTGTGACCGATCTTCCCCTCCTTCGTAAGGAGGGGGTAGGGGAGGTCGCTCCTCATGAGGCTGCCTCGACCAACATTTGATCGTGGCCAGAGGCTCTACCCCTCCTAGGAGCCTGTCCGACATTGCCCCTTCTACTGCGGCAAACGATCTGCAACCATCTGCGTCGTTCTCGGCCCAGAAAAATCCTCAATGTATTCCAGCGAAGACACCTCCGGTTTTTCCGGGCTTGCGGCCTCGCATCTGGTCACAGCTCATTCGCCTCGTCACGAACGGCAATGTCGGACAGGCTCCTGCCTCCCCTTACAAAGGGGAGGAACCGTTCACCGCAGTGAGCTCTCAGCCTCTAAAGCAGCACACTTCAGGCGCTGATTGCTGATGGCTAGAGGCCCGAGCTCCGGCTTGCCCNNGACAGCTCAGCGAACAGTTCGGCTTTGCCACCTTTCGGCCTGGGCAAGAGGAGGTCATTCGCGCGGTGTTGGCCGGACGCGACGCGATGACGGTCATGCCGACCGGGCAGGGCAAATCCCTCTGCTATCAATTCCCGGCGACCCTTCTGCCAGGATTGACCCTGGTGATTTCTCCCCTCATTGCCTTGATGCAGGATCAGGTGGCGAGTCTGAAGCAGCGGGGGATCAGGGTTGCGGCGTTTCATTCAGGTCTGACCGGTTCTGAGAAACATCGAGTCATTCAGGATCTCAACCAGAAGCGGCTGCAGTTGCTCTATCTGGCGCCTGAACGGATGCAGCATGAGGGGTTTCTCCAGCTCTTGCGTACCCTCTGGGTCTCGTTGCTGGTAGTCGACGAAGCGCATTGCATCTCTCAGTGGGGCCACGATTTCAGGCCGGACTATCTCAAAATCGGCCGTCTTCGCCAGGAACTCACCAATCCTCCCTGTCTCGCTCTGACCGCCACAGCGACCACTCGTGTGCAAATCGATTTGTGTAAACGGCTGTCGCTCCGCGATCCATTCAAACTGGTTTCGGGATTTCGCCGCCCCAATCTGGCCCTCTCCGTTCGTCACTGTCAGTCGCGACAGGAGAAGCTGGCAACCTTGGATCGTCTGGTCCGTGAGAGGGAGAAAGGCACGATTCTGGTCTATTGCGCCACGCGCAGAGCGGTCGAGGAAGTGGCGGAATGGTTAGGACAGTCACATCAATCGGTGGCCTATTACCATGCCGGTCTATCCGATGAAGAACGGCGGCTTGTGCATGACGACTTTCGCCGTGGAACCGTCAGGATTCTCGCTGCGACGAACGCCTTTGGGATGGGCATCGATAAGTCGGATGTCAGACTGGTTGTCCATTTCGACATTCCGGGAAGTCTGGAGGCCTATTATCAAGAGGTCGGGCGGGCCGGCCGCGACGGACAGCCCGCTGCCTGTGTGCTGCTGTTCCATGAGAGGGATCTGGCCACGCAGGAATATTTCATTCAGTTGGCAGCAAAAGATCCTGAAGGCTCGGACCGCGCCGCGCGGATGAGAACCCTCCTCCAGGAAATGCTGGGCTATGTGTCGGTGCCGACCTGCCGGCAACTCGCGATTCTCGATTACTTCAGCGATGAAGCCGAGCGGGCCCTGGGCCCCTGTGGCCTCTGCGATCGCTGCGAGGTTCCGGTGCGGCAACTCAGCAGAGAGGTGTCCCGTGACGATGCCGCTTCTGCAAAGGCCGTTCTGGAAACGGTGTCCTGGTGCGGGGGCCGGTTCGGGGTGAGCCGTATCGTCGAGATTCTCCGTGGCAGCCGTTCGAAAGCCCTGTTGGCATTTGGAGGGGAAGCCTGCCCAACGTACGGGACTTGTCGTGCTCTCTCGAAGCCATCCGTGACCGCGCTGGTGAAGGGTCTGATCGATTCCGGCTATCTTCAAATTGAAGGCGCAGAATATCCCACCATCGATCTGACTGGCCGGGGGCAGGAGATTCTGCGAGGGACCGGTGTCGTGCTCTTGAAGGGTGTGGAAGAACGCCCTCGCGAGTCGCCGTTGAAGAAGCCGTCCCGCGATCAATCTGTGCCGATCGTGGCTCTGGGAACCTCGCCGGCAGATCAACAGATCTTTGAACGGCTCCGGCAGCTCCGCACGGAGCTGGCCGAAGAAGAGAACGTCGCGCCCTTCATCATTTTCCATGACAAGACGTTGAAAGCGATTGCCAGCTACAAGCCTGCAACGCCTGCCGCGCTGTTGGAGGTTCCTGGCATCGGCGATCTGAAGGCGGAGCGTTATGGCCGGCGGGTATTGGCTGCGGTGAATGGGGATAACTAGCCGTCAGCGATCAGCTTCTTTTCCCCTCCTTCGTAAGGAGGGGATAGGGGAGGTCGCTCCTGACGATATCTTCCCGGATAGATCTTCCAGCACCCCGTCCAGGTTCTTCACAATATCGTGATTGCAGTATCGAATCACGTGCAGGCCGAGTGCTTGGAAGTATGTGTCACGCAGCTGATCCTTCAGGATCTGGTCGGCGTCGGCATGACTGTCGCCGTCTATTTCAATGACGAGAGACTGTTCCGGGCAATAGAAGTCCACAATATATGGTCCGATGCCATGCTGCCGACGAAACTTGAGCCCCTGAAATTGTCGTGCGCTCAGTTTTGACCACAGCCGTATTTCAGGACCGGTCATGGTAGAGCGAAGACGGCGCTTGATATCGAGGTGGTTGGCTTGTCCTCTTATGGCTCTGGGCATGAGCCTCTACCCCTCCTAGCCTCCCCTTACAAAGGGGAGGACCCGGTTAGACGGCTGAGAGCTATTTCAAATTCCCCGCCTCCTTGAAACGCGCTTGCAGCTCTCCATAGGTCTTGGTCACAGGAAACTGCGGGAACTCCTTGGGCAGATGATCCGGCGGACAGAAGAAGAAGCCCGCATCGGCCTCTCCTAACATGGCCGTGTCGTTGTAGGCATCGCCTGCAGCCATGGTGAAAAAGTTCAGTGATTTGAACGCGGCCACCGAATGCTTCTTCTGGTTCGGCATCCGCATGTGGAAATTGACGATGCGTCCGGCTGGATCGATTTCCAACTGATTGCAAAAAAGCGTCGGGAATCCCAGTTGGCGCATCAGCGGCTGGGCGAACTGGTAGAACGTATCGGACAGGATGATCACCTGGCAGCGCTCGCGAATCCAAGCGACAAACTCGTTGGCCCCTTCCAGCGGCCCCATCTTATCGATGACGCTTTGGATGTCGTGGATGGTGAGTTTGTGCTGATCGAGAATGGCCAGGCGCCGTTTCATCAAGGCATCGTAATCCGGCATCTCGCGGGTCGTAATTTTCAATTCGTCGATACCGGTCTTGATGGCGACGTTGATCCAGATCTCCGGCACCAACACGCCTTCCAAATCTAAACAGACGATGACTGGTTTTTGCATTCGCAGTTCTCCTTTGATGTCATGTGCAATGGTCATGTGATGTGTGATCTGTGAAGGGTGATGAGCATACGATGACAGCGTTATGCCTGAAGGACCCGTCACTGATCACGCATCACCCATCACTTCTTCTGAAATGCCTGGCTCAGAAACCGCCACATGTTATCGAGGACTTGGTCCAGGAGGGATGAGCCCGGCCAGGTTCGTCGGGATTCTTCTTCGTGCTGCTCGGCCCATTCCAAGGCCATCGGGAGCGGGATGAGTCGAGGCGGAGAACTGGTCAATGTTCCCCAGACCAGCCCCAGGATGGACCCAATGCGCATCGAGACAGGCAGAGGGGTCACCGGATTCTGCACCAGATCCTGACAGAGCTCCGCCGGTGAGGTGACGAGGAGCTCCCGGCAGGCGGCCGGTCGTGCCTCGTAGATCGAGCACATCTCATTCTCTAAATAGGGACAGGGGATTCTCAACGCATAGTAAGCCCGGTTGATCGGGTCGAGTTCTTCGTCCGGCATCGGCCTGGAAGCCTCAGCGACGTCGTTCAGCCGATCCCACACAGCCTCGCGCTTCAAGCGATCTTTTGTGGCGCTGATGCGTTGTCGCAGCTGGGTTTGTCGATCGGTCGGCAACTGCTCCACATATTCGCGCAGGGCGAAGGCCTCCGGTGCGGACAACGGAACCAACATGCGGCAACAGGCGGCACAGCCCATCTGGCAGGAGATGGTGAGGCCTGCTTCACGCGCCTGGTGGACTTCCAGCGCTGCGGCTTCTTCCCCCAGGCGGCGCGTCACCGGAACAATTGCGGTGATGGGGATGAGTCCCGTCGGCACGTCGATGGCCGTGGTCAGGCGCCCGGCCGGGGTATTCAACGCGACTTCAAATCGTTCGACCATAACAATCCTTGCCCCGTGCCAATTTCACGTCGGCATCATAGAGAAGGATTGATTGGCTGGTCAACCGCACTTGTACGGCTTCTTGCTCCCTCCTTGGCATATCCGCATAATGTGGGCAAAGGAGAGCGGCATGGCTCTGTCCGGTCACGTAGTGGGTTTGCTCAAAGAGTATATGTTGGATCTGGTTGAGCAGGCAAAGCAGGAGACATCGGCACAGGAGCGGTTTGGATTTACGGTGACGCCCTATCGGCCGGATCAGGCGATCTCCGATCTCCTGGCCTTGTTGGATGACCGTATTGAATCTGAAGGGATGCAAGTGGGTCTGCCCGAAGGCTTTCTCCACCATATGTGGAGTCTCTGTAATGACGCGACGGCGCAGGTCTCCGACCGGGTGTGGATCGAGGGGAATATCGGGAGTCAGACTGCCAGTAAGTCGAGGATCAGAGAGTTGACCTACCGGGCGCTGATTCAATACATTGAAATGCGTGATCGGGAGAGTTATTGATGATGCAACACCTGTCCCTTCGGCTCTGTGTCGCCCTGGTCATCGTGCTCACACTTGCGGTGCCGATGTCCCTACCCGTGACGGCCGGAGCTGAATCAGCTCCAACTCAATCCTCGTCGATCCACCTGGCGCCTCTTGTGACCGCGGGGCTCGAACGTCCGCTGTTCCTCACGCATGCCGGCGATGCATCTCGACGTTTGTTTGTGGTGGAACAGCTTGGAACTATACGTATTATCGAACAAGGCATTCTGCAGAAAGCGCCGTTCCTAGACCTGCGCGACCGCGTCTTGACGGACGACCCTGAGCGAGGGCTCTTGGGTCTGGCGTTTCATCCGGACTACCGACGCAACGGGCGTTTCTTTGTGAATTACACCAGACAGCCGGATGGCGCCACGGTCGTGGCGGAGTATCGGCGTGGCGGTGCGCCGGACGTCGCGTTGCGAAAGGAGCGTGTGCTCTTGGTCGTCAGCCAGCCCGAGTCTAATCATAATGGCGGCATGGTGGCGTTTGGCCCTGACGGATATCTCTATGTCGGTCTTGGTGACGGAGGGGGGCCAGGCGATCCTGGTAACCGCGGGCAAAATCTCAATGAGCTGTTAGGGAAAATCTTGCGGATTGATGTGGACCATGGGGATCCCTATGCGATCCCGGCGGATAATCCCTTTGTCAAAGAGGGCGGGCGACCGGAGATTTATGCCGTCGGGTTGCGGAATCCCTGGCGGTTTTCCTTCGACTTCCACCGGGCAGAGCTCTGGGTTGCCGATGTGGGGCAGTACAAATGGGAAGAGATCGATCTCGTTACGCGCGGAGGGAATTACGGGTGGCGCCTGATGGAGGGTTTCCATTGTTTTAATCCCGCAACCGCCTGCCCGACGGAGGGGCTCGCTCTACCGGTCATGGAATATCGTCACGACGGAGATCGCCGCGCGGGAGGCCGCTGCTCGATTATCGGCGGGTATGTCTATCGTGGTCTCGCGATGCCCGCGCTTCGCGGGGCCTATCTGTTTGGCGACTACTGTAGCGGTGAAGTGTTTGTCTTCAAGCAATCGGACGAAGGGGGGAAGGACGCGTCCCCCACGGTATTGCTTAAGACGGGGTTTCGAATCTCTTCGTTCGGGCAAGACGAGGAAGGCGAGGTCTATGTGTTGGATCACGGAGGCGGCATTTACCGGTTGATCCCGCGTTGATAGGACGCTAGAGTTTTCCTGCCAGCCAATAAATCACGATACCTGCCAACTCCGTGACCACATCTCTATTGTGTTGTATCGCCACGTCGCTCGGCATGAAGTCGAAGAGGTCGATGTCATCCCAGCTTTCTCGCGGGAGATTCTGTGAGATATAGTCGCAGGGAGCCGGTGTGACGCGGAAGCCTTGCTTGGTAAATACCGGGACGGCTCGCGGGAGATGGCTGGCTGAGCTGACGAGCAGAATCGAGGCTGGTCCAATCAGCCGTTTGGTCCCCGTCGCATTCTCATAGGTGTTTCGCGCGTCCGTATCGATCTTCGTGGCCGATTCTGGAACGCCGAGACGGATTGCCCAACGTTGCATTTCCACCGCTTCTTTGGCCCCCGTACCGAAGACTCTGGCATCCCCTCCTGTCAGGACGACGGTTGGGGCATGGCCCTGTTGAAAGAGATCGACGCCACACGTGGTGCGATTTCTGGAATAGGACGTGGGTTCAGCAGCTGGTCGAAGCGAGCCTTGTTCGTTAATGCCTCCTCCCAGGACCACGATGGCATCGAAGCGATCGGACGGCGCGAGCTGCGCTGGCTGGTACCAGGATTCCAGCGAACCCATCAGCGAGGCCGCAATCAGCGGGTTGGACATCGTCACGAGGAGGAGGAGGGATGTAACGACGAGCCGTCGCACCCATCGCAAACGTGTGGGCGAGAACGGAAAGAGGGCCAGGACCGTTGCCGCGCCGAGGAGCAGTATTACCCAGGTCAGCGGGTAGAGGCCGTACTTGACGAACTTATACAGACCGAAGAAGAATGGAGTCAGTTCCATCGGCGAGCCTCAATTGAGATGGGATATCGGCGACAGCATACATGGAGTGAACGGAAGGACCAAGCAGGAAGAGGGGACACAATGACCGACGGGCACCGTTATTGGCTGATGAAATCGGAACCGCGAGTGTTTTCGATCGAGGATCTGGCCCAGTCTCCCAAGCAGATGACCAGTTGGGATGGGGTGCGGAATTATCAGGCACGTAATTTTATGCGTGCGATGCAGGTCGGCGACCAGGTGCTGTTTTACCATAGCAATGCTGAGCCGCCGGCTGTGGTGGGGATTGCAGAGGTGGTGCGGACGGCCTATCCCGACAAGACGCAGTTTGACAAGACGCACCATCACTATGACCCGGCCAGCGATCCCTCTGCTCCTCGGTGGGATATGGTGGATATCCGGTATTGTCAGACGTTGAAGACGAGTCTGTCGCTCGACCGACTGAGGCAGGAGTCCAAGCTGAAGGACATGGTGTTGCTGCGAAAGGGATCTCGCCTCTCGGTCCAGCCGGTGACGGAAGTGGAATGGGCTATCGTGCTCAAACTTGCCGGGGTAAAGTCGGTTGTGTGAAGAAAAGAATATGCAGCACAAGGGTGAGTGTTTACGCAGGCTGCTCCCAAAGTCCGTCCAGCAAGGCCGCAGCCGATGGAAGCACCGGAGGCGTAGCCCCTGGCTACATTGAGGATGCTTTCGAGGGGAGAACGAAGCTGGCGGGCTTTTGGGGCAGCCTGCTAGTTCTTGGCTTTGCCGGTGTCCAGATACCGATGTTGCCAGTCAAGCCAGGCATGGCCCAATTCGTGGGCTAGAATGTAGCGCCGTCTGGTCACGGGCAAGCGCTTACGAAGAAAAATGGTTTTAGTCGCATCGTCCCAGATACCGTCGGCATCGGGGTCCCGGCGGTCCATCTCCGTATCGGACAATTGCCGCACGGATATCCGGTAGCCGAAGGGGAGCACGACTCGTGAAGGCATGCGCAACATAATCGCCGCTCCTGGTTGTGTATCAGCCTATCACAAACTCCTTTCCCCGTTCACAGCTCGCACCATCAGTAAAATCAACGAATTAGACCGTTGTTTCTGACCTAGACTCGTGTCGGCACCGGTCTATTTCTGTCGGTATGGACAGACTGTCTCCATGGGCCATGGTCTCAATTGTTCTCTGGATACTGACTGTTCCTCGTCGAGGGAGGATATCGAGTAGGAGCAATGGTGCCGCCAAAGGAACCGCTCACGAGATGTTCATTGGGCTCTCAGTCAGGAGTATACTCATAACATGTGAGGTCTCCCATGCATCGCGTGCTGATCCTCGGTGCTGGAAAGATTGGATCTCTGGTCGCCTGTCTCTTATCGGAGAACGGTGATTATGAGGTCACACTTGGGGATATCAGCCTCGATGCCTCTAAGCGGTTTGTGAGTGAGCTCGGTCTCTCACGAGTCACGCCCCTGCTTCTCGATGTCCGGCATCCCGACAGCATCAGCGCCTACCTGACGGCGCATCGATTCGATGCGGTCCTGTCGAGCCTGCCCTATTTCTGCAATCCCATTGTCGCCGGATTGGCGCGGGAACATCGGCTGCACTATTTTGATCTGACCGAGGATGTCGAGGTCACCAATCAGGTCAAAGTCCTGAGCACCGACTCGCCGCAAGCCTTTGTGCCGCAATGCGGTCTGGCTCCCGGCTTCATTAGCATTGTGACGCAGGACCTGATCACCCATTTCGATCGGGTAGATACGGTTAAGATGCGGGTGGGAGCCTTGCCGGTGCATCCCAGTAATGCCCTCAAGTATTCACTGACCTGGTCGACCGATGGACTCATCAATGAATACGGCAACATCTGTTATGGCATCGAGGGGGGCGAGAAGGTGCCCCTCCAGCCCCTTGAAGGTTATGAAACGATCGAGGTGGATGGACTCCTTTACGAAGCCTTCAACACATCCGGAGGACTGGGTACGTTGGCGGATACCTACGCAGGGAAGGTCCGGACCATGAACTACAAGACGCTCCGGTATCCGGGCCATTGCGAGAAGATTCATCTCTTGATGAAGGATCTGAAGCTGAATGAGGATCGGGACACGCTCAAGCGCATCCTCGAGCAAGCGATCCCCCAGACATTGCAAGATGTCGTGCTGATCTATGCCTCCGTGACCGGAATGAGAGACGGCGCGTTGTTTGAGGAGAACTATGTGAAGAAGATCTATCCCCAATGTATTAAGGGGAAACTCTGGTCCGCCATTCAAGTGACAACCGCCTCGAGCCTCTGTGCCGTCGCGGACCTCGTGCTTCAAACTTCTGAGCGGTACAAGGGGTTCGTGACTCAGGAATCGTTCCCGCTGCACGATTTCCTCGAAAACCGGTTTGGAGCCTCATACCGATGAAGCAGCCACTGGAGATCCTGACGGAGCTAGGGCTCAGTGACGTGAATCCAGGGGCCTGTACTGGGGCTGGCTGGTGGTCGTCATCGTCCAGATCGGAGAGGCTCGAATCCGTGAACCCTGCGACGGGAGATGTGATTGCCAGAGTGGTTCCGGCCACGGAAGCCGACTATGAGCTGGTGGTAGGGGAGGCACAGCGGGCATTCGCGCAATGGCGCCTGGTGCCGGCGCCGAAGCGTGGCGAGGTGATCCGGTTGATCGGCCAGGCCCTCCGGGAGAAGAAGGATGCGTTGGGTAGTCTCGTGTCGTTGGAAGTTGGCAAGATCAAAGCCGAGGGTGACGGAGAGGTGCAGGAGATGATCGACATGGCCGACTTCGCGGTCGGCCAATCGCGCATGCTCTATGGGCAGACCATGCATTCTGAACGGCCCAGCCACCGCATGTATGAACAGTGGCATCCGCTGGGGCCGATCGGCGTCCTGACGGCCTTCAATTTTCCCGTAGCTGTCTGGGCCTGGAATGCCTTCATTGCGGCCATCGCCGGGGATACCGTGGTGTGGAAGCCCTCGCCGAAAGCGCCGCTCTGCGCGATTGCCGTCCAGCGGATCTGCAATCGGGTCATGGAACAGCAGGGGCTAGCGGGAATGTTTTCGCTCTTTATCACGGATCGTACGGATTTGGCAGAGGCGATGGTGCGTGATGGCAGGCTTCCGTTGATCTCGTTCACCGGGTCGGTTCCGGTCGGTCGGCAGGTCGCGCAAGGGGTGGGAGCACGTCTCGGACGGACGTTGCTGGAACTCAGCGGTAACAACGCCATCATCGTCGATGAAACTGCCGATCTGGACCTGGCGATTCGGGCCATCCTCTTCGGCGCAGTCGGTACCGCTGGTCAGCGCTGCACCACCACACGACGGCTCTTCGTGCAGGAATCGAGGTTCGGTGAATTGGTCTCCCGTTTGGTATCGGCCTATAAACAGGTGCAGATCGGCGATCCGCTCAAGGCTGGCGTGCTGATGGGGCCTCTGATCGATCAGGCCGCCGTGCACAGATATCGAGAAGCCCTTGAGGAGATTCGGAAGGAAGGGGGAGAGATTCTTCATGGTGGTCATGTGCTGCCAGGGCCAGGCTATTTTGTGGAGCCGACGATCGTGTTGGCGCAAAACCGTTGGCCGATCGTGCAGCGGGAAACGTTTGCGCCGATTCTCTATCTCATGACCTATAAGACTTTCGATGATGCGATTGCGATGCAGAACGATGTGCCGCAAGGTCTCTCATCGGCCTTGTTCACCAATCATCTCAGGCACAGCGAGCAGTTTCTTTCTGTCGTCGGCAGCGATTGCGGGATCGCCAATATCAATCTGGGAACCTCCGGTGCTGAAATCGGCGG
>CXWL01119668.1_pt1 | contig 11356 bp, 12 predicted proteins | sample 590931 | NCBI WGS metagenome assembly CXWL01 (sample SAMEA3498368, study PRJEB10139) | groundwater metagenome | biome: water well; material: biofilm material | place: Germany | collected 2015-04-27 | reverse complement strand
GGCGATCACCTTGCCGTCCTTGACGACGGCGATGGCGATGCCGGGCACGTCGAAGGTCTTCATCGCGCGCGCGACGTCGGCGTCGAGGTTGAAGGCGGGCGCCGGCGCGGCGGCGGCGGCGGGCGTTGCGGCGGGCGCTTGCGCGTAGCTGGCGCCGGCAACGGAAAAAGCGAGCAGGATCGCTGCCGCGAGTCGGTTCATTGGGTGCACTCTGGTTTCCTTATTTGACGGCCATCTGTTTGTCGACGCTTGCCTGGGTGGCCGGATGGTAGCGCGCACGCGCTTCCTTGAACACGCCTGCGGCCCACCCCTTGTCGTCCGGGTCCTTCTGCAGCGCGGCGTACAGCGGCAGCACGAACTTCTGCCGCCCCACGCTCATCAGGAAGGCGCGCAGCGGCGCGCGGATGTCGCGGTTGCCGGCCTTGATGCTGGCGCGGTAAAAGCGGAAGGCGACTTCGTTGTTGCCGGTGCCGGCGAGCCCGAACCGGGCGTCGAGTTCCTTCAGCTGCGCGGCGCCAGCCTTGCCGTCGATATCGTTGAGGAATTTCATCCACTCGATCGCGGTCCACTGCTTCGTGTCGAGCTGCGCGGTGGCCAGCCCGCCCTTGAGCCAGGCGTCGCGCGTCTTGTCGAGCGCGGCGAGGCGGCTCGACACCGCATGCTTCGCGCTGGCCGGAATGCCGGCGCCGTACAGCCACTCGTCAAGCTCGGCGTCGCTCATCACCTGCGGGTGCTTGGCCAGCAGCTTGGTGCGCAGGTAGTCGACGAACTGCCCGGTGGTGACGCTCTGGAACGCGTGCTGGTCGAACCAGCCGCGCAGGAACGGGTCGAACACGGCGCGCCCGGCGCGCTGTTCGAGCGTGCGCAGCAACCACGCGCCCTTCGGATACGCCAGCCCTTCGTCGGTGTAGGCGGCGGCCGAATCGTCGGCGTCGCGGGTCAGCAAGGCCTGCTTGGCCGGCGCCACGGTCTTCAGCAGTTCGAGCGCCTCTTCCTGTTCGAGCTGCAGGTTCATGGTCGCCACCTCCTCGCCGTACAGCGCTTCGAGGATGCGGGTGGTGACGTAGGTGGTGAAGCCTTCATTGAGCCACCAGTGCTTCCACGATGCGTTGGTCACCAGGTTGCCCGACCAGCTGTGCGCCAGTTCGTGCGCGATCAGGTCGACCAGGCTGCGGTCGNNCAGCATGTCGTAACGCCCCCAGCGATACGGGCCGTACAGCGATTCGGCGGCGGCCACCATCTTCTCGGTGTCGGCCAGCTCGTATTCGGCCGCCTTGATCCGTTTCGGTTCGGCGTACACGCCGGTGCGCGGCCCGAGCTTGCGCTGTTCCAGCTCGCCGATGCCGATCGCCAGCAGGTAGGACGGAATCGGCTGCGGCATGCTGAAGCGCCAGCCGCCCTTGCCGGTCGCCTTCGGGTCGTTATCGGCGCTCATCACCACGCGCAGGCCCTGCGGCGCCTCGATGCGGGCGGTGTAGGTGAAGCGCACCGCCGGCGTGTCCTGCAGCGGCACCCACGAGCGCGCGTTGATGGTCTCGGACTGGCTGAACATGAACGGCCGCTTGCCCGACATGGTCTGCTGCGGCGTCAGCCACTGCAGCGCGGTGGCGCTCGGCGCGGTGTGATACCAGATCCGCACCTTTTCCGGCTGGCCGGGCAGCGCGATATGCAGCGCCTGGCCTTTTTCGGCATCGAGCTTGTCGAGCGTGTACGGCACCGTGCTCCAGTGGCCCTTGGCATCCCCGGCCTGCACCCTGGCGATGGTCAGCTCGCGCGTGTCGAGGTCCAGCGTGCGGGCCGACTTGTCGATCCACTCGAGCGACAGTTCGGCGAAGCCGGACAGCGTCTTCTTCGCGAAGTCGGCCTTCAGGTCCATGTGCAGCGCGCGCGTCTTCACCTGGTCGTAATGGGCGTAGCTGAGCGGGTCGAGCGCGAACGCCGACGCGCTCCACTGGGTCAGGATGGCGACGGCGGCGACGCGCAGGATGGTCGTATTTTTCATGGGTCTTTCGGGTCGGGGGTGACGGACCGGCGCACTGCCCGGGCGCGTGCAGAATAGCACCTTCGCCGCGCCGGCGAAAGCATCCCGTCGGCGCGGTGCGCCGGCGTATTGACGCCGCCGGCCCAGCTTGGACAGCACGGCCTTGCCATCGCGCGCGCAGCATCGCGCGCGCGGTGCCCCTACCTCCGGTGCACGGCAGCGCCGCGGCGATCTCTTTCTGATATCGGCCAGGTGCAGGCCGCCCAAGCAGCTCTATGCACGCGCCCGCGGCGAAGCGGCCTGAACCTTCATTGCCCTGAACAATGTCGTCTCATTTGTCGGCATGCGGCGCGCTGGCGCCTTCAGGATAGTGGCCGGCTGCAGGACTGGTCGATGCTTCGTACATTGCCTCGACATAATGAATGTACCGGACGTACGCTTCGACATACTCTCGCCCGGCATTGATATCGCGTACGGGGAATGACTTCGCCGCCATCACTTTCCGATAGTGCTCGAGCAGGCCGGCACGCATTTTTTCCGTCAGCAGCCCGGTCAGCGCGGCGGGGTCGCCCGACTTCAGCGCCTGGTCGGCCGCGGGGATTGCCGGTCCGAGGTCGCGCCCGGCCGGCTTCAGGCCGGTGAACGGCGCGCCCTCGGCGGCGCGGTGCACGCGCACCAGCGTTTCAAAAAAATAGGTGTCGGCCAGATCCTTGCCGCGGGACCGAGTTTGCGCACATTGAGGGCTTGCTCGAACGCGCTGCGGATCTGTGGCTCATCGGCCTTGGTGACCCAGATCAGCACGGGACTGGGGTCGCCCGTTGCCAGCGCTTGCTGCGCCGCCTTGACGACGGGCCCATCCATCCCGTCGTAATGTGCCCGCGCCGGCACTGGCAGCACCGCTGCGCCGATTGCCGCAAACACCAGCGGCACGGTGCTGGCCATCGTTCGAATTCTGCCCACGGCGTCCCCTCGGTAAAACGCGGATCGATCTCCTTGTGCGATCACCACCGTACATGGTTTTGACAGTCCGGCGGCCAAATGATTCAACTGCGATTCGCAGTCCGTGCCGCTTGCCTATTGCGACGTCAGGCTTCTTCGCCGCGCCGGCGTACTGATGCCGCGGCGCGCGGCGCAAACGACGCGATTCAGATAGGCCGGGGCGCGGGCCTGGTCGTGTGGCTCGCTGCCGGCACGCTGCCCGGCGCGGACGCCCGCTTCGGGCTTTGGACGCACCGCTAGTCGGTGCTCCTGCGCGCAGTACGTCGCCTGTCGGTATGCGCCAGCGCCGCCGACCAGGGACCGGCGCCGCGCCACGCCGAGGCGCGCGTCCAGCACTCATTGACGCCACGCCGGATCCAGATGTCGCGCCAGGGATTGCGCACGGTGCCCGTCACCATCAGCGCCCAGTCGCGCGGCGATACGACCTCGCCGGCGTACTTCAGCTGGTCGCCATCGATCCGCGCGTAGTGATAGGCGCCGCGGTAACGGATGCGCAACTCGGTGCCGTCGGGCAGGAACAGCTCGCGCCATTGAAAGCCGCCGGTGGGCTTGCCCTGCCGGTGCGCGAGCCACGCCTTGAGCGCGGCGACCACCGCTTCTTCCGGCCCGCGCGTGTCGCCACTGTTGCGCAACTGGAAGGCAAGGTCCAGGTAGACCTGGTGGGGCACCTCCACGGCAATTGCCTCGTTTTGCCTCAAAATGTCTCCTTTTTACTCGCGTCCTGATGAGTTAGGCCGAAAATCTCATAGGGGAGTTCGACCCGGCGCGCAAAAAGCGCGAGGCAAAACGAGGCGCAGCGAGTAAAAACGAGGCTTTTGCTCCAGCGGTGCCCCCCTGCTGCCCGCCCGCAACGAGCGCGGCAGTCGGAAACGGCTTGCGTCGCGACAGGAATTACTGAAACTGCTCGTTGCCCACCATGCCGATCTTGGTCACGCCAAGGCGCTGGGCCGAGGCCATCACGCCGGCCACGTACTTGTACTCGACCAGCTTGTTCGGCCGCAGGTGCACCTCCGGCTGTTCGGCCTGCGCCGCCACGCCGGCCAGCTTCGATTCCAGCGTCGGGCGATCCGGCACCGCCACGTTATCCCACAGGATGGCGCCGTCGAAGTCGACGTCGATGGTGACCACCGCCGGCTCGGTCACCTGCGGCGGCGGTTTGCCGACCGGCATGTTGAGATTGACCGAGTGGTTCTGCTTCGGAATCGTAATGATCAACATGATGATCAGCACCAGCATGACGTCGATCAGCGGCGTCATGTTCATTTCCATCATCGGTTCCGGATCGGCGTTCTTGCCGCCCGGCGTCCCCACGTTCATACTCATGGCGCATCCTTTCTGTCAGCCCTTGTCGGGCGGTTCGGTAATAAAGCCGACTTTCTGCACGCCGGCGCGCTGCGCGGTGTAGATCACCTTGCCGATGAACTCGTACTTGGCCTCCTGGTCGCCGCGCACGTGCACCTCCGGCTGCGGCAGCTTGACCGCTTCCTTTTTGAGGAACTCGAACAGCTCGCCCGTGTTGGCGAGCTTCTTCTGGTTGAAGTACATGTCGCCGTCCTTGTTGACGACGATGTTGACGTCTTCCGGTTTGGTCTTGGCGGCCTGGTTGGTTTCGGTCGGCAACGCGATCTTCTGCAGCTTCAACACCACCGGGCTGGTGATCAGGAAAATGATCAGCAGGACCAGCATGATGTCCACCAGCGGCGTCGTATTGATCTCGGACATGACCGCATCTTCTTCTCCGGCGTCGGCACCGACACTCATCGACATGGCTTACGCTGCCTTTCTGGTATCGGCCAGGCGGCCGGCGTCGGAGGTCGACATCGCGCCCGAGATCAGCACCGAGTGAACGTCGGCCGAGAACGAACGGACGTCTTCCATCGCCGCCTTGTTGCGCCGCACCAGCCAGTTGTAGCCGAGCACCGCGGGGAACGCGACGAACAGGCCGAAGGCGGTCATGATCAACGCTTCGCCGACCGGGCCGGCGACCTTGTCGATCGAGGCGTTGCCGGTCATGCCGATGTTGGTGAGCGCTCCGTAGATGCCCCAGACGGTGTCGAACAGGCCGATGAACGGCGCGGTCGAACCGACGGTGGCCAGGAACGACAGGCCGTCCTGCAGGCGCGATTGGACTTTTTCGACGGCGCGCTGGATCGACATCGTTACCCAGGTCGACAGGTCGATGCGCTCGAGCAGGGCGCCGTCGTGGTGCTCGGTGGCGCGGGTGCCCGATTCGGCGATGAAGCGGAACGGGCTGCCCGCCTTCAGCGACGCCGAACCGGCCGCGATCGAGTCGGCCTTCCAGAATTTGGCCGCGGTCTCTTTGGCCTGCTTCATGATCTTCATCTGGTCGAGCAGCTTGGTGATGAGGATGTACCACGAGCCCATCGACATTAGCGACAGGATGACCAGGGTGGCGCGCGGCACGAAGCCGCCGGCCCAGACGGCCTGGATGCCGAACGGGTTTTCGACTTCTTCCTTGGCGCCGGCATGCGCGGCGGCCGGCGCCGGCGCCGCATCGCTGGCGACGCTCGCCGCGGCGGCGGCGGGAGCGTCGGCGTGGGCCGGCGCGCACGCCAGCGCGACGGACAGCGAGAACAGGACGGCGGCCAGGACGGCGGACAAACGGGTATTCTTAAACATGCTTCCTCCAGATAGATATAAAAAGTCGGTTCGCTGTTACACAACGACACATCAAGGGTGGGACGGCAAGCCGTCCCGGGCTTAGTCCAGCGTCCAGACGTACTGCATCTGCATCCAGGCCTGCTCCGGCTTGCCGTCGGTCATGCCGGGTTTGAAGCGGCATTTGCCGATGCCGCTGACGGCCGCCTTGTCGAGGTCGCGAAAGCCGCTCGACTTGACGATCTTCGAGTCGGCCACGCGGCCGTCGACGCCGATCAGGAACGACAGCGTCACGGTGCCGGTTTCCTCGTTGCGCAGCGACGCCTTCGGCCACTCCGGCTTGGCGCAGGTGCTGAAGTCGGCGCTGGCGGCGACGCGCACCGGGTTCGGGTTGGCCGGCGCGGCGGCCGGTGGCGCCGGCGGCTGCGGGCGCGCCAGTTCGGTCGTCGCCGGCTTGGCGGCCGACGACACCGCGATGGCGCTTTGCACCGGCGGCGGCTGCTGCACGTTGACTTCGACCGGCGGGATGAACGGCGGCGGCGGCGCCTTCATCTCGGGCGGCGGCGGTGGCGGCGGCACCTCTTTCGGCGGCGGCGGCGCCGGTTCCTCGATGACGCGCGTTTCCACCGCCTCCGCCATCTTGGTGACCATCCGCTTGCCCAGGCCCGTGACGATGCCGTACGCGACCAGCACGTGCAGCAGCACCACGATCATGATGCCGGTCGAATTTTTTCCGGCCCTTCTGTCGCTTGAAAAATCCATGCTGTTTTCTCCGATGTCAGTGCACGTTGGTGGGCTGTTCCTGCCGCACCGCGTCGCCGGCGCCGGAAGCGCCGCGCACCGCCTGCACCTGCTGCGCGGCGACTGCGGCGCCCTGGTTTCCCCAAGCCTGGCGGATGTAGCTGAGCACCAGCGCCAGCTGCTCGTCGTCGATCGAGGCGGCGAAGGTCGGCATGCCGCCGCGGCCCTTCAGCACGGTCGCGATGACGGCGCCGCTGTCGCCTTGCACGAAGGGGTTGCCCCTGAGCGCGGGGAAGGCGCCGGGAATGCCGGCGCCGCTGGCCTGGTGGCAGGCCGCGCAGTTCCTGCCGAACAGGCTCTTGCCGTCGAGGCCCTGGGCGCAGGCCGGCGCCGCGGCGGCGGCCAGCAGGACCAGCATCATCATCTTCTTCATGGCGTTTCCTTTCATGCCGACAAACGTTGGTGGATGCGCTCGATCTGCTGCCAGGCCGATTCGATCGCGCCGGCCTGCCAGCCGCCCAGGTAGCTCATGTGCTCGCCGGCCATCAGCGTGCGGCCCTCGCCCTCCACCAGCACCGGATAGAACCTGGCGCGCGCTTCCTCGCTCCAGCTGGCCCAGCCGCCCAGGTTGTATTTGACGCGGTGCCAGGCCACCGAAAAGGCCGACTCGAACGACTTGCGGTACTGGCCGGGAAACACCTGTTCGCCGGCGGCGAGGGCGAATTCGGCGCGTTCCTTGTTGCTCAGCGCGCTGATCTGGGCGGCGTCGGCCTCGAAGCTGTAGTAACCCAGCAAGGTGCCCTTCTTCCCCTGCCAGTTGCCGGACGGCAGCGAGATCAGGTTGATGCCCTTGGCGTCGGTGAACACGTGGCCGCCGTAGATGCCGTCGTCCTGTTCCCAGAAGCGCCGGCTCATCTGCAGGCCGATCTTGCACACCGGCGCGTAGGCGGCGCCCTGCAGCGCCGTCTTGAAGCGGTCGGAGAAATCGGTCTCGACCTGGCGCAGCACCGACAGCGGGATGGTGCACAGGCAGAAGTCGCCGCTGACGGTGCTGCCCTTGCCGGTGAGCGCATCCTTGACCCGCACTTCGACCCTGTCGGGCAGGTTGCGCAGGCTGACCACCTCGGTGTTGTAGCGGATCATGCGGCCGATGCGCCGTTCGAACGCCTTGGCGATCTGGTCCATGCCGCCGACCGGCTGCAGCATCGTCGCCTGCTGGGTGAATTCGTGCACCGAGTGGTAGACGTGGCCCAGCTTGGACTGCAGCAGGTCGGAGAAACCGAGCGGATCGGACGGCACGCCGGGCCCGGGCGAGAGGCCGGCGCCGGGGTTGACCTTGTAGCCGCGCCCTTCGGTGCCGCGGTAGCTCAGGTCCTTCTTCGACAGGTAGCCCTCGTTGACCAGGTAGTCGATCAGCAGCGCCTTGTCGGCGGCGCCGACCTGCCGGTCCATCAGCCCCTGCTTGAGCGACTTGGCCAGCAACTCGTCGACGTAGCCGCGCATGTCGGCCTTGACCTCGAACAGGCGCAGGCGCTTGCCGGCCAGCGCGCCTTTCGCCCGTTCGCTGTAGACGTAGGCGGCGTCGTTGTCGTTGTTGAACAGTTCGAGCGGCACGCCGAATTCGCTGGTGTAGTGCAAGGTCGAGCGGTGGTTGAAGGGAATCCGCCACGGCCCGAAGTTGATGTACTGGCCCTGGTCGAAGCCGCACACCTGCTTCTCGCCGCCCAGCTCTTCGAGCACCTTGCCGCCGCGCGCGGTCTGGCAGCGCCCGCCGGCGAAGGCGCGCGCCTCGATCACCTTGCAGGTGTAGCCCAGCTTGCCCAGCTCGTACGCCGCCGTCATGCCGGCCAGGCCGGCGCCGAGGATGACGACGGTCTTGCCCTTGCCGCTGCCCTGCAGCAGCGGCGGCGCGCTGCGGGTCGAGGCGATGTCCATGCCCCAGGCGTTCATGCTCGCAAGCAGGAAGCCGCTGCCGCCGACCGCCATCGCGCGGGCGAGGAAATCGCGCCGCGACGCGCCGTTCGCATCGTTCAGTTCATTTGCCATGATGTGCCACTCCAATTAAGAAATGCGAAAAAATTACGCGGCCGACAGGCGCTGGTGGATACGCTCGATCTGCTGCCACGACGACTCAATGGAGCCGGCCATCCAACCCGTCAGGTAGCTCATGTGCTCGCCGGCGAGCAGGGTCCTGCCCTCGCCGTTCCACAGGGTCGGATAGTCCTCGGCGCGCCCTTCGGGGCTCCAGTGCGAGGTGGCGCCCAGGTTGTACTTGACCAGGTGCCAGCAGATCGAAAAACCCGCCTCGAAGGAACTGACGTACTCGCCGGGGAAGATCTTTTCGCCCGCCGCCAGCGCATAGTCGATGCGCTGCTTCGGCGTGCGCGCGCTCATCTCGGCGCCGTCGCCGCCGTAGCTGAAGTAGCCGAGCAAGGTGCCCTTCTTGCCCTGCCAGTTCGACGACGGCAGCGAGATCAGGTTGATGCCCTTGATGTCGGTGAATACATGGCCGCCGTAGATGCCGTGATTGGTTTCCCAGAAGCGGTTCTTCATCTGCAGGCCCATCTTGCACAGCGGCGAGTAGCTCACGCTTTGCATGGCGTTCTTGAATCTGGCGCTGAAGTCGGTGTCGATGCCGCGCAGTACCGAGAGCGGGATGGTGCACAGGCAGAAGTCGCCCTTGACGATGGCGGTCTTGCCAGTGATGGTGTCGACGACGTGCACCTCGACCTTGTCGGCCAGGTTGACCAGCTTGCTCACTTCGGTGTTGTAGCTGATCGTCTTGCCGACGCGCTGCTCGAACGCCTTGGCGATCATGTCCATGCCGCCGACCGGCTCGAACATGGTCTTTTGCTGGACGAAGCTGCTGACCGACTTGTACATCAGGCCCAGCTTCGACTGCAGCAGTTCGGAAAAACCGAGCGGGTCGGCGGCGACGCCGGGGCCGGGCTCGACGCCGGCGCCCGGGTTGACCTTGAAGCCGCGCCCGTCGGTGCCCTTGTAGTCGAGGTCTTTCTTCGACAGGTAGCCTTCGTTGACCAGGTAGTCGATCAGCAGCGCCTTGTCGGCCGCCGTCACCTGCTGGTCGAGCATGCCGCGCCTGAGCGACTTGGCCAGCAGCTCGTCGACGTAGCCGCGCAGGTCGGCCTTGACCTCGAACATGCGCAGCCGGCGCTGGTTGAGCGGCCCCTCGACGCGCTCGTTGTAGACGTAGGCGGCATCGTTGTCGTTGTTGAAGAGTTCGAGGCGCACGCCAAATTCGCTGGTGTAGTGCAGGGTCGAATAATGGTTGAACGGAATGCGCCACGGCCCCAGGTTGATGTACTCGCCGGGGGCGAATTCGCACACCTGCTTTTCCGCGCCGAGCTCCTGCAGCACCTTGCCGCGCCGCGCCGTCTGGATGCGCCCGCCGGCGAAGTCGCGCGCCTCGAGCAGCTTGATGGTGTAGCCCAGCTTGCCCAGTTCGTAGGCGGCGGTCATGCCGGCGATGCCGGCGCCGAGGATCACCACGGTCTTGCCCTTGCCGCTGCCGCTCAGGCGCGGCGGCGCGCTGGCGGTCGAGGCCAGGTCCATGCCCCAGGCTTTCATTGTCGCCAGCAGCATGCCGCTGCCGCCCAGCGCGAGGGCCTTGACCAGGAAATCGCGGCGCGTCGGCGCGTCCGTTGGTGGATTCGTTGTGTGATCGGTAGTTGACATGGTCATCCGTGAAAAGTGGAGGTCGGGACGCCTGCTCGCGAGCGATAGCGCCGATTCCTTTCCAGCAAGAACTATGCCAAATTTGCTGCGGTGCTTCGCCCCCAGCGCCAGCCACTATTTTCCACCCGCCCTGTGCACCGAAGCATTAAAAGTGTGCATAACAAGATGACATTTTGGTGCGATGCCGCATAAATTGATGCACTGCGCAATTCCTGTATTGACGCTGCGCGTGCCGCATTTTTTCCGTTGCTTCTATTAGCAGCGTGTCGCCGGCACGCGTGCTTCGCGCGCTTGAATTGCTTGGCATATATTTTGCTGAATGTCATGCAACAGCGACCGCTGTGCACCTTCTTCGCGACACTCAACTTGAATGAGGATTTGACCGATGCATGCTTTCCCTTTATTGACCCGCATGGCCGCCGGCGTCAGCTTCGCCCTGCTCCAGTCGGCAACGCCGGCGCACGCCGACGACATCCGCCGCACCGGTTCGCCGACCTCGCAAGTACCGCTGTCGACGACGGTGAGCGTACCGGCGGGCAGCCGCATCGTTTTCTTCAGCGGCAACCTGGCCGACGTCGCCAATCCGGCGGCGCCGAAAGGCAGCATCGAAGCGTATGGCAACACCACCACCCAGGTGACGTCGATCCTGAAGAAGTTCGAAAAGCTGCTGGCGGCCGAGGGACTGACCCTGGGCGACGTGGTCAAGGTCAACGTCTTCATGGCGGGCGACCCTGAATTGGGCGGCAAGATGGACTTCGCCGGCCTGAACGCGGCCTACGGCCAGTACTTCGGCACCGCGGCGCAACCGAACAAGCCGGTGCGCACCGCCTTGCAGGTGTACGCGCTGCCGATGCCCGGCGGCCTGGTCGAGATCGAGATGACCGCGGCCAAGGCGCCGATGAAGTAAGGCCGCCCGGGCCCGAGCCGGCCCTTCCCGCTTCAACCGCACAACACCCGTTGACGAAGGTGCTGGCGGCGCTCGTCCTGACACTTTTGTTTACCCAGCCCTGAAGGAGTTCCATCATGTCGTCCACTACCTCCCGCACCGTTCCCAGGCCGACCCTGCTGGCGCGCGAAATCGCCGGCCTGTGCGCCGCCCGCCGCCACTCTCGCGGGCAGCTGCTGCGCGGCTCGGCCGCCCTGCTGCTGGCGCTGCAATCGGGCCTGACCCTGGCGCAGACGGCGACGGTGGACGCCGCCGCCGGCACCCTGCCGGCCGCCGCCGTGGTCGAGGCGGTGATCGTCACCGGCACCCGCCGCAGCGGCTTGAAGGCGGTCGACAGCGCCTCGCCGATCCAGGTGCTCGACTCCGGCTCGCTC
>CXWL01111162.1_pt1 | contig 11358 bp, 11 predicted proteins | sample 590931 | NCBI WGS metagenome assembly CXWL01 (sample SAMEA3498368, study PRJEB10139) | groundwater metagenome | biome: water well; material: biofilm material | place: Germany | collected 2015-04-27 | reverse complement strand
GTATTCGCTCATCCAAACATCTTACGCCGCAAGCAGCGGGGAATTAACCCGAAGAGATTAAAAAAACGCGCGCTCAGCCTCTTCCGGAATCGCCACGTTGGTAAGTTTGGCTTTTTGCAGCATTTCCCAGAAATAACGATATGTCGCGCGGTCATGCAATTCGCCGTCGTATTGTATTGGTCCCCATTCGGCAGTTTGGGCGGCGAGCAGGATGTTGGCGGCGTCTGTCACTTCGTGGTAATTCGGTTTCATCGCATCCACGATCGCGGGGATCTGCGTCGGGTAGATGCTCCACATACGCATGAACCCGAATTCGTTGCGGGCGCGGCTGGCGTCGGCAAACGTGGTCTCGGCATTTTTCAGATCCAGCGTAACGTTGTGTGCCGGTACCACGCCGTGCGCCAGGGCAGCAGCAACCACTTCGGCTTTGGCACGCGCCAGCAAGCGGTGTTCGAACTGTCCGGGGCTGCGCATTGCACTCGCGGGAATGGCGCCGTGGTGTCCGCTGACAAAATCCATCAGACCAAAATCCAGCACCTGCAACCAGGACAACGCGGCAATTTCATACACGTCGTGCAAGGCACCGTGGGTCTCGATCAGCACATGGATAGGAATCTCGCGCGTGATGCCATGACGCGTCGCAGTCTGCTGAATGTAGGCGATCATCTCTGCCGCCTGAGACACGCGCGTGCATTTTGGAAGGGTAATGTAAGACAACAGATTGCCCGCGCCCGCCACCAGAATATCCACATCCTGCCGCCAAGCGGCGTGGGTGTAGTCGTGGATACGCGCGCCCGCCATACGATGTTTGTTGGCGTCCGAATTCAACAGACGCACGATCATTAACGCGTGTTCCTGTTCTTGCCCCGCCGCTGCGCCGTCTTCGCAATCGCAGGTGATATCGAAGATTGGGCCAAGCGTGTCTTGCAATGCGAGTGCCTTGAGGATGAGTTTTTCGCTGCCCGCGAAATGCTCACAACTGGGGATGACCGGGAATGGTTTTTCTCCGCCGAATAATGCCTGTTTGGGGTGGATAACGAGTGACATGTTGGGTTCCTTATCTGCGCGGCATGATGATGGTGTAGTCGAGATCGAGCACGATGTTTGGGTGATACACCCGCTTGCCGTTTTGTTCGACGTGGGTGCTTTGCAAGGTGTCGGCCGGCATGTTTTTCAAACCGACCATGCGCAAGCGCAACGCGCCCAGATCGTTCCGTGTCGGAAATTCCCAGCGTTCCAGCACCTCTGTCCAGGTGTACAAAGTGTCACCGCCAAAAGTTGGATTGCTATGGGTTCCGGCATTAATCGCCGCGATACTCAGCGCGTTTTCCAAACCGTCGTAAGACAGCGCGCGACACACCGAAATAACGTGGCCGCCATACATAAGGCGCCGGCCAAAAGATGTTCCCTGCATCATCAGCGCGTCGAAATGTAATCGCGCATTGTTCTGGTAGAGCTTGGTCGCCAGCGTGTGGTCGCTTTCGTCCACCGTCAAACCCGCCGGGTGGTTGATACGTTCACCCACTACATAGTCATCCCACAACTTTTGTCCGCCGGTCAGCGCAGTTTCAAACTGCGCTCCATCCACGAAATCGGGCACATCCAGACGTTCGACCGGCACCACGGCGGGCAGATCGGGAATCACTGTTGCAGGAGCCAGACGGGAGATATCTTGCTTGTGCACCATGACCCAGCGTTTCCATTCGAGGACGGGTTGGCGACTCTGGTTGTGCGCGACCGAATGCACGTAGACCACACCGCTTGTTCCGCTGGAATTTTGTTTGAGTCCGATGACGGTCGACGTGGTGCTCAGGGTATCGCCGGGATACACAGGCGACACAAAACGCACATCGGCGTAACCCAGATTGGCCACCGCATTGACTGAAATATCCGGCACGGTTTTACCGAAGGCGATATGGAAAGCCAGCAAATCATCCACCGTGCGGTCGCGATATCCCAATGCGTGCGCCACCGGTTTTGCGCAATGCAAAATATGGCGGCTGCCGGTGAGGGCGATGTAAAACGCGCAATCGCCATCACTGATGGTGCGCGGGGTGGCGTGCCGGAATACCTGCCCGAGACTAAAATCCTCGAAATAATTGCCGCGTCCGGGTTGCGTTGTGTGTGTGGATTTAGACATTCGAACTTTCCAGTTTCTCGATCATTTCACTCAGGTGCAACAATCGTTTGGCCGCTTTAACATGATGGTGTTCGACCAGCCGGTCGTTCACCACCACCGTGCCGCGTCCGGCCGCATTCGCCGCCGACAGTGCGCTGATAATTTCCTTGGCCGTATTCACCTCGGCCGGTTTCGGGGTGAAGGCATCGTTGGCATACGCCAATTGAAGGGGATGCACCAGCGACTTGCCGTCGAAGCCCATATCGCGCCCGAGACGGCACGCATATTCGAAAGCTTCCATGTTTTTGATGTGACTGTTGATGCCGTCCACCACACCCCGGTTATAAGCCCGCGCCGCCAGGATCACCATGGACAAACTGGCCAGCAAGGGAAAACGGTCTTTGGTGGTGTGAGCGTGCATCTGCGAGATCAGATCGGAGGTGGCCATAATCATGCAGGCGATGCGCTCCGATGCGCTGGCGATTTCTTCGGCATGTAACACGGCCAGCGGACTTTCGATCATCACCATCACCGGCGTGTTCGAGCCGCCCGCCTGATCCAGCGCGTCCAGCGCGTCCAGCACATCCTGGCGGCTTTCGATATTGGTAAACAGGATGGCGTCGACACCGATATTGGCCACGGCTTTAATGTCGTCCGGCCCCCACGGCGAGTCGAGATCGTTGATGCGGATGACCACTTCTTTCGCGCCAAACCCGCCCTGTTTCACGGCATTCACCACATTCTGCCGCGAGATTTCTTTGGCGGCGAACAGGATCGGATCGCCCAGATCGAGGATCACCGAGTCGGCCGGCAAGCCGCGCGCTTTTTCCAGATAACGCGTGTTGCAGCCGGGTACGTACAACATCGAGCGGCGGGGCCGAAAATATTTGTTCATGATTTTCCCTGTTGAAGTGTCACGTTCTATCCGCCTGCCTATTCCAAACGCGTGATGATTCTATCGGCGGAAATTTTTACTGTCAACAAAATTCATATATCTTATATAAGATATATAATGCTTGATTACGAAAGGCGCGCGTGCTAAATTTCCGTCACGCACTGTGTCGCAAACATTTCACCGACAGGAACGAAGCCATGGGATCCCCGATTTTTCAACCGCTCTACCAGCAGATCAAGGCGCTCATCACGAAGAGCCTGATCTCGGGCGAATGGGGCGCCGGAAGCGCCATCCCCAGCGAAATGGAACTGGCGGCACGGTACGGCGTCAGCCAGGGCACGGTGCGCAAAGCCATCGACGAACTGGCGGCGGAAAACATCGTGGTGCGCCGCCAGGGCAAAGGCACTTTTGTCGCCACCCATTCCGAGGAGAAGGTCAAACTCCGCTTTCTGCGTCTGGTGGCCGCCGACGGCAGCCAGGAATTGCTGGACAACCGACTGCTGAGTTGCGAGCGCTCAAAAGCCTCCGCCGAGATCGCCCGTTTGCTGGCGATTAAGCCCGGCAGTGCGGTGATCGAGATCAAACGCTTATTACTGTTTGGCGGCAAGCCGCAAATCCTCGATCGCATCATTCTTCCGGTCGCTTCATTTAAAGGTGTGACCGCCGAACGTATCGAGTCTTTCAACGGCTCGATGTACCGCATGTACGAAACTTTGTTGGGCATCCACATGGTGCGTTCCGAAGAACGCCTTACTGCCGTGGGCGCAGACGCGGAAACTGCCGCCGCGTTGCGTTTAAAGGCCGGCACCCCCCTGTTGAGCATCGAGCGCGTGTCGTATACCTATGGCAACAAAGCGATGGAATGGCGTCTGGGCCTGTGCCTGACGGACGATCATCATTACCTGAATCATCTTGAGTGAGCACAGACGGTTGGGGTATCAGAGTCACGCGGGAATTTGGAATCAAAGCGGGAGAAAATCATGAACGCACCTGAAAAACATCAAGAGAATCGAAGCTCCGGCAAAGGTCGCACCGCGAGTGCCGATGCCAGTGTGTTGGGCGGCTACTGGCCGGGCATCCAGCTGTATTACCCGCCGGTCAAATACGCCCCCTCGCTGGGCATTTATGAAGACCTCGAAGCGGCAGCCGCGCGTATGAAAAAACACGCGCACATGACTCATGCGCACACGCTAATTTTTGACTTGGAAGACGGTTGCCGCCAGAAAGAATTGAGCCGCACTTTGCTCAGGCAGGAGCTACCGAAATTCAAACGCAGACATGAGGTCGCCATCGCCATTCGGGTAAATCCATTCCGCACCGAAGAGTACGAGCTGGACATGAAACTGGTTAAGGATATGGCCGACCATGTTGATGTGGTGATGCTGGCCAAAGCCGGCGAGGCTTACGGGGCGCCCGAGGTGCGCGACTTGTCGAATTTCTTGGCGGGACTGAACCATCCGATCACCATTCAGCCCATCATCGAGCATCCGAAATCGCTGAAGATCGCGCCCGACCTGATGCAATACAGCACGGTCAAACATGTGGTGTTCGGCATCCACGACTTTTCCAAAGCGATGGGCATCCAGATCACCCCGGAACACTGGACGGAAGAACTCAAATATTTTCTCAACCAGATCATGTTCGAAGCGCGTATCGCGGGCAAAGGCGTGATCGGCGGCGTGGAGACTTTGATCGGTTCCAGCAGCATGCCGGAGAATTTTGTCGAGCCGCATGATGTGCGGCGCTGGCTGGATTTACACGGCGAAAATGAATCGCACATCGTCTACAAACATGCCTGCCAGGAAGCGGCGAACGGCTTGACCGGAAAACAGGTTATCCATCCGGCGCACATCCATTTGTGCAAAGTGGCGTACACCCCGTCCCCCACCGAAGTCGCGCAAAAGATTCGCATCTTGCAGGCCGCCATCGACGCCGATGCGCTGTTGGGCGGTGCCATTAAATTCGAAGGCGAAATGCTCGACCCGCCCATGTTCGGCAAAGCGTTGCAAACACTTTTGCGCGCTCATGCCCTGCGCGCACTAACGCCGGTGGATACCGAGTTCGCCCTGCACGTGCTGGAGCTGATGCCCGCTCAAGTCATCCGCGAAAACTGGCCGTACGGCGTCATCTTGTAGGAGACAACATGTCAAATTTCAAACCGTTCGCCCCCTGGGTATGGCAAGTGCCCGACAATTTCAATATCGGTGTCGCGTGTACCGATGCCCATCTGGGCAAACCTGCCGCAAACAACATCGCCATGATTGTGGAAGACGACACGTTGGGCACGTCTCAAATCACCTTCGAGCAATTGGCCGAACGCACCAGCCGCTTCGCCCAGTTATTGCGAAATTTGCAGGTGGATTTGGGTGAACGTGTGCTGATCCGGCTGCCCAATTCGCTGGATTATCCGACTGCTTTTTTGGGGGCGATGAAACGCGGCGCGATTGCAGTGCCGACCTCCACCCTGCTGACTGCCGAAGAAGTGGTGTATCTGGCGCAGGATTCCGGTGCGTCGGTGCTGGTCACCGACAAGGCCGCCTGGGCAACACTGAAGGATCAATTACGCGGTGCAGTCAATTTGCGCCACGTATTGTTATCCGGTCCGGGTGAGGTGCTGCTTAGCGCAGGATTAAATGTGTTGGATTTGGATGCGGCACTTTCCGAAATCCGGCAATGCGAACCGCCCCATGTCTCGAAATCAGACGAGCCGGCGTATCTGGTTTATACCTCCGGCACCACCGGTTATCCCAAAGGTGTGTTGCACGCACACCGTGCCATGATCGGGCGCACCCCGGCTTCCACCTATTGGTACGACTTCGCAAAAGACGGCGACCGCATCATGCATTCCGGCAAATTCAACTGGACTTATGTGTTGGGTTCCGGGCTGATGGACCCGCTGTATCTGGGCAAAACGGTGATCGTGCATGAAGGTAAAAATGATTCCAACACGTGGCCGCGCCTGATCAAAAAACATTCGGCCACCATCTTCGTCGGCGTGCCGACCATCTACCGGCAAATCGTGCAGAAGAGCGACTTTACTAAAACGGATGTGCCATCCCTGCGCCACTGCATGAGTGCGGGCGAACACTTGTCGGATGAAGTGCTGACGCAGTGGCGCGAACGTTTTGGCGTGGACATCTACGAAGCGGTCGGCATGTCGGAATTTTCCTACTATCTGAGCCAGACCAAATCGCGGCCGATACGTCCCGGCTCTGCCGGCTTTCCACAACCCGGCCACAATATCCAACTGTTGAATCCGGAAACGCTGCAACCTGTGGCAATAGGAGAAGAAGGCATGATTAGCGTGCCGGAGGATGACCCCGGCCTGTTCCTGAATTATTGGAACCTGCCGGAAGAGACGGCCAAACTGCGCCATGACGGATGGTTTTTCACCGGCGATTACGCGCGTTATGACGCGGACGGTTACATCTGGTTCCTCGGCCGCCGCGATGACATTATCAAGAGCTTCGGCTACCGCGTTTCCCCGTATGAAATTGAACGCGTATTGAAATCGCACCCGGCTGTTGCCGACTGCGCCGCCGTCGGCGAGGAGATCGAAAAAGACAAAGTTCTGGTGGCGGCCTACGTCATCCTGCAACCCGGCAGCACTGCAACAGCGGATGACCTGCTCGCCTTTGGCCGCGAACATCTGGCCGCCTATAAAGCGCCCAAAACCCTCTACCTCGCCAAAGATTTTCCGCGCACCAAAAATGGCAAGATACTGCGCAGAGAAGTGAATCCGGGTATCGCGATTTCGAAATCGACGCTGCGTTAAGAAGCGGCAGTTTTAACGGATTTCTGTTCCTCACCAGAGCGTTTGGCGAGACTGTCCGTAAAGGTGTCAGCGATGAGGAAGTCCATATCCTGAAGGCATTTATCCCGGGGTAAATTCGGGAATTGCACGAATCATGAATTGGTCGAACAGCGGGACGGTGAATGCCATATCGCCATGTGCCGGGCTGTAAATCATCCCTTTCTTGATAAGCTTCGAACGCACCGGGCCTATGCCTTTTGCTGTCGTGCCCAGCGTCGTAGCGATGTCGCCGGTACGGTGGCTGCTCGGCCCAAGATAAGCCATGGCACGGAGAAAGTTTTTTTCGCTCGGCGTGAGACGATCAAAGCGCACCCGGAAGAAATTCTTATCCAGCCGACGCATCACCTCTGGAGTGGCGTCCCGGACGATCTTCAATGTAATGGGACTTGCCGCCGCCATATTCCAGGACTGATAAGCCCACTCCTGAAGAAAATAAGGGTAGCCGTGCGTCAGGCGGAACACTTCCTTTAGTGAGTCATCCTGAAACTCAACACCCACGGCCTGTGCAGGGTCGCGCAGTGCTTTTGCCGCATCCGCTTCCGATAGCGCCCCAATATCCGGGAAATTGAAGAGCCGCTCGGCATACGATTTCGACTCACCCGCCATGCCGGGGAGTACAGGCAAACCTGCCGCCAGCAGCACGAGCGGCAACTGTTTCTGCTGCATCTTGTGCATGGCCATGATGAGTGCTCCCAGTTCCTTCTGGCTCAGATATTGAATCTCATCAATCAGAATAGCCACGGCAGTCTTGCGCTCCTCCGCCGCCTCCGCAACCGCCACAAACAAATTCGGCAGGTCAATCTCCAAATCGCCACTATCGGCAGTGCCTTTTGCCGGCTCAATATCCAGCCCCAAGGCCACATCGTTCACTGTCAATTTGATGCTGCCGATAAAGCTGCGCAGTACCGCCAGTCCGCGCTTGACCTTATCTCCTGCGCCGGCCACCCGGTCCAAGTCGTAGAGCAAGCTTCTCAGTGCGGGAAAAATCAGCTCGCCCAGCGGCTTCTCTTCATGCGCTTCCAGCAGTATTGATTGGTAGCCGTTCTTCTTGGCCAACCGTTCAATTTCGTTGAGCAGCACTGTTTTTCCTACACCGCGCAGCCCGGTCAGCAGCAGACTTTTTTCAGGTCGCTTTTGCTTCACTCTCCCGAGGAGGATGCGCGCCTGTTCGAGAAGCGGGTCGCGCCCAACCAGCTCTGGCGGGGGTGCGCCGGCGCCGGGTGAAAATGGGTTTGTGATAGGGTCCATAATTATTTCTAGCGAGCTCTATATATCTATACGAATTAAGATAGACAGTAGCAGATATTGATAGATATGAGCAAGCACTCACCGCCCGCGATCTGCCATAACCACATAGAGTCATTCAGTTCTTGACCTCGCCTTTGGCCGCGAACATCTGGCCGCGTACAAAGCGCCCAAGATTTCCCCCGCACCAAAAATGGAAAGATCCTGCGCAGAGAAGTGAATCCGGGTATCGCGATTTCAAAATCGACGTTGCGTTGAGCGGCAGTTTCAAAAATACTGATTGCCGCGTTGCACCCGGATATTGGACAGCAGTTGGATCAGAATTTGTGCGGTTGATTTCTTTGGGTAGTCACTGAAAATCAGCAAGTTGAAATCGGCTGAGCGACCGGTTCTAAACCGTTGCCGTCTGTGGCGACTGGCCGCTTTGTAGAAGTCCTATTACGGTGACGTACTTCCGCATCGTGGACGAAGCCGTCATTGACGACCTCTTGTAATAAGGCAACAAGTGGCAATTGTTTAAATGGAGTGGCTGCGTACCTTTACTCAGTTACATCTAATTGCAAGGTTGGAGCCGCTATATACGGAATCACTGGTAGTTTTAAGAAATGAACTCCGCCAGAAAACTCGTCCCAAGCAAAGGAATAGGAATTCCTCAGGAAAATGGGATTGCCGTGCGGTTTTTCTGTTTTGTACGTTAATACTGTATCTGAGTGGTAGATTTTACCGTGCCTAAAATCAAAATCGGCAGTATCTTGCGAGTAGTTGTCTTGATTGACGTAGTGGTGGTGATCTGTCGCAACAATTAAAAAACCTAGATCAGCGAAATCGCCGTATGCCTCAAGGTTTTGAATATCGGAGAATACGTCGTATCTGTTGTTTGGTTCCCGATGGTTTGCGAATTTGAAATACTTTAACTCGATAGCGCAGCTATGCTTCGATTTTGTTTCCAAATTTTCAAATGAAATCCATACATCAATCTTGGCTTTTCGGGTACCGCTCTTATCGAAACAGCCACCTGACAAGGTGACTGGTTTTTCTAACTCAATTGAGAACACTTCGTTTTTGCTGCTCTGGTATAACTCCCCGATGGTTTTCAAAAGCGAAGACAAGTGAAGTTGCAAAGAAGCTTCGTTTTCCACACAAATACGCCCACCGTTAATCTTCTCTCGTAGGCGGTCATATGCGAATTCAACGATTTGAGCGAGTCGATCTCGGTACATACTGAAAGGTTCTAACGTAGAAGTCGTGGACAGGTTATGTGTACAAAATTGCTATAGCGAAGATTGCATAACAGTGGCGTTATTATTCGAGAAAACCGATAAGCCTATCAATTATTTTTTTATTTTTCCCATCTTCCCATGCACTAACAGATATTCCGCTGTGAGTATTCTTTTTCCCTGATCTCGGGGATGGATGGAAAACATAAAACACGGATACTTTATTACCCGCAATATCTAAAGTGAAAGGTGTGCCAAATTTTTGGATTTTGAATTTAAACGCAAACTCCATGAAAGCTTGAGAAATTAAGCCACAAAATACAAATTTCCCCTGTCGATCCGAATTTGGAATTGTCATCAATAGGCGATTGCGATAGTCCTCAACTTCTGAATCTAGGACATGCCGATAAAACAGTTCTTTTAGCAAGGCGTTGTACTTAATGCGATCAGTATATTGTAAATTTTCGATTGCTTTTCCTAGATTTCCAAATGGATTTTTTAGAGGGTGACCTTGTAGAGGATAATTAAACGTGTTGACTACGTTAAAACGACAGTTTCCAGCCGCAATTATTTCACCCGCTGGCAGTTGATGATTGTTTAACAAAACCCTGCTGAACACAAAGCCAGATGATCCTGTTAACGGATTACCTGTAGCCACCTCTGAAATATGGGGGGATTCGAGCACAAAAGTCGTCGTCGAGTCTGCCGATATTAGATCGTTAATATAGTATTCGTTTGACCTGCCCCTGACTTTTCGTACCAGTTAAAACTTGAGAATATGGCTTTCTTGAAGAGGGGAAGTCATGAAGAAGAGCAGATTTACAGAAATACAGATCGTCGGCATGTTGCGCGAAGCGGATCGGACATCAATTGCAGCAGTATCCAAGGAGCATGGTGTCAGCGAACAGACGCTATACACCTGGCGCAAACGATTCGGCGTCATGGAAAGTAACGATGTTAAGCGGTTGCGCCAGTTGGAGCTGGAGAACGGTCGATTAAAGAAGATGGTTGCAGATCGCGATCTTGAGATTGAAGTAATGAAGGAGATTGCTGTAAAAAAGTGGTGAGCGTACACGCGCGCCGCAAACAGGTTGCCTACGCCAAGCAGCGCGGCCTGTCTGAACGGCGGGCGTGTGCGCTGCTAAGCGTGGCACGATCATCTTTAAAGTACGAGTCGGTACGGATGGTAAAGGATGTGCCGGTACTGACTGGGATGACGATCCTGTCCGCGTAATATCCACGATACGGCTATCGGCGTATCCAGATATTTCTGGAACGACAAGGACACAAGATGAGTGCGGGACGTGCTTATCGGTTGTGGAGCAAGGCTGGGTTGCAAGTACCGAGGAAACGCCCGAGACGGCGGATTGCCAGCGGTCGTCCTAGGCCACAAGCACCCATTGTCGCCAACCAAGTGTGGGCGTATGACTTCGTATTCGACACCACAGCGACCGGGCAGCAGTTGAAGTGTTTGACCGTCGTTGATGAGTACACCAGAGAGTCGCTAGCAATTGATGTCGCAGGATCGATACGATCGACCAGAGTGATCGAGGTGCTGTCGCAATTGATCAGTGTGCGCGGCATACCCAAGATACTGCGTTCAGATAATGGCCCAGAGTTTGTGTCGAATGCCTTACTACGCTGGGCAACAAACAACGGCCTAGACATGGCGCTGATCGAGCCAGGTAAGCCTTGGCAGAATGGTGTGGCAGAAAGTTTCAACGGCAAGTTTCGAGATGAATGCTTGTCGATGGAGTGGTTCAGATCAAGAGCAGAAGCAAAAGTGGTAATCGAAAGCTGGCGGTGTCATTACAATGAAATCCGTCCGCATTCGAGTTTGGGAAATCTGACGCCGATGGCGTTCAGATCATTGGGCGGCAAGTCCGCTGTAACCGAAGCCATTTCCCAAGTATGAATGGCTCGAAGAATCGAGGCAGGTCACTTGCTTCATGCACCTTTGACAAAGGTGTTATCGATTCTGCAGTCCCCAATGCAAGCGCAACACAAGCCGTCGAACTGCCAGCCGATTCTTTAGAATGCCTGATTTTTCCGCCCAACCGCCGTCCAA
>CXWL01111743.1_pt1 | contig 11359 bp, 10 predicted proteins | sample 590931 | NCBI WGS metagenome assembly CXWL01 (sample SAMEA3498368, study PRJEB10139) | groundwater metagenome | biome: water well; material: biofilm material | place: Germany | collected 2015-04-27 | reverse complement strand
CGCTATAAGTGAGTGCTGTGTTAATCACAATGCCTTTATATTCATGAATTTATTCGTGTGTAAAAATCTTTCAATCCGTCATTCCCGCGAGAGCGGGAATGACGGATTGATGGGTATACTTATCTGATTTTAATTCAAAATTCATTGGTCATCTTCAAAAATTCTTCGGCCTTCCTCTTCAATGTCTTCAAATTGACCGCGATAGACCGCCCACCAAAGGCCTCCTAGCACCACAAGTGCCATCAGTACGGAAAGTGGAATGAGTACAAATAAAATATCCATTATTTGGCCTTAGTTATTAAGTGAGGTATTGAAAAGTTAGTCAGACGCAACGCATTGGCTACCACTATGAGTGAGCTAATCGCCATGCCTAGGCCAGCTAGCCATGCAGATAACACACCAAAAAATGCAAGTGGGATGCAAACCAAATTGTAAATAATCGCCCAGGCGATATTTTGTTTAATGACTTGCATGGTTTTTTGCGCATGGCGAATGAGTTGTGGAATCTGACTAATATCGCCGTTCAACAAAATATAGTCAGCATGAGCGAGTGTGAGTGGTACACCTTTGCCCATTGCGATAGACACATGCGCACTGGCCAGTATTGGGCCATCATTTAATCCATCGCCTACCATGAGTACCTTTTTGCCTTGTTGTTTAAGCGCTTGCAGGCGCATTAGTTTGTCATGCGGGCTACAAGCTGCTTGAAATTGTGAAATACCAATTTCTTTGGTAAGACTCTCCACCGTATGCGACTGATCGCCTGATAAAAGTTCGACGCTCAGTTTTGCATCTTTTAACTGATGTATAGCGAGCGCCGCGTTAGGCTTAATGGCTTCTTGTAAACAAAAAGTTGCTAACCAGCCATTCGCATCTGCCAGAAATACTTGCTGTATAAGCTGGCCTGTTTCTTCAATACCACAAAATTTTGCGGAGCCAAGCTTCAGGCGGCCATGTACCAAATTAGAATCGGCCAAACCCGTATGGGCGGTTTTATTTTTCAATGAGGCACTGATGCCTGCGCCAACTTCTTCTTGAATGTCATCTAATTCGATTGTTAAGTCTTGGGTGAAGTCCCGGGTTAAATCTTGCGATAAATTTTGTTGATAAGCATTGAATAACGCGCGTGAAACAGGGTGCATTGAGTGCTGCGCAATGGCAGCAGCTAATGCAAGAACGCTACTTTCAGAAAGTCCGCCAGATTCAGATAAACCATGTTTGTGGCTTATTGCCTTGATTTGGATGTGATCTTCGGTGAGTGTGCCAGTTTTATCAAAAATCACGGTGTCAATATCGGCAATACCTTCAATGGCTTGTAAGCGCCTGATTAAAATACCACGTTTCACAAAAGCACTTGCACTGGCCAGCATAGCGGCAGGCGTTGCTAACGACAATGCACAAGGGCAGGTGACGATGAGTACAGCGGCTGCCGTCATCAACGCGCGCCCACGATCAACGTCCCATAATAAGGCGGCGGCGGCAGCTGCACTTAACATGACAAAAAGCAAAAATGGGCGAGCAACTCGATCAGCCAGTTGCGATAACCTTGGTTTTTCAATCGCAGCTTGGTTGATTAAATTAACAATCTGGCCGTATTGAGTTGATTCACCGATGGTTTCTAACACGATATTGACGGTTTGGCCTAAGTTGTAACTGCCTGCGATGACGTTATCGTGCAGGTTTTTTTGAATTGGCGTTGATTCGCCCGTTAATAGTGATTCATCTACCCTGGTATTGCCTAAAACTAGTTTGCCGTCTGCAGGAAAAGCCTCACCAATGTGCACTCGTGCTACATCACCGACTTTCAATTGACTATTCAACACGCGAGTGAATGAACCATCTAAATTTTGACGTTCTGTATTTTCAGGAATACGGCTGACTAATGCTTCCATAGCACCGAGCGTTTTACTGTGCAGTTTCACTTCAATTAAACGTGCAGAGAGTAAAAAGAACACAAACATGGTAAGAGAGTCAAAATAAACGGTATTTCCCCACCAGCCGCTTGGATCAAATGTCGCGGCAGAACTCACAATAAATGTGATGCCTATTCCCAAAGCAACTGGCAAATCCATGCTGATTTGCCTTAGTTTTAAATCGCGAAATGCATTGCTGAAGAATGTGCTGCTGGAGAACATCAAAACTGGGAGACTTAAAAGCCAGGATGCCCAGTTGAGCAGATGGTGTATATCATTTGATATGTCACCAGCTTTTGTGAAGTAGCTTGGGCTGGCATACATCATCACTTGCATCATACAAAATCCAGCGACCAACCATCTCCAAAAGGCAGCACGGCTTTTTGTTGTTGAATTTAGCTGATTTTCGTTATGGGAGGCTGGACTTGCGCTATAGCCTAGCGTTTGAATTGCGCTGAGTATGCTTGATGGGCGAGTTAGTGCCGGAGACCATACAACAACGGCGCGCCTTTTGGACATGCTGACGCGCGCGCTAATGATACCTGGCAACCCGCTTAAACCCCGCTCAACAATACCCGAACATGCAGCGCATCGTAAACCATCGAGCAACAAACTAGATTGTACAAGCGGCTGTGATGGGTCATTGCCAAAAGGCTGGCTAAAGCTTTGCCATTGATCCTGGGTATCTAAAATTACCCAGGATGGATTTGGCGAAATCACTTCAGTGGTGAAAGCATTTGTTAGCAAAAATTCACTCCATACAATGTTGTTATGTAATGTGTACCAAATAAAACGGTTATTTGGCCCAATTATGTGATTGCAATTTCAGTAAGAAGTTTAAGATGTTCCAAGTGTAATTATATATTGAAAAGCAAGTGATTAGCCCCACGTTAAGGGCATATCAACTGAAATGGAGTGAAACATGCGCTTTGATAAATTAACAACAAAATTTCAACAGGCACTGAACGATGCACAAAGTTTGGCGGTAGCGAACGATAGCCCTACGATAGAGTCTTTGCACTTGCTGGGCGCCTTGGTTAATCAGGAGGATGGTGGAACGGCTTCGTTATTGGCGCATGCAGGCGTGCATTTGGCGCCACTTAAAACGGGGCTTGCTGGCGCCATTACAAATTTAGCAAAATCCTCTGACAGTTCAGGTGAGGTGGCTATATCGCGTGACCTCAATAATCTGCTCAATGTTACCGATAAACTAGCGTTAAAACGCGGCGATGGTTTTATTGCCAGCGAGATGTTTTTATTGGCCTTGGCCGACGATAAAGGCCCTGCGGGAAAGTTACTTAAAACACATGGTTTATCTAAATCGGCTTTGGAGCAGGCGATTAACGAGGTGCGTGGCGGCGAGCAAGTGAATGAGTCTGATGCTGAATCGAATCGTGAGGCGCTCAAAAAATATACGCTGGATTTAACCGAGCGTGCAACGCTGGGCAAGTTAGACCCAGTAATTGGGCGTGATGACGAAATTCGCCGTGTGATTCAGATTCTTGGACGCCGTACCAAAAATAACCCTGTGTTGATTGGCGAACCTGGCGTGGGTAAAACCGCGATTGTAGAAGGTTTGGCGCAACGTATTGTCAATGGGGAAGTGCCGGATTCACTTAAGGGTAAAAAAGTGTTGTCGCTAGATATGGCGGCTTTGCTGGCGGGCGCCAAATACCGTGGTGATTTTGAAGAGCGCTTAAAATCCGTGCTGAAAGAATTGTCGCAAGATGAAGGTCAAACCATCGTCTTTATTGATGAAATTCACACTATGGTTGGCGCTGGCAAGGCAGAAGGCGCGATGGATGCAGGCAATATGCTCAAACCTGCTTTAGCGCGTGGCGAGTTGCATTGTGTAGGTGCAACTACATTAGACGAATACCGTAAATATATTGAAAAAGATGCTGCGTTGGAGCGCCGTTTCCAAAAGGTGCTGGTAGACGAGCCAACCGTTGAAGCGACCATTGCGATTTTGCGCGGCCTGAAAGAAAAATATGAGCTGCATCATGGTGTAGAGATTACCGACCCAGCGATTGTGGCGGCAGCAGAGCTTTCACATCGCTACATTACTGATCGTTTTTTACCTGATAAAGCGATTGATTTGATTGATGAAGCGGCTTCGCGCATTAAGATGGAAATTGATTCCAAACCAGAAGTTCTTGATAAGCTTGAGCGCCGTTTAATTCAGCTAAAAATTGAGCGTGAAGCCGTACGCCGCGAAAAGGACGAAGGCAGTAAAAAACGCTTTGACTTGATTGAAGAAGAAATTGTAAAGCTGGAAAAAGAATACGCAGACTTAGAAGATATCTGGAAGGCTGAAAAAGCCCAAGTCCAAGGCTCTTCACATATTAAAGAAGCCATTGAAAAAATAAAATTTGAGATGGAAGAGGCTACTCGTAAAGGTGAGTGGCAAAAAGTCTCAGAGTTGCAGTACGGCAAACTGCCTGCGCTAGAAGCTCAGTTAAAGCAGGCTTCAAGTACTGAAGCAACTTCAAGCCAAACTAAAAATAGAATGCTGCGTACTGAAGTGGGGGCAGATGAAATTGCTGAAGTCGTCAGCCGCGCCACGGGTATTCCTGTGGCTAAAATGATGCAGGGTGAGCGTGGAAAGCTGCTCACCATGGAAACCAAATTGCATGAGCGTGTAGTTGGGCAAGACGAAGCCGTGCGGCTGGTCTCGGATGCAATTCGTCGTTCACGCTCTGGTTTAGGCGACCCGAGCCGTCCGTATGGCAGCTTTTTGTTTTTAGGCCCAACAGGCGTGGGTAAAACCGAGCTTTGTAAAGCGCTAGCAGGCTTTTTGTTTGATAGTGAGGATCACTTGATTCGCATCGACATGAGTGAATTTATGGAAAAACACTCGGTAGCACGCATGATAGGTGCGCCACCCGGCTATGTGGGCTATGAAGAAGGCGGAACGCTGACAGAGGCTGTGCGTCGCAAACCGTACAGCGTAATTCTGCTGGATGAAGTAGAAAAAGCGCACCCAGATGTATTTAATGTGCTGCTACAAGTGCTGGATGATGGTCGCCTGACGGATGGTCAGGGACGTACTGTAGATTTCAAAAACACGGTAATTATTATGACCAGTAATCTAGGTTCGCAAATGATACAAAGCATGGCTGACCAGGATTACCAGGTGGTGAAATTGGCGGTAATGGGCGAAGTTAAAACGCATTTCAGGCCAGAATTCGTCAACCGTATTGATGAAGTGGTTGTTTTTCATGCACTGGATGAAGCGAACATTAAATCAATTACAGCTATTCAATTACAGTACTTGGCTAAACGCTTAACTGCGATGGATATGCAGCTGGAAATTACAGATGCGGCAATTGCAGAAATTGCAAACGCAGGATTTGACCCAGTGTATGGTGCGCGGCCACTTAAACGTGCGATTCAATCTGAGATTGAAAACCCGCTGGCGCGCGAAATACTGGCAGGGAATTTTATAGCCAAAGATATTGTCGAAGTTGACGTTAAGGCAGGTAAGATAGTTTTTTCAAAATCAGTCACTTGATAATTTTTGATGGGGTTGATAAGGAGTTTGTTTGTTAAAAAGCGCACTGCGTCATAGGTTGTGTTGTGCATTATCTGCTGCGATTTTAATGACGGCAGGATGTGCTCGTGCAGAGTTTAGTCATCAAGAATTAGAGGTTTTTGATAATGAGCCGCCAATAGTTAAAGACTTGCTAGAGCGCGCTAATGTTCTGGAAAATGATGATAATGATGTGGATGCTGCTTGGAAAGCCGCCAATTTGTATTGTGAGGCGGCGCGTTACGGAAGCGCAGAAGGTATTTATCGGCTAGGTATGCTGTATGCATTTGGTCGTGGCGTGCCAGAAAATCGCGATTATGCGGCAAATTTGTTTGGTATCGCTTCTACCCATGGGCATTTTGAGGCGCAAAAAATGCTGGAAACCATTGAAATTAAAACTGCCGAAACGCCACTTTGTGTTATTGATGCGGTTGCTCCAGAAAAGGCGCAAATTCCAAAGCTGGTTGTAGCCTCAGCCGACATTGATAAGTACGTCGCTAATTTACCTAAAAATAAACGCTGGGTATTGCACTTGGTGGATACGATTTCAGCATGGTACAAAGTGGACGCGAAGCTGGTTTTGTCAATCATCTCTGTAGAGTCCAATTTTACGACGGTAGCAAAATCAAACAAGGAGGCACAGGGTCTGATGCAGCTGATTCCTGATACTGCAGAGCGTTTTAATGTGAAGAACGCGTTTAATGCGAGCCAGAATATCAAAGGTGGTGTGGCGTATTTACGTTGGCTGTTAGCGTATTTTCAAGGTGATGTAACGCTTGCAGTGGCAGCTTACAATGCTGGTGAGGGTGCAGTAAATAAATATAAAGGCATTCCACCTTTTGCTGAAACCAGACAGTATGTAAAAAAAATACAAGCACGCTATCCGCTTAAAACCCATCCTTTTGACGCAAAAATTACAGATCCTTCGCCTATTTTTAAATTACAAGAATTTAAGCGACACGCTTAGCGTGTTAAAGGAGTTAAATCATGCCTAACATGATGTATTTATTAATTATTTTATCGTTAGTGATTTCAGGTTGCGCTTCTCAAGGACAGCCGTTAAATGGAAGTTCGCAGCAAATAGATCGAATCTCTGAGGAGGAGATGGCGCGCATTATGCCCAAGCCAGTAGCGGCGCTAAGCCTGGATGACTTGGTTCAATTAACAAAAAAAGGTGTTAGTGCAGACCAGCTTATAGAGATAATTAAAACAAGTAACTCTTTTTATGATTTAACTCCCAGTCAAAGCGTTGAATTGAACAAGCATGGTGTTGATAACAAAGTGCTTGATTATATCCATACTAGCCATGAACAAGTCTTGAGAAACAATGTTGCAGATGAAATCAATAAACGTGAGAAAGACAAGCACGCTGAACTGGAAAAGCTAAAACGCCTGCAATTACAACAGCAACGTTTATATGATCCGTTTTGTAGATTTGGTCGCTATGGACTTTATCCGTATGGTTATGGTGCCTATGGCTCTCGCTTTGGTTCTCGTTTTGGGTTAGGTGCAGGGTTTGCCAGACCCTTCGGTTGCTGGTAACGTTACTGTAAATTAGGTATGCTTGGTAGCTGTGGTTTGACTGGGTTCACCAACCAAGCTTGTCGAAGCTATCAATTAGTTCAACATTTTATTAAAACAGCGATATATTTAAAAAATAGATGCAACAAATAACACATCAAATTAGTGTCAGTACGCGTGGACGCAAACTATATGACATCACGTCGGAAGTCATTGCATGGGCTAAGCATAGCGGTTTGCGTACAGGCTTAATCACGCTATATATTCAGCATACCTCGGCAAGCCTGCTGATTAACGAAAATTATGATCATGATGTGTTGGTGGATATGGAGTCGTTTTTTAACCGCTTGGTGCCAGATGGCGACCCGTTGTTTATTCACACAGTTGAAGGCCCGGATGATATGCCAGCTCATATACGCACTGCGCTTACTCAAACACATTTATCTATTCCACTATTAGATGGAAATGCAGCTTTAGGGCAATGGCAAGGCATATTTTTATACGAGCACAGGCATGTTCCAAGTATGAGAAAAGTCTTGCTTCACCTAATCGGCGAATAGTACTCATGTTTGACCTAGGGCGCCCATTAAGTGCAGTAGAGCGTTCCAACTATCAGCTTTATTACCAGCCATGCACTTTGCATGAAGTGCGCATTATTGAAGGTCACGTGCCCTTTTGGCTGCATAAAAGTATGTGCGCCGTTGTGTTGGGAGTTCGTATTTACTTTCGAACAGGCGCTTATCAAGCTAACACTCGCAATGGCATTGAGCTTTTAGCCCACGAGCTTACTCATGTAGAACAGTATTTATCTGGCATGATGGTTTTTAAGTATCTATGGGCTTCGCGTCGTGGCTACCGACAAAATCCTTATGAAGTTGAAGCGTATGCCAGGGGTGCGTTTGTGAGTGCACAAATACTTTCAAACAATCAGATCAAGCGCTGATTGTAAAGAATTGTGAATTTATTGCAATCTAGCGATGCTAACGTTGACCGAGTTTGTCCTTAGTTGTAAATTTGTAGCATTCGCAGTATTAGATTTGTTGCAATTAAATTAGGAGAATTGAAATGGGCATGTTTTCATTTATTAAAAATGCGGGTGAAAAATTATTTGGTATTGGTGAAGCAAAAGCAGCTGAGGCTGTAGCAAAAGCAGACCCAACACCAGTGAATGTAGATGCGGCGAATAAAGCAGCAGCCAATGCAATTGCAGATTATGTAAAAAAAATGAATTTAACAGCACGAGATTTAGCGATTGGTTTTGATGGTGCATCTGCTACTGTGATTGTTCAGGGCATGGCGGCTACGCAAGCAGACAAAGAGAAGATATTGCTATGCTGCGGCAACGTAGCAGGTGTAGAGAATGTGCAAGACCAGTTAGGCGTTGTTGAAGTGGCAGAAGAGCCAGTGTTTTATGCAGTTGTAAGTGGCGATACGTTATCTAAAATTGCTAAAGTGCAATATGACAATGCCAATGCATACATGAAGATTTTTGAAGCGAACAAGCCAATGTTAGGTCACCCAGATAAAATCTACCCAGGACAAATGTTGCGTATTCCTGCTTAAATGATATTTAAATTACATCTTAAATACATCGTTTTCTACTTGCAGAGTGTTGAAGTTAAGCTAGAATATTGGTTTGCGGTTTACAGATCCTTAAAACTTGTTCGGTTCAAGGGTTTTTGATTTTTTTAAATGATAAAAGGAAAATGCGATGTCAATGTTATTACGCTCTATGTTGGTATTAGGAGTAACAAGTTTATTAGTTGTAGGTTGTGGTAAAAAAGAAGAGGCAGCGCCAGCAGAGGCGGCACCAGCGCCAGTAGCTGCACCTGTTGAAGCTGCGCCAGCACCGGCAGCTGAACCTGGTGGTTACGTGCCAACTGCTGAAGAGCGTGTTCCAGGCATTACGCTTGACGCAACTGCGCCAGCAGCAGAGGCAGCACCTGCAGAAGCTGCGCCAGCCGCTGAAGAAGCCCCAGCCGCTAAGTAACTCGCTGAATAAGTTGTAAAAATAAAAAAGCACGCAATTCACATTCGCGTGCTTTTTTTATTTTGCAAATTCATGTTTTATTTTGCAAATTCATGACAGAGCTAATTTAAGCTACTCCAGCTGAGAGGATCAAACGGACGACTTTGGCGACGTAGCTCATAATAAAGTCCGTTTGATTCGTTACCGCCACTATTACCCACCGATGCGATTGCATCGCCAGCATGCACGACTTCGCCCACTTGTTTTAATATGGCCTGATTATTGCCGTATAAGCTCATATAGCCTTCTCCGTGATCGACGATAATCAAATTACCAAAGCCACGTAACCAGTCAGCAAAAACCACGCGACCATTAGCCACGGATTTTACTTCTGCGCCCTCATTCGCTTTAATAAACAAGCCTTTCCAAGAGATGCCGCTATCTTCACGGCTGGCGCCAAAACGGTTTGTCACGTCTCCCCGCACCGGTAATCTGAGTTTTCCTTTAAGTGCGGTAAAGTTGGCACCTGCAAACTCGTTACTAGGCACGCTGTTATTAGACAGGCTCTCATTATTTGCGATGACTTCTTTGGGCTGTTTATTACCTTCAGCAATATCCGTTGAAGTGGGTTTGTTTGACGGGTTACGGATAAGTTTTTTATGTTTGAGTGTGGGCGGAATAATTTTCGCTAAACGTTCCACCAACTCAGAAAGCCGTTTTTCATCACGACTCAATTTTTTGATTTCGCCACGTTGTGAGGCAATTTGTTGCGATAGTGTTTGAACTACTTTAGATTTCGCCTGCTTTTGATTTTCCAAGGCGCGGCGCTCATCAATTTGTTTCTGTTTTAATTCACCTACTTGTTTAAGTGCAACCGTTGTTTCGTCATTCAACTTGGTAATTTTGGTCAGGTTACCTTGCATTTTATTAATCAGTTCAGCGCGCGCTTTTGCAATGTATGAAAAATAATGAACATCCCGCGCGATTTCGCTGGGGTGTTCACTTTGTAAAATCATTTGCACATAGCTTTGTTGCCCATGAATATATTGTTGATAAAGCTGGCTGCCTAATAGTTTTTGTTGTTGCGACAGTGATTCATTCGTTAATGCTGAATCAGCCTGTAATTGCGCTAGTGTTTTTTTATTTTGTTGTTGCTGATGGTTAATTTCATATAATTTTTTGTTGGCTTCACTAATGGCGACTTCACTCTCTTTAAGCGCATCTGCTGCGTCTTTGTGCGCCTCTTGCGAGTTATCCAGTTCTTTTTTGAGTGACTCCAGGCGTTGCTGTAAGTCGCTTAATGCTTGTTTAGGCGGCTCAGATTTTTTTGCAGCACATGCAAATGAAGCCTGCATAAGCAATAGCGCCATCAATGCTGCGCAACCTGTTGTTTGATTGAAACGATGGCGATTCAATGGCTTAAGAGTCAGCGGCTTAAAATTCAATGGGTTGGGTTTCAAAGGCTTGGGATTAAAATAATTAGCATTTAAGCTGAACGAGATTTTTGCCTGTCATTTCACTTGGCTGGGCAACTCCCATCATGTGCAGCAAAGTCGGCGCTAAATCAGATAGGGCGCCGCCTGCTGTGAGCGTTGCTTGGCGGCCTATGTAAATAAGCGGTACCAGGTTGGTGGTATGCTGCGTATGTGGCTGATTATTTTCGGCATCAAACATGGTTTCTGCATTGCCATGGTCAGCGGTAATAATCACCTCTCCACCTATGCTTTGCATAGTGTTGACGANNCCGACCATATCGCCATTGGCGTAATTGCAAATAATGGCATTGTATTTGCGGCTTAAAATAGCTTCTTCAAGTTTTTCTGTGACTTCGAATGCACTCATCTCAGGTTGCATGTCATAGGTTTCTACATGGGGTGAGGGCACCAGTATCCTATCTTCACCTGGAAACACGGTTTCTTCGCCGCCATTAAAGAAGAAGGTGACGTGCGGATACTTTTCGGTTTCAGCGATGCGTAGCTGCGTTAATCCAAGCTTTGAGACATATTCCCCAAAAGTATTGCGCACTTCTTGTGGTGGAAAGAGGGCGGTGGCTTTTGTTTCTTTTTTGTCATACATCGTCAGCGTGAAATAACCAGCCAGTTTGGGTACGTGGCGGCGATGAAATCCGTCAAAATCTTCGGCTAACAAGGCGTGCGTTAGCTGACGTGCACGGTCAGAGCGGAAATTCATAAAAACGACCAAATCACCATCTTCCAAATGTACAGGCGCAACACCAACATGACGTATGGCGGTGGTTTTGACAAATTCGTCGTTTTCACCACGAGCATAAGCATCTTTTAGACCTGTCAAGGCTGACTCGGCTGTAAATTCACCGACTCCTTCAGTAAAGAGTTTATAAGCAGCCTCGACACGAGGCCAGCGCTTATCACGATCCATGCCATAAAAACGCCCGCTGATAGAGGC
>CXWL01002519.1_pt1 | contig 11359 bp, 9 predicted proteins | sample 590931 | NCBI WGS metagenome assembly CXWL01 (sample SAMEA3498368, study PRJEB10139) | groundwater metagenome | biome: water well; material: biofilm material | place: Germany | collected 2015-04-27 | reverse complement strand
GCGACAATACGTCCCGCAAAGGTGCAGGAAATCTTTTCTTCTTCCAGGACTTCTTTGGTCTTTTCTGAATGGAGCTTGATCAGTTGGCCTGCACGATCCTTGACTTCGAATCGCGTTCCGTAGGGGGCCACGCCTGCCTCACGCAGGACATCGAGCTTCTTGATCCGTTGCTGCTGCTGTTCGTTCAGTTCGTCCATGATCTGTACCTTTACCAGTTCGTATTCGCCGTCAGCTCTCGAACTCGTCCATGTCAGCCTGTTGATAGCTGAGCGCGGTTTTCCCAAGCTGCTTCATCTTTAAATAAGCCTCAATGAAGCCGTCCAAATCACCATCCATGACGGCTGCGACCTGGCCCACTTCATGGCCGGTCCGGTGGTCTTTTACCATTTGATAGGGCTGGAATACGTACGAGCGAATTTGGCTGCCCCAGGCAATGTCTTTCTTCTCGCCTACGATGGCGTTGAATTCCGCCTCTTTCTTCTTCAGTTCCAGTTCGTAGAGACGGGCCTTCAAGACCTTCATCGCGCCATTGCGGTTCTGGAGCTGCGATCGTTCGTTCTGACATTGGACGACGATCCCGGTCGGCAGGTGCGTCATACGAATGGCGGTCTCGACCTTATTCACATTCTGGCCACCGGCGCCGCCTGCCCGAAAGGTATCGATTCTGAGGTCTTTGTCTTCGATGACGAGGTCGATCTCCTCATCCACCTCAGGATAGACGAATACTGAGGCAAAAGAGGTATGCCGACGCTTGTTGGCATCGAAGGGCGAGATGCGAACCAACCGATGGACGCCTGCCTCAGCCTTGAGATAGCCATAGGCATAGGGCCCCGTCACGGACAAGGTCACACTTTTCACTCCGGCTTCTTCTCCAGGAATCAAGTCCAACGTCTCGATCTTGAATTTCTTGCTCTCGGCCCAACGGACGTACATGCGGAGCAGCATCTGCGCCCAGTCTTGCGATTCCGTCCCGCCAGCACCGGGATGGATCGCCACAATCGCATTGTTGGCATCCAGTTCGCCGGAAAGCAGCAGTTCAAGCCGCAGGGCTGCAAGCTTTGGCTCGAATTGGTCGAGTTCGGCCGCCAATTCTTTCAGCAGTCCGGTGTCGAGAGTTTCTTCCGCGAGCTCCAGCAAGGCGCCGATATCATTCATCTTCCCATCGATCTCGCGCCACTCTTGCAACTCACGCTCGATCGTGGATTTTTTCCGGCTGATCTTGGCGGCTTTCTGCGCGTGGCTCCAGAAACCAGGTTGTGAGGTCTGTTCTTCAAGATGTGCCAACTCGGTTGTCATGCGAGCGAAGTCAAAGATGCCCCCGTAGTTCCGATACCGATTGTCCAACGGCCCGAACGCGAATCCGTATCTCATCCAACATGGAGCGATCCTTTCACATTACACCGGTGTGGCAGCCACGGTGTCTGGCTCAGGTCCCTTGGTCCTGAAATAGCTGAACAGGCACAACAGCAGGCAGATTATCACACAGCCATACGCAAACACATCCCCGTGGCGGCTGTAAAACGTATGCGGGCGCCAGACCTGCATCGTGCCTCGGGCGGTTTGTTCTGTGAAAATCGGCGTCGCTTCGACGATGCGCCCGAACGGATCGATAAAGCCGGAAATACCCGTGTTCGCGGCGCGGGCAAAGGCGAGATGATTCTCGACCGAACGGAATACCACCATCGCAAAATGCTGTGAGGGCGCAGCCGAACGGCCGAACCAGGCATCGTTCGTGATCGTCACGAGGAACTCTGCCCCATTCGCGGCGATTTGCCGCACGAGGTCGGGGAAGATCACCTCGTAGCAGATCGCCACGCCGAACTTGACCGGTCGCGGCGATGATCCGGCCGTGCCTGCCGCCGCCACTTGCGGCTTCGGTGTCACGGTCAGGATCGTGGGACCAGGCCCCGCTTCGAAATCGCCGATTCCTTCGACCAATTTGTCGAGGAAAAACAAGAGCGAGGATTTCAACGGAATATATTCTCCGAAGGGCACCAGATGATGTTTATCATATCGACCCAGGAGCTGGCCGTCTGGCGCGAGAAGATACGCACTGTTTAGCAGATAGGGGTGCCGATCGGGATAGTACCGTACGGCAGGGCTTCCAAATAAGATCGGAGCCTGAGCCCGATTGGCCAGTGCGATCAGTTGAAGTTGATAGACCGGTTCATGCTCAAAGACGAAGGGAGTGGCAGCCTCCGGCCAGATCACCAAGTCGGTGGCACGGCCCAGCTGTCCCGTGAGCCGGTCAAACCGTGCGAGGGTCTCCTCCCGATAGGCGGTATCCCATTTCACGGCTTGATCGACGTTCGGCTGCACGACTCCCACGCTGATGGACGAGCGAGGGATATCGGAAAGCGGCGCTCCGGATAACGTTCGAGTCCCATATTCCCATGAGAGGATGACCAGCAATGCCGTCATCGCGACGAGTTCCCAGGGAAGTTTCGCCGGACGGAATCCCCGCAGCAGCGGCATCAGCCAGGACAGGAGTTCGGCCAGCGCGACATTGACGAGTACAATCAGAAAGGAGACCCCATAGACTCCCATGTGATCCGCAATCTGAATCACTTCAATCGTACGATATTGCGAGTAGCCGAGGAGGCCCCAGGGCATGCCACTCAGCGCATAGGTCCGGATCAGTTCCAGACTCACCCACAAGCAGGGCACGGCAAAGAGACCATAACGGGGAATCAGGGTTCGGCACCAGACGGCTCCGGCAGAATAGAGGCCGACATAGAGGCCGAGGTAGGCCGTCAGCAGCAACATGATACCGTAGCTGATCACCAGCGGAACCTTCCCGTAGGTGGTCATGGCGGTCACCACCCAGGCCATCATCCCGGTAAAGGCAATGGTGCCGCAGAGCCAACCGATCCAGAACGCCTGCTGCTTGCTCTTGCCGTCCAGGGCCCAATGCAACGGCACGAGGGCGATCCAGGCCATCAGACCGAGGTCGTAATTCGGGAAGCTCAGCGGGAGGAAGAGCCCACTCGCGCCAGCAAGGACGAGTGAACGCGCGTGGGAATGGGTCATGAACCGCACCTTAGCGAAAGCCGTAGAGGGATGCAACTTCTTGGTTTCCTGATTGGGCTCGGTCCAGCGCCGGATGGGGAGGGGAGAGATTATGGGTTGACGGGCCCCGGTTGAGTACCTATAAATAGAGAAGTGTGACAATCTGTTCGCGATCACGCCGAATATGATGAAACCGTTCAACCAATGATCACGTCAATTTGAGGAGGCCCGTCATGGATCGTCGCGTCATCAGCCTGTCTGTCACTGTGAGCCTCATGCTCCTGGTCACGGGCTGCTCAGGTAAACAAGTGGCTTCGTCATCCGGAGATCAGTCCTCCAAGTCCGGCCAGATCAAGAGCGAGTCGATCCAACCGGATGCGATCAAGACGATACCGATGGAGCGATCGCTCGACCGGCCATCCGGCAGCGGGACCATTCCTGCCGGCAGCGCTTCATCCAATTCTTCACTCCTGTCCGGAACTTCGTCGGACAGCAATGCGTTGGGCGACGTGTTCTTTGAATACGATCGTTTCCAAATCGACAAGGCCGCCATGCCGATCCTCGATAGCAATGCCCGCTGGCTTCGTGCCAATGGCAGTAAGACGGCGCTCATTGAGGGCCATTGCGATGAACGGGGAACTCTCGCCTACAATCTCGTGTTGGGTGAGAAGCGTGCGCGTGCGGCCAAGAAATACCTTCAAGATCTTGGCGTCCCGGCCGCTCAGCTCCAGATCACGAGTTACGGGGAAACGAGACCCTTCTGTGAGCAGCAGAACGAAGAATGTTATCAACAGAACCGCCGTGCGCATTTCGTCACGAAATAAACATGGGTCGGTACAGTCGCAGGCCCCACGCGCTGCGCCAGACCATTATCACCACGAAGGAGGCATCTGTGAAGCACGCGTATATCGTCGGAATCGGGCTCCTCGGAATCGTCATGACGGCTGGTTGTGCAGGCAAGGGCGAACGCATTGCCCTCAAGGTCCCTATGGCATGCGGGGCCGATGAGAAGGCGGTTGCGAAGAATGCCGCAACCGTCTCAATTCAGCCCTTTGAGGATAATCGCGCAGACCGGTCACTGCTCGGCAGCAGGCACCATCTCTGGGGAGGGGAGAGTCACTTCAGCCTTCCGAGCGGCACGCTCGGCGATGCCACGGCACAGGCCTTTGCCGACTATCTCAATTCGAAAGGCTGGAATGCGACCGTTGCCAAAGGCACTGGAGCCACAGGAGCCGACATGACAATGACCGGCAAACTGGTCGATGTTGGGGTCGAGGTGAAGAGTGGTATGGGGCAGACGACCCTCACCGCCAAGAATCGGATGGTGGTCCAAGTTAAGAACCACGCTGATGGGAGTCAAGTCCTCGAGACGTTGACCAGCACAGGAATCAACCAGGTGTTCTGGTTCGATCCGGAGGATGCGCAGGAATTGCTCAACGAACTCTACAGCAAGAATTTCGAAAAGTTCGTCGCCGACACCAAACTCGATGGCAAGATCCTCAAGCTCAAGTAACCGAATGGTTGCTGCTGAGTGGGAGGCCTGCGGTGCGGGGATCAGTCATCGCGATCGCCGCAGAGTCGTTTCGAGACAGGAGTCTTGAATCAGCATGGAACGTCGCCAACACCGGCGGGTGCCGGTACAGGTGCAGGGGTTCTTGTCGGGGAACTCGCATGAAACCGAAGCGGTGACCCTCGACCTGTCGGTCGGTGGCGCCAAGTTCGACTGCGACCTTGAAGTTTATCGCGGCAAGGTGATCCGTGTGCGACTCATCATTCCGGGGTCTAAAGAGCCGGTTTCGATTGAGGATGTGCGGGTCCAGTGGGTTGGAGAGGAGACGTTCGGAGTTTCGTTTCAGAATGTCCATCCTGGCGAACTGGATGAGTTGGAGCAGCTCATCGACGAATATGAAGAGGCCAAAGGCGGAGGTCACGCATAATTGTGCCAATGCTTGACTCACTCCCATCGGGGGAATATCGTATCGTTGTGGGGGGAGCTTAACGCCCCGAGGGAATATGGTTCATCAGGGGATCGAGCGTTGGGATGGTGTGCAAGCCCAGCTTGACTGGGAAGCCTAAAATCCCGCCGAGATTTCCGCCGTACCTATGCTGTCCTCGGTAGGTGCGCGCTCCTCCCACCCTTACAGGCTGCTGAAACAGTCCGCCAGCTTCGTTCTCGCATCGTTCAGACCCTCAACGTACCCCAGAGAGTACGCCTCGGGCCTTCACTTGCTGCGGCCTAGCTGACAGCCTTTTTGAGCAGCCTGTAAGCACCGTATTTATGTGCGCGATTGCATCATTGCTGACGTACTGCGGGTTTGCTGTTCCTGACAATCTGTGTACAATGCCGTCCGATTTCATTACGTAAACGTTTCGAGAGGATGAATGGCCAAGCACAAGGGAACTGCATCTGCCACGAAGCCGATGTCTTCATTGAAGAAACCGCCTCAACCACACGCATCCAAGAAACCCGATTCTCGTGTTGCCTCAGCCGTCACGGCGGTTGAAATGGGCGCCAGGCAGCGGGAGATTTCAGTTTCCGAGTTCTTCACGAAAAACCGGCACCTACTCGGGTTCGACAATCCGCGCAAAGCGCTGCTGACCTGCGTCAAGGAAGCGGTCGACAACGCGTTGGATGCCTGCGAGGAAGCCGGAATTCTTCCTGAAGTCACGGTGCAACTGGAAGCCGTGGCCATCGGAACGGCGGCGATCCCGCCCGCGAGCCAGGCCACCCGGTTCAGGATCACGGTCACGGACAACGGCCCCGGCATCGTTCGCCAACAGATCCCACGAGTCTTCGCCAAGTTATTGTACGGCTCGAAATTTCATCGCCTCCGCATGAGTCGCGGCCAGCAGGGGATCGGTATTTCAGCGGCGGGCATGTACGGACAGCTGACGACGGGCAAGCCGGTGAAGATCATCTCGCGGACCGGTTCAAAAGCATCGGCGCATTATTTCGAAGTGCAGATCGATACAAAGAAGAACGAACCGCTGGTTCATGAGAACAAGCAGATCGAGTGGGACCGGCCGCAAGGCACACAGGTGGCGATTGAAGTCGAAGGCCGTTATCAGAAGGGCCGCGCTTCGGTGGACGAATATCTCGAACAGACCTCGATTGCCAATCCGCACGTGAGACTGATCTATCGCACGCCGGAAGGCGAGACGAAGGACTATCCGCGCGCCTATCACGAGCTGCCGCCCTCGCCGAAGGAGATCAAGCCGCACCCCTACGGCATCGAATTCGGGATGCTCCTCAAGATGCTTCAGGAGAGTAAGAGTGCGACCCTGTCGAACTTTCTGGAGAGCGAGTTTTGCCGGGTGCCGCCTGCGCTCGCCGATGAAATGTGCAAAGAGGCGAAGGTCTCGCCCAAGGCGAAGCCCAGGGACGTTCGCGGCGCGATCGCTGAAACGCTCTATCGCACCATTCAAGCGACGAAGATCATGGCTCCCCCGACCAATTGTCTGTCGCCTATCGGCGAGAAGGCGATTCTTTCTGGCCTCTATAAGCAGATCAAAGGGGAGTTTTACACGGCCGTGAGCCGTCCTCCTGCCGTCTATCGCGGCAATCCCTTCATCATCGAAGCAGGCTTGGCCTTTGGTAAAGCGCCTGACAGCGTAACGAAACCGGAGAAACAGGCGATGCCGTTGGCCGAAGGGGAGGAGGAGGAGGGTGATTCGGAGCTGGCGCGAGTAATTCGCTACGCAAACCGGGTCCCGCTGCTCTATCAACAATCGTCCTGTGCGACCGTTAAAGCGGTGCTTGCCACGATCTGGCGCAACTATGGGATTTCCCAGTCGCGCGGTGCCATGCCGGCGGGGCCAATGGTGATCTTTGTGCATATGGCTTCCGTGTGGGTTCCTTTTACGAGCGAGTCCAAGGAAGCGATTGCCGAGTATGACGAGATTCACAAGGAGATCACCTTGGCGCTCCGTGAATGCGGGCGGCGACTCGGACTGTTCCTGCGCCGGCGGGAGCGGGCAGCCAGTGAGTTCCGGCGGCGCAATATTTTCGAACTCTATATCGAGGAAGTCGTCGAAGCCTGTAACCGGTTGAAGGGTGGGAAACTTCCCACTGAGAAGTTAACGGCGCAATTGCAAAAAATTGCCTCCTCGCGGACCGGCGGTATCAAGACGGATGAAACGCTCGGCAAGACAGGCGCTGGACCGGAAGGTCTTCCGCACTCGATTATTGTCACAGCGGAAGGCATCGAAGGAGAGGTGCTACCTGTAACAACCAGTGCCGAGGGGGTTGCTGTCGAAGAGCCGCTGCCCTCTACGAATTCGAGCCGGACGCGCGTGACGAAGCCGAAGTCTGACGAGAAAAGAGCTACGTCGGCCGCACATGTTCCATCGGCTCCGAAGAAGAGCGTGTCCGTAAAGAAGCCAGCCGGCACAAGCCGCGCAGGTCGCACGGTTCACAGATCACGAACGCGCAGATAGGATCACGCATGGCGAAAACGAAATTGACAAGGAATGGGGCGGTTGAAAAGAAATTGATCGGCCTGGCCGATCTGGTGATCGCCGCCGCGCAGCAGGCCAAAGATCCGACGATGGCGATCCCGATTCGCGCTCTCTCGAACGTGACGTTTAACGAGCGCAAAGGCCTGCTGGAGATGGGAAAGAAGAAACAGGCGCGTTCGTTCTTCAACGTGGGTATGGCCAAAAAATTCATGCAGACCATACTTGTGGCGGACGCCCTCTCCGAACTCCAGCGCGCGGAGCTGACGACCTCGCTCAGAGAGATCTATTATCGGACCAAGCATACCATTCAGGACTCGAACGAGAATACGTTCGATACCCAGGACGAATCGGACCCGATCATCGAGGATTTGGAAGTGTCGCTCGCGGCGCTTCGTGAAGAGTTGCATGTCCGTGCAGAGAACGGTGGAAGTGTCGTCGGCCCGCTTGTGCTTGGGGACGACGGCGATCGCGTCGATTGCGCCAAGCTGGGGAAAGGCGGCTACTCGGTCCCGTCGATTGTCGAGCCGGAGTATGTGGAGATCCGTCGTTGCACGGCGGATTTTGTGCTGTTGGTTGAAAAGGGCACGCAGTGGAACCGCCTGTCTGAAGACAAGTTCTGGCGGCGGTATAACTGTGTGCTGCTGACAGGAAATGGGCAACCCCCACGCGGGGTGCGCCGCTTGGCGCGGCGGCTGCACGAAGAATATCGGCTCCCGGTGTACGTCTTGGTCGACAACGATCCCTGGGGGTACTATATCTATTCCGTCGTCAAGCAGGGCTCGATCAATCTGGCCTTCGAGAGTGAACGCATGGCGATACCCAAAGCCAAATTCATCGGTCTTTCCAGTGCCGACCCTGAACGGTACGAACTTCCGCGGAACGTCGGGATCAAGCTGAATGACAAGGATATTGCCCGCGCGAAAGAACTGCTCAACTATCAGTGGTTCCAGAAACCGGCCTGGCAGGAGGAAATTAAGCGGATGCTTGCCAGCGGACTGAAGTATGAACTGGACGCCCTCGCCAACAAAGACTTCCAGTATCTCACGAAGAAATATCTTCCGCGGAAACTGAAAGAGAAGGATTGGCTGGACTAGCCCAATCCTTCTCTTTCAGCGTGTCTCGGACGCAGGAGTTAGCTCGGTGGCAGCATCATGTAGAGACCGACCATAATGATCGGCGCTGTGACATACATCGCTTTCTTGCCGAAACTATCGTAGACGCCATAGATCAAGATTGCGGCCATGAATGTGAAGTAGAGCTGTCCGATTCCTCGATACCCCGCACTGTGTTCCACCGCCAGCGCGAGTGTGGGTGATCCCAGGATCAGTACGGCTAAAAAGGTTATCAGTCGGTTCATGTGAATCTCCTTCTCGATGAGGTTAAGGCCCATGGGGTCATGTCGGTAGCGGCGACTGCTGCACAGACAACAACGCCCTCATGGCGATGGGCACCACGAGGGCGTAACGTTCTTTTCGAACAGACTTGGCATGGTCAGGCAAAATTGGGCTAACAAGGGGTCACGATATACCTCTACGATACATGGACAGCGCNNTTGCCCGTCGGCGAAGAGTCTCTGGAAGCAACTTCGAGTCAAATATAGTTTCGGCTATCGAGAGGTCGATATCACCACCGAGGATGGACGGAGCCTAGCCGATCGGCATTCGGTGAGAGCTGTGCCTGCTACGATTATCGATGGGCGATTGACGTTTGTCGGGGTGCCCAGTCGCGAGAGTGCCGAGAAGGCCTTGCTGCTTAAAATGAAACCGCGCGACTAAGAGAAAGATCCTCCCATGGTTGATGACGACGACGACGATTTTGAATTACCCGTGCTCCCGGTCCTCGATAAGGGGCCTCCGCCTGAGTGCCCGATGTGCGGTGAATCGATGGGATTCATCGATGGCGGCTGGTGCTGCGTGGATTGTAACGGCGAGTTGTTGGGGCCTGAAACGGGCTAAGACGAGGTTTGCGGCTAGGGGCTAGGGGCGAGAGATGACGCACGCACTGTCCGTCCGAACTCTTCTCTAGTAGTTCCCCTCTTGCCCCTTTTGCCCCTTGCCACGCACCTTTTGCCATATCCTCAAACATGCTTCGCATCGTCACCGGACCTTTTCATCCAGCACTTGATCGTGCCTTCGTCGAGGATATCCGCTCCTGTAAGGCCGATCATCCATTTGCTCCGCTCGCCGTCATTGTCCCCTCGGCCGCTCTCGTCGAACAGCTGAAACAGTCCCTCACGCATCACGAGCCGAGAGCCTTCCTCAATATCCATTTCCTGACGTTCCACCAGCTTGCCCTCCGATTGCGTGATGATTGTGCGGGGGCGGCCGAGGCCGGTTCCGCTTCTCCCTTGCAACTGGTCGATGATTTCTTCTTCGAACAATTGGTGCGGCAGGTGGTTCGGCGTCAGCTTCCCGGGCTCGAGCCGCTCACGCGATTGCCGGCTTCACCAGGAACGTGGAAAGGTCTGTGGGCGACAGTCCGCGACTTGAAAGATGCGGTGGTCGAGCCGGCGACTGCCTTGAACGCGCTCTCGGAAGGGGTATTCGAGGAAGACGATCGAACCTGGCTCCGTGCCCTGTTCACCCTGCATGCCGCAACCATGGAGGCCAGCCGATCGCTCGGGATTGGTTCCCCCGATGACCTGGCGGCCACACTCGGACGGGATCTCTCCGGTTCTCCGTTCCTTCGTGGAATGCAACGCCTGTTCTACTACGGCTTCTACGACCTCTCGCAGGTCCAGCTCTCGTTTTTTGAATCGGTAATCCGTGCCGCCCCGACGACGCTGTACTTTCCGCTACAGAACTCCCCGGCCTATTTCTTTGCGCGCCAATTTTTCGAGCGTCATCTTCTTCCACTAGCGGATAGCCATGAGGATCGGAGCGGGAAAGGGGACCCCACCGCCACATTGGAACGGGTCGAACTCTCCGTCACACATGTGATCGGGGTCGAGGAGGAGTTAGCGACAGTCTGTCGTGAGATCCTGACCTTGGTCGAGGTGAACGGCTATCGTTTCGACGAGATCGGTGTGGTGGCCCGCACGCTGGAGCCTTACCAGGCCAGGCTGCAATCGGTGTTCGATCATCATCTGGTGCCATTCACGACAACGGCGGGGAAGCCGCTGTCGCGTGAACCATTGATCAAAACCCTCTTGCGCCTAGCCTCGCTCCCGCTGAATGACTTCGACCGTTCCGCCATGCTGGATGTGGTCACGTCGCCCTTCTATCGCATATCGGGGACCGACTCCTCGACCGCTGGTTTTCGGCCCGATATCTGGCGTTCCCTCGTCTACACCTTGGGTATTACGAAAGGGGAGGCTGAGTGGAGACGACTGGCTGATTCAGCCAGTTCGTCGATTCTTCGCGATGCAGAGGCAGTGCACGACGAAGACGACCAGACAAGGAGCGAGACAGGCCAGGCTCCTCAGCTTACATACTTGTGGGAGCTTGTGTCCCAATTGATTCAGGATTGCCGGGCGCTCCCGGCGGAAGGATCGATCGGCACGTTGACCGAAGCCTTCTTCATGCTGGTGCAATCTCATGTGCCTGTGCCTGGCCTGTCCGACATGTTGTCGCGTGAGTCACCCGAACCGTCCGATCTCACCCAGGTTGGTTCGCTAATACGATCCGTGCTGGACCGGCTGCGTGAATTAGATCCGCTAGGAGGGGACCTCTCGTGGAGGGAGTGGGTTGAATTATTCCAACGGGTATTAGACGAAACCCGCATACCTATCGACGAGGAGCGGCACCAGGGAGTTCAGGTGCTGGATGCCATGACGGCTCGTGGCAGGACCGTCCGAGCGCTCTTTGTACTTGGCATGAATGAAAAACTTTTTCCGCGATATGTCCGTGAAGACCCCTTTCTGCGTGACCGCCAACGCGTCGTGTTGGAATCG
>CXWL01015113.1_pt1 | contig 11360 bp, 9 predicted proteins | sample 590931 | NCBI WGS metagenome assembly CXWL01 (sample SAMEA3498368, study PRJEB10139) | groundwater metagenome | biome: water well; material: biofilm material | place: Germany | collected 2015-04-27 | reverse complement strand
CGCCGGCTTTGTCTTTGGCGCGATCGAGTTCGTATTGCATGTGGCTGGGTTCGAACAGCGCCAGAACGTGGCCGGCGGTCGCGGGGTTCAGCGCGTCGAACGCGGCTTTGCTCCAAACGTAGCTCGATTTGCCGGGATAGCGCGCGGTCCATGTTTGCGTCAGGTCTTTGCCGTCTTTGCGCGTGCCTTTCTTGTCCGGGTATTCGGGGTCCACTTGATCCGCGCGCAGGAAGCGGTTGCGGCCTCCGCCCATCGCGACCTCGAGCCCGTCGCCGTACTTCATCTCAACGAGTTGGCGGGCGATGTCGACGCAGCCGGCGGCGATGTCGTCGGGCTTCATGTCGGCGTCGCCTTCCCAGTCGCGGCCGGCGGAATGGGAATAGACGGCGGCGGGCGTTGCGTGCGTGAGGCGCGTCGTGGTCACCGTACCGGTCGACATGCCGGCGATTTCGGCGAGCTCGGCGATCGTGGTCGTCGGGTGGGCGAGGCCCGCTTTGCAGTCGTTCTCGGCGACGCTGGAATCGACGTTGAGGACGCCGTTGCGCGACTTCACGCCGGTGGTCATCGCACTCGCGGAGGGCGCGGAGTCCGTCACTTCGGAATCGTGCGAGTAGGTGCGCGAGAAGGCGGCGTAGGGGAGTTGCTCGAACACGAGTTTGTTCGACACGCCGTCGCGGCCGGCCTTTTGACCTTGATAGATGCGCGCGGCGGTGACCGTGGTCACGCCCATGCCGTCGCCAACAAACAGGATGATGCTCTTCGCCGGACGCGTGTTCGGACGGCGGGCCAGCGTCTCGCGCAGATGCGCGTCGGCGGAGGTGTAGTAGGGGTCTTTCGTTTGCGCGAGCGGATCGCCGGTGGCCGATGAGGCGACAAGCGCCGCCGTCGCCGCCACGATCAGTCGCGCGTCGCGATAAGCCTTTACCGTCATGTTCGTTCCTTTGCTCCCGATCGCCGGACACATAAGGCAAATCTCGCGACCAAGCGCAAATGAAACTGATCTGCGTCAATCGTTGCCGGGGCCGGAATTGGTAGGCTTGGTCCAGTGCAGAGAGGACGAGGCGTATGAAGGTTTTAATACTCTACGGCACGGTCGAGGGGCAGACCGCAAAGATCTGCGAGTTCATCGCGGAACGTTTGCGGTTCGCCGGGGACGAGGTGACACTGGCCGATGCGGCGACGCAAGCGGCAAGCATCGATGTGCGGGTCTTTCAGGCTGCGATCGTCGCGGCGTCGATTCACGTCGGCATGTACCAGAAGCCCGTCGTCGAGTTCGTGAGCGCCAATGCCGACTGGCTCAAGCGCATGCCGTCAGCCTTTCTTTCGGTCTCGTTGTCCGCGGTCAGCAGCGACGCGGAGGAAAAGAAGAGCCTCGACACGATTACCGAGAATTTCAAGATTTACAGCGGATGGACGAACGCGGACATCCATCACGTTGCGGGTGCGTTCCGGTTCACGGAATACGACTTCTTCAAGCGCTGGATGATGCGCGTCATCGCGTGGGAAAAGGACGTGAAGGTCGTGCCGGGCCAAGATTATGAACTCACCGATTGGAAGGCGCTTGGCGCCACAGTCGATGCCCTTCGCGCGCGCTTCGCAGCGGCGCGCAAGGATGCGCCGCCGCGATAGAGCCTAGCCGCTAGAGCTGCAGCCCTGCCACGTAGTCGGCAAGCTTTTGCTGTTCGGCCGTGCGCTCGCGCGTCAGGCGGTCGATCGCCTTCTTGTGCGTGTCCGCTTCGTCTTCGAGTTTGCCCATTTCGCGCAGGTAGCGCGATTGCAGGTCGCTGCCGGCCGGCACCGCTTTGATGTTGTCGCGGATGCGTCCTTGGTCTTCGAAGACGCGGTCACGCGCGTCGCCCTCGTTCTCGATTTGCATGTCGAAGGCTTGGATGTTGCGCTTCATCTCGCCCATGCGGGCGAAGGCGGCGCGCTGGGCCGGCGTCAAGTTCTCGTTCGAGGCGTAGGCGAGCACCGTGTCGGTGTCGATGTCGACGAGTTGAGTTTCCTCGTCGCGCGGCCATTGTGTCGTGACGGTTTGTTTGACCGTCGTGCCCGCTTTGACGTCGAAGGGAACGCGGAAGGCGGTGTCGGTCATCTCGGCCACCTTCGGGTCCGGCGTGACGAGCACCCAGCCTGCTTCGCGCGGGTGTTCGACGATGATCTTGCGGTCTTCTTTGGCCGCACCCTTGATCGTGTAGACGGTCGTGCGTTCGTCGACGATCGAGGCTTTGAAGATGCCGTTCGCGAGCGTTGCTTTCGAGATGCGCTTTTCGGCCTTGTCTTCGCGGTCGATCAGAACCTTTTGGTCGAGCGCAAAGCCCAGCATGCGCGACTCGCCGACCGGCAGCGTCGCCAGCTGGGCGTCGCCCTGGTAGTTCGTGACGCCGTTGTTGTCGATGTTGTAGGAGGTTAAGACGCCGGCGGGCAGGCTTTGCTCCGTCGCGTTGACGACGCGCACGGCCGCGAGCGGATGACGCGGATGGGTTTCCGGTTGGTAGAACGCGACGAGCTCGCCGGGGATCTCGGTATCGATGATCGGAACTGCGAGCGACTGGCCGTTCTGCACCGTGACGGTGAACTTCATGCGGAACGTGACTTGCGTCGCCGTCTCTTTCGATTCCGCGGCGATGGGTTTCGCCGGAATGCGGCTACCCGTTACCGTCACCTTTTCCGTCCGGCCGAAGCCGTCGGCGCGTGGCGCCATCGCGGGTGATGGTGCCGGCGGCGGCGGAGGAGGCGGTGGTGGCATCGCGGCCTCATCGCGGTCGCCGGCCGCGACACCGCCTTCGTCGGGTTTCGGCAGGATGCGGCCTAGGACTTCGACGGGAACTTCGGGGCGCGTCACGTAGTACGTCGAATAGAGCGCTTGGCGGAACGTGACCGGGTTGCCGCTCGCGACGGTGAGGTCGACGTCGGTCCAGTCGTTGCCGGTGACGTTTTCGAGGATCGCCCAGCCTTGCAAGTGCGCCTTGCCGCCCTTGCCGGTGGTGATGCGGTAGGACGGCTTCCAGAGCGGCGCTTCGACGACGTAGGCGATCGTCACGTTGCGCGCGCCTTCGCCGACGGCGCGGATCTTGAGCGTGCGGCTTTGGCCTTCGCGGTGTTCGGCCACGGCGGCGAGCGCTTGTTCGACTTGGCGCGCGAGGACGGGATCGGAGAACGTGACGGAGGACGCGTTTTCCAGCACGAATTGCTTCAAGCCGCCGGACGTCATCACGCCGACGCGGTGGCGCGTGATCGTGCCGCTGTCGTCGGCGAGCTTGGTTTCTTCCTTCACGACGCTGACGATGCGGCCGCTCATCGAGTTGTCGGCACGCACGGAGACTTCCGAGCCTTTCAGCGCTTCCAGCAAGGCGGCGTTCGAGTCCAACGCACTCGGTCCGAACGGCAGCCCGCGGAAGATGTCCGACAACGGCGCGCGCGAGGGCAGCTGCACGAAGCCGGTGTTGCCCTTGTCGTCGAAGACCACGATGCTTTTCAGCACGTCGTCGACCTGATCCATGCGCACGGGGAGTTGCAGTTCCTGCGTGCCGATGACCTTGGCCTCGTATTCGAAATAACCGACGCCGCCGGTCGAGAGCAGCACGCGGCGCAGCACGGGGACGCCCGCCGGGCCGCTCAGCAGATGCGTCACCGCGCTGCCGCCGCGGCCGCCGGAGCCCGGGCGGTTGATGGCGTAGAGGCCGAGGCCGATGAGCGCGACCGTCGCGATCATGATGCCGATGATGCGGACGAGACCGCCCACCGTCATGGGCTTTGCGGTTTGTGCTTCGGCCATGGGCTTAAGCCCCCTTTGTCGTTGTTACTGCGGTGCGCGCGTGAGACGGCGAAGCGTTGCCGGTTCTCCCGTGCGTGCGGCTTGCGCGTCGGGCGAGGCGAGGAAGGCGGCGAGTTCGGCGGGCGAGTCGGTCAGCATCGCCATCTCGTACTTGCCCGGTTTGCGCGTGCCCTTCACCCGGCCCTTGGCGATCAGTTCGCCGACCTTCTCGCTGTCGAGCAACGTGAACGACAGCTTGTCCGCGCCTTGATATTCGTAGAAGCCGAGGAGCCAACCTTGCGGCGCGTCTTCCTTCATCGCCTCGGCCGGGCCGATGAGTTTCGCGGCGAAGACGTTGCGCTTGCCGATCACGACGGTGCGTACCTCGTAGAGTTGGTAGTTGCGGTCCTCCACCCAGACGAGGCGCAAGACGTCGTCGCGGTCGGGCTTCAGGAAGTGCAGGAACGCGTCGGCCTCTTTCTTGTCTTCGGCGTCGAGGCCGCGCCAGGCGCCGACGAGGCGCTCGTCGCCCGTGATGCCGGTGCCGGCGGGCAGGTTCTGCGAGGCGACGAAGCAACCGGACAGCGTGACGGCGGCGAACAAAACGGCGGCGAATGCTGAGACGCGGCGGAGCATTTTGTCTCTCCTGAGGTTGCGGCTAAACGGGCACATTTGCCCACGGTAAGACAAGCGGGGGCTCAAGGCTCGGATGCGGCAGAATTGCGCCATTCGTGTGTCGCCCAGTGGTTGAGCGACACTTGGGGAAGACACCTCTTGTCGCCTTTACGTGCGTGTGTGCGGACGACTACTAGATCACTACCGCCCCCACTGCGGGGCGGTCGACTTTTTCGAAGCCCGTAAGGGCGCAGAAAAATCGGGTGGGGGGAACCCACACGTGCCGGTGTCCCCCCACCGGAAATTTCTTCGCTTCGCTTGAAATTTCGACCGCCCCGCAGAGGGGGCGGTAGTATTAGGAGTCAGATGACACAAACCGTTTTGATCATCGATTTCGGCTCTCAGGTGACGCAGCTGATTGCGCGGCGCTTGCGGGAGCAGGGGACGTATTGCGAGATCGTGCCGTTTCAGTCGGCCGAGACGTGGCTGAAAAAGAACACGCCGGTCGCCATCATCCTTTCCGGTTCACCCGCAAGCACGACGGAGGCGGAAGCGCCTCTGGCACCTCAGCGTGTGTTCGACATGAACTTGCCGGTGCTGGGCATTTGCTATGGCGAGCAACTGCTCTGTGCGCAGCTCGGCGGCAAGGTGGAGGCGGGGCATCACCGCGAGTTCGGGCGCGCGACGCTTGAGGTCACCGACATCTCGCCGTTGTTCGACGGCGTGTGGCCGAAGGGCGCGAAGGACGACGTGTGGATGAGCCACGGCGATCGTGTCACCGCGTTGCCGCCCGGCTTCAAGGTGATCGCGATTTCCGGCAACGCGCCGTTTGCGGCGATCGCGGACGAAGCGCGCCGGTTCTACGGCGTGCAGTTCCACCCTGAGGTGGCGCACACGCCGCGCGGCGGGGCGCTGCTCAAGAACTTCACGCAAGGGATCGCCGGGTGCAAGCCGGATTGGACGATGCAATCGTTCCGCCGCACGCAGATCGAACGCATCCGCGCGCAGGTGGGCAAAGGCCGTGTCGTGTGCGGGCTGTCGGGCGGCGTGGACTCCTCCGTTGCGGCCGTGTTGATTCACGAGGCGATCGGCGATCAGCTGACCTGCATCTTCGTCGACACCGGCCTGATGCGTGCCGGCGAGGCGACGGAGGTGGTGACGCTCTTCCGCGAGCACTACAACATTCCGCTCGTCCACGTGCACGCGGAGGATTTGTTCCTGGAACGGCTGGCCGGCGTCAGCGACCCGGAAACGAAGCGCAAGCGCATCGGCGCCGCCTTTATCGAGGTGTTCGATGCCGAGGCGCACAAGGTGGGCGGCGTCGAGTTCCTGGCGCAAGGCACGCTCTATCCCGACGTGATCGAAAGCGTGTCGTTCACGGGCGGGCCTTCGGTCACGATCAAGTCGCACCACAATGTCGGCGGCCTGCCGGAGCGGATGAAGCTGAAGCTCGTCGAGCCGTTGCGCGAGTTGTTCAAGGACGAGGTGCGCGCGCTCGGCCGCGAGCTCGGCCTGCCCGCGTCGTTCGTGGGGCGGCATCCGTTTCCGGGGCCGGGCTTGGCGATCCGCATTCCGGGCGAGATCACGCGCGAGAAGTTGGACATCCTGCGCGCGGCCGACGTCGTCTATCTCGACGAGATCCGCAAAGCCGGCCTCTACGACAAGATCTGGCAGGCGTTCGCCGTGCTGCTCCCCGTGCGCACCGTCGGCGTGATGGGCGACGGGCGGACGTACGATTTCGTCTGCGGCCTGCGCGCGGTGACGAGCACGGACGGCATGACGGCCGACAGCTACCCGTTCGAACACGCGTTCCTCGCGAAGGTCGCGACGCGGATCATCAACGAGGTGAAGGGGATCAACCGCGTGGTCTACGACGTAACGAGCAAGCCGCCGGGGACGATTGAGTGGGAGTAGGGCATCGTTTTAGTGTGTGTCCGTTAAGCGCTGAGAGCGGCCGGTAGAAGTGTGGGGCATCTAAATGGCGATAAACAAGCAGCTTTGGAAGACGGCGTTCGAAAAGTGGCCAAACTGGCCGTGTCCCAGATGCAATGCCGGGCATCTCAAATTAATCAAAAATACGTTGCAGCACATGGAGACGGGTCCATCAGCGAGGTCGCATGACCACGAAGCGTTCGAGCCTGATTGGATATCGAAGCGCTTCGCCGCGCTTCTCAGATGCGGGAGTGGCGATTGCGGGGATATTGTCGCCGTGTGTGGCACACAGTCCGTGGTTGAAACCTATGACGAAGACCCAATGCATGAGTGGGAGCAGGTCTTTATCGACATGTACAGGCCTCGCTACTTTGACAATGCGCCGCCTGTATTTCGAATTCCTGAAGACTGCCCGGACGAAGTCACCCGAGAAATTAAGCGAGCATTCTCCCTGTATTGGTGTGATCCACCATCAGGCGCGAACGCACTGCGCGTGGCAACGGAGAGAATCGCGGACGACAAAGGGATAAAGAAGAAGGGCGTCACGCTTCATGCGAGAATTGAGCTGCTGAGAAACGACAATCCGGATCCAGCTGATTTCTTGATGGCCATTAAATGGATCGGCAATGATGGCAGCCACGGCCGTGCGCAGTCGCTCACGCATGAGCACCTGCTTGAAGACTTCGAGCTATTTGAGCATGCGATCGACCTGCTCTACCTAAAACGCGCGGCAAAGTTGCGCAAACGGGCAGTCGCGATCATCAAGCGCAAAGGAATCTTGCCAAAGCGTCGCTTAGGGCTTCGCCTCTAACGTCCTGACTGCGGTCGTCAGAACGGAATTTCATCGTCATCGTTGTCCGATTTATCTTTTGAGCTACCCGATTTCGAAGAGGTGGCGAGTCTCGTCTTTTGCCAGGAAGGAAGGCTGGCGCGTGGCTGTCGACCTTCGGCAACTGCTCGAAAAGAGTCCCAGTATTTTCTAAGGTTCTCTTCGACAACATCAGATGGCCCATTAACGGCCCAGGTCCACTCTGACGTTTGCGAGTCGTAGCGACCTCTCCAGATCAAACCGTTCTCACGTAGCAGCTTCCAAAGAACCTGCTCTTCATGAGTCAGAAGTTCAGGATGGCGGAACGCAAGCTTGATGAAACGATCAGGCTCGTCCACGTCCCACAGGTCGTGGAGTTCGTCAGCTATTGTTGAGGGACCTTCCGAGTCGGGGGGCTCACTCAGAATGACGCGACCAAGACTTTGCTCAATAGCCCATTCGATGAAGCTGGACAGAGTCCGTCGATGTTTGCGCGCCGCGATCTCGGCGAAGTAGCGCAGCTTGGGATCAAGGCGGACGGTTACTCATTCTGATCTCGCCCCTCGCGCGAATGGGGCCCTGTCACGTTCCGACGACATGTTAACTGCCCAAAGCTCTTGACTACAGTTGAAGGTATTGCATGTTACGTGTTCGTTTGCAATACATATACGCGATCACTATACATGTATGGCAATCGCCCATGAAGAAAGACGCAGAAAAGTGGCAATCCCCGCGCTTTAGAGTGCGATCGGGCAGGACGCTTGCTCGGAAGGGCCGCAAAAAAGCCCTTGGGGCAACGCCTAGTCGCAGACTCGTTAAGCGGGTCGATCAGGCGCTAGAGACGCTGATTCCGTTATCGGTTGTTCTTGCATTTGCTGGGTTTTGGATTGGGACAGCGGTCTATTTTTATCACTTGGTCGGACCAGGTTGGCTGAATGGCGGGCAGCTAGAGCACCTGCGAACTTTACTGTTTAGCGGTGCCATTGGCGCAACATTGTCAGCCCACGCAAAGCGCTTTCTAAGTTAGGCAAGCTGGTCTGCGGCCACGAGCCGCATCAGCGGGGGAGTGAGCCAAGATGAACATCAAACTGCGGAATGGCCAGCCATTCAGGGACACGATCCCATTGCGCGCGTACTATCTCGCTGACACTGTGGAAAGAAGGTCCATGCGCTCTCTATCTAGCTTCATCGTGGTAATTGTCGCAGTGGCTGTGGCCTGTTCCTTTGGCATTGCCAGTGCACAGACAGCCAATGCACCCTCGCCTGGAGTGCAATCAGCCTCTACTCCGCAAGCATCGCCGAGTGTTGATACTGAAATGCGCGAGCTTAAGCTGCAACTGACTTTCATGCAAAAGGAAGTCGATACACTGAGCAATCTCCTTACTTTGGTGCTCGGGTTTGTCGGACTGCTCACAGTTTACGGCATGATCCGCGACTATGTTGTCTCAAGTGCGGATGGCAAGCTTACGGACTTATGGGCAAAGGGTGAATCAACTCGGCAGAGCCAAGCAAATGACATTCACCAGAATTTCCTAAAGAGTTCCGCGGAGACAATTCGGCTTGTGAATGACACGCTCGGCCTTGCGAAAGATGCCAGCGAGCGTGCGGCCACGGCTACTGAGCGCAAAGCGAGGACCGAACTTGAGTCGCTGGACTACCAAGCAAAACACTTGCTCACTCGCGTGCCGAGCAAGGATGATCGTGCTCTAACTTCAAATCCAATGTTGAGGACAGAGCTTGAGGGTTTGGCAGAACGCATCAACGCTTTTGATGTTTATCGAGTGATTCTTGATGATCGCATTTCTCTGACGCCGCACTGCCATTTCGTCCGTGGCATGCACGCGCATCTTCGGCAGCATTTCGACAGAGCTATCGAGTCATGGATGATGTCGGCCATGCACGAAAAGTCAGACAACGCTTTAAAGGCGTCTTCGTACTATTGGGTCGGGTACGAGAATAATAACCTCGGTCGGTTTAAGGAGGCGGCGCGCAATTTTGAGGAAGCGCGTCGTTTTGCTGAAGGCGCGCGGAAGTATGAGCTCGACAGAATCGCAATTGAGTCACTCTTTTTTGACAAAAGCACGAAGGTAGAAGATGCGCTGGCGCGAATAATTGTACTCTTGAACGAGGTGGAGCATTCGCCGGGTTCGGGTGACATAGTAAGTGTCAAAGACCAAATACTCGGGACTGCTGGCAACATGGCTTACGTTCATGGGCGGGATCGGGCGAGCAAAGCAGATCAGGTGGGTGCCAAACAAGCCTTCCAACAAGCGCGAGATTTCTTCTCGAGGATATCCGATAGAAGTAAATGGTCCGCGCTGGGGCTCGCACAGTGCCAACTCCAACTAAATGAAGATGTCGATCTCGCGCGTGAACAACTTCAGAGGTACGTGAAACCTGCCGCCGCGGATGAATTCGTGAAGCGTGTCGAACATCGGACCAAAGCGCTAGCGAGGTTCACTGAGCTTGTATGTTCGCTCGCAACGTCCCCAAAAGACTCGCCAGAACCAGCGACTATCTACAGCCAGATGCTTGATGCGCTCGGTGCGGTTGACAACAGGTTGACCGTCTATTCGCTACGTCAACGCAGAAACGTCTATAAGGACGAGTTCCAGGAAGACGCATTGGCAATGATACGCGAGGCCACCGGATCGTAGCTAATTTACCAGTTTACCAGCGACAGCCAGGAGCGTGGTCGCGGCATACATTTGTGCTACTATTTCTTAACTCATGAGTGGTCGACCTTTGTATATAGCCATCGTTGGGCACCCTTCATCCGGCAAAGACACTGCCGGAGAGTACATTTCGACGAGATTCGGCTTTGTCGCCCATTCAACGGGTGACGTGATTCGCAAGCACATGAAATCCAACAAGTTGGGTGCACCCACGCGCGAGACGATGACGTCGGTCGGAAATGAACTGCGAAAAGAGCGCGGCAGCGACTTCCTCGTTAGGTCAGTAATGGCGAGTTCAGGTAGTTCCGATAGGGTCATCATCGGGGGGATTCGGTCGCGATCAGAGGCCGATGCTGTGAAAAGTGTAGGCGGAATAATATTGGCTGTAACAGCACCCCTAAAAACGCGCCATGAACGAGCGTTGCGAAGAGGTCGCATAGGGGATTCAAGCAGCCTATCCGAATTTAAGCGTATCGAAGACCAGGAAGCACAAAGCGACGATCCGGCCAAGCAAAGCGTTGAGGACATAGTTCAACGCGCCGATTTTGTGGTTGAGAATAGTGGCTCACTCGAAGAGTTTTGTCTCTCGCTGGATGAAGTTGTAGAGCGGATTTTGGTTGCAGCTGTATGACCGGTGGTCTCGTGTCATCGACACCTTCTTGCCGATCAAATAATCCAGCGCTATTGGCCACTGCGATAATCAAATCAGGGGACAAACTCGCAGGTCCTTGGGACATGCAACAAACTCTGATGATTGGTCATCAGTTTGTCACCGCCCTCCTGATTTCCTGTCCTGGAATTCCGCAAACACCGACATGGAGGACATCCCTGCTAATTCTGGGGACATGTAACAAATTGAATTGATTTCGCAGTGCCGAGCACATTGACGGCGTGAAAAGCCTAAGTCACGCGCCAACCACTTTGTGAACAGTGCCTAATGACGGGTGAAAGCTGGCTCGCGTCCGGTCACTGCAACCATAATCGACCCGATGATGTAGAGGATCAGCGTCAGCACGACGATACGGGCAAATAGAAACATGAAGGCCATCGTCACCGTGTGATCGGTGATGATGGCGCCGGCGAGAATGTCGACCGTATCGTTGCCCCTTGCCCCCACAAGATCCAGGAGCCACTGACGCGTGCCGCGTGCGCTGTCGATGACGAAGGCCAAAGCCTCGGGATAGTAGAGCAGCGAGAAGATGATGAGTATCCATGCGATGATGACGCTCACGACGCTGCGCCAAGTCTGTGCCAGCAATTTCACAAGCATGGGATCGCTCCACCAAAGATAAAGGTCGAGCCCCTCGCCCGACGCCAGATCGTGCGAGCGGGGGGCGGTTAAAGTCAACGCGCTTCCCCAAAGTGTTGATTCCATGTGGCTATTCTGTGGCGTCACAGCTTGAATGTTGCCGCCGACAGGCACAGAAATCGCGCGTCTCGAACTGGGGGAGAGAGGCGCTCATGTTTTTGTTTCGTTTGCCGTCGATATTGTACTTCCTCGCCGCGCCGTTGCTGCTGGCGCGGCGTGTTGTGATGGGATAACAGTCTTAGTTGGCTCTGGGGACATGTAACA
>CXWL01033292.1_pt1 | contig 11362 bp, 12 predicted proteins | sample 590931 | NCBI WGS metagenome assembly CXWL01 (sample SAMEA3498368, study PRJEB10139) | groundwater metagenome | biome: water well; material: biofilm material | place: Germany | collected 2015-04-27 | reverse complement strand
CGTGTTCAACGCCGATCAGATCGACGGGTTGCCAGACCGCTTCTACCTCGCGCCCAGCGCTGTCGCCGTTTCACCACTTCTCAAACACGAAGCCTGGTTTCAAAAACTCGACATTGCGCGCATCCTGACGCGCGATGTTGCCTGCTACATACCCAGTCGGGATGTCATCGGCATGCCACCGCTCGCGGCTTTTGATGACGCCGAGACATACGCGGCGACACTCAACCATGAAGCCGTCCATGCCACTGCCGCCTCCCATCGCGTCGGCCGAGACTTATCAAAACGATTCAAGGCAGCGATCGCCGCTGAAGAACTCGTCGCGGAAATCGGCGCGGCGATTCTCGGCGCGCATTTGCACCTGCCGCCTGATCACATCTTCGATCATGCCGCCTATATTGAGAGTTGGATGAGCATTCTTCAGTCCGACAAACGCGCCTTCTTCCACGCTGCAGCGCAAGCGCAGCTCGCCGTCGATTGGCTGATCGCCAAGAGCCCGCCTCCGGACGTAGCCGATGTCTAAGTTAAAGCGCATCGTCGACGCCATGGGCGGCGTGCTGACCGACGGTGGACGCCGGGCGCTCATCCGCGGGCCGGGTCACGGTCCGGCGGATCGTTCTGTCTCCCTGTTGGAGACGGAAGACGGACGCGTCCTCATTCATTGTTTCAGCCCACGCGACGATTGGCGGTCGGTTCAAGCAGAATTGGCGAGCCTCGGCCTGCTTGAGGAAAGCGAGCATGATCCGGTCTCGTCCGAACCGATCGTGCGCGTGCAAACCGATCACCAAGACGAAGACCGCCGAGCCCGCATCGAAAGACTATGGAACGAAGCCTTCCCAGTGGCAGGCACGATTGCCGAACGCTATTTGCGTTCTCGCGCCATTGAGGGCGAATTGCCCGGCGCCGACGTGCTTCGTTTCCATCCGAGGATGACAAGCCTCGAAGACAGAGAACGACGCCCTTCTCTAGTCGCTGGCCTCGTCAATGATCACGGCGAACTTGAAGGCATTCAAGTCACGCTGCTTACGGCGCATGGCGCGGCGAAGGCTGCGTTGACCACCCCGCGCCGCACGATCGGGCGACTGATGGGAAATTACGTCCGCATTGATGCGCCAGCGGACGTGCTTGTCGTTGCCGAGGGACTTGAAACGGCATTGTCAGCGCGACGCGCACTGGGCGCAGGAGCGTGGGCGTTCTTGAGCGCAGAGAACCTGGCGCAATTCGAACCACCGCTCGTCATCGATAAACTCATCATCGCGGCCGACCACGACGAGGCAGGACTTGCGGCCGCTGCACGTCTTGAAGCTCGGGTAAAAAGCGTGATCGCGACCGAGCTTGCGCTTCCGCCAGATGGCCACGCTGATTGGAACGACTGGGCGCGCGCCAATTCGCGATAAACGGCTGTGTGCAATCTTCAAGTCAGGTGCACGTGCTCAAGCGCGCTCCATGCCATGTCCTGCCGCCAGCTTCGACGCCGCAAAACCTCACCCACGCCGTCGCCATCTCCGCCCGGCCGTCGCCGTCCACAAGGACAAAATCGTTTCCCCGCGCGGCTTCGCCGCCTTCGGTCCTAACGGACGCGGGCCCCACCATTTTCTCCTTGCANNGCCACCAAGGAGACAGCCATGAACCGCGTCACTCTCACCGGCAAACTGATCGAAGATCCCAAGAGCCGCACCTACGAATATCGCGGCGCGTCAACGGAAGTCGTGTCGCTCTGGCTCGAAGTCCGCAGCGGCGAACGCAATGACCGCTTCAGCGTCGAGATCTACTGCCCAAAGCAACAAGAAGCCGCCAAAGGCATGCGCAAGGATGTCCTCGCCGAAATCACCGGCGTCCTTCGCCACGATCGCTGGAAGGACAAGGCGAGCGGCAAATGGATCGGCAAGATCTTCGTTGCGATCGATCCCGCCGAAGGCACGGTGAAGTCAATGGGCATGGCCGACGCCGCAGCCTGATGCGCCAAGCGCCGCCCCGGAGACACCGAGGGCGGCGCGCCACCCCTCAGATATATCACTCGGGAGACCTCGGATGTCTTCGAAGATGCTACGCGCGAGCGACCTCGCGCAATTCACCGGGAGCGAATGCTGGTATCGCCATCCCCTCAATCGCTCGATCACGTACACTGACGGCGCCCAATACGTTGCTGAGGCTGGCGGCGCTTACTGGCTCCTGGACGCCATCGTATCGCACCAGCACGATGCGCGAGTGCTCGCCGAACCGTTCCAGGTCTGGACGCTAAAGGTTGCGGACGACCGCTCCGCCTTACTCATATGTGAAGACGGCGACCATGGGCTCGTCACTAGCCAAGTGATCGAGTTCACCGACTTTCCTCTGACCGAAATCACGCTGTGGCTGCAGAACAGCGTCATCTTCCTGCCAAGCGAATACTGATCCATCGACGACGCGCCAGCCGAGTGCATCTGCTTGGCGCGCCGCTGCCCATCCCGCAGACTGTGACGGTGAGAAGCAAGCGATGGCCTATCCTGCTGCTGACGGGCGCGATCGCGGCGATCGCCGCGGCTACTGTCGCGCTCCCGACAGCGACCGACCAACTCCTCTACAATCGAACGCCTTCTGTCCCGGTGGGATTCTACCTGCGCGCCGATAGGCCGATTGCTCGAGGTACTTTTGTGACAGTGCACGCGCGGGACGTTGCGCCGGACGCCGCACGGGCCCGCGGATTTGATGGCGAGCGAAACCGCTTCATCAAACGCGTCGCGGCCGTAGCCGGCGACCACGTCTGCGCCGCTGGCGACAGCCTAACAATAAATGACGGACCTCCCGTCTCGCGTCGCTCGCACGACAGCACCGGCGCACAACTCGTGCGATGGAACGAATGCCGGACACTGTTGGAGGGCGAAGTGCTGCTCTTGGGGGATACGACCGACTCCTTCGATGGTCGTTATTGGGGACCCATTGATCGCACCCATGTCGAAGGAGTGTGGCGACCGCTTTAATCGGGGGCCTAGCGCTGCTATCGCGCGTGAACCACGCCCGGCTGGAAGGCCCCAAATCCATGCCCGATGATTCCGATCTCGCTGTCGACATCGCCAATCGGATCAATCAGGTGATGCGAGACTTACCACCCGAGGTCCAACCAGCCGACGTGTTGACTGCGCTGGCTGCTGTCAGTGCTCGCTTGCTCACGACTCTACGAACTGAAGATCGAGAGCCCGCCTGCCAGTATCTCATGACAACAGTGCGCACGCATTCTAGATTGCCGCCAATTCAGTGATTGATGCGTCACGCCCGCGCGTGTTCGAAATTGATCGATCGTCTCAATCTGTCTCAACAAGCGACGAACAACGAACGAAGGGTGTGATGGCTAGATAAAAGGCGACTCACTTAGTTCGCCATGCGCTTGAAATGTCTCGCGCAAAAACGATGTATGAGTCATCATCACGGGGTGCGTACACGGTGCGCGCACCCCACTCGCACCCTACTCATCGGAATAGCGCGCATGACGCAGCCTCCGAAGTCAGAGTCCTTTCGCGCGAGCAAACTCTTGCGCACGTCGCATCGCGACATCATTCGCCCTGGATCACGCCTTCGCATTGCACGACCACTTGATGCAGAGAGTCTCATCGGACGTCACGAGGGCGCCGGCAAAGCCATGTCCATCGGCGGCAAGGACAGTTTGTCTGCGATGCTTCAGAAGCGCGTCGGCAGTTCACGCGCGATCGCGACCGCACTCGGTTACAAGCGAAATCCAGCACGAAGCTTCGCGTTTGATACCCGCCAACGCGCGGTCGTCAAACTGCACTACTTCGCTCACGCGAAAGGCGGAGCAACGGCGCTTCGACAACATGCCCGCTACATCGCCCGGGACTCGGCCGCCAAACTGGACCGGCCTATTCCGGGGCAATCGCTAGAAACCGATGAGGCTTCGGAAAAGCGTTCGACCGCCAGGCGGCAGGAACACTGGGTATTCTACGACGCGAAGAGGGATAGCTTGAGCGGCGCCAGGCTGGCCGAGGAATGGAGCAAATCCGACAAGCGACACTTCCGTATCATCCTCTCGGCGGAAAATGGCGGACGCATTGGCGATCTGCGTGACTTCACCAGAGACGTCATGGCGAGAGCGGAACGCGCCCTCGGATTTGAACTCCAGTGGTTTGCCGTAGACCACTGGGACACGGACAACCCGCACACCCACATCGTTCTCCGCGGTCGTCTGCCGGACGGTCGCGATCTCGTCATTCCACGCGAGTTCGTCCAGCACGGGTTTCGCAACGCCGCCAGAGACGCCGCAACCGCCCGTCTCGGAGCACGCGCGCGCAGCGACGAGCGGCGTGCGCTGCAGCGCGAAGCAGTCACCCATGGGCCAACGCGGCTCGATGCGCTGATTGCCAATCAAGCGGACCAGAGCGGTCAGATACGTCTCGCCGAGCTCCGCGCGCCCAACGGGTCACCGGACATGACCGGTGCGCTGAAAGCCCGCGCGATCGAACTGAAACGTCTTGGTCTTGCGCATGAAGTGAGACGCAACGTGATACAGCTTGAGACGGGCTGGCGTGAGGCGCTCAAGGCAATGGAGCTGCACCTCGACATCAGGAAGGCGCTCGTCCGCGCACGCACACAGGAGGCGGCACGCAAAGCCCCTGCACTCCCGGCAAAGGACGCCAGATTCCCGTTCGGCCTCCGTTTTTGACTCGTGGAAAAGTTTTCAGTGGGCGCGGCGCTGCGAAAGCGCAGCATGCTTATCGTAGCCAACCAGGAATGCCGCAGTGCTCGAAACAATCGTCACACTCGAACTCGTGGTGATCTTGATCGTCGCGCTGCTGGGTCTCGCCTCTACGGCCTTGCTAGTGGCGATGTACGGACCCGGCGCGGCCGCTGGCTTCGCGACCGGCGTCACCGCCGCACGCATGGGCGCGGACCCATTCACGTCCATCGCGCTCGCGCTAGTCGCGTTCATCGTTGTCACAGGTCTCGTCATGCGGCTGGCGCGCGTTGCTATGCGCGGCGTTCAGCGCTTTAGTGGGCTGAGATGGCCGGCACGGCAGCGACCTTAGCCGCGCGCTCCGCCACCTCGGCGGCTTTCAACGCGTCGAGCCGATCAGCCCACCATTGCATCATCTCACGACGCTGCGTTAGGTACTGAGCCGCATTGTAGGCAGCGCGAACTCGGTCACGTTCGTCGTGAGCGAGTTGACGCTCCACCCAGTCCTCGTTCCATCCGTGCTCGTTCGCCTCGGTCGAAAACAATCGCCGGAAACCATGTGTCGTGGTGCGGCCGTGGAAGCCCATCCGATAGAGCGCGAACAACATTGTGTTGTTGGACATGAAGCCCTCCAACGTGTTGCTCGGAAAAAGATGGGTGCTCCTCCCCGTCAGCTGCTTCAGTTCGAGAAGCAGCGTTCGCGCCTGACGTGATATCGGAACCAGATGCGGTTCATCCATCTTCATGCGCTCTTCGGGGATGCGCCAAAGACCACCCTCGCCTTCCCTCTCGATATCACCGAACTCCGTCCATGAAGCGGCGCGAAGTTCGGTCGTGCGCGGCACCATCAACAACGCCAGATTGATCGCGATACGAGTCTCGGGTTCACCGTCGTAGGCCGCGAGACGGATCAGAAAGTCACCGACCTCCGACTTAGCGAGAGCTTTATGATGCTTCGGACGTGGCGGCGCTTTCAAAGCGCCCTTCAGCGGCGCTGCCGCATCGTGCTCGCAATACTGGCTGGCAATGCCATATCGAAAGATGGCCGAGCAATACTGCTTCAGCCGACGATTGGTTTCGAGAACGCCGCGCGCTTCGACCGCTTTCAGCACCGCCAGCATCTTGGCGGGTTTGATCGTCGCAATGTCGTCTTCGCCTATGGATGGGAAAACATCAGCCTCAAGCCGATTCATCACCTGCTTGGCGTAACCCGGCGTCCACTCGTGCAAATGAAGCGTGTGCCATTCGATGGCTGCACGTTTGAATGTTGGGTTGCGCGTCTGCGATGCCGAGGCTTTGGCTTTGGCTTGGCGACGTTCCTCGGTCGGGTCGGCGCCCGCCTGCACCTCTTCAATCGCGCTGTTGCGCTGCTTCCTTGCTTTCGCGAGGCCCACCTTTGGGTAGGCGCCGAGTGCAAGAAGCTTTTCCTTTCCTTCAAACCGAAAACGAAAGCGCCAAAGCTTTCCGCCGCTCGGCGTGACGAACAAGAACAAGCCGTCGGAGTCGTAGAGCTTGAATGCTTTCGACGCAGGCTTTGCGGTTCTGACTTGAGCTTCGGTAAGCGGCATTGGATTGAAGTGGGGTACTTTTATTTCGAAGTGGGGTATGTGCCCGAAAAGTACCCCACGTTGCCTGAGACAGAGCGATATCGGACGCTCTCACGTGAGCGACAATTTCTCAGTAAATCAAGTGGGTGTGCGTCTCAGCTTGGATCAGGCTGAAGCATGCTGGCGGACAGAGAGGGATTCGAACCCTCGGTAGGCTTGCACCTACACACGCGTTCCAGGCGTGCGCCTTCAACCACTCGGCCACCTGTCCGTCCGGCGGGGCGGGTTATGGCCGTCGCCGCGCGCGCGCGCAACCCGCGTAACCGCACCCCGGGCGTCGGCGTATTCACTTCCGCCAAGCCGCCAACGCTCCTCCTCCCGGAACTCACCCGCGCGCCCCGCCTCCCCTGGGGCGCGCGCGGCGCGGCGGCGGCCTACATTCAAGCCAAGCCCAAACGAGGTTCTCATGGCCCGATCCCAAACCATGCCTGCTGCCGACCAAATCCTTCCCGGCCGGCCCAATCCGATCCCCACCGCCGCGACCCATTTCGTCAACGGCAACCCGCTGAAGCCTCCGTTCCCGGCAGAGCTTGAGGAAGCCGTGTTCGGGCTCGGCTGTTTCTGGGGCGCGGAACGCAAATTCTGGCAAACGCCGGGCGTCTGGAGCACATCGTCCGGCTATGCTGGCGGCGCTACGCCGAACCCAACATACGAAGAAGTCTGTTCGGGCCGCACCGGCCACACCGAAGTTGTCCGCGTGATCTTCGATCCGAAACAAGTGAGCTACGAGCAGCTGCTCAAGATCTTCTTCGAGAGCCACGATCCGACCCAAGGCATGCGCCAAGGCGGCGACATCGGCACGCAATATCGGTCCGCGATCTACACGACTTCGGACGCACAGAAGCGCGCGGCGGAGGCGGCGTTTAAGACTTACGGCGAAAAGCTAAGCGCTGCTGGCTACGACGCCATCACGACGGAACTTCGCGATGCGCCGGAATTTTTCTACGCCGAGGACTATCACCAACAATACTTGGCCAAGAATCCGAACGGTTATTGCGGCCTTGGCGGAACCGGTGTGACTCCTCCCATCGGACTCAGCATCGCCTGACGGCAATTACCTGAGTTGCCTCAAAGGAAATAAAGACAAGACGAAATCATCGGCGGTGTGATAGCAGACGCTAGATCCTAGCTTGCTTGAACATCCGCCGATGACGACACGCGCCCGCATCTGTCTGATTGACGACGACATCTTGGTTCGAGACGCCATGGCGCTCGGCCTCACCGATTCCGGTTTTGACGTTGTCACTGCGCCTGGCGCCGGCGCTGGCATTGAGATCGCCAGCCGCGAACGCATTCATGCAATCATCACGGACATGAACATGCCCGGCGTCGGCGGCGCTGAGTTCATCCCCGAAGCACGCGCGCGCTGGCCTGATATGCCGATCATCGCCATTTCTGGCGCTGCCGTGCTCAACGGGCGCAACACCGCCGATGTCGCGCGCGAACTCGGCGCCGACGCCACGCTGATCAAGCCGTTTCGCGCCCGGGAACTCGCCGCGTTGATTGAACGCGCGCTCGCCGCGCGCAGGCCGCCCGCGTGACAATGCACGCGAGCCACGAACAGTCGCGCTTGCGCGCAGTGGTCGACACCGCCGTCGATGGCGTCATTCTGATTGATGCGCGCGGGCGGGTGCAGATGTTCAATCCAGCCTGCGAACGTCTCTTCGGCTACAGCGCCGACGAGGTCATCGGCGAGAACGTGCGCATGCTGATGCCGGAGCCGTATCGCGGCGAGCACGACAGCTACATCGCCAATTACAACGAAACCGGAATCGCCAAGATCATCGACATTGGCCGCGAGGTTACCGGTTTGCGCAAAGATGGCACCACCTTTCCGATGGATCTCTCTGTCGGCGAAGCCAAGCAAGTGGACGAGTCCATCTTCGTCGGCGTCATTCACGATCTGACCGGCCGCAAGCGCACTGAAGAACAGCTTGTACAAGCGCAGAAGATGGAGACCGTGGGCCAGCTCTCCGGCGGCATCGCGCACGACTTCAACAATCTTCTGACAGTCATCCTCGGCAACGCGGAAGCTCTCAGCCTGCGACTGAAGGCGCGTGACGATCTTCGCCACTTGGCGGACACTATCGTGCTCGCCGCTGAGCGCGGGGCCGAGCTCACGCGCGGCCTCCTTGCCTTCAGCCGCCGCCAAGTGCTGCAGCCAAGCGTCATCGACTGCAATCTGCTGGTCGAAGGCATGCGCATGCTGCTTCGCCGCACCTTGCGCGAAGACATCATTCTCAACATCGGCGCGCCGCCGAAAGCCGTTTACGCGCTCGCCGACCCCGCGCAGCTCGAATCGGCGCTACTCAATCTTTCGCTCAACGCACAAGACGCGATGCCCGATGGCGGCATGCTCACATTCACCACCTCAGAGGTCACGCTCGACTCAACTTCTTTCCCGCGCGACGCCGTGCAGCCTGGCGACTACGTCGCCATCACCGTGACGGATAACGGCTCGGGCATGTCAGCCGAAGTCGTTGCGCACGCATTCGAGCCATTCTTCACCACCAAGGAAGTCGGTAAAGGTTCGGGCCTGGGCCTCTCGATGGTCTACGGCTTCGCCAAGCAATCGAACGGACACGTGAACATCTATTCCGAGCCAGGCCTCGGCACGAGCATCCGGCTTTATCTGCCGCTCGTGAGCGCAGGCGATGCGCCCGTGCGCATGCGCGGCGACGAGATCGCGATCGGTGGCAACGAACGCCTGCTCGTCGTCGAGGACGACGCATTCGTGCGCAGCCACGCGACCTCATCGCTCGAGGGGATCGGCTATCAAGTCATCGTCGCACGCGATGGTCCTGAGGCGGTCGGGTTGCTGCGTGGCGGCGCCGAGATCGATCTTCTGTTCACCGACCTCGTGATGCCCGGCGGCATGAACGGCTGGGAGGTCGCGACGGTCGCGCGTCAGCTCAATCCAAAGCTCAAGGTGCTCTTCACGTCAGGCTATTCGATCGAAACACTGACGAGCCGCGGTCAGGAGGACCACCGGCCGCGCATTTTGAGCAAACCCTATCGCCTAGCCGAGCTGGCGAAACGCGTGCGTGAAGTGTTGGACGAGCCGGACTAACCCGGCCAGCGCAGGCCGACGCGGCGGCGTTGCTGCAGCGTCTGCTCGGCGCGTTGCAGCGCCCGCAGCGCCACTTCCGCCTGCTGCAGCGAATCCGTCGAACGCAGCGCATCCATCGCCAGACGTAGGCGCGAGGCGCCCTCTTCCAGCTTGTCGCGCGCGCCTTCGCGTTCGCCCAAAGCCGTAAGCGCGCGGCCGATTTCCTGCTGCGCCGCGCCCCACGAAATCGGATCGGTCGTGCGATCGACCGCATCCAGATAACGCTGACGCGCATCGAGCGCCTTGCTCAGCCACTTGATGTGACCGCCGCGCTCGCCAAGGCTGAGCGCACCGGACGCGAAGTCAGAGAGAATATCCAGCTGCAGGTTCTCGCTGATCTCAGCCGGGCGGGCTTCGACCATCTTGTCGAGCGCTTCGACGATCGGCTGCAGACGTTCAGGTTTATAATCCTGCGGGCGATGCAGAACCGGACGCGCCTTGCGTGCGAGCGCAAACGCCAGCGCGCGCTGCACCGCTTCATCGGGACGGCCGACTTTCCAGCCGAGCGAGAAGTCTTGCACTTCGTGCGTGCGGCCATAGCCCGGCAGCGTCGTGATGCGCAGATCGATTTTGCCGGTGAGCGTGCGCTTGCCCCACACCATCACATCAGCCGCCGAACGCTCCAGCGCTTCGCCCGCTTCGACAGCGATGCGGCGGCGCGTTTCCGGATGCGCGCGCGGCGACACCGTTTTCAGCTTCACCGGAAAGAGATCGACCTGCACGTCCTGCTCGAACGAGAACATGCCGAAATTGTCTTCGATCGCTTCCTTCATCTCTTGGCGCAGCAAACCGCCGCCACCTTCGATCTCAGCGATAAGCACCAGCGCGCGGTGATCCTTCGTGCGCTTCAGCGCCTGCCCGCGCAGGGCCATGCGCGCCATCGCGCTCGCCTTGCCCATGCCGGTGAGCATCCAGAACGCGGCAACGAGCACAGCGGCCAGGAAGATCGACGAGAAGAACATGAACACGTCGGGCTGCTGCACGAACGCGTCTTGGAACTCGCGGGGAAGCAGCCGCATCACTCGCGACGCCAACTCGGGCGCGAACGCAGCAGCGGTTGCTGTAAAATTAACCATTTAGCGTCCGTCAGTCCCCGCCCGAAGGGATGAGCCATAGCCTGCCGCAGGGCGGCGCACAACGGTTTGCGGCGCCTCGCGGCGCCACAAACTCCCGCCTCCCCGCTTCCGGGAAAAGCCCTAGTTGCCCCGCTGCTTAGCAGCCTCAAGCGCTTGATTCATCGCGTTGCCCAAATCCAACGTTTGGACGCCTTCGGGCAACGTGAACAGGTCAGCCGCCTGCGGGCCGCGCTGGACGCTCGTCGTCTCCCACGCGACTCGGCCGTCGTCGGTAATGCGCAGGATGACGCCGTCCTCGGTTACGCACACCGTGTCGGTGCCGTCCGCTTCGGTGGTCTTGGTCCACTCGGCGCCGGTTTCACCGGCCACCGTGCACTCGCCGCTACGGGTCGCGCTTTCCGCCAAATCGCCCTGCCACTCGTCCATCGGGTTTTGGAAAGCGTCGCCCAAACTGTCAGCGCGGATCGCAATCTGACGACCGCCTTGCGTGGTGAGCACAAAGCTCTCGCCCGTATCGCCGTTCGTGATGATCGTCGTCGCGCCTTGGGGCGCGTTGACTTCCATGCGCATCTTGCGGCCGTCACGGATCATCACAACGGGAATGGTCGCGCCATCCGTGTGTGTCAGCGTTGCTTCGGCGCGAAACGCGGCTGCGTTCAAATTCGGAAAGGCGCCGCCCCCGCCGCTCTCAGCGCTTTGCCCCGCCGGCGCCGCGGGATTGCACGCGGCCAGCGCGCAGACGGAAACCAGTGCCAAAATTGCGCGACGCATGGGAACCTCACTCAGTGGAATTCGGAGGCCTTGGTAGCAGGCGCGGCGGGGCGCTGAAACCCTGTTTGACGCCCCGCGAGGCTGGTGCGAGCGTGCTCGTATGAGAGGGAGCATGCAGCGCGCACTGATCGTGGGG
>CXWL01020741.1_pt1 | contig 11364 bp, 9 predicted proteins | sample 590931 | NCBI WGS metagenome assembly CXWL01 (sample SAMEA3498368, study PRJEB10139) | groundwater metagenome | biome: water well; material: biofilm material | place: Germany | collected 2015-04-27 | reverse complement strand
GCTTGCGCCAAAGCGTTCGTTGCCGAGGGCGCCAAGGTGGTGGCGACCGACATCGATAGCGCAGCGGTTTCCGAGACCGTGGCCAAACTTGGAGCCAATGCCTGCGCGCTGGCGCAAGACGTGGCGAACGAGGGACAATGGAAGGCGACCGTCGCCGAGGCGGTTTCGCGTTTTGGCGGGCTCAACATCCTCGTCAATAACGCCGGGATTGCCCGGGCCATGCGCGTCACCAAAGTCACGCTTGAGGATTGGCGCCTCCAATTCGCGGTCAATGTCGAGGGCGTTTTCCTTGGCACCAAGCACGCCATCCCGGCGATGGTCGCCTCGGGCAGCGGCTCGATCATCAACATCTCGTCGATCGACGGCATCTTGGGCGCGCCGGTGCGTACGCCCTATTGCGCCACCAAGGGCGCGGTGGCTGCCTTCACGAAGGCCGTCGCCATGGAATGCTGCGAATTCGGCGAACCGGTCCGCGTCAACTCGGTGCATCCCGGGCCAATCGCAACCAACATCTTCGCCAACTCCATGCCGCACAGCGATCCGGCAATGGTCGAGGCCATGGGTGGCGCGGAAGGGGTCGCCGCTTATTATCTGCGCAATACGCCGATGACCCGTTTCGGCCTGCCCGAAGAGATCGCCAACGGCTGCGTCTTCCTCGCTTCGGACGAAAGCGCCTTCATGACCGGCAGCCAGCTGGTCATCGACGGCGGGTTTGCGTCAGGCAAATTGATCAATCAGCGGCTGCCCGAAGGGATGTAGGCGCGGCTCGCAGTCGCCCAAAGATGCACGTTTCAGGAGACACGGCATGAAACAGCTGTCCGGATCCGACAATCGCTTCCTGTCGATGGAACGCGGGAACCAGATGGCGCATGTCGCCGCACTTGCGATCTACGATCCCTCGACCGCACCGGGCGGGCACGTCAGGTTCAAGGGCATCCTCAGTTTCTTCGAACGCCGGTTGAATGCCGCCAAGCGCCGGCCAACGCTTCCACGTCATGCCCTCGACTTAACAGCCGGATGCGGGAATCCCGCCAGTCCGGTTCTGTCCGCGAGTCGGCGAAGGACACCCGCAAGCGGGTCGATGAACGTGGTGTCTCTGCGGCATAGCGATGGCGCTAAGTGAGCAGCTCGCCGCGCAGAGGGAGGACCGCGCCCTGGCGCAAATGACCGGAAATCTGCCGCCCACTCGTTTCAATCAGGTGGCGCTCAGCGTCGCCAGCCGCGACCGCTCGCTCGCGTTTTACCGCGACGTGATCGGGTTCACGCATGTCGGCGGCACCGAGGCGTTTCGCGGCAAGACGACCGAAGCGGTCCAAGGGATGGCCGGCGCCGCCTCTCGCGTCTATTGGCTGATGGACGACCGGCCTTACTTCCAGCTCGAGTTGTTCGAGTTCGAATCCCCTAAAGGCCACCCCTTCGCCACGAACCGGCGCCCGAGCGACGTTGGCTACAGCCGGATCAGGGTTGCGGTTCCAAGCATCGAGCACGTGCGCACGCGCGCAGCTCAAATGAGTCCGAGCAAGACGCAGGCGCCGCGCGACCTCAACGGCGCGCCTGCGCTCGCGCTCCATGACCCTGACGGAATCTTGATTGAACTGCGCGAAGACGCTGCCCTCGGCGGGCCACGGCTCACCGGTGTCGCCTTGACCGTTTCGAGTTTGGATGCGGCCCGCCGGAGCTTCGTCGACGGCATGGGTTGCATCCCGATTTCGGGTCCGGTCGAAGACTGTGGCGTCTTGTGGGGAGAAACCGGCGCGGACAAGCAGACGATGCTCCTCGATGGCGAAACGATTACTCTGGAAATCGCCGCCTACGCCAAGCCGGCGTCGCGGCCGTGGCCCGCGGGATATCGCATCGCCGACGTCGGCATCCTGAACGTCGCGTTGGGCTTTGAGACGGGCGCGGAGATCAAGGTGCGCTTGGCAGCGATGCAAGCGGCCGGCTTCAAGCCCAATTGCCCACTCGTCGGCGCTCCAGGGTTATTTCTGGTGACGTACTCCAACGACCCGCAGGGTTTCTCGGTCGAAACGTTGATGGTCGGCTCATTGCTGCGCGGCGGCTTCGGCTTTCGCCAATCAACGGCGTTCGATCGCGCAATCATGAAGATTCTGGCCGCAGTTTCCTAAAGGACGAAACATGACAAAGACGTGGAAGCACGCAATCATCAGCGGCGCCGGCAGCGGCCTCGGCCATGGTCTGGCGGAGCGGCTGCTCAAGCGCGGCGCGAAAGTCTCTGTGCTTGATCTCACCGTCTCGCCGGAACGCGGCAAGACGCTCGATGCCGCGGCCGCCCACGGCGGCGGCAGCTGGGAATTCTTCGACTGCGACGTCACCAAAGAGCAGGCGGTATCGGGCCTGGTGAAAAGCGCGCTCACCGCGTTCGGGCCACCCGACCTCGCCGTCAATTCAGCCGGCATCGGGCATTGCGAAGCCTTTGTGGACATGTCGCTCGAGACGTTCCGAAGAGTTCTCGACGTCAATGTGATCGGCAGCCGCAACTTCGCTGCCGCTGTGTTGCCGCATATGCGAGTTGGCGGGCGTCTGGCGCTCATCTCCTCGCTCGCGGGCATAACAAGCAACTACGGCTATGCCGCCTATGGCACTTCGAAATTCGCGGTGATCGGTTTGGCGACGACGCTTCGTTTCGAGTATGAGCCGTTGGGAATTCACATCAGCGTCGTCTGTCCGCCGGAAGTCAAAACCCCGATGGTGGAAAAGGAATACGCCAACGGCAATCCGATCGCGCTTGAACTGAAGCAGATTGCCGGGTCGATCGGCGTCGATGAGGCTTGCGACGGCATCATGGCCGGCATCGATGCGGGCAAATGGTTGATCGTACCAGGCACGAAGGGTAAGGCGACGGCGTTCGCCGCGCGGCGCATGCCAGGAACGTTCTATGCGGTGATGAACGGCATGGTGCGCAAGCTCATGCGCAAACATGGGCTGAAGGTCGTCTAATGCCGCGCCAATTGACAAGCACTCCAGATCTCCGTCGGATAGCAGATGGCGGGAAGCGTGCTTGTACCTGACATAACAATGCCAACGACGACGAAGCAATTGAAGAGGAGGAGAGCCATGACACGCTTCAACCATTCGGGCCTGCTGGCCGTCGCCGCCGCGGCGGCAATGTTTGCGCCTGCTGTGTCTGTCGCCGATGAGGCCGACCGCCGCCAGGCTTGGTTCGGCGATGTGCACGTGCACACCTCGATCTCATTCGACGCTTACATTTTCGGCGTTCGCCGCACGCCCGACGATGCGTTCCGCTATGCGCTGGGCGAAACGATCCGGCACGCGAACGGCTACGACATCGCCTTGAAGGGCGGGCCGCTCGATTTCTACGCGGTCACCGACCACGCGGAGTATCTGGGCGTTTTGCCGGCGATGGACGACGCCGCCAGCCCGATGTCGCAGATCGACTATGCGAAAGACATGTTCTCGCCTATTCGCGAGAAGATTACCGTCGCGTTCGGAAAAGTGTTTCAGAGCATCACACAGGGCAAGCCGATCCAGGAAATGGACGACCGCGAGGTGGTCCGCACCGCTTGGGCCGAGGTTCGTTCGGCCGCAGACCGCTACTACGTCCCCGGAAAATTCACGACCTTTGCCGGCTACGAATACACGGCCCAGCCCGGGTACGGAAATTTGCACCGTGTCGTCTTGTTCAAGGGCGAGCGCGTTGCCGACACACCGTTCGGTGCTCTCGATTCGCTCAATCCGGAAAAACTGTGGGACTGGATGGACGCCAATCGCGCCAAGGGAATCGACTCGATCGCCATCCCGCACAACAGCAACGTCGCGAACGGGTTGATGTTTCAACTGACCGACTTCGACGGCAACCCGATCACCAAGGACTACGCGCAAACGCGCATGCGCAATGAGCCGCTGGTCGAAATCAGTCAGGTCAAGGGCACCTCCGACACGCATCCGTCGCTGTCGCCCAACGACGAGTGGGCCGATTTCGAGATCTACAACATCCTGCTCGGCACCGACATCGTCGGTAAGACCAGCGGCAGCTATGTTCGCGAGGCCTTGCAATCGGGCTTGCTGCTGGAGCAAACCACGGGTGCCAATCCCTATCAGTTCGGCTTGATCGGTTCGTCCGACACGCACAATGCCGGCGGGCCGGTCGAAGAAGACCATTATTTCGGCAAGACCGGCATCCCCGACGGTACCCCCGAAGCGCGCGGCACAAAGCCGATGGCGGGCGCGCAAGCCGCCAAGGGCGCCGCCGCGACGCCGTTCTACCGGTGGAGCGCAGCAGGCTTGGCCGGCGTTTGGGCGGAGCGCAACAACCGCGAAGACATTTTCGCCGCGATGCGCCGCAAGGAAACCTTCGCGACGTCCGGTCCGCGCATCAAGGTGCGCCTGTTCGCCGGGTTCGATTATCCGAAAGTGATCGTGACGAGCGCGGACTATGCAAAGATCGCCTACGCCAAAGGCGTTCCGATGGGCGGCGAGCTGCATACCGCCAAGCGCGGCGCGCCTGCTTTTCTTGCCCATGCGTTGAAGGACGCGCACAGCGCCGGCCTGCAACGCCTTCAGATCATCCGCGGGTGGATCGAAAACGGCGAACGCAAAGAAAAAATCTACGACGTTGCTTGCTCCAAAGGCAAACCCGATCGGCGCACGCATCGCTGCCCCGACAACGGCGAGCGCATTGACACGCGCAATTGCAAGATCAGGCCGCGCCAGGCCGCGGCTGAGTTGAAGGCGCTGTGGAGCGATCCCGATTTCGATCCGAAGCGCCGCGCGTTCTACTATGTGCGCGTGCTCGAAAACCCGACTTGCCGCTGGTCGACCTGGGAGGCGAACCTGTTGAAGGTCGCGCCGCGCAAAGACATCCCGCAGACGATTCAAGAGCGGGCGTGGAGCTCGCCGATTTGGGTCGGTGAATGATGCGGTGCTCGCTGGGAGGAAGCCAACTATGATTGCCCGTGCATTTTCGATCCTGGCGCTCGGTGCCGTTCTCGCCGCCTGCGGCAGCGACGGCGACACCGCACAAAGCATTGACGATTCCACGCCGCCCGCGGCCGTCGCAACGGTCTCCGACGAGTCCTACCCCAAACGCGTCTATTTCGGGGACACCCATCTTCACACGATGAACAGCGGCGACGCGATCCTCTACGGGGCGCGGCTGACGGCCGAAGATGCGCTGCGTTTTGCGCGGGGTGAAAAAGTCAAATCGTCCAACGGCATCGAGGCGCAACTCGACCGCCCGCTCGACTTTCTCGTGATCGCCGATCACGCCGAACTGATCGGGGTGGGCCGCGAAATCTACGACGGCAATCCGGTCTACATGAGCGATCCGACGCTCAAGCGCTGGCACGACATGATGCGTGGCACGCGCGAGGAGGCGTCCACGGCAGCGCGCGAACTGATCGCCGCGTACGCACAGGGAAAACTCCCGCCGGTGATGCGCGACAAGGAGAAGTCCGCCCAGCTCGTTCAGTCGGTTTGGCAAGCACATCTCAAGACGGTCGAGCGTTACAACGAGCCTGGCACGTTCAGCGCGTTCATCGGCTATGAGTTCACGTCGCTGCCCAAGGGCAACAACTTGCATCGCAACGTGATCTTTCGCGACGGCGCGGCCAAGGTGAGCAAGGTCCTGCCGTTCTCGGCCTTGCAGAGTCCGGACCCGGAGAATCTGTGGGCGTATCTGGCCAACTACGAAACGCAAACCGGCGGCCGCGCGCTTGCGATTCCGCACAACGGCAACCTGTCGAACGGTTTGATGTTCGCGCTCGCCGACTTCAAGGGCCAGGCGATGACGGGCGACTACGCGACCCGCCGCGCGCGCTGGGAGCCGATCGCCGAGGTCACGCAAATCAAAGGCGACGGTGAAACCCACCCGTTCCTGTCGCCCAACGACGAGTTCGCGAGTTTCGGCAAGGCCGGATGGGATATCGGCAATCTCGACAACTCGACGGCCAAGACGAACGCCATGCTGGCCGGCGAATACGCCCGCGAGGCCTTGAAGCGCGGCTTGCAGATCGAAGCGCGCTTGGGGGTCAATCCGTTCAAGTTCGGCATGATCGGTTCGACCGATTCCCACACCGCGCTTGCAACCGCCGACGACAAAAACTTCTTTGGAAAATTCGCGGCAACCGAACCGCGCGCCGGAAGAGCGGCCGAGGTCGGAACGACCGGCGATTCCAAGGGACGGATCGGTTGGCACTTTCTAGCGAGCGGCTATGCGGCGGTTTGGGCGACCTCCAACACCCGCGAAGCGCTGTTCGACGCGATGATGCGCAAAGAAGTCTACGGGACGACCGGGCCGCGCATGACCGTCCGCTTCTTCGGCGGTTGGGACTTCGGCCGGCGCGATCTCAGAGATTTCGTGGCCGCGGGTTATGCGCGGGGCGTTCCGATGGGCGGCGACTTGAAATCGCGCGGCGCCAGCCGCGCGCCGACCTTCATCGTCAGCGCTCTGAAGGACCCGAACGGCGCAAATCTCGATCGCTTCCAAGTCGTCAAAGGCTGGGTCGACGAGGCCGGTAAGGCGCGCGAGCGCGTCTTCGATGTCGTGTGGAGCGACCCCAAGCGGCGGCGCGTCTCGAGAAAGGGCAAGCTGACCCCGGTCGGCGACACCGTCAGTCTTGCGACCGCGACCTATAGGAACACGATCGGCGCTGCGGAACTGGCGACGGTCTGGACCGATCCGGCGTTCGACCCCGCGTCGAAGGCGTTCTATTACGTGCGTGCGATCGAGATTCCGACGCCGCGCTGGCCGGCCTATGACGCCGTGCGCTTCGGCGTGAAAATGCCGGCCGGCGTGCAGATGAAGGCGCAAGAGCGCGCCTACACCTCGCCGATCTGGTACGCGCCTTAAGGACGCCCATGACGCTGCGCGACCGACTGCACCAATGGCTGCGCGAGCCGCTGGTGCATTTCCTGATCGCTGGAGCAGCCTTGTTTGCCGTCGACGCCATGCGCGGCGGCGAAGTCGATACAGGCGACCGGAAGATCGTCGTAACCGCAGGCCAAGTCACGCGCTTGACCTCGAACTGGATGCGGACCTGGCAACGCCCGCCGACCGACGCTGAGCTGGACGGATTGATCCGCGACTACATCAAGGAAGAAATCTACTATCGAGAGGCGCTGCGGCTCGACCTTGATCGCGACGACGCGATCATCCGCCGCCGGCTGCGCTCAAAGATGGAGTTCCTCGCCACCGCGGAGGCCGAAAACGCGACGCCTTCCGATGACGAACTACAGGTCCGGCTCGATCGCAACCCGGCCAAGTATGCGCGCGCTCCGGCCTTTTCGTTCGATCAAGTTTATGTCGCGGTCGGCGAGAGCGAGGACACGGCGATGGCAAAAGCCCGGCGTTTACTCCAGAGGCTCAAGGGCGGGGCGGATGCAGGCGCGCTTGGCGACGTCATCTCGCTTTCGCGGACGTTCGAAGCAACGACGAAGTCGGACATCGCCCGCGAGTTCGGCGACGAGTTTGCGGCCGCCCTTCCGGCGTTGCCGCAAGGACAATGGTCGGGCCCGGTGCCGTCGGGGTTCGGCCTCCATCTCGTGCGCGTTCGCAAGGTGACGGCGCCGGGCGCGCCGGAACTCGCGCAGGTCAGGCAGGCGGTCGAGAACGACTGGCGCGCCGAAAGCAGGGAGATGCGCGAGAGCGCCGCCTACCAGGTCTTGCTCGACAGTTATGATATCACGATCGAGCGGCCGAAATGAGCATGCGTCGCCTCATCGCCGCGCTGCTGGTGCTGTTGAGCGTCGCCGTGCCCGGACAGGCCGACGACCTTCGCCCCGGCTATCTTGAACTGACGCAGACGTCGGCAACGACATGGCGCATGATCTGGAAGGCGCCGCTCAAAGGCGGCCTCGCCACGGCGGCGACGCCTCTATTGCCGGCGTTCTGTACGCGATCGAACGAACACCGCGAACTCGCCGGCGGCGCGTTGGTCACAGGATGGACCGTGACCTGCAGCGGCAGTCTGGCCGGCCGGAAAGTCGGCCTGGCGGGCCTGGACCGGACGTTCACCGACGCCTTGGTTCGCATCGCGCCGTTGGGCGAGACGGTCCAAGCCGCGCGGCTGACCCCGGACCGGCCGACCATCGACGTGCTTGCAAAACCCGATCGCGGCCAAGTCGCCAAGACCTATTTCGTATTGGGCGTCGAACACATCTTGTTCGGCTTCGACCACTTGTTGTTCGTTCTGGCGCTCGTCTTGCTGCTGCGCGGCGGATGGCTGATTGCAAAGACCGTGACGGCGTTCACCGTCGCCCATTCGCTGACGTTGATCGGCACGACGCTCGGGTGGGTGAGCGTGTCGCGCGCGCCCGTCGAGTCGGTGATCGCGCTCTCGATCATCTTCCTTGCGGTCGAGATCGTGAAGGTCCGCGCCGACCGTAAGCGCCTGTCCGAGCGCTTCCCTTGGATCGTCGCCTTCGCGTTCGGCCTGCTGCACGGCTTCGGCTTCGCCGGCGCCTTGGCGGAGATCGGCCTGCCGCAAGGCGAGGTGCCGGTCGCGCTCTTGACGTTCAATTTGGGCGTCGAAGCGGGCCAACTGATCATCGTCGGCGCGGCGCTCGGCGTCCTTGCAGCGCTTCGCAAGGTTGCGACGGCCGCCGTCCGTCCGGCGCAACTCGCGGCAGCCTACGGCATCGGCATCGTCGCCAGCTTCTGGTTCATCGAACGTACGTTGGCATGAATTGGCGCAACCTGTTCCTTGGAACGCGGCTTTTCGCACGAGCTATGCGCCGATCACGTTCGGCGCGGGTGGCCAGCTGCTCGATCTTGAGTATCAATTGAAGCCTCAGCCCATACGACGACCCTATCATTATCATTGTCTCGCCAGCCACGCCCTCCATCCCATGAACCGGCAACAGTCTGGGGCGACCGTGTCAATGTCCGCCTGTGCCGAACCAATCGCTATGACGCCTATGGGCCCAGGCTGTGTGAAAACCCGACCCGAATGCTACACTTACCTCGTGAATCGACGAGGGATCGATGGCTGGGTTCGTGGAAGGTGTCGATCGGGGTCAGAGCATGCTGTTTCCGGCACGGCTCGACGAATACGTTGCCGAAGATAACCCGGTGCGGGTGGTCGATCTGTTCGTCGATGACCTTGATCTTGGCAAGCTTGGGTTCGGTGACGTGCAGCCGCTGGCGACGGGCCGCCCCGGCTATCGACCGGCAACGATGCTCAAGATCTACATTAAGCGAGTTCAGCGTTTGGAAGCGACTGTTGGCATGACCGGCGAGATCACTGTCCTTCCTTCGGGTTGAGCCGACAATATCAGGCGCGGGATCGTATACTCCACTGGTAGCTATTTGGTAGCTTTCGGGTTTGACGCCGCGAGCTGGTCAAGAACAAACGCCGCCAACTGACTGAGTTGGCGGCGTTATGTTTGGGTGCAGGGGTAGGATTTGAACCTACGACCTTCAGGTTATGAGCCTGACGAGCTACCGGGCTGCTCCACCCTGCGTCACATCCTTGCGGCGTTGACCGGCGCTTTTGCGTTCGATCAACTGAGGCCGCGGGTTTTAGACACAATCTCGCGCCCTGTCTATGAGGAAATGGCGCCATGTTCATCGGGCATTACGGGCCTGCGTTTGCCGCTAAGGCGGTGGTCAAAACGGTGCCGCTTTGGGTGCTATTTGTCGCGGCGCAGTGGGTCGATTTCTTGTGGGCGGCGTTCGTGATCGCGGGCGTCGAAAAGGTACGCCTCGTCGAGAATTTCATCGGGGTCACGCCGCTCGATCTCTATTACATGCCCTTCACGCACGGTTTGCCGAGTGCGGTGTTGCTGTCGCTGTTCTTCGGCGGTGCGGTCGCGCTTGCGGTCAAAGGCAACACGGTTGCGGTGGTGGCCGCGGTTGCGATCACCGCGTTTGCGCATTGGCTCTTCGATCTCATCGTGCATGCGCCGGATCTGGCGCTTGTCTTCGATCAGATGAAGGTCGGGATGGGACTTTGGGCCTATCCCTATGTCAGCGTGCCGGTCGAGATCGCGCTCGTGCTCGGCGGGGTTTGGCTCTACGACCGGGCGGTACCGTCGCCGACGCGCGCGGGCACGATCGCGCTTTGGGCGCTCGGCTTCGCGATGGCTGCATTGCAGGTGCAAAATTCGTTCTTCAACGAGCACCCGAAGGACCCCGCGGGGTTCGCCATGCTGAGCCTGACCGGGTACATCGTACTCGCGTTATTGGCGGCGGGTGTCGACTACCTTCGCAGGCCGCGGGCCTGATTTGCACGGGCGACGCGGGGCCACCATAATCGGGCAAAATCCATAAGGGGAGAGACCACATGCTGATGTCACGCCGCCATGCCATTGCGGCCCTTGGCTCGACGATGTTGATGCCGATTGTGGCGGGGGCAGCCTTTGGGGCTGCTCAGAGCGTCGCCGACAAGGCGTTCGCGAAGCTCGCCCAGAATTGGCTCGACCAGTCGATGAAGTTTTCGCCGGTGTCGGCGACGCAGATCGGCGATCACCGCTTCGACGCGGAACTCGACGACGTGAGCGCGGCCGGGCGGAATGCGGGACTCGCGTTCTATAAGCAGACGCAGAGCGCGCTCGACGCGATCGATCGCAAAAAGCTGTCGCGCGCCAATCAGGTTGACGCGGCGCTGCTGTCGAACGAACTGCGTTCTCAGATTTGGCAGACCGAAAGCGTGCAGGGTTGGGCGTGGAATCCGCTCGGTTATCAGGGCGTCGCAGGCGGGGCACTCTATTCGCTGATGGCGCGCGAGTTTGCGCCCGTCGAACAGCGGCTCGCCGCCGCGACGCGGCGCATGGAGTTGATCCCGACGCTCTTGAAACAGGCGCGCGGCGAACTCGTGCCGTCACGCGTTCCCGTGCCCCATGCCGCGACCTATTCGGCGCAGCACAAGGGCCTGAAGAGCATCATCGGCGAGATGATCGATCCGCATAAGGCGAAGCTGTCGGGTGCGGCGCGCACCCGGCTTGACGCGGCGATCGCGACTTACAACGCCGCGTGCGACGAGCATCAGGCGTGGATCGACGGCACGCTGGTACCGGCGGCGAAGGCCGACTTCCGCGCCGGCGCGGAACGGTTCGACAAGCAACTGACGTTCACGCTGCAGTCGACCCTGACGCGCGCTGAGGTTCGCTCACGGGCCGAAGCTGCAATGGCCAAGTGCCGCGCCGATATGTACGCGGTTGCGCGGCAGGCGCTTGCCGGTCGCGCTGACGCGCCGGAGACGCCGGATCGGCCATCGCCCGAGCAGCAGCAGAAGGCGATCAAGGCCGCGCTCGAGCTTTCGGCAAGCGAGCGGCCGCCGCGCGAGAAGCTCGTCGAGGTCGCGACCGCGGCGGTCGAACAGGCGCGGACGTTCGTGCGCGAGCACGATCTCATCACGCTGCCCGACGGGCCGGTGAAGGTGATCC
>CXWL01003379.1_pt1 | contig 11366 bp, 10 predicted proteins | sample 590931 | NCBI WGS metagenome assembly CXWL01 (sample SAMEA3498368, study PRJEB10139) | groundwater metagenome | biome: water well; material: biofilm material | place: Germany | collected 2015-04-27 | reverse complement strand
GTTAGTCCTGACGGCTTGCTCCATTTTGATTCGAAGCCTGTTGCTGCGCAAAGCGGCAAAGCTCGGGCAAATTGATGACGCGCACAGTAATGAAGCCAATGCGGCGCGTTTTCAACGCTTCCATAGTTCGGTCACTGTTTTGACCGGTGCGGTGCTGGGTGTGTTGGTGACGCTGTCATCGGTGGGTGCCGGCGCACTGGGTACGGTTGCCTTGCTGTTTCTTTACCCAAAAATGACCACCCTAAAAATCGTCGGTACGGACTTGGCGCACGCCATTCCATTGACCGCCGTGGCTGGGCTCGGTCATCTTGGCTTGGGCAATGTCGATTTGGTATTGCTGGGTAGTTTGCTGATCGGCTCGTTGCCAGGCATCTGGATCGGCAGTCATTTGAGTGCAAAAGTACCGGAAAAGGTATTGCGCCCTATTTTGGCATCCATTTTAATGCTGATAGGGCTTAAATTTGTTCTTCAATAAAAGAAGAAAGCCCTATTAGGGCCGAAGTCATATCCGTAGCCCGGTTTTCTGGATTTTCTATGCTAGCGGCTGTGCTTCCGCTGCTTACTTGGATTCTTCCCGAAGCTCGCGCTTTGTGCCGAGATAAACACAGAGATACTGGTCAGGTCCATTGTAATTGACGATAGCCGAATTAAAATCACACAGCGTGGCGATATGCATTTTATTCAGCAGAATAATATCGCCCTGTTTGCAAGACGTTGCAATTTTGACAGTCTCCGCGCCTCGCCCCGGGATGTTCAAGCAATTTTTTCCAATCGTATCACCGCCATAACTTACGGATAAAAATAATAGTAGGGCAACAGCAGTCATTATTTTCATAGCCGATCTCCGTGGGTTATTGAGGCACTGCGTTATCAGACGGTATCATGGAACAAGAAAAAGACTTCTGTTATCCGGTTTTTCCATGTTGCGCAGGCACATCGCGCCGGGTTGCCCCATTATAAAGCTGCCTGGGTCTGCCAATTCTTTGATCCGGATCGGCTATCATTTCATCCCAATGCGCAATCCAGCCAACTGACCTGCCCATGGCGAACATGGCAGTAAACATATTGGTGGGGATACCTAAGGCATGCAAAACAATACCGGAATAGAAATCGACATTGGGATACAGCTTTTTTTCAATAAAGTAACTATCTTCCAGTGCGATTCTTTCCAGCTCAAGTGCCAACTTGAAAAGCTTATCATCATGAAGGCCCAGTTCCGTCAAGACTTCATGGCAGGTTGCGCGCATCAATTTGGCGCGCGGGTCATGATTTTTATAAACGCGATGGCCAAATCCCATCAGCCTGAACGGATCGTCCTTGTCTTTGGCTTTTTTGATGTAGGCAGGAATTCGAGAAATATCGCCGATCTCTTCCAGCATGATCAGTACGGCTTCGTTTGCACCGCCATGAGCGGCGCCCCAAAGGCAGGCAATGCCGGCGGTGATACAGGCATAAGGGTTGGCGCCGCTGGATCCAGCCAGTCGAACGGTTGACGTGGATGCATTTTGTTCGTGATCGGCATGCAGTATTAATATCCTGTCCAGCGCGCGCACCAACACCGGATTAGGATGATATTCATCGCAGGGCGTAGCCAGCAGCATGCGCATAAAATTTTCAACATAGCTCAGCTTGTTCTGCGGATACATGAAGGGCATGCCTATGCTGTATTTGTGACACATGGCGACAATGGTGGGGACTTTGGCAATCAAACGGACAGCACACATATCGCGATGTTGTTTCGATTTAATGTCCAGTGCATCATGGTAAAACGCCGAAAGAGCGCCGACGGCGGCGACCATAATAGCCATCGGATGAGCATCACGGCGAAAGCCTTTAAAAAAATTGGTCAACTGATCATGAACCATTGTATGCATGGTGATATCATGCTCAAACGCTTTCATTTCAGCGCTGTCCGGCAATTCGCCATTCAGTAATAGATAGCAGACCTCCAGAAAAGTACATTTTTCTGCCAGCTGTTCAATCGGATAACCCCGGTAAAGCAAAATACCCGCTTCGCCATCAATATAGGTTATTTTGGAACTACAGCTTGCCGTCGACGTAAAGCCTGGATCATAAGTAAACATCCCGGTCTGTTTATACAAGGTTTGAACATCCAGTACATCGGGGCCTGTGGTTCCTGATAAAACAGGCAGCTCACACAAAGGTTGATTATTTTCGCTGATGGTCAGTTTACGATGTTCGGTCATGGCTTTGTTCCCCGTTTGAAAAACTGTAGGACATTATCATCAAACCTGATAACTCAATTCTGGCTTACGTTTTTTATCGTTTGTTCCGCCAACTCAGTGACTTTAGCCCAGTTTTTCGCTTTGACGGCGTCTGCTGGAACCAGCCAGGATCCACCGACACAAGCCACATTGCTCAGTTTTAAATAGGCATTGTAATTGTCAGGCGAAATACCGCCGGTCGGGCAAAAAGTAACATTCGGAACAGGACCCGCTATCGATTTTAACATCGGAATGCCGCCAGCTGCTTCGGCCGGAAAAAACTTGAAGCAGTCCAGACCGTATTCCATCCCCATCATCAGTTCCGACAAGGTTGCGATACCGGGAATCAAAGCGATATTGCCGGTCATAGCTGCAGCTAATAATGTCGGCGTTAGTCCTGGGCTTATGGCAAAAACAGCGCCTGCTGCTTCAGCGGCTTTTAATTGTTCCGGTGTGGTTATGGTGCCGGCTCCGACGATAGCCTCTTTAACTTCTTGACTGATCAGTTTGATGGCTTCAAGTGCAATCGGGGTTCTGAGGGTTATTTCCAGAACCCGAATGCCGCCGGCTACCAGTGCTTTTGCGAGAGGTACTGCATCGTCCAGATTTTGTATGACCATCACCGGCATGACCGGGCCAGCAGTCAAGACGGCTTTGGGTTGAATTTTCCATTTACTTTGATTCATAGTTTACTCGGTCAGTTAGATAGATTGGCTTAATCGACAAGAAACAAATTGGACGCACCAGTTTCAGCGGATGATGCGCCAAGACGGAAGCCGCCAAACATTTCACGTCCCATGCCGTAGTGATGGTTTTTAGCGGAATTGGGTATGGCGGTTCTGGCAATGAATTCAGCTTCATCAATGACGACATTACAGTCGCCGGTCTGAAGATTGATGGAAATAATGTCGCCACTGCGGACTTTTGCCAGAGGTCCGCCCACTTCGCATTCCGGACACATGTGTATCACCGATGGAACTTTGCCGGAAGCCCCGGACATGCGGCCATCCGTGACCAGCGCGACTTTAAAGCCTTTATCCTGAAGAACGCCCAACGGTGGGGTTAGTTTATGCAGTTCCGGCATGCCGTTGGATCGTGGTCCCTGGAAGCGGATAACTGCGACAAAATCTTTTTCCAGTTCGCCTCGTTTAAAAGCAGCCAGCATATCTTCCTGGTCATCAAAAACCACTGCCGGCGCTTCAACGATCTGATGATCGGCCGATACGGCAGACAATTTGGAAACGCCGCGTCCTAAATTACCGTGCATGACATGCAAGCCGCCGCCGGTAGCGAATGGCTTTTCAACCGTGCCAAGCACCTCCATATCCAAAGAGGTTTCAGGGCAAGTTTCGAAGGTCAACTTGCCATCTACCAGTTTGGGTTCCTGCGTATAACTCTGCATGCCCCGCTCGTCGGCAACGGTAATAATATCTTGATGAAGCAAACCGTTTCTTAACAGTTCGGCAATTAATACCCCCATGCCGCCGGCTGCCTGAAAGTGGTTTACGTCGGCAGGACCATTGGGATAGATTTTCGCTATCAATGGGATGGCTCGGGAGAGTCTATCGAAATCATCCCAATTCAGCACGATTCCGGATGCGCGAGCGATGGCAATTAAATGCATGGTGTGATTGGTTGAACCGCCGGTTGCCAATAAACCGATGACGGCATTGATGATGGCTTTTTCATCGACCATATGAGCAATGGGCCGATAGTCATTGCCCAAGGCAGTAAATTTCAAAACCTGCTTGGCCGCTGCTTTGGTCAATTCATCACGAAGCGGCGTATACGGATTGATGAATGAACTGCCAGGCAAGTGCAGTCCCATAATTTCCATCATCATCTGGTTGCTGTTCGCGGTTCCGTAAAACGTGCAGGTGCCCGGGCTGTGATACGATGCGGATTCGGCTTCAAGAAGTTCTTTGCGGCCGATTTTTCCGATGGCATAGGCTTGTCGTGCACGCGCTTTTTCTTTGTTGGTCAAGCCGCTGGGCATCGGGCCCGCCGGGACAAAAAGTGCCGGTAAATGACCAAAACTAAGCGCGCCGATTAATAATCCCGGTACGATTTTGTCGCATACACCCAGGTATAAAGCACCATCGAACATATTGTGACTCATGCCGATAGCGGTGGTCATGGCAATCAGGTCGCGGCTGAATAAGGACAGTTCCATGCCCGGCTGACCCTGGGTGATGCCATCGCACATGGCGGGAACGCCACCGGCAACCTGAGCGACACCGCCTGCTTCTCGGATGGCGGCTTTAATTAAATCAGGCGCATCTTTATAGGGCTGATGAGCCGACAGCATGTCGTTATAAGAGGTGATGATGGCAATGTTGGCTTTTTGGTTGCCGGTCAAATCGGCTTTTTCGGTGGCACTACAGGCAGCAAAGCCATGAGCCAGATTGCCACAACCCATTCCTGAACGGATAGGGCCTTTTTTAGCGATGCCGTCGATATATTTCAGGTAGGCTGAGCGAGTCGGATGGCTTCGCTCAATGACTTCCTGAGTTACTTTTTCAATGATGGGATGCATGATTTTTCCTTCTCTATGTGGTTAATCTCGGTTATAGACGCAAGGCAAAATGTTGTGGCGCTCCAAAAAACTGCTTTTCTCTTGTAGACATAGGCGCTTGCGCCTAGTTCCGAAATTATGAGTGGAGCAAAATTGCCATGCAGCTATTTCAAATTCAAAATAGTTAATTCAGTGCTGAATAATCTGGCAAAATGAAGTTGCCTGACTATCTGAAAGGTGCGGTCAATACAACGCATTAAAGTTAGCAGAGTAACTTTATCCTTCCCAGGACCTGCCATCCCGATCGAGCAGAAAATCAGCCGCAATAGGTCCCCACGTTCCTGCCGGGTAGGGTTTTGGCTTTTCATTTATTTTGCGCCAGGCATTTTGTATGGAATCAACCCAGACCCAGGCGCACTCAATTTCTTCGCGGCTTAAAAACAGCGTTGGATTGCCGCGCATGGCTTCAAGTACCAGTTTTTCGTAACCGCCAAAAATGCGGTTTTGTTTAAATGCTTCAGAAAAGCTCAAATCCAGCCGGGTTTTTTGGATCTTGATATGCTCATCGATACCGGGCACTTTGTTGAGGATTTCGATTTCAACCCCTTCATTGGGTTGCAGATGAATGATCAGTTTATTGGGTGGCAACAGGCGCGGGTAGCTGTCTTTAAAAATATTATGCGGCAACTGTTTAAAATAGATAACAATTTCGGTGCGTTTGTTATGCAGGCGTTTACCGGTTCGCAAATAGAAAGGTACACCGGCCCAGCGCCAGTTATCAATATCGACGCGTAATGCAACAAAACTTTCAGTAACACTCTCTCTGTTTGCGCCTTCTTCTTCAAGATAACCGGGAACAGCATTGCCCTTCAGATAGCCGCTAGTGTATTGGCCTCGGACGGTTTTTTCTTCAACATTATGAATGGTGATCGGCCGAAGCGCTTCAAGCACTTTGATTTTTTCATTGCGTATGCTCTTGGCTTCCAGATTAACCGGTGGCTCCATCGTGATAAAAGTCAGAATCTGCAATAAGTGATTCTGTAACATGTCACGCAATTGACCGGTTTTGTCAAAATAATCCCAACGCCCCTCAATACCTATATCTTCCGCAACGGTAATCTGAATGTGGTCGATCGTATTATGATCCCAATTGGTGGTAAAAATTGAATTGGCGAAACGCAAGGCGAGCAGATTAAGCACGGTTTCTTTGCCCAGATAGTGATCAATCCGGAACACCTGCTCTTCACCGAAAACTTTGGCTACAGCGTCATTAATTTCTTTTGATGATTGAAGATCGTGCCCTATTGGTTTTTCCATAACCATCCGTGATTCTTCAGTCAAAACGCCTGAATTAGCCAGTCCTTGGCAAATATTCTTGAATAAAACCGGTGATACGGCAAAGTAATTTACAGTAACCCGGGATTTTGTATCAAGGACGTTATTTAATTGCTGGTATTGATCCAGCTGGGTTAAATCAATTTTTAGATAGGATAGCCGGTTAGAAAATCGAGTCCATACGGCATCATCCATTTTCTCGTTTAAAAAGGCCTCCAAGCTTTTCCGGACAATTTCAATGAAATTAGGATTTTCCTCCGCATGCCTGTCGATGCCGATAATACGGGTATCAGGTTCAATCAGATTAGCATTTTCCAATCGATACAATGAAATAAAAAGCTTACGGCGGGATAAATCGCCAAGTGCACCGAAGAGAAGCAAGTCACAGGGTTTAAATACCTTTTTGTCTTTCATGAGGTCTGTTGAGTGAAGTTATAGACTAGGTGGGACAAACCAAAACGCCTGTATTATCGCACATATTATTCCGTGTTGTTGCAGTAGCAAACACCGTAGTATCAGAATTAGGACACACATGTATTTACAGACTATTAATTTTTTATTGCTTCACGAGTTTTATTGGCGGCTTTTTTGGTATCGATTCGAAAATTTGTTGACAGGAGGTCTGGCAAGTCTTTATATTATCGATTCGCTACTAATGGATGCTGTCCATTTTAACCCGGTTCTAAAATTATAATAATTGTGAGGAAACGTATGAATCTTAAACAACTTGCTGTCGTACTATTACTTTTTTTAAGCTCATTTGCGACAGGTCATGCAGCCGGTGAGCCCGTTATTGAGGATTTAACGTTGCTTCATGAGCTTTCTCAGGACATGATTACCTTATGCAACAAAGGAGATGCCGATGGCTTTATGCAGATGGTCAGTCCGGCTTTAAAACTGACGGCAGAGAACAGAAATAACTCTATTGCGTTGCCGCGTATCAGCGCAAGACTTAGAGAGGCAAAAAAAGCCGTTAAGGCAGGACAGTTTTCCGATGCGATTGAGGCGCTGAAACAAGCTCAAATAGTGATGCAAAAGAAACGCGTATTGGCATGGGATGGTGGTTCGGAATAGGATGTTTTAGAGTCATCTGATTTGATGACTTGCTGTAAGCCGTTGACGCTGGAAGCTCCGCCCGAAACATAAAAACATTGTTGTTTACGGGCGTTTGCTTAAATTTGTAGGCGAGGGACTGACGCTGATCTTTCGCGGGCCTGTGATTAGGCGAACAAGGAAGCCAGAGGGCAACAACTCATAGCTGATTCTAGGCATCCCGATTTAATTTGTTCTCGGTTACCAAAACCATAGTCAGCGATGATTTGCGACTCAGCCGATAGCCCCTTGCTCATTTAAAAACCCAATGAAGCCCCCAGCATCACCGTATGGTAGCCCCCCGTCAATAGGCTATAAACCTTGTCATTGTAATAGTCATAGGCATAAGAACCTTTGATCTTCAATTTCTTATTGAACGCGTAGTCAGCCCCGAATGAAAAAGTCTGCAGCGTATTATCGACCTGCTCGTCTATGGCTCCGGTTGAGATTTGGAGTTGATCCTCAATATAACCGGTTGCATTGTGGCCCTTGGCATGAGATAGAGTGTAACCGCCACTCAAGCCCAGCTTTTTGGTCGCCTGTAGATCGGCACCCACCGAGAAAACATAGGTGTCAACCAGATAATTGGGTGTGTCCCGTGTCCTGAATAACACCGTGCCGTTCGGTGCCTCAAAACGCCTGCGGTTCGAGGAGATGAAGTACGAATCGAAGTCATTCCGCATCCAGCCGAAGCTGGCAGTCGTGCTTAGTTTCTCGTTAGGTGTGAAGCTGAGTGAGAACCCGGACGCTTGCTGCGTGTTGTCGGTGTTCTGCTCAAGCGAGGGGCCATCTCTCACCGGCAATGTCAGCGCATCGGTGTAGCTATTGTTGTCGTTCTCCCTGTTTTTAAAGTTGTAATAGCCGCTCACCGACGTGATGTCGTTAATCGCATAATTGATTCTCGTCTTCAGATTGAACGATTCGCTTGGCTCCGTGATCAACCCTGTATTGTGCGCATACTGATAAGAGGGCGTCACGCGGATAATCAGTCCGTCCAGCGGCCGCGCCACCCAATTGATGTAGCCTTCATTGGAAAATGTTTCCTGCCGGTATAAAGACCGTTGCGGTTGAATAGCGTTCAAGGCGGAGGGTATCTCACTCCAGGTCAGGTCCCGATCCTTGTCTTCTCCCTTCCAGCCAACCGTCACCGTGGATTTGAGGACATGCGGCCGGAATGTGGCAGATAGGCCGTAAGTGAACGATTCAATCATGTTGATGCGCACCCCCAACTGCTGATTGACGGCTGCATCGATCAGGCCAATTGCCGGAAAGGTCGAGTCGTTGTCGCGGTGATAATATTTGGCATAGCCTTCCAATCCAACCCAGGACAGCACGGCGGAATTGATATTGAGGAAGGCGCTGTTGGTCATGATCTCGCCAGTGTTATAGCCGGCGACTCGCTGGTTCGGGGTAAACGAGTCCTGATCGAGGACCGACAGGCCATAGCCGCCCGCGACGGTCGTCAGGCCGAAAGTCTTGGTCACGCGAAAGTTGTTCGTTAACAGCGTGCTGTCCGGGACAAAGTGTATCGGCTTAATGTTTGTGCTGGAGATGAAACCTGAACTTAGCGGCGCAAAGTTTCCGACGGTAAAGTCGCTCGCCTGGTTATTGAACTTTTCCACGGAGCCATCGTAAGCCAGCTGGAAGCCTCCCGGCGTACCGCTGAAGTTCACCGAAAAGCGGTTCATTTGTTCGTCAACCGGCATATCGAAGCCGCGCCATCGCTGCAAGACGCGGGTGGCTCCACCGGTTACATCACTGCCGCCCAGCACATAGGTCGCAAAGCGATTGCCCTCGCGTTGGTAACCGTCATAGTTAAAAGTGAATGAGCCCAGGTTCCGGAACAATTCGGGTTTCAACGCAAACCCGCCTCCGTAGGTAGTGCGATCGATCTTGTATCGAGTCTGGCCATTAGAGTCGTCGTTGAACTGCGCCACATAGCCGGTATCCGTATTCGCACTGCCAATGGGGAAATACGAGCTATCCGTGCCGCCGGGAACCTGGTTCGGACTGTAGAGGAAGTCGATCCCGCCGGTGGCCGAACGGAACATCGAATAGTAGCCGTTTACACCAAACTTTTCCATATCCAGCTTGGCCTTTCCACGCTGGTTGTAGATGCCGAATCCTAACCGCTCAAGCGAAAACAAGTCGCGCTGCGGATTCGTCACGAGGATGCTCAAATCCCCGTCGGGATAGAAGCCTGAACGGTTGTCGGAACCGCTTGCCTGGTAGTTGTAGCGTTCCAGGAACTGCGTCCTGTCACTGCCAACACCTTTGTAATAATCGAATAAGTACAGCTTTGGCGTAACTTCCACGCTAACCGTGTTGCCGCCTGCAACCGGCTTCTCTGCGGCATGTAGCGCCGAACTGACCAGCATTGCCAGTGTTGGCAACACAATTTTGAACATTGTTTTAGTTTTCATGATGTCTGACTCCCAAACGGCTAATGTCTAAGGTGCTGATCGACGGAACTGCCGTGAATCGCAGCGTGACAGCTGTAGCAGTTCCTGAGTACGGCCCCCGAAATGGTCGAGGTTATGGTGACGCCCGCAGGCTGGCCATGACGGTTGTCGGGCAGCGAGTGGCATTGCAGACACTGCATGGGTTGAGCAATTTCGAGCAGCCGCCGGTTCGGTGTGCCGTGAGGGTTGTGGCAATTGGCGCAGTCTTCTACGGCCGGAGGGTGTTCAAACACATAGGGCCCGCGTACCGCCTGATGGCACTTGGTACATTGCTCGGTCTTGCCGCCCAGCGTCGTCTTATTACTGTCGTGCTGATTATGGCAATCGGTACAGGTGATCGCTCCCTCTTTCAGCGGGTGATGCGAAATCATATTGAAGCGTACCAGCACATCCTGATGGCAGGTGATACATAACTTGGCGTTCTTGTCCAGCTTCAAGTCGGCCACATTGGACTGTTTGCTGACTTTGTCCTTGTGGATGCCATGACAGTCGGTACACTGAACGCCGGCCTTGCTGTGATCGGAAACTGCAAAATTCATCCGGTGGGCTTCATTGGAAGTCCCCTTGCCGGTCGCGTGACACGACAGGCAGGATTCCGAAGTAATCACTTTATCCGGCAAAATCTTCGGTGTTTTTCTGTGTGACTCCGCATCAATATGACAGGACACGCAATCACTGTGATATTCATGCACTTTGGCATCGGTATTGTCATGACAATCCGTGCAAACTTTTTCTGTCGGCGCAGAACCGGTAACTGATGTCTCCACCGCGTTCGCAGGAAAAGCAAACACCAAACCGGCCAGCAGAACAATAGTTTTCAAGCCTATCGAACCAAGAAAGCGCATGGGCATTTTCATCGACGGCTGGACAAAGTATTTTTGTTCCAGCATTCTGTATATAAAATGAATTGACATGTTTACAATCTCACAGGTAGAGCCCTTCGGGCATGAAGAGCCGAAAAAAATCTGCCGAAGCAGGGTTGTTGTTATTTCGATAGGGATTGTCGAAACTATCAGAGCTGTGCTCGCTTAACATTAGTTTTTTATTCCGGTTTGTAGGTGCCGCCCGGCAGCGACAAAATCCAGCCGACCAGGTTCTTGATTTCTTCGATATCATCAGATTTAACTTTCTTGTGTTTTTCTTCATGGCCATCGTCAAACTTGACCATCTCGCCGGATGTGATGTGCTCAATGGCTCTGGCCTCAGCTTCGGCATACGGTTTGCCCTTATACTTTTCGGCATACCTGGCGGCGATATCGCGGTAAGCCGCCCCTTCCTTTTTCTTGTCTACACCATGGCACCTAAAGCATTTGCTTTTCTCGGCGAGGGCCATTGCCTCTTCTTCATCGTAAGCTGCGACCGGACAGACATATACCGAAAAAATCAGCACGGCGGGGATAATCGATCTGGTAATTTCCACAAGTGGTTCCTCTATAAAACATAATGATTTTGAATCATAAGCTTAGTAAACATTTCTGGAATATGTGTTAATTTGAATTTCTCTCAAATATTTTCTTAAAAGGCGCATCCTTTTTTGCTTTACCTCCGGGCAGCATGGCGTATAAGACGTTGTCTTTGAGAACATAGTGATGAAGGAAAGCGGCGCTGATATGTAAGACTAAAACGCCCAGTAATGCCCAGGAGGCCCAAATGTGATAGTCGGTTAATTCATCTGCCAAGTCGGGGTCATCCATTACCAGGCGAGGCAGATGGCCAAGGCCGAACAGATTGAGGTCG
>CXWL01107462.1_pt1 | contig 11369 bp, 7 predicted proteins | sample 590931 | NCBI WGS metagenome assembly CXWL01 (sample SAMEA3498368, study PRJEB10139) | groundwater metagenome | biome: water well; material: biofilm material | place: Germany | collected 2015-04-27 | reverse complement strand
AGCCCGCGCGGCGAGACGAGTTTCTCAAGACCATGGAAGCAATCGTTCCCTGGTCAGCGCTATGCGAAGTCATCGAGCCGCACTATCCCAAAGCGGGCAACGGACGCCCGCCCATTGGGCTGGAACGCATGCTGCGCATCCACTTCATCCAGCACTGGTTCAACCTGGCCGATCTGACCTGCGAGGAAGCCCTGTACGACAGCGTCAGCCTGCGCCGCTTCGTGGGCATTGATCTGGGCCGCGAGCCGGTACCCGACGCCACCACGATGCTCAAGTTTCGCCGTTTGCTCAATGCCAACAAGCTCGGCGAGGCGCTGTTTGCCAAGGTGGGGCAAGAGCTGCAGGCGCGAGGTTTCAAGGTCAACAGCGGCACCATCGTGGACGCCACCATCATTGGTGCGCCCAGTTCGACGAAGAATGCAGACAAGGCGCGTGACCCCGAGATGCACCAGACACGCAAGGGCCAGCAGTGGTACTTCGGCATGAAGCTGCACATCGGGGTGGACAGCCAAACCGGGCTGACGCACAGCGCGGTGGTCACGGCGGCCAATGTGCATGACAAGCATCCGCTGCCAGATTTGCTGCACGGACAGGAGCGGCGCGTGTACGGCGACTCGGCCTATGCCAGTCAAAAGAAGCTGATTGAGGGCAAGGCACCCAGGGCCAAAGACTTCACCAACCAGCGCACCCGGCGCAATGGGATCGTGGACGAAGCACTTAAAGTGAAGAACCGCAGCAAGTCGCGCATCCGCTCGCGCGTGGAGCATGTGTTTGGCGTGGTCAAGCGACTGTGGGGCTTTGGCAAGGTGCGTTACCGGGGCCTGGCCAAGAATGCCACGCGCGCATTTACGGCCCTGGCGCTGGCCAACATCTACCTGGGCCGATCAAGGTTGATGGCACAGGTGCGCCCATGAGGGCTGCAAAAGGGCCAAGAGGCCCGAGGAACAGGCTCACGGGGGCCGCAGAAAGGGCGTTCGGCCACCTGCTGGAGCCACCTTGACCCGTCACGAACCTGAACAGGCTCTTTGGCGGGGCTTATTCAGCGTAGCCTTAGGTCGGTGTCCACGGAACCGGCAGCAGCCCAGGTCGGCCTTGCTCGGCTGTGATTTTCTGATCCGGCCGTTAAGCCTGATCGGCAGGCATGCGATATGCGCGCGCCAACGCTTCTTGAGTTGAGCGCCTTTTGCGGAAAAAGACGTGCTATTATTACTGAATACGAATCATTCGTATTTGTTATCACAAGGTGCGCTATGCACTTGTCTGGAGGGACAGGCCTGGTGGCAAAAACCTTTCAAAACAAACGATACCTGGAGAAAAATGCGTAACCTTGCCCGCCATCCTGTACTAGTTGCCGTTCACTTGATGCTTGCTTCCATCGGGGCGCATGCCGGGGCTACTGAGCTAATTGAAACGACAAATGAAACTTCGCCAACAGCGACCCTGCCATCGGTGCATGTCGCCGCTGACTGGCTGGGCGCGCCCAGTTCCGTTGCCGCGAAGAAGCACCCCGGCGCCCGCTCCGTCATCAGCGAAGATGACCTGGCAAACACCGGTGCACGCACCCTGGACGAAACACTGCGGCAAGTGCCCGGTGTGACCGTCCTCGACGAGAGCGGTACGGGTGTATTGCCGAACATCGGCGTGCGCGGCCTCAATCCGCTGCGCAGCGAACAGGTGCTGTTGTTGCAGGACGGCATCCCGATGACGCTCGCGCCCTACGGCCAGACCGGCGCCTCGCTGTTTCCCCTCACGCTCAATGCTGTCGAGGCGGTGGATGTGGCGCGCGGAGGCGTGGCGGTGCACTACGGCCCCAACAACGTCGGCGGGGTGATCAACTTTGTGACCAAGCGCCTTCCGGTGAAGCCCTCGTTCACGCTCAAGGAGACACTGTCCATTGCCAAAAATGGCCAGATACTGAGCGACAGCTACGCGAGGGCCGGCGGCTTCGTCAGCGACCGTCTTGGGCTGCAAGTGCAGGCAAATGTGATTGACGGGCAAGGCGAGCGCGCACATTCCGACACCTCAACGCGCAACCTGATGCTCGATGCCAACTGGTTTCCGAGCGATACGACAGAGATCAAGGCAGGACTGCAGCGTTACACGACCCGTAATGAACTTTCCGGCGCACTCACCCCGCGAGCCTATGCCCAGGATCGCACGCAATCGACTCGCCCGCAGGATCGTTTCGATGGCGACACCACGCGCGCCTACGCGACTTACACGCATCAATTCGACGATGGTACTGAACTCAGCTGGAACAATTTCGGCCATCGCAGCCTGCGCACCTTCGCCTTCGGCAATGCGAGCAACGCCGACACGGCATCCACCCAGCGGCAGTCATCGCCGCGGGAATTCTGGGTGTACGGCACCGAGCCCAGGTTAAGTTTCGACATCAATGGGCCGGTCAAGCAAAAAATCATGCTTGGCATGCGCTACATGCGCGAGGAAGTGGACTACAAGGTTGACAGCACCACCCTGGCCAGCGGCGCCTACTCCGTCACCCGCGACTGGCGCTTCGAAAACGACGCTTACGCGACCTACGTCAGCGACACCTTCTCGTTGCTGAACGGCAAGCTGAAGATCACTCCGGGTGTGCGTCACGAGGATGTCAGGCTTTCCTACCGTAACAACGCCACTGGCGTGCAGACGCGTGACACGACCAAGGACTGGCTGCCGGGCCTGGATGTGGGCTATCAGGCGAGCAACGAGGTATTTTTGTTTGCCAATGCCCACAAGTCCCTGCGACCGGTGCAGTTCACCCAAATCACCTACGGTGGCGACCTAGCGGCAGAGCGTGCGAAAAACCTTGAAGCCGGCGCACGCTGGGCCGTGACGCCCGAGCTGGATCTGGCGCTGACGGGGTTTCGCTTCCAGTTCGACAACAAGCTGGAATTTGTCAACACCACCGTCGGCTTCCGCAANNAGCTGCCCTACGCGCCGCGCCACCAGCTGGCGCTGGACACCACTTACCGGAGCCAGGGCTGGACCTGGAACCTGAACGGGCATTACCAGAGCAGGATGTTCAGCGACGGCGCCAACACGGTCGCCGAGAACGCGAGCGGCTCGGTGGGCCGGATCCCATCCTACTGGCTGTGGAATGCGCAAGTCGGCTATGCCTTCAAGTGGAACGGCACGCGCATGAAGGCCGGTCTTGCGCTCAACAACCTGTTCAACCGTGACTACTACTTACGAGGGGTCGACTACAGCCAGGGTCGCATGCCGCAACCGGGCCGGGCGGTTCTGGCGAGCCTGCAGATGGATCTGTAAATACACAAAGACAAAGGTTGACCGTGCAAAATTTGATTGTGCTGGCCCATGTGCCCACCGATTCGGTGAACGAGGGCTTCCTGCCGGCGGCCAGGTCGCTCGGCCTGTCGGTGACCCTGCTGACCGACTGTGCCGATGTGCATCGCGCGCATTTCGCCAGGAGCGGGCTGCCGGCCTATCCCGACGAAATCCTGTCTTGCGATGTGTTCAACCCGCTGGCGGTGATCGATGCGCTGACCCAGCGCGCGCTTCGTCCGGCCGCGATTTTTTCGAACAGCGACCACCTGCAGACCAGCACCTCGGTGTCGGCCGATTATTTCGGCCTGCCGCGCAAGGACTGGCACACCACCTACCGCGCCAAGAACAAAGCGGAAATGCGTGTTCACCTGCAGGCGCTGGGTATCGACACGCTGTGGCATGCGACGGTCTGCGACCCGGCCATGCTGTCGGCGCTGCCCGAGGTGCGGTTCCCGACGGTGGTCAAGCCGCGCGAGGGGGTGGCCAGCCTGCAGGTCAGCCTCGCCCGTGATCGCGCGGAACTACAGTCGCAGTGCGCGGCCGTGTGGGCCGATCATCCGGGACGGCCGATGCTGATCGAGGAGTACATCGACGGTCCGCTCCACACGCTGGAGACGCTGGGCGACGGCAAGTCGCTGGTGGTGCTGGGTGGCTTCCAGGTACGGCTGTCGCCGCCGCCGCACTTCATCGAGCACGAAGCCGTGTGGATGCCCGGCCCGCCGCAGGGCGAGGCGGCCCGGGTGCTCGAGATCGTGCGCGCCTTCGGCATCGGCTTCGGTGCCTGCCACACCGAGTTCGTGATGAGCGCGCAGGGACCGCGACTGATCGAGATCAACTACCGCAACATCGGTGACTACCGCGAGTTCCTGCTGCAGGACGCGCTGGACATGGCGCTGTTCGAAACGGTGCTGCGCCTCTATCTGGGTCAGCGGCTGCCCGCGCTGCAGCTGGCCGATCGTGCCGCGCACATCCGCTATTTCGTGGCCCGGGAAGCGGGGACGGTGGCCCGGGCGCCGGCAGCTTTCACCGAGCGCGACGACGCGTTGCGCCTGAGCTACCAGCCGTTGCGCGCGGTCGGCGATGCGATCGCGCTGACCCACTCGAACAAGGACTATCTGGGCGTACTCCGCGGCACCGGCCCTGATGCCGCCACGCTGGCCCTGGCCATGGACGCTGCCGCACAGCGCCTGTCCTGGGAGATCGTGGCATGAACCAACGCGCCATGGAAGGACACTGCCAGCCGGACGCCGACGCAACCTATGTCTGCATCCGCGTGGTCGACGCCCTGCTGCGCGAGGACGTGCGCGGCTGCGTCACGCGCGCCCGCCTGGTGCGCGGCGACGCATTGACGGCCGGCGCCGGATTCCCGCCGGCGCAACGCTGGCTGGAGATCAGCCACTTGGGGGCAGGGCGCATATGGATCGCGGTCTCGCCAGAGCGTTTCCTGCAAAGCTGGCGGCTGACCCAGCTGCCGCTGCTGGTCGAGGATGGCGGCCGGGTGCAGGCCTTGTTCCAGGCGGCCGACATCCTGGCGAGCTTCACTGCCGGGGCGGACAGCGACACCCGCGCGCGTTTTGCCGACTTCGAGCGCGAATGCGCGGCGGCGGTAGAACACCGCCACGCGGCCGAGGCGGCGCGGCGTGACTGGTTCGAGGCGGGGCCCGGGCACGAACCGGTTCACTGGCACGAGCGCATGTCGCGCTACGACCGGATGGCGTCCTACCTGGACCATCCGCTCTATCCGACCGCGCGCGCCAAGCTGGGCTTCGAGGTGGAGCACCTGCGCCGCTACGCGCCGGAATTTCCCTGTGCCTTCGAATTGAACTGGCTGGCCGTGCCGCGCGCGCTGTACCACCCGAGCGGCGATCGCCTGCCACCCGGCTGGCCTGGTTTCGCCGACGTCGGGCTGCCCGATACGCTTGCCGCGGACCACGCGCTGGTGCCGGTGCACCCGTTCGTCTGGCAAGGCGAGCTGGACGCCTTGCTGGCCGGCAGCGGCCTGAGCGACCAGGTGATCCGAGCCCCGCGCAGCCATCTGTTGGTGACACCCACGCTGTCGGTGCGTTCGCTGGTGCTGGCCGGGACTCCCGCCTGGCACCTCAAGCTGCCGCTGACCATACGCACCTTGGGCGCGAAGAACATTCGCACCATCAAGCCCAGCACGATTCGCGACGGGCAGCGCGTGCAGGACCTGCTGGGCGCGATCGCCGAGCGCGAGCCGGCCATCCGGGGACGCCTGTTGCTGACCGCCGAGGACACCGGCGCGCATGTCGATGGCAAGACATTCCTCGGCTACATTGTCCGCCGCTACCCCGAAGCCGCCCTGCGGCACGCCACGCTGGTTCCGGTGGCGGGCCTGCTGGCGCCGAGTCCGGCCGGCGGCTGCGTGGCCGAAGAGCTTGCGGCGCGCTTTTATGGCGGTGATACGGTGGCGCTGTTCGACGACTACCTGGCGCTGACGCTGCGCCTGCATCTGACCCTGTGGGTGCGCTATGGCATCGCCCTGGAGTCCAACCAGCAGAACTCGGTGCTGGTGTTTGCCGACGAGGCGCCGCGGCTGCGGCTGCTGCTCAAGGACAACGACGCGGCGCGCCTGCACCGCGCCCGGCTCGAACGTGTCGCGCCAGCGCTGGCCGCGCACATCGAGGACCTGGAGGACGCGCGCCTGGTGGTCGACCACGACCTGCCGCTTGCGCAGATGTTCACCACCATCACGCTGCAGCTGAACCTGGCGGTGCCGACCGAGGGACTGGTCGGGTGCGTGCCAGGTTTCAACCGTGAACAAACCTATGCGCGGCTGCGCGAGCGTACGGCCGCCATCCTCGACGAACTGGCGGCCGAGGGGGAGGACGTGGCGCTGGCGCGCCAGACCCTCCTCGATGACGACTGGCTGTACATCAAGTACCTGCTGACCGCGGCGACCCTGCTCGACAAGGGCGCGACCGGCGCGGTGGACGTCAACAAGTTCTATGGCAAGAGCGCGCCCAACTTCCTGAAGGCCGCATGATGACGCCGTCGCCTGTGCCGCGCGCCATCGTGCTGGCGGTGATGGCGGGCCATTTCGTGGCCGCTTTCGCCGCGCTCGGCATGCCGCCGTTCTTCGCGCTGATCCTGGAGCAGTCGCTGCACAACGAGGCGCGCTACCTGGCCGGCTGGTTCTACGTGGTGCCGACCGCGTTCGCCGCGCTGAGCAGTCCCTGGTGGGGCCGGCTGGCGGACCGTTATGGCAAGAAGAGGCTGCTGATCCGCGCCCAGCTCGGGCTGGCCGCGAGTTTTTTGCTGGCCGGCTTTGCCACGAACACCTGGGTGTTCTTCGCGGCACTGGCACTGCAAGGCGTGCTGGGCGGCACCTTTGCGGCCTCCAATGCCTACCTCGCGACCATTGCCAGCGGCCCGGCGCTGGCACGCGGTCTGACCGCCATGCAGTGGTCGGCGCGCGCCGCGCTGGTGGCCGCGCCGCTGGCGCTGGGACTGGCGCTGCAGGCGGGCGCCAGTTCGCCGATCGAGATGTACCGCTGGCTGGCACTGCTGCCGCTGGTCGCCGCGGCACTGGCCGTCTGCCTGCCGGCGGGCGCCGCAGCGCAGAAAATGCCAGCCGCGCACGAAGCTGCGGCGGTGGCCGAGGCCACGCCACGGCAGGTCTATGCGCTGCAGTTCGCCTTTGTGTTCGCGACGGTGGTGACCTTTCCCTACTTCGCGCCGCATGTGCAGCAGCGCTTCGCCGGACTGTCCACCGGCATGGCCGGCCTGCTGTTCGGCCTGCCGCATGCCGTCTACCTGCTCGCGGCGCTGCCGCTTACCCGCTGGCTCGCCCGCGGCAGGCGCAGCGTCATCCTGGCTGCGGCGTTTGCCGCGCTGGCGCTGTGCCTGGTGGGCCAGGCCCTGGCCGGCTCGCTCGCCGCGCTGATCGCGTGGCGAGGGGTGATGGGGCTGGCGATGACAGCCGGTTTTATTGCGCTGCACGGGTTGATCGCCGGGGTGGTGCATGGCAGCAGTGCCGGTCGCGCCTTCGGATGGTTTGAGAGCAGCTCCAAATGGGGCGCGGTGGCTGCAGGTCTGTCGGCCGGCTTCGTCGCCCAGGCTTTCGGTCTGGGCGCGCCGTTTTTTCTCGGCGCAGCCATGGTGGCCTGCGCCGCGGCTTACCTGACACTGGCGCCGCGCCACCGGTTGCGCGCCAGCATCTGATTCTGATTCGTCCCTACCCAGGAAAATCCATGCAACACACATCCAATGCCCAGCACGCCGAGCTGACGAGCCCGGCTGCACACGAAGCCGGCCAGCGCAGCCAGGAGACGCTGCTCAACTGCTATTGCCGCGAAGTGGCCGGTCCCGCCGGCGAACTCAGCGTCGGTCCACTGTTCTGGCAAAATGACTGGCCGGCTGCGGTCAAGATGGCGCTGCAGCGCGAAGGCGGACAGGTGCTGCACGTGCAGCTGCCGCACACCGGCGAGCGTTTGCTGGTGGTGGTCGCGGCGGCCTCGCTCACCGGCAACTACCGCTACCGTTCGCCGTTTTTTCACAAGGCGCCCGGCAAGCCCTGGGCCCTGCTTGACTGGGCAGCGCAGGCGGCGCTGCTGCTGCGCGAGATGGCGATCCGGCACGGCTTGCCGCCCAATACCGAGCTGATGGAGCAGGTTCGCAACAGCGTGGCCATGACCACGCGAGCACTGTTGTGCCCGCCCGCTGCGCGTGTGCCCGCCGACCCGGTCGAAGCCTATATTGATTCCGAGCAGTCGCTGGTGTTCGGCCACCCCTTTCACCCCGCGCCGAAGAGCCGCCAGGGTTTTACCGACGGGGACCTGGGCCGCTTCTCGCCGGAGCTGGGGGCGTGCTTCCCGCTGCACTACTTCGCGGTGCGCGCCGAGGACGTCGTGCAGCAGTCGCTGCTCGGGCAGCGCTGCGAGGAGGTCGTCGCGGCGGGCGCGCCGGCGGTCGAACCGGGTTGTGTCGCGGTCCCGGTGCATCCCTGGCAGGCGGGCCACCTGCTGACGCACCCGCTGGTCAGGCAGGCCATCCACGAGNNCATGGCGCGCCGTTTTACGCGACCTCGTCGGTGCGCACGCTGTACCAGCCAGGCAATCCCTATTTCTACAAGTTCTCGCTGAACGTCCGGCTGACCAACTGTGTGCGCAAAAACGCCTGGTACGAACTGGAAGGGGCGACCCAGGTGAGCCGCATCATGCGCGGTTTGCTGCCCGGTCTGCAGCGCGAGTTTGCGGGGCTGGAGGTTCTGGAGGAGCCGGCTTTCCTGTCGGTTGACCTGCGCGATGCCGACCCGGCGGGCAACCGTGAGGTGACCGAGGGATTCGGCATGATCCTGCGCAGCAACGTTGAGACCTTGCTGCGGCCCGGCGCAACCGCCTTGCTGGCTGGCGCGCTGTTCGGAAACCATGTATACGGTGAAATGCGCATGCGCCATCTGCTCGGCGACATCGCCGCACGCGAACATAGCCCGCTCGCCAGCGTGACCGAGCGCTGGTTTTCCGATTACGTCGCACAGCTGATGTACCCGGTACTTCACTGCTATTTCGCGCACGGACTGGTGTTTGAGCCGCATCTGCAGAACGTGCTGGTCGGGCTGCAGGCTGGCTGGCCATGCCAGCTGTTCCTGCGCGATTTCGAGGGCGTCAAGCTTCTGCCCGGGCACTATTCGGCGCAGGTACTGAACGAGATCAGCGCACGTGCGCGGCAGGCGCTGTGGTACGACGAGGAGCAGGGCTGGAAGCGTATTGGCTACTGCCTCTTCGTCAACAATTTCGCCGAGGCCATCGGCCAGCTCGCGGCCGAGCAGCCGGCTTTGCAGTCGAGGCTGTGGGCCGTGGTCCGGCATCACCTGCAGCGCTACCAGGCGCAGTGGGGCAGCCCGGCCTCGGCGCGCCGCATCAATGTTTTGCTGGCCGGTGAGCCCTTCCCCGGCAAGACCAATCTGAGTAACCGCTTTTTTCAGCGCGCCGACCGCGCATCCACCTATGTGCCGGTCGGCAACCCGATCGCCGCCGCGGGCGAGGGCTCCCCATGGAACTGAGAGTGGACACGGTGGCGCGCCACCTGAGGGCGGCGCTGGCTGACGCCACGCAGCCGCTGTGCGCCTACCTCTATGACCTCGAGGCGCTGCGCCGGCACAGCCAGGCCGTGGTCGCGGCGCTGCCCGCAGGCTGTGAGCTGTTCTACGCGATCAAGGCCAATTCGGACCTGCCCATCCTGCGGACGCTGGCACCGCGCGTGGCCGGCTTCGAGGTGTCTTCGGGTGGCGAGCTGGCCTGGGTGCGTGAGCATTTCCCCAGCACGCCGCTGATCTTCAGCGGCCCCGGCAAGACCGACGCCGAGCTCCGGCTGGCGCTGGACGGCGACGTCGAGGCTATCCACGTGGAAAGTCCGCACGAGCTGCGGCGGCTCGCCTGGCTGGCCAAGGCGGCCGGCAAAACCGCTCCCGTGCTGCTGCGCGTCAACCTGCCGCTGCCCGGGTTGGCCGCGACGACGCTGATGATGGGCGGCAAAGCGACACCGTTCGGCATCGCCGTCGACCAATTGCCCGCCTGCCTGGCCAGCCTGCGCGAGGCACCGGGCCTGCGCCTGCGCGGCTTTCATTTCCACCTGCTGTCGCACCAGCTCGACGCCGCTGCCCACGTCGAACTGATCGCCGCTTACCTCGAGCAGGTCGAGCGCTGGTGCGGGGCGTACGGACTCGACATCGACCATGTCAACGTCGGCGGCGGCATCGGCGTCAACTACCGGCAGCCGCAGCAGCAGTTCGACCTCGCGGCCTTCGGCGCCGGGCTGCAGCGCTTGCTGGAAAGCCGGCCGGGCCTGCCGCGCCTGCGCTTCGAATGTGGCCGCTACATCACGGCCGCCTGCGGCTATTACGCCATGCAGGTGCTGGACCTCAAGCACACGTTCGGCCGCGACTACGTGGTCGCACGCGGCGGCACCCACCATTTCCGAACGCCCTACGCGCAGGGCCACAGCCATCCGTTTCACGTCCTGCCGGTGGAGCACTGGCCGTATCCCTGGGCCCGGCCCGAACTGCGCGACGCCACCGTCCACGTGGTCGGCCAGCTGTGCACGCCCAAGGATCTGCTGGCTTTCGACGCGCCGGTGGAACGGGTGCGGGTGGGCGACCTGCTGGTCTTTTCGTATGCCGGCGCCTACGCCTGGCACATCTCGCACCATGACTTCCTGCGCCACCCGCATCCGCAGCACTGGTACCTGCCGATGGAGCACGCCAATGCTGCGGACGAATAAGCTCAGGGCCCGGCTCGAAGCGGGGCAGCGGGTGTACGGGCTGCTCAACTCGATTCCCGCGCCGCTGCTGGTGGAAATGATCGGTTACGCGGGCTACGACTTCGTGATCCTTGACCTGGAGCACGTGGGCGTCAATCCGCAGACGCTGGAGAACATGATCCGCGCCGCCGAGGGCTGCGGGCTCACGCCGCTGGTCCGGGTGCCGGGCGTCGAGCCCAAGACCATCCTGCGCGTGCTCGACGCCGGAGCCCAGGGCATCGTGGTGCCCTGCGTGCAGGACGGCGAACAGGCGCGGCAGGCGGTCCTGGCGAGCCGCTACCACCCGCTGGGTGAGCGCGGCATCAGCGGCGGTCGCACCACGGGCTTCGGGACCCTCGGCCTGCAGGATTACATGGCGCTTGCCAACCGCGAGATCATGGTGGTGGCGATGATCGAGGACAGGGCTGGCATCGAGAACATCGACGCCATCGCGGCCGTGCCCGGCCTCGACATGATTCTGGAGGGCGCGGTCGACCTGTCCCAGTCCCTGGGTGTTCCCGGGCAGATGCAGCATCCCGAGGTGCAATCGGCCATCCGCAGCGTGGCCGCGGCCTGCGCGGCGCACGCGCTGCCGTTCTGCGCGATTCCCCGGGCCGACGGCCAACATGAGGCGTGGTGCGAAGCTGGTGTCAGGGCCTTTCTGCTCGGCGACGACCGCGGCCTGAGTTTCCGCGCACTGAAAGCAAATCTGGGTAAGCACTGTGGGAACACGTCTTAGTGACCACGGGCCGCAGGTATTCGCCCGCAGAGATCCTCCACGATCCCGTCCAGCGCCCACTCGCCCTGCTCGATGGGGCCCTCCT
>CXWL01095676.1_pt1 | contig 11375 bp, 9 predicted proteins | sample 590931 | NCBI WGS metagenome assembly CXWL01 (sample SAMEA3498368, study PRJEB10139) | groundwater metagenome | biome: water well; material: biofilm material | place: Germany | collected 2015-04-27 | reverse complement strand
TGATGAGACTGGCTTCAGAGCCGCCATGTATCGGGACGAATCAACGGGAATGCTAATCTTGGTGGGGCGCGATACGCAACCGACCTCCCTGGCCGATTGGCAAACCAATACGCGAAACGGGGATGGGAAAGATACGCCCCAATACGTGGCAATGCGAAAATTATCCGGTGCGTTGGCCGATAGAAATATCCCGTTTGATATGGCGGGGTATTCGAAAGGCGGCGGCTTAGCCCAAGAGGCGGGGTTGATGAATACGAGTGGGAAGGTGTTTGTTTTTAACTCTGCTGGATTGCCTTTGGAATCGCTGAAGCGAACTGGGAGCGTTGACTTCGATGAGTTGTCAGGCAACACAAGGGCCTTCAGTTCTGAAAATGACTTTCTAACCTTTATGAACGACACGACGAACCCAACTCAGCAAATCAACAACGTACAGTTTCTGCGTCGAGAACTTGCCGGTGAAAATCGAAAATTTGTCAGTCCAATGAAGATCGACCACAGCAATCCCGCAAGTGATGGTAAAGCGGACTCAGGATTTGCAGATGAATTGGATGCGTATATGCGCGAGCTCGATGCGAAAATCGCCGGAATGGAACGGGACAATGCTGCTGGTATCCCGATACAGGCCTTCCCGCCCGTTCGAGCAGCGCAAAAAGAAACTATCCCCAGCAGTATGGGGACTGTGGGTAAAATGTCCGGCGCGGCTAGTGCGGGACCGAATTTAGGCAAGTTGGCTCAACATCAGATGGAAAACGTGAGTGATGGGCTACAAGACAATGTCGACAAAGACCGCAGAGCTCTTGAGAATTTCATCAAATTCTGCGGATAATATAAGGCAAAACCGTGAGATTGAAATCATACTTTCGTGCGTCGGTTGCTACGATGCTCTTTTTTTTCTTGACTTGCGTACACAGCGAAGGGCAGAAAATGACCGGTAAATATTTCAACGGCCTCGATTCGAAGCTCGAAGCGGCAATCCTGGCCGATAATCAAGCAGCCATTGCGGATGCTCTCAAGGCGGGCGCCGACGTGAACGCGCGAGGTATCCATAACATCACGCCGTTAATGCTTGCGGTAGACCGATTGAAGCACAATGCCGTCGCGGAACTACTCGTTCGAGGAGCTAATCCGAACCTAAAGGCCGATGACGGTGCCGGCGCTGTTAGCTTAGCGGTGGAAAATTATCGCGAGGCCCCGGATATCATGTTTGCTATTTTCAAGGGTGGAGGCGATCCGAACACTCGCAGACCGGATAACGACCCAGTGATAATACGTTTTTTGAACGATCGGAATTGCGAATTCATTCGCCATATGAAAGCACTGGGCGCGGACCTGAACATTACGACGCGGGGCGATGACCCGCTGATTACCGACGCTTCAACGGCGCGTGACTGGGACGTAGTGTGGTGCTTGATAGAGCTGGGTGCCAAGTACGATCACGAAAAAACGTCGCGCCGTCCATTGAGCTTGTCCTTAGCAGCCAAAACGCCTTCGCCAGATTCACCGATTTATCCTTACAAAAAGAGGGTGTGGCAATTCTTAAGAGATCATGGCGTTGCAGTACAGCCATTGAAGGAATAGATTTGGCATGCTCACTCCGGGAGTTCTGCTACAACAGTAAATTTTTCGTTAGCACTGATCGCGCTGGTAAGCCAAGGTACTCATGCGATCAGCCAAGCAGTGCGCTTCGCGAGGATAACGGTTTCTTCGATAAAAAAATGGTTCTAGTTCTGCGTTACGCGAGCATGAAGACCGGATAGCGGCTCCACTCGGGCTCGCGGTAGCGCCGGCAGTTGGCGAAGATGAAGTCGAGCACCGCAACCTGGTCCGATACCAGCGCCGCATTGGCTAGCTTCCAGGCGATAAAGGAAGCGCAAGAAAGCTATGTGGCGGACTTGATCGCGCATGACCCAATTGGAGCCGAACCGGTAAATCGCTTCAAGTACGCGCCGAGTTGGAATGCTGCCGATGCCCATGGCATGCAGGAATCCTATTTACCTTGGCTCGACAAGAACGAACGGAAGCAACCATGTTGTTGAAAAGAGAGCGAGCCATGATGCGAATTTTCGTGATGGGAACGTTCTTACTTTTGATCGGAATGGCGAAAGGATATGGCATGGAACTGAACACGGCGCTCAAGTTAGTCCAGGCTTGGGGCCAGGACAGCAAGGACATGAAATTTATTGGCGAATTGACTGTTGATGCGCGTGGCGGTTTCCTCACCAAGTCCGCCGGGGCATTCTTTCGTTATGATCCGCCCACAAAACGTCTGCTCGTTTCTGGACTGGTGAGATACAACGTCACTATCCATTCCGAATTTCCTGACACTTGGGAAAAAATGGTTCGCGCGTCCAAACGAGAGTCGGCAACCCTCGGCGAAGGCGAGCTAGAACTATACCCCCACAAACTCTTCAACTTCGACCGAGATGTCGTCCTGTTGACCAAAGCGTTCACCGACGACACGATCAAACCTGCTCAATTTGTCGTCGAGACAGATTGGCTTCTGACGGCTGCCCATTACTGGTTTATGAAACGCTACAACAAGATATCAACTGCGCCCGAACGAGAATTGATTACGGAAGGACCGCAGATCAACGCTCGCATGCTCGCCGAACGTCCACGCCCGTGGTAGAGCGTGCAGAAATAGACTGGGAGGTTCGTCGTTGGGTTCAGAGTGGCGGAGGTGCAGGAACGATGCGGCCCAAGACCGCAAAGTACTTGAAATTTCACAGCCACGCTCTTTCGCGAGGATGACTGTTTCTTAGATTGGCGAAATTTGATTCGCTTTTGCGTTACGCGAGCATTAACACAGGGTAGCGGCTCCACTCGGGCTCGCGGTAGCGCCGGCAGTTCGCAAAGATGAAGTCGAGCACCGCTATCTGGTCCGATACCAGCGCCGCGTTGGCGAGCTTCCAAGCGTCGAACTTCATCTTCAGCTCCGGCTCGTCGCGCAGCAGTTCGAGCGCGTGGTCTTCGAACACGTAGTCCGAATACGCTTCCTTTTTCTCCAGCACGCTGTTGAAGAAGCCCCAGCGGAAGAAGCTGTCGTGCCCTTGCGGCTCGAGCATCTCGACCGCGTAGCGCGCGTTGTCCTGGTCGAGGGCGACGACGTAGTCCCCTGCCCTCACGCCGATGCGGCCACTGCGCCGCTCGAGCTGCACGTCGTCGTGGAACATGTGGCCCTCGTACGCGTTGGCGCGCGAGACCACCGACTTGACCTGGTAGTAGTCGACGTCCATCACATCGTCGGCCGCCACGCGCGTCATCCGCACGCCGTTCCATTCGAGCCGTTCGATCGCTTCGCGCCACGCCTGCGGCACGATGTAGGCGCGCGGCGCACGCACCGTCACGTCCGCCGGGAAGCTGTTGTAGTAGGCGATGTCGCGCTCCCACGGCGCGCCGCGGTCGTACGACAGGCGCGTGTAGTCGCCCAGCAGGCTCGGGCTGTACTTCGCCGCGTAGCCTTTGAAGCGGAAGCTCGACGGCTTCGATTCGTCCATCGACCAGTGCACCGGCCATTCGGCCCGCGTCTTGCCTTCGTCCCTGGCGGCGCGGCGCAGCGCCTGGATTTCGCGCGCGTGCGTGACCGTGAACGCGAGCGCCGTGTCGACCAGCGCGCGCATCGACTCGTAGCGGTCGGCGAACGGTTTCAGCATGTGCGTCTCGGGCATGAAGCCGATGGTGTGGTGCAGCGCGGCGTAGCCGGTCGAGAAGCGCGGCGTCTCGAGGAATTCGGCGATGCCGTGGTCCGGGCTGTCCTTGACCGGATTGACGTACGGGCAGGTCGGCCAGCCGCGCGCCGCCATCTCGCTGAACATCGCCGGCAGCATGGTGTCGCGCAGGAAGGCGCCAAGCGCGCCGCCCAGCTTGTCGGCCTGGGTGTGGATCAGCGTCATGGTGTACGGGTAGTCGGCGCCGTTCGACGTGTGGGTGTCGACCATGACGTCCGGGTCCCAGCCGGTGAACAGTTGGTTGAAGACGCGCGCGGTCAGCGTGTCGCACTTGGCGAAGTCGCGATTGAGGTCGAGGTGGCGGCTGTTGCCGCGAAAGCCGAACTGCTCGGGGCCGTCCTGGTTGACGCGCGACGTATCGGCGCGATTGAGGCTGCCGTCGACGTTGTACAGCGGGACGAACAGGAACACGGTGTCGCCCAGCGCGGCCAGGCGCGCGGGATCGATGCAGAAGTCGCGCACCAGCGCCATGCAGGCGTCGATGCCTTCCGGCTCGCCCGGGTGGATGCCGTTGTTGTTGAAGAAGACCGGGCGCCCGGCGCGCTTGATGGCGGCGCGGTCGAACACGCCGTCGGCGCTGACCACGCCGGCGTGGATCGGCACGCCCGCGTCGGAGGTGCCGACCTGGCCGAAGCTGAGCACCGCCGGGAAGCGCTGCGCCAGCGCCTCGTACCAGGCGACGCATTCGGCCCAGGTGGTGGTCTGGTTCTTGTTGCCCGTTTCGTAGGGCGTGCGGAGCGCATTCTGCATGATGGCGGTGGTCTGTTGATGGGAATTTCGCTACGATACAGCAGTTGGCGGATGCAGTGGCAGCGCGATGACGACAACCGTGCCGCCGTCGCCGTCGAAGCGGAAGCTGATGGCGCCGCCCAGCGCGTGCACCCGCTCGCGCATGCCGATGATGCCGATGCCGGTCGAGGCGGTGCGGATGTCGAAGCCGGCGCCGTCGTCGGCCACTTCGATGTGCAGCGTGGCGTCGCCGGGCGCCAGCGTCAGCGCGACCTGCACGTGGCTGGCGCCGGCGTGCTTGATGACGTTCGACAGCGCTTCCTGGATGATGCGGTAGGCCGATATCGCCAGCTCGTTGCCAAGCTGCGAGAAGTCGCCCTCGGAGTGGAATTCGAAGCGGCAGCCGGCGCCGCTGTCGTAGTGGCGCATCATCTCCTCGACCGCGCCGTGCAGGCCGAGCATGTCGAGCACCTCCGGGCGCAGGCGCCGCACCAGCCGGCGCCCGCTGGCGTACAGGTCGAGCGTGAGCCTGGTGATGGCCTGCGACTTCTGCCTGATCTGCTCGATCTCGGGGCCGGCGGCCAGCTTGCCGGCCAGGTGCAGGATGCTTTGCGATTCGAGCCGCGCGGCGATCAGCGAGGCGTTCAGTTCATCGTGGATCTCGATGGCGATGCTCTTGCGCTCGTCCTCGACGATCGAGTTCACTTTCTGGATCAGCTTGCGCTTGTCGGCGTCGGCCTTGAGCGCTTCGTTGCGCGACTCGACCAGGTCGCGGGTGCGCTCGGCGACCTTGTTCTCGAGGTGCTGCTTGGACTGGTCGAGGGCGAGCGACATCTCGCCGATCGACGCCTGCAGCTCGCCGATCTCGCCGCCGGTAGTGACCGGCAGGCGCACGCGGTAGTCGCCGCCGCGGATCTGGCGCAGCGCGCCGATCGAGCCGCGCAGCGGCACCGTCAGGCTGCGCGCGAGGAACCACGCCAGAGCGCCGCTGACGGCCAGCGCCAGCGCCGCCATCGCCAGCTCGACCTGGAAGCGGCGCGCCTGCTTGGCCAGCATGTTCGACGGCGACATCGTCACGCGCACCCAGCCCACCACTTCGGCAGGCTGGGTGGGCGGCCTGGTGTCGCTCGGCGCCGACAGGTGCGGCGAGCCGTTGTCCGAAAACAGGTTGACCCAGATGACCTGCTTCTTGATCGGCGCCTCGTAATACCGCGGCTCGGCGTCGGCGGCGAACTGCGAGGCCACGCTGATGGCGCCCTTGCGCGCGGCGTCGACGACGTCGATGCGATAAATGCTCTTGTCCGACTGGACCAGGCCCTTGATGGTCAGGCGCAGGTCGGACAGGTTGCCGGAGATGACGTTGTACTCGCTCGTTTCGGCCAGCGCGCGCGCCAGGATGCGGCCGCGCTCGGCCAGCTCCTCGTTCACCTGCGCGCGGTGCGAATACCACGAGTACCAGACGAAGGACGAAAACAGGAACACCACCGGCAGCATGGTGATGAAGATCATGCGGGTGCCGATGTTCCAGCCTTGCCAGAAGCGGATCGTCATCGCGGCCCGCCCGGGGGGCGGTGGGCGAACTGCCTGGCCGCGTTGCCGACGTCGATGTCGAGCGAGCGCGCCACGCCTTCGTTGACGATGGTGCGGAAGTAGCGCGGGAACTCGGGCCGCGCCAGTACGCCGGTGGCGACGAAGGCGGCGGCCATCTCGGCCACCTGGGCGTTGATGTCCTCGATGTCGGAGTAGGTCGAGGCCAGCGCGCCGGCCTTGACCATGTCGGCCGAAAAGCCGATCACGCCCTGCTTGTGGCGGTAGGTCGAGAGCAGGATGTTGCGGATGTTGTCGGCGTTGTAGACGGCGCTGTCGGGCATCGCCAGCAGCACTTCGCTGGGCGCGATCTTGTTCAGCGCGCGGTTGATGTCGTCGCCCGGCGCCAGCTCCTCGACGGCGACGGCGCCGCCCAGCAGCGCCCTGAGGTAGCCGGTGCCGGCGCCGGTGATGGCGGCCGCATGCACAGGCCGCCGGTACAGCAGCGCGGCGAGGCGCAGCTGGTCGGCCGGCGCCGGCTCGGCGTACACCGCGGTCATCGCGGCCGCGCGCGCGGGCGTGGCGCCGGCGGCGATCGCGCGCCACACGGGGCTGGCGGTGAAGGCGGAGATCACCACGCAATCGTCCTTGCGGGCAGCGACGTCGCGCAGCGCGAGCGGGCCGATGGCGATGTAGACCATGCGGCGGCGCTGCGCCAGCTCGGTGCGGAACATCGCCGCCAGCGGCGACAGGCGCCTGGACAGGTCGTCGGCGATGCGGCGCGTCTGCGCGCTGTCGTCGCCGGTGACGATGTGGAAGCGAAAGCCGTGCACCGGTTCGGCGCGCGCCAGCGGCGTCGCCAGCAAGGCCAGCGCCAGCAGCGCGGCGCGCACTACGGCTCGATCAGGCCGTGCTTGACGGCCAGCTTGGTGATGTAGGCCTGGCGGTGCACGCCCAGCTTCTCCTTGACCGACTGGCTGATGTTGCTGATGGTCTTGGTCGACAGGTTGAGCTTTTCCGCGATCTCGGCGTTGGTCAGGCCCTCGGCCATCAGCTTGAAGATCTCGAGCCCGCGCTGGTCGAGCTGCGACTGCGGCGAGGCGTCGCCGCGCACCGACAGGTTGGCCAGCCGCTCGGCGATCTGCGGCAGGAAGTACAGCTTGCCGTCGCGGGCGTGGCGCACCGCGGTGGCCAGGTCGGCCGGGTCGCAGTCCTTGGTGACGAAGGCGCGCGCGCCGAGGCGGTAGGCTTCCTTGATCAGGCTGTCCTGGTCGAACTGGCTGAGGAAGACGATGTTGGCGGCCGCGTCGCCGGCGAGCAAGGCGCGCGCGGCGTCGAGGCCGGTCAGCTCGGTGCCGAAGCGGATGTCGAGCACCAGCACGTCGGGCCGCAGCTCGGCGTACATGGCGGCCGCTTCGTCGGGCGAACGGGCCTGGCCCACCACGTCCATGCCTTCGCCTTCGAGCGACATGGCAAAGCCGGTCATGACGATCGGGTGGTCGTCGGCCAGCATGACGCGGATCGGTTTCGTTGCAGCTTCCAAACTACTCTCCCTTGCCATTGACTGGCACTGTTGTATGCCAATGCACGGAACGAACGCCCGGCAAGAACAATTATTTCATACATCGGACGGCCGCGCGAAATCAATATGTCAGCAAAAATGCGATGAAATCGCTTTCCAATTGCTATGCAATGGCATATATTCCTTCCATCCGATGGATTTTGAACGCGCTTTCCGCGAGTAAAAACAATAATGGAGAACGCCATGTACTTCTCTCATATCAATGAGCAGGGTGGCAGCAAGCCCGCCAGGGTCGCCGTCGTCGCCGGCGTTCACATCGCGATTGGCGCGCTGTTGGTGCACAGCCTGAACGCGCGCCATCTTGCGATGCCGAGCATGCCGCAAGCGCTGGTGGTGATGTTCACGCCGGAAGCGCCGCCACCGGTACCGCCGCCGCCCACGCCGATGCCGATGCCGCACCTGGCCCCGCCGCACATCTTTACGCCGCCGATTGAAGTACCAGTGCTGCCGCCGCCGCCGGCCGACGTGGTGACCTCCGTGGTGGCGGCCGATCCGGCGCCGCAGCCGCCGACCGCGACGCCGCGGCCCGAAGTCGGCGCCGCCGTGCCGGCATCGCCGCATGCCAGCGTGACGCGCACCGCGGTGCTGGCCGATGCGAACGGCTGCGCCAAGCCGGACTATCCGGTCCGCGCCGCCCGTAACGGCGAGAGCGGCACCGTGACGCTCGCCTTGCTGGTCGGTAGCGACGGCCGCGTGGCCGGATCGCGGATCCAGAGCTCGAGCGGCTCGCCCGAGCTGGACAAGGCGGCCGTCTCGGCATTAAGCATGTGCAGGTTCAGGCCCGCCACCACGGGCGGCGTGGCCGAGCCGGCCTGGGCGCAGATCGCCTACGTGTGGACGCTCGACCAATAAAGAATACCTGTTGAGCCTTTCCCCGCCCGCTTGTACCGGGCGGGGTTTTTTTGGGCCGGCAGCAATGGCATCGGCGCTTTCGCGAGGACGCGCCAGTGAAAATAATGATCGGGGAGAACTGCATGCTGAACAAGAAGAAGGCGGTCGCGGCGGCGCTCGCCGCGGCGCTGCTCGCCGGNNCGGCCTCGGGTGGCTCGCGCTGCGGACGGACGTGGCGCCGCCCGCCGGCTTTTCGACGGCGCGCGCGCTGGCCGACGTGCGCTTCCTGGCCGACAAGCCGCGCCCGATCGCCAGCGAAGGCAACGCCGAGGCGCGCGCGCACATCCTGGCGCAGCTGCGCGCGGCCGGCTACCAACCCGAGGTGCAGACGGCGCTGGCGCAAAAGAACACGATGGACCGCCGCCGCAACATGCGGGTGGCGCTCGGCATGGTCAACAACATCGTCGTCCACGTCCCGGGCACGGCGCCCGACCACGCGCAGCGGCCGGCGCTGCTGCTGGCCACCGGCTACGACACGACCGAGCGCAGCGTCGGCGCGGCGGCCACCGCGGCGCCGGTGGCGGCGCTGATCGAGTCGCTGCGCGTGCTGCGCGCCGGCGCGCCGCTGGCGAACGACCTGGTGGTGCTGTTTGCCGACGGCGAGCGGGTCGGCGGGCTCGGCGCGCGCGCGTTCGCCGGCCAGCATCCGCTGGCGAAGCGGGTCGGGCTGGTGGTGCGCTTCGACAGCAGCGGCAGCCGCGGCCCGCTGGTGCTGATCGGCGCCGGCGGCGGCGACGGCGCCGCCATCCGCGGCTCGGCGAAGGCGGCGCCGCATCCGATCGGCTCGTCGGCAATGGCGCCGGTCTACCGCATGATGCCGGGCGCGGCCGAGATGGGCGCGCTCGCCACGCTCGGCACCGCGCGCCTGCACTTCGCCAACATCGAAGGCAGCAACGGCGGCGGCCTCGGCTCGCGCGACACCGCCGGCCGGCTCGACGCCGCCACCCTCGCCAGCATGGGCGAGACGATGCTGGCACTGGCGCGCCACTTCGGCCAGGCGAGCGCCGCAGCGCCGACGGCCGGCGAGGCGCTGTACTTCAACGTGCCGCTGGCCGGCGTGGTCAGCTATTCGCTGGGGGCGGTGTGGGCGTTCACCCGGCTCACCTGCCTGATGTTCGTCGTCGTCGCCTGCATCGCCTGGCACCGCGGCGAGGCGACGCTGCGCGAGATCACCGACGCCGCGCTCGGCTTCGTGTTCATCACGGCGCTGCTGATCCTGTCGGCCGGCCTGGTGTGGAGCGCGGTGCCGTCGCTGCACCCCGGCTACGACGCCTACAACTACGGCGCCGGCGCGCGCGACGACTGGTTCCTGGGCGGCTTCGCCGCGCTCGGCGCCTGCCTGTTCGTGCTGATGCAGCGCGGCTTTCGGCGCGCGATGGGCAATGCCGCCGCCGCGCTGGGACCGCTGCTGGTGCTGGTCGTCGCGCTGCTGTTCGTCAGCTGGAAATTCCCTGGCGCCAGCTACGTGCTGGCGTGGCCGCTGATGGCCACCCTGCTCGCCTACGGCGCGCTGTACGTGCCGGGACTGGAACGGCTCCCGGGCCGGCGCCGCACGCTGATCCTGCTGGCCGGCGCGCTGCCGGCGCTGGCGCTGGTCGGGCCGCTGGTGTGGGACATCTTCACCGTGACCTCGCCCGAAAGCATGAGCCTGCCGATGGTGGCGCTGGCGATGCTGCTGGGCATGGGCACGGTGCTGCTGACGGCGCAGCGCCGCTTCATCGCGCGCGGGCTGGCCGGCGTCAGCGTGGCCTGCTTCGCGGTGGCCGCCATGGCCGCGCCGTACGGCACCGACCCGATCCCGCAGCCGAACCGGATGGTCTACCTGAAGGACGCCTACACCTGGAAGTCGTACTGGATGATGCCGGCCGGTAAGCTCGACAGCTGGGCGCGCGGCTTCTTCCCGGCCGACGCCAGCGCGCGCGTGCAGGTCGACGCCTTCGGCTACGGCAGCCCGCAGATGTGGCTGGCGCCGGCGCCGCGCACGCAGCAGGTCGCCTTTCCCGCCCTCACGGTGCTGAAGGACGACGACAATGGCGTGCGCCGCCAGGTCGAATTCACGCTGCAGGCCAAGCCGTCGGTGCCGTTCATCGACCTGACGCTGAGCGGCGCCGATGCCTTCCGCACCGCCGTCAACGGCCGCGTGCTGACGGCCGAGCGCACCGCCAGCTGGACGCTGAGCATGTACGGCATGGGCGGGCAGAAACTCGATTTCCGCCTCGACCTGCAGCCGGACCGCCTGGCCCAGGTGGCGATCCACGAGCGCGCGCCGGGCCTGCCGCCGCTGGGCGGGCCGGAGCGTCCCGCCGGCATGCAGCCGCCGCTGACGCCGATGACGGCGACGACCATCATGTCCGATACGCTGGTGTTCCGATAGGGAATGTACAATGGCCGCTCGCCCGATCCCGGGCGGCCATCCCTCACTTTCTCGTACCAGGAACCCATGCAAAAGATGCTTTCCTCCGCCATCGCCAGCGCCTTCGCCACCAGCGTCGCGCTCGCCTTTCCGGCCCATGCGGCGCCATCCGCGCCGACCGTCCACGAAGCGCCGTTGCGCGCCCACATCCAGTTCCTGTCCAGCGACGTGCTGGAAGGGCGCGGCACCGGCCAGCGCGGCGGCGACCTGGCCGTCGCCTACCTCGAGTCGCAGGCACTGGCCGCCGGCCTGAAGCCGGGCAACGGCAACAGCTACCGCCAGAGCGTCAAGATCGCCGGCATCAAGTCCCTGCCGCAAGAGAGCAAGGTGGTGCTGGAAGCGGGCGGCAAGGCGCAGGCGCTGACCTTCGGCAAGGACTGGGTGTGGGCGCCGGGCGACGCCAAGGCGGTGCACGCGATGGACGCCGAGCTGCTGTTCGTCGGCTACGGCATTACCGCGCCGGAACAGGGCTGGGACGACTACAAGGGCGTCGACTGCAAGGGCA
>CXWL01044024.1_pt1 | contig 11375 bp, 11 predicted proteins | sample 590931 | NCBI WGS metagenome assembly CXWL01 (sample SAMEA3498368, study PRJEB10139) | groundwater metagenome | biome: water well; material: biofilm material | place: Germany | collected 2015-04-27 | reverse complement strand
CTACATCGTGTTGACCGACTACTGCAAGGGTTGCGGGGTGTGCGTCAAGGAGTGCCCGACCGGCTCCATGACAATGCAGGAGGAATTGCGATGAGTGGGACCAACCAAGCCATGGGTACCAAAGCCGTTTTGTTGACCGGCAACCAGGCGGTGGCCTGGGGCGCGCGATTGGCGCGGCCCAGGGTTGTGCCGGTGTACCCGATCACGCCCCAGACGCCGGTGCTGGAGCAGCTAACCGAGTTTCAAGCCGACGGTGAGTTCGACGCCGAAATCATCACGCCCGAGTCCGAACATTCCGTCATGTCGGCCTGTATCCCGGCCTCCTTGGTGGGCATGCGGGTTTTCACTGCCACCGCCTCACAGGGTTTGCTGCTGATGCACGAGCTGCTGCACTATGCCAGCGGCGCGCGCGCACCGATCGTGATGGCCAACATCAACCGCACCGTGGCCTCGCCGTGGGCGTTTTGGCCGGACCAGACCGACAGCCTGTCGCAACGCGACACCGGCTGGATTCAGTATTACGTCGAGAGCGCGCAGGAAGCGCTCGATACCGTGATTCAGGCCTACCGCGTGGCCGAGCAGGTGCTGGTGCCGGCGATGGTCAACCTGGATGCCTTCTATGTCTCGCACGCCATGGAGCCGGTGCTGATTCCGGCGCAGCAACTGGTGGACAACTACCTGCCGGTCTTCGATCCGCCACACAAGCTCGACACCGATCATGTGGAGTCCTGGGGCAACGTGGTGTCGCAAGAAATGTTCTTCCGGCATCGCCAGGACTTGGGCGAGGCGATGGCCCGCGTGCCGCAGCTCGCGGCCCAGGCCGATCATGAATGGGCGCAGCGCACCCGCCGCAGCTACGGTGTCATCGAGCGTTACCGCTGTGATGGCGCGCGCACGGTCATCGTCACCATGGGCAGTATGTGTGGCACGGCGCGGGATGCGGTTGACCTGTTGCGCGACGCCGGACAGGACGTCGGTCTGGTCAAGGTGCGGCTGTTTCGGCCCTTGCCGACGGCCGCCCTGTGCGAGGCGATGGTGGGAGTGCAAGATGCCATTGTGCTGGACCGCAACTACTCGCCCGGCCACGGCGGCGTGTTGCATCAGGAATTGCGTGCCGCCTTGTACGGGGGCGCCGCGACGCCGCGTATCCACGGCCTGCTGGCGGGTGTCGGCGGTGTCAACGTGTCGCCGCGAAAAATCGTCGAATTCGTCAACCAGACCCGCCACGCCGAAGCGCTGGCCGAGTCGCAGTGGGTAAGGTGAACCGCATGATCCCCATCGCCTCCGCCAACCAGGATCCGATGCTGTGCTCGGGCCACGCCGCCTGCCCGGGTTGCATTGACGCGTTGTCGGTGCGCCATGTGCTCACCGTCATGGGGCCCAACACCATGGCGGTGATCCCCCCGTCCTGCATGGCCATCATTGCCGGCCCGCAACCCTACAGNNTGGCAGGTGATGGCGGCACCTATGACATTGGCTTTCAGTGCCTGTCTTCCGCGGCCGAGCGCAACGAGGACTTTCTCTACATCTGCCTGGACAACGAGGGCTACATGAATACCGGGGCACAGAAGTCCTCGTCCACGCCGCATTTCGCGCGCACCGGTTCGACGCCGGCCGGTAAAACGTCGCGCAAGAAGAACCTGACCGAAATCATGGCGGCCCACCGCGTGCCCTACGTCGCCACGGCCAGCGCCGGCCACTTGCCCGACCTGCTACGCAAGGTCGAAAAGGCCAAGGCCATGCAGGGCACACGCATCATCACCTTGCTGATTCCGTGCATGGATGGCTGGGGCGTGGCCGACGACGCCGGCCTGCAGACCGCTCGCTACGCGGTTGAGTGCGGCGCCTTCCCGCTCTATGAGGTCGAAGACGGCCATCGCTACACCCTCAACCACGGCACCAAGACTCGACCGGTGGCCGACTACCTGGCGCTGCAGCGTCGCTATCGGAACCTGTCGAGCGCTGATATTGCTACGCTGCAAGCCGAAATCGACGAGGGCTGGGCCACGCTGCAGCAGCGAGCCCAAGCCAGTCACGCCCGCGACGCTGCCGCGCTTGCAGCATGAGGCGTCACACAGTTCCCCAACAAGAATCTGCCCAAGCAGGTCGCGCCATCCAGCCCTTGACATTCCACCGATCCACCCCTGATAGGAGACAAGCCATGACAGCCACCCCAGTACCTACCCGGCTTCCCACCCGGTTTCCCAAACTGCTGACCCTCTCGGCCCTGCTGGCCGCCTTCGCGGCGCCGGCGCTGGCGCAAGAGACCATCAAGATCGGCGCGTTCCTGTCGGTCACCGGACCGGCCGCCTTCCTGGGTGACCCTGAGCAAAAGACCTTGGAGACCTATGTCGAGAAGATCAACGCCACGGGCGGCGTACTCGGCCGCAAACTGCAGTTGATCTCGTATGACGATAGCGGCGACGCCGAAAAGGCGCGCACCTTTGCCAAGCGCCTGATCGAGCAAGACAAGGTGGACGTGATCGTTGGTGGCTCTACCACCGGCGCCACCATGGCGGTGGTACCGCTGGTCGAAGCCGCCCAGATGCCGTTTGTGTCGCTGGCGGGTGCCGTGGTCATCATCGAGCCGGTCAAGAAGTGGGTCTTCAAGACACCGCACACCGACCGCATGGCCTGCGAGAAGGTGTTCGTCGACATGAATGACCGCAAACTCAGCCGCGTGGCCTTGATCTCGGGCACCGGGGGCTTTGACAAGTCGATGCGCGCCGAGTGCCTCAAGGTGGCGCCGAACTACAAGATTCAGGTGGTGGCCGACGAAACCTATGGCGCGGGCGACACCGATATGACGGTGCAGCTCACCAAGATCAAGAACACCGCCGGCGTGCAGGCGGTGCTGAACCCCGGTTTTGGCCAAGGCCCGACCATCGTCACCAAGAACTTCAAGCAGCTCGCCGTCAATTTGCCGCTGTACCAGTCGCATGGCGTGGCCTCCAAGGAGTTCATCAAATTGTCGGGTGACGCCTCCGAAGGGGTGCGCCTGCCCGCGGCGGCGCTGTTGATCGCCGAGCAATTGCCCGATAGCGACCCCCAGAAGAAGGTGGTGCTTGCCTACAAACAGACCTTCGAGGGCAAATACAAGCAGGACGTGTCGAGCTTTGGCGGTCACGCTTACGACGGCCTGATGCTGGCGGTGGACGCGATGCGCCGCGCCGGCTCGACCGACAAGGCCAAGGTGCGCGACGCGATCGAATCGACCCAGGGTTATGTCGGCACCGGCGGCGTGGTCAACATGTCGGCCACCGACCACATGGGCCTGGACCTATCGGCGTTTCGCACGCTGGAAGTCAAGGGCGGTGTCTGGTCACTGGTCAAGTGAAGGCTGAGACCACACTAAGCGTGCCATGAGTGCCCAGCTTACCCAGTTCCTGCTTACGGGTTTGACGATCGGCGCGATCTACGCGCTGGTCGCGCTGGGCTTTGCCATCATCTACAACGCCAGCCACGTGATCAACTTCGCCCAGGGTGAGTTTGTCATGATCGGTGGCATGGCCACGGTATGGCTGATCCAGTTGGGCGTGCCGATGTTGTTGGCGATCCCGCTGGCGGTGTTGGCAGCGGTGGCGGTGGGCATGGCGCTGGAGCGCTTTGCGATTGAGCCGGCGCGCGGTGCTTCGCCGGTCACGCTGATCATCATCACCATCGGCGCGTCCATCCTGCTGCGCGGCCTGGCCACGCTGGTGTGGGACAAGAAGCTGCATACCTTGCCGGCCTTTTCAGGCGAGACACCGATCCAGATCGGTAGTGCCACGTTGTTGCCCCAAAGTCTGTGGGTGATCGGCGTCACCTTGGTGATTGTGTTACTGCTGGGCTGGTTCTTTGGCCGCACGCTGATGGGCAAGGCGGTGCTGGCCACCTCCCACAACCCGGTGGCGGCCCAGCTCTGCGGCATCAACGTGCGCTTCGTGCTGTTCCTGTCGTTTGGCCTCTCGGCGGGTCTGGGCGCGATTGCCGGCATTCTGATTGCGCCGATCACACTGACCTCCTGGGACGTTGGCGTGATGCTGGGGCTCAAGGGCTTCGCGGCGGCCATTCTGGGGGGCTTGGGTAGCGGCGTCGGTGCGGTGGTGGGCGGGCTGGTACTGGGTATAGCCGAGAGCATGGGCGCGGGCTACGTGAGTTCGGCCTACAAGGATGCCATCGCTTTCATCATCATTCTTGCGGTGCTGTTCTTCATGCCAAGTGGCCTGTTTGGCAAGAAGAGTCCGGATCGGGTGTGAGCAGCAGCATGAAATGGATGTCACCGCGTACGGGAGGGCTGGCCTTGCTGTCCGCCCTGGTCTTGCTGTTGCCCTTGGTGATGGCCAACAACTACTGGTATGAGGTGGCGATCCAGGTCGGCCTCAACGCCATGGTGTGCGTCGGCCTGAACCTGTTGATTGGTTACGCCGGCCAAATCAGCCTCGGCCATGCCGGCTTCTTCGGCCTGGGCGCCTACGGAACGGCGATTCTGTCCACCCGATATGGCTTGCCGCCGGCCCTGGCGATGCTCGCCACCACCGTCGCGGTGGGCCTGCTGGCGCTGCTGGTGGGACGACCGATTTTGCGCCTCAAGGGCCACTATCTGGCCATGGCGACGCTGGGCATGGGCATCATCATCTCGATCATCGTCGTGACGGAAGACAAGTTCACTGGCGGCCCGGACGGCATGAGTGTGCCGGCGCTGTCGCTGTTTGGTCAGGTACTCAGCGGCGAGCGGCTGTGGTACTGGCTGGTGGCTGGCGCGCTGGTGGCCACGGTGGCCTTGGCACTCAATCTGATCGAGTCGCCGATGGGGCGTGCCTTGCGCGCGCTCAATGGCTCGGAGGTGGGTGCTCGGGTTTCGGGCATTGATGCCACGCGCGCCAAGGTCGGCGTGTTTGTCTTGTCGGCCGTGCTGGCCTCGATTGCCGGCAGCCTGATGGCCCACTACTCGGGCTTCATCACGCCCGGCAAGGCGAGCTTCTTTCACTCCATTGAGTTGGTCGCGATGGTGGTGTTTGGCGGCATGTCCTCGACCTTCGGCGCGGTGATCGGTGCTGCCGCCTTGACCTTGTTGCCGCAGCTTCTGACGGTCCTGAAGGAATACGAGATGGTGGTGTTTGGCGGTGTCATGGTGGTCACCATGATCTTCTTTCCGCGTGGTTTCTTGCCCAGTCTGATGTTGCTGATCGCCCGGAGGCGCCAATGAGCCAGGTGCAATTGCGGGTATCGGCACTGACCAAGACCTTTGGCGGCTTCAATGCGGTCGACAATGTGTCCTTCGATATTGCCAAGGGCCAGGTGCACTCCATCATTGGCCCCAATGGCGCGGGCAAGACCACCCTGCTCAACATGCTGACCGGCGTCTACCAACCCACTCGTGGCACGGTGGAACTCGATGGCCAGGACATCACCGGCCTGGCGCCGCACGCGCTGGCCGCGCGGGGCATGGCGCGCACCTTTCAGAACCTGCAGATCTTCTTCAACATGAGTGCCATCGAGAACGTCATGGTGGGGCGTCATTTGCACGAGTGCGCCGGTTGGTTTGCGGCCATGCTGCGTTTCCCGCGCCTGTCCGCCGGTGAGCGCGAGAGCCGGCGTGAGTCGGCCGAACTGATGCGTTTTGTCGGCCTGGGCGACTACATCGAGACCGACGCCGACGCCATGCCCTATGGCGCTCTCAAGCGGCTTGAAATCGCCCGTGCCCTCGCCGGGAAACCGAAAATTCTGTTGCTCGACGAGCCAGCGGCTGGTCTCAACGCCACGGAAACGCAGGACATCGATGCGCTGATCACCAAGCTGGCGCAGTCGGGCATCACGGTGGTGCTGGTGGAGCATGACATGAAGCTGGTGATGGGGGTATCGGACCGGATCGTGGTGCTGGACTATGGCCGCAAGTTGTGCGAGGGCACGGCCCAGGTGGTGCGCCATGATCCGCGCGTGATCGAGGCCTACTTGGGCAGCGAGGAGTTGGTCGCATGTTAGAGGTCAAGGCGCTGACTAGCCACTACGGGCGCATTCAGGCGCTCAAGGGTCTGGACTTCACGGTTCGCCAGGGTGAACTGGTGGCCTTGGTGGGCGCCAATGGAGCGGGAAAAACCACCTTGTTGCGGGTCATCTCGGGCGTGCAGCCGGCCTCGGGTGGGCGCGTGGTGTTTGACAACGAAGATGTGACCGAGCTGCGCGCGGACTTGCGGGTCAGGCGCGGCATCGTGCAGGTGCCCGAGGGCCGCCAGGTGTTCGCGCCCTTGACGATCGAGGACAACTTGCGCCTGGGCGCCTTCACGCGCACGCGCGCCGAGAGTGACGAGGCGCTGGCGCGTGTCTACGCCATGTTCGAGATCCTCGCCCACAAGCGCCTGCAGCCCGCCGGCATGTTGTCGGGTGGCCAGCAGCAGATGCTGGCGATGGGCCGCGCGCTGATGGCCAAGCCGCGGCTGCTGTTGCTCGATGAGCCGTCCATGGGCCTGGCGCCACGCTTGGTGGCCGAGATATTTGCCGCCGTGCGGGCCTTGAAGGATGCCCAGACCACCATTTGCCTGGTGGACCAGAATGCGCGCGCCGCACTGTCGATCGCGGACCGGGCCTATGTGCTGGAGACCGGGCGCATCGTGCTGGAAGGCACGGGGAGCGATTTGCTCAAGAATGAGCAAGTCAAGGAGGCCTACCTTGGACTATAAATGCAGCATACGGATGGCCTGCCACTTACCAGCTTGCCGTCGTCACGCCGGAGTAACCATGAACCCCCACGCTCACATTCGTTCGCTGCCCCCAAAGGGGGCGTTGCCTCCTTTGAGGCGGCTCGGCAGGAGTCACCATGCCTGAACTCAGTACCGTCGACCCCCTGGCCAACCCGCCCGGCGTGAGCTTCCCTCGCGCCTACAACGCCGCGCATGACCTGATTGGTCGCAACTTGCTGGCCGGTCGTGCCGAAAAGCTGGCCTTCATTGACGATGCCGGTGGCTACACCTATGGTGAGCTGGCGCAACGTGCCAACCGCTTCGCCAACGCCATCACCGCCTTGGGCGTGCAGCCCGAGCAGCGGGTGTTCCTGTGCCTGCTCGACACGATTGACTGGCCGGTGGCCTTCTTGGGCTGCATCCTGGCCGGTGTGATCCCGGTGGCCGCCAATACCCTGCTGACCACGCAAGACTACGCGTACATGTTGCGTGACAGCCGCGCCCGCGCGCTGATCGTGTCTGACCAGCTTTGGCCCAAGCTGGAGTCGCTACTGACTACGCTGCCGAACCTCCAACATGTGGTGGTCTCGGGCGTCATGCCCGCCACCAGTCCGGTTGCCCTGCTGGCTTTTGCGCCATGGTGTGAGCAGGCCGCGTCCGATTTCAGACCAGCCGAAACGTCGCCGGACGAAGCCTGCTTCTGGCTGTACTCGTCGGGCTCCACCGGTGCCCCCAAGGGCACGGTGCACGTTCACTCCAGTCTGATGAACACCGCCGAACTATTCGCTCGGCCGGTGCTGGGGTTGCGCGAGGACGATCTGGTGTTCTCAGCGGCCAAGCTGTTCTTTGCGTATGGCCTGGGCAACGGACTGACCTTCCCGATGGCAATCGGCGCCACCGCCGTGCTGATGGCCGAACGCTCCATGCCCGAGGCTGTGTTCAAGCGTCTGCGCAAACATCAGCCGACCATCTTTTACGGTGTGCCGACGCTGTTTGCCTCGCTGTTGGCCAGCCCCCTGTTGCCGGCCCGTGGTGAATTGCGCATGCGCCTGTGCACCTCGGCCGGTGAGGCGCTGCCGGCGGACATTGGCCGGCGTTGGACCGAGCATTTCGGAGTCGAGATTCTGGACGGCATTGGTTCCACCGAAATGCTGCACGTGTACCTGAGCAATCGCCCAGGCCAGGTCCGTTATGGCACCACTGGCGTGCCCATTCCCGGCTACGCCATGCGCGTCGTCGATGAACAGGGCCACGCCGTGCCAAGTGGCGAGGTGGGCGAGTTGCAAGTCAGCGGCCCGACGGCGGCCATGGGCTACTGGAATCTGCGCGAGAAGTCGCGCGCGACCTTTCAAGGCGCGTGGACGCGCAGCGGTGACAAGTACTCGGTCGACGCCGATGGCTACTACACCTACGCCGGGCGCAGCGATGACATGCTCAAGGTGGGTGGCATCTACGTCTCGCCGATTGAAGTGGAGGCGACCCTGATCACCCACCCGGCGGTGTTCGAGGCCGCCGTGATTGGCCGTGCCGATGAGGCCATGCTGGTCAAACCGCAGGCCTTCGTGGTGCTGAAGTCCGGCTTTGTGGGGTCGGACGCGCTGGCCAGTGAATTGCAGCAGCACGTCAAGGCCAGACTGGCGCCCTACAAATACCCGCGCTGGATCGAGTTCATTGACGAACTGCCCAAGACCGCCACCGGCAAAATCCAGCGCTTCAAGCTGCGCGCGCGGGTGGCCTGAGAGGAACGCGATGGCCTACCTGATCTTGCCCTTGCTTGGCGTCGCGGCTTCGACGGCGGTCTGCTGGCGTTCGATGATGCGCAGCATGGTGGCCAGCGTGATGGAACTCATCGAGGCCTTGGCGATCTCGTCGATCTCCGACAGGACCGAAGCCAGGGCCTGGCCGACCGGCGTCTTCTCGCTGTGTACGCTTTCGGCCGGCAGCACATCCTCAAAGCGCGAGATCACGTCCATCAACGTGAGTCGGCGCGCATTGCCGACAAAGCGGTAGCCCCCGCCCACGCCACGCACCGATTGCACCATGCCGACCCGCGACAACTCCGCCAAAACTTTTGCCAGATGGTGCGAGGACACCTCGTACTTTTGCGCGATTTCGGCGGCCGGAATCTGGCGCTCGGGGTCGGCCGCGAATTCCAGCAGGCTGTACAGCGCCAGCCGTGTGTTCTGTTGTAGCTTCATGGTGAGTCAGGTTGAGGACGTGGCGGGAGGTCAGGACTCCAAATCCATCTCCAGCGGAATGAAGGGGCCAATCATCATGCCTTGGCTGCGAAAGAACGACAGGATCAGCGTGTTGTCGCGCGACAGCATGGTGCGCACCTTGCTGACGCCAGCGCGCCGAAAGCCCGCGCAAATCGCCTGCAGCAACTGGGTGGCGGTGCCGCCCAGGCGGGCGTCGGGACGCACGTCGATGGCAAACACCCAGCCGCAAGGGGGCGAGCCGAATTCCCAATCGCGCACCTCGCCAATAACAAAACCAATCACGTGCCCACCGGTCACCGCCACCAGGAAGTGCTGTCCGGTCGCCACCGCGTCGGCATACCGCTGGTACAGCGAATTCCAGTAGTCCCGCTTCTCCATGCCCGTGACCATGGCGTCAATTTCAATCACCGCATCGAGGTCGCCGCGCCGTACCGGCCGGATGTCGACAGCCGCGCCGATGGGTTCACGGACCGTTATCGGAGCCGGTGCTGTGGGTTTCTTTTTGGCTCGCTTGGGATCGAGCGCGGCGCGTGCTGGTTTGCTCATCTTTGATGTATCTCAACTAATTATTGCATGCAGATGCAAGAATGCACAAAACAAGAATTCACCCTCGCTCGGTTCGGAGCTACAGGCCCCGGATCTGACTGGGTGACACCCTACTTTAACGGAGACCCATCGTGAAGACATCCCTTGTAACAGGTATTGCCTCGACTACCAAACTGACCGTTGATCGGGATCGCACGATCGACTTCATGGGCGAGGACGCGCGAGTCTACGCCACGCCCATGCTGGTGCGTGACATCGAAATCGCCTGCCGCGACTTGCTGTTGGGGCATCTCGACCCGGGTGAAGACTCGGTCGGCACACGCGTTGAGATCGACCACATCGCCGCCACCCTGCTGGGCATGCCGGTGGAAATCAGCGTGAAGCTGGTTGAACTCAGCGGGCGGGCCGCCACGCTGGAAATCGAGGCGCGCGACAGCGTCGAGCCGATTTGCCGTGGTCGCCATTCGCGCTTCATCGTGGATGTGGCCAAGACCGCCCAGCGGCTGGCCGCCAAGGCGCAAAAGGCCGCCAGCCTCTAGTTCCGGTCCAACCAGGGGTGCCCATGAAGCCGGATCTGAAAGACGTGCGCAAGGTCCCGACCTACTGCTACCAGTGCGTGGCCGGTCCCGACCTGCTCACCGTGAAAGTTGAGCAGGGCGTGGCCACCGAGGTTGAGCCCAATTTCTGCGCCGCCGAGGTGCACCCCGGCAACGGCAAGGTCTGCGTCAAGGCGTTTGGCCTGGTGCAGAAGACCTACAACCCGAACCGGGTGCTGACACCCATGAAGCGCACCAACCCCAAGAAGGGGCGCAAGGAAGACCCGCAGTTTGTGCCGATCTCCTGGGACGAGGCGTTTGAGCTGATCACCGAGCGGCTGGAGCGCGTGCGCTCCGAAGGCATGACCGATGCCTCCGGCTACCCGCGTGTGGCCATGAGCCTGGGCGGCGGTGGCACGCCCCAGTCCTACATGGGCACCATGCCGGCGTTTCTGTCGGCCTGGGGTTCGGTGGACTTCGGCTTTGGCTCCGGCCAGGGCGTCAAGTGTTACCACTCCGAGCACCTGTATGGCGAGTTCTGGCACCGCGGCTTCACGGTCTCGCCCGACACGCCCATGACCAACTACCTGATCTCCTGCGGCGCCAACGTGGAAGCCTCGGGTGGCGTGGTCGGCGTGGCGCGTCACTCCAAGGCGCGCATACGCGGCATGAAGCGTGTGCAGGTGGAACCCCATCTGTCCATCACCGGTGCGTGCTCGGCCGAATGGGTGCCGATCAAACCCAAGACCGACCCGGCCTTCCTGTTTGCGCTGATGCACGTGTTGCTGCACGAGGTGCCGCGCGCGCGACTGGACGTGGCCTTCCTGGCGCGCAGCACGGCGTCGCCCTACCTGGTGGGCGCGGGCGGTTACTACCTGCGCGATGCCGCCAGCGGCAAGCCGCTGGTGTTCGACGCCATTCGCCAACAGGCGGTGCCCTTTGACACACCCGATATCGAAGAAGCGCTGGAAGGCGAGTTCGTGGTCGATGCGGTCGAACATGGGCCCGATGGCGATGTGCTGGGCAGCGGTTCGTTGCGCGGGCAGACCTCCTTCAGCAAGTTGGTGGCGCACATGAAAACCTTCTCGCCCGAGTGGGCCGAGAAGCTCTGCGACGTGCCGGCCGCCACCATGCGCCGCATTGGCAACGAGTTCCTGGACCATGCCTGTGTCGGGCAAACCGTTGAGATCGATGGCAAGGTGTTGCCGTTCCGGCCGGTAGCGGTGAGCCTGGGCAAGACCGTCACCAACGGCTGGGGTGCCTACGAGTGTGTCTGGGCGCGCACCATGTTGGCGGCGCTGGTCGGGGGGCTGGAAGTGCCCGGCGGCACGCTGGGCACCACGGTGCGCCTGCACCGGCCGATGTCGCAACGGCATGAAAGCGTCAAGCCCGGACCGGACGGCTTCATGTGGAGC
>CXWL01000051.1_pt1 | contig 11375 bp, 10 predicted proteins | sample 590931 | NCBI WGS metagenome assembly CXWL01 (sample SAMEA3498368, study PRJEB10139) | groundwater metagenome | biome: water well; material: biofilm material | place: Germany | collected 2015-04-27 | reverse complement strand
TTCTGGACGATTGTTGACCAGCGCCAGCATGATGACGCCGAAGGTGGTTTCAAGAGGGGTGTGTTTGTACAGATTATTCAACACGACCAGCGGGATTTCACCTCGCTTGAGCTCGATGACCACCCGGACCCCCTCACGGTCCGATGACTCATCTCGCAAATCGGAAATGCCTTTGATCCGGTCTTCCTGAACCAGCTCGGCAATTTTTTTGATCAATGACACTTTATTGACTTGATACGGAATCTCCGTCACAAGGAGCCGTTCGCGGTCGGTGCGTTCATCGATCTCTACCACGACTTTTGCCCGCAACTTCAAGAGACCCCGACCGGTCTCATAAGCTGACTTGATCCCGCTCATGCCGTAGATGAACCCAGCCGTTGGAAAATCAGGCCCCGGGATCTTCTTCATTAACTGGGCGATCGTGACGTCTGGATTCTCCAACAGCAGAAGCAATCCATCGATGATCTCGGCGATGTTGTGTGTCGGAATATTCGTGGCATAGCCGACCGCGATGCCGCCCGCTCCGTTAATGAGGAGATTCGGCACCCTGCTCGGCAACACCAGTGGCTCCTGTCTCGATTCGTCGTAGTTCGGACCGAAGTCGACCGTTTCCTTGTCGATGTCGGCCAGCATCTCTTCGGCGAGTTTGGTCATGCGCGCTTCGGTGTAGCGCATCGCGGCCGCTGAATCGCCGTCCATCGATCCATAGTTCCCTTGGCCATCGACGAGGGGATAACGCATGTTGAAGTTCTGCGCCATCCGTACGAGGGTATCGTAAATGGCCGTATCACCGTGGGGATGATAGTTGCCCATGATCTCGCCCACGATCTTGGCTGACTTGCGGTAGGTCCGATTGGAGGCGAGGCCCATTTCGTTCATACCGAACAGGATGCGGCGATGGACCGGCTTGAGCCCATCGCGGACGTCGGGCAATGCGCGTCCTACGATGACGCTCATCGCATAATCGAGGTATGACGACTTCATCTCGTCTTCTATCGCGATGTGGCCTAACCGTTCATCAGGGGGCATCTAGTTCTCCACGGATGCTGAAAATGGTCACCGGCTTCGTTCTCGGCTCGAAAATATCCTCAACGTACCCCAGAGGGTACGCCTCCGGTCTTTTCTTGCCTGCGGCCTTGCCGAATGACCATTTTGAGCATCCTACAGCCAAAGGTTATTCGAGATACAGAAGGCTACCCTCGTTTCTCCAGCCTAAACCAGAACTGAAGAGGTTTCATGACTTCAGAGTTTCCGCTATAGCCCAATTCATGGTCACGGCGCACAAGAAAAGGTTGCCAGCCGGGATTCTTCTGCCTTAACTTGGCAAGTTTTTTCGAGCTAGCAATTCGAACTCCTCCCGCCACTCCTCACTGGACAATATGTTTACTCCGTCGGCTTCAAACGTTGCATAATCGTATTTGCTCAGGTCTTTTAATATTGGAGCTTCATATGGCTGGTACATGTCATCTTGAAACAAGTGCATTCTAGTGCTCTGCCTGATTGTGATAGCTTTTTAGCTTAATTTGAATGTGTCTCTGTTGAATTTCCTTGGTCTTCTTCACTGAGAGCTCATGCCAATAACCATCAGTACCACCGCGATCACTGCTCCAACCAAGACCATCGCCCGTCTCTGACTCGGTTCCTTGCATGCACCACAAGCTCGCGCTGCACCCCACACCAAAAAACCTGGCATCAATAAAGCCGCCAGCGTTCCAAGAGAACTGGGAAAGACAACGAGGAGGATATTCGCCGGAGCCCCATACATTTCTAACATAAACAGCATGATCCACAGCGCCAACAGAGCAATCCAAAATGCGCGAGAGGACATACCTTGAAATCTATATGTTTATAAATGGTCTCTCCGACTACCTACACATCCAAGTTGCGAACTTCCAACGCGTGAGTTTGAATGAAATTCCGGCGCGGTTCGACTTCATCGCCCATCAAGATCGTAAAGATTTCATCGACGCCGGTGAGGTCTTCAAGCGTCACGCGCAAAAGCGTACGCATTTCAGGATTCATGGTCGTTTCCCAGAGCTGCCCCGGGTTCATCTCGCCGAGCCCTTTGTAGCGCTGGATGCTGAGCCCCTGCTTCCCCATATCCAAGATCGCCTTCACCAACTCATCGGTCGCCCGATAGTGATGTTCTTGCCCTTTGGCCTTGAGCTTGTACGGAGGGCGTCCTAACCCAACAACCGACGGAGTCAGTTTCTGTAGTTCACGAAAGTCCGCGGAACCGACGAGTTCATGTGTCACACACAATTCATGAGTAACGCCGTTCGCATGCAGCCGGCAGACCACCTTATTTGATTGATGTTCTTCATCATCCAGCACCTCAAACTCCGGCATTACTTTTGGAAATACCACGGCCAGCGATGCCTTGACGTTCTCGACCGATCGTTGCAGTGCGGTTCGATCCTTAAGGCGCTCGCGATCGAGCCCTGGTTCGTCGACAAAGGTACGGAGCATCGCGGCTTCGTGGGACTTCTTATTGAGCCGACCGAGCAAGGTTTCAAAGGCAATCATTTTCTTCAGAATCGGCAACAGCCGACGTCCGGTCACATACCCTTGCGCCCCTTCCAGATACAGTTCGACATCTTCGACCGCCAAATCGGCTAGGTATTCGTTCAATAACCCTTCATCTTTGAGATACCGTTCCGTCTTGCCTTTCTTCACTTTGAACAGCGGCGGCTGCGCGATATAGATATACCCCCGTTCGATCAGCTCGGGCATCTGTCGGAAAAAGAACGTCAAGAGCAAGGTTCGGATGTGGCTGCCATCCACATCAGCATCGGTCATGAGAATAATCTTGTGATAGCGAGCCTTGGCGATGTCGAACGCATCTTTCTCCGGCTTGTCGCTCTCTTCACGCTTGCGGCCGATGCCGGTTCCTAGTGCCATGATGAGGGTCCGGATCTCATCGCTGGAGAGCATCTTGTCAAAGCGCGCCTTCTCGACATTCAAGATCTTGCCTTTCAGAGGCAGGATCGCCTGGAACTTGCGGTCACGTCCTTGCTTTGCTGATCCGCCGGCTGAATCACCCTCTACGATGTAGAGTTCGCTCAAGGCCGGATCTTTTTCCGAACAATCAGCCAACTTCCCGGGCAGCGAACCGCCGTCAAGTGCACTCTTTCGTCGGATCAGATCCTTGGCTTTTCTGGCGGCTTCGCGGGCACGGGCCGCGTCGATAGCTTTGCCGATGATCTTGCGAGCAACCGGAGGATTTTCCTCGAAATAATTTCCCAAGGCCTCGTTGACAGCGGCCTCGACCACGCCTTTCACCTCGCTGTTCCCGAGCTTCGCTTTCGTCTGGCCCTCAAATTGCGGATTGCGTACCTTGACGCTGACCACTGCCGTCAGCCCCTCCCGCACATCGTCTCCTGTTAGGGATTCGGTTTCTTTCTTGAAGAGATCGTTCGCATTGGCGTAGCTGTTGATCGTCCTGGTGAGGGCCGCCTTGAATCCGACTAAATGCGTACCGCCTTCCTTTGTATTGATATTATTCGCGAACGAGAACAGGTTTTCCGCGTAGCTGTCATTGTACTGGAGCGCCACTTCCAGAACCATTTCTGGCTTCTCGACCTTGACGTAGATCGGCTTATGCAGCGGTGTTTTGGCTTCGTTGAGGTGCTCAACGAAAGACATGATGCCGCCCTTGTACAAGAACACTTGCTCTTTTGCCGGCTCTTTCCGCTCATCCCTCAGGGTAATGGCCAGGCCTTTATTTAAAAAAGCGAGCTCGCGGAGCCGCTGGGCCAACACGTCAAAACTAAACTCCAGCGTCTCAAATATTTGGCTGTCCGGTTTGAACCGAACTTGAGTCCCTCGGCGTTTTGTTTTCCCGGTTGCGCTGAGTGGAGCATCTGGCTTCCCACGCGCATAGCGCTGCTCGAACACTTGACCATCCTGCCAGATCTCCAGCTCAAGCCACTCCGACAAGGCATTCACGACAGAGATACCGACTCCGTGTAAACCGCCGGAGACTGTATAGGCTCCTTGCTCAAACTTGCCGCCTGCGTGAAGGACCGTCAATGCCACTTCGGCGGCAGACTTTTTTTGCGTGGAGTGCATGCCGGTGGGAATGCCTCGTCCGTTGTCGATGACCGTCACACTCCCATCGATGTGGATCATGACCTCGATGGCTTCGCCGAACCCCGCCATATGTTCGTCGACACTGTTGTCCACGACTTCATAGACGAGGTGGTGGAGTCCATCGACGCCTGTGCTCCCAATGTACATCGCCGGCCGCTTTCGGACGGCATCGAGGCCCTCAAGGACTTTGATCTGATCGGCGCTGTAGCTGTCTGATTTGGGCTGGGAAGAGTCGTCTGTGGTCATCCGTTTCCTAACCGTCTGTTGCGAAGTGGGGTTCGCTTTGTTTGTTCCTGGGATACGAGTACGATGCCGGCGGACTTTTTCACGATCATCCCGTTAAATCTTAATGGGCATGACCACACATTTGAACCCCGGACTTTCCGGTTCCTGAATCAGACAGGGACTGAGCGGAGTGTCCATCTGAAGCGAGAGGGTTTCCCCATCCATCACGCTGAAGACATCCAACAGGTAACGGGCATTGAATCCCGTCTGGATGGCCTCTCCTTCATAGTGAGCTGGCAATTCTTCCATGGCTTCCCCGTAATCCGGACTGCTGGAAAACAAGGTCATCTTATCGGATGCGAAGGAAACCTTTACCGCGCTGGCTTTATCCTTAGCCAGTACCGACACCCGACGCAGCGCGCTCTCCAATTCACTTCGACTGACGCTGATCTTCTTGCTGCTTTCTTTTGGGATGACTTGTTGGTAGTTCGGATAGTTGCCTTCCATCAGCCGAGAGGTCAGCAGCAACCCGCTCTTTCGGAAGATCATGAGGTTTTTCGAGAAACCGATGAGCGGTTCGGCATCGACGCCCTCCTCCAAGAGACGGCGGATTTCATGCGCCGCCTTCTTCGGTATGATGGCTTTCATTTCCTGTGGCACACCTTTATTGCCGGCCTTGCCGACTTCTTGCTCCGCCACTGCCAAACGATGGCCATCTGTGCCGACTAATCGCAGCGAGGTTTTCTTGTCGGTCGCAACGAGAGTGACCAAGAGGCCGTTCAAGATATATCGAGCATCGTTATCCCCGGCGGCAAAGAGTGTCTTCCGGATCAATTCCAGAAGGCCCTCTCCTGAGAGCGGTGTCAATCCCTCACGCTCGATGGTTGGCAGTGCAGGATATTCGCTACTGGGAAGGCCAACAACTTTGAATTGGCTCTTCCCGGCTTGGATGGTCGTCCAGTTGTTATCCGTCGACGTCAGTTCGATGTCGCCAGGGGGTAACTCTTTGACGATCTCGTATAATTTTCTGGCTGAGATGGTGACACCACCAGTCGAGAGAACGGTTCCCTTGTACAGACCTCGTAATCCAATTTCGAGGTCGGTTGCGACAATTTCCACCCCATCCTGCTTGGCTTCCAACAAGATATTGGACAGAATCGGCATCGTATTTCGTTTCTCCACGACACCTTGGACTCGCTGAAGTCCCGTCAATAATTCATCTCGCCCAATACGTATTTTCATAGAGAATTCTCCCCGGGAAGCTCTTAACTACGAAGAATTTGCTCTTTCAATGTTTCAAGCGTTGCCTGCAACACCGTGTTGGTTTCCTTGGCCTTTGTGACCTGGCGACAGGCGTGAATGATGGTCGTATGATCTTTACCGCCAAATTGGCGCCCGATTTCGGGGTACGATGAATCAGTCAGCTCTCGACATAAATACATTGCGATCTGTCGAGGATGTACGAGCGTCTTACTCCTGCGGCGAGATTTCAACTCCGTCATCTTCACATGGAATTGTGTACAGACCGCCTCTTGAATATCATCCATCGCAACGATCTTTTTCTTATCCCCAATGACATCGCGCAAGACAGTCTTAGCAAGATCAAGGCTTATCACCTGCCCGGTCAGCGAGGCATAAGCACCTAGTCGAACCAGGCTGCCTTCCAATTCACGGATATTGTTCTTCATCGTGATCGATAGGAACTGGATGACGTCTTCTGGCAGTTTAAGGCCATCATCTTCAGATTTTTTTCTCAGGATGGCAATGCGGGTCTCCACATCCGGCGGCTGCAAGTCTGCAATCAATCCCCATTCGAACCGAGATCGTAGACGCTCTTCGATATCCGGCATATCCTTAGGAAACCGATCACTTGAGAGAACAATCTGCTTATGTCCCTCATATAAGGCATTGAAGGTATGGAAGAATTCTTCCTGTGTGCGTTCTTTCCCGACCAGAAACTGGATATCGTCGATCATCAACATATCGATATGTCGATATCGTTTCCGTAAATCCATCATTTTGTCATATCGAATGGAGTTGATGACCTCATTAGTAAATTGCTCTGTCGTCAGATAGGCGATTCTTAGATCACTCTTTTCAGCGACATGATTTCCAATGGCGTTTAAGAGGTGGGTCTTCCCGAGTCCCACCCCTCCATAAATAAAGAGCGGGTTATAGGTCTGTCCTGGCTGTTCCGCTACAGCCATACAGGCCGCATGAGCAAATTGGTTGCCGGCACCGACTACGAAGTTCTTAAATATATATTTTGGGTTGAGCTGGATTCCCCGTCGCGGCTTTAGCTGGGCGACACCTCTCGGCGCAGTCACAACACTCTGTGGTTCAACCTCCTGCACAGTGCTCTTTTGGCGGACTGTGAATGCAACACCCATCAGCCCTCCACCACGAGCCGTGGCCATGGCTTCCGCTAATAGCGGTCCATAATGAGCATTCAGCCATTCTCCAAAAAACTTATTCGGAACCCCAATATGCGCCGTCGAGTCTTCTATCCGGTCGAGATGAACCGGTATAAACCATGTGTCATACACCTGCTTAGGAACTTTCGCCTGGATATACTGCAATGCTTCTTGCCAAACAGTGTCAATACTCATAACTCGTCAATACCGCTATACACAGGATTATTCACACTTGTGGATAACTACTATCTACTTCTCTTTATAATAGACAAAAAGCGACGCTGAATACCACGTCACACCAGGACATGTCGAGTTATATAAAGAAGATACAATCACTACCAATTCACTCTCCACAAGCTTTTCACAGATCCCAACTACTCTATAAAGATACAATCCCCAGTGTTATCCATCTCTATCAAGTAATACTTACTTTATAAAATCAACCACTTCACACTTATACTCAGTATTCACTTCACTACTCCTACTGCCACTACTCCTAACTTTCTTATTTAACAAACATCGGAGTTATAGGGCTATAACCTTCGTACTTCCAAGGAGTATGTCGAGTATTTGTTCATACGTTAGCCTTTCTCCTTCTGTGAATTGATTGATCTTTGTTGCACATAATACTTTTCCTGGAAGAAGGGGATCCTCCAGAGAAAGTACCAGTGCTGAACTATTTTCAGGTAAGAGTGCCTGGGACAGAGTATGGAGTGGAGAACGAACGATATAGATAGTTGATAACATAAGAAGCCCCTGAGTCAAAAAATAAGTGTGCAGTCCATAGATTGTACAAAGGAGCGAATAGTTTCGTTATTTTCACGTTTCACAAGGAAGTCATCCTGGATTACTACCTGATTAATCACATTAGGGAGAATAAATGGAATTTCGAGTTGCTTAATAGTAGGAAGATACTTTTCAAGGATCTCAATATCGAGAATATCATCAGTCTCATCTCCTAGGAGACGGGCAGCCTCACCAAGGAGAACGACAGTTATCATGTGAGATCCAGCCGAAAGGCCAAGAGCAATACGGAGAGCCTCGACAGGTCTATGGGTCTTTCGAGGATCTTCTTGAATAACAACAACAACGTTTTTTGCCATAGTGAAGAAATAATCAGGTAAACGAGAGAAACGGATCACAAGCCTCGATAATTCCAGATAATACAACGAGGCCACAGAGCGACATTTTGCCGTCTATAGTTTCGGTTGGAACGTGGTGTTGTTGACACCCGTAGGCGCAGGCAAAAATTTTGGCCCCTTCTTGGGCGAGACCTCGGTAGCGGTCGCTGTGAATATTCTTCACACCTTCATCAATAAGGTATAAGTAGACCTCATGGCCAGCATCAAGGGCTGCGTGCGCGAGACCATGCACAGTCTCAGCGCTGGTGTGTGATGGGGGAAGAGATAGGAGAAAACCAATCTTCTTTGAATCCACAGGAATTTATGATGAATTATATATAGTTATATACTATATCCACCATAAGAGATTAAGTGGTTTTTAGGGGAAAGTCAATTCAGAAAAGTGTGCCCTTTAGGAGCTGGGAAGGAGAGACTGAATCTGAGGACTTAACATGGAGAGATTCACATCATGTTGTACTTTCGTCTCCATATCGCGAAGAACCGCCGATCCTTTCACGACTTCATCATCCCCGATGATAAGAGTGAAGCGAGAGGCAAGGCGGTCAGCTTGTCGTAAGTGAGCCTTCAGGGTTGTGGATCGAAAATCGGAGACTGCGCGGAGTCCAGCAAGACGAAGTTCTTCTAGTGCCGTAAGACCAGCCACAGTACCGTGGTTACCAAAGCCAGCAACATAGATAGTGAGATCTTCCGGTGCTCTTCCTGTTGTGGACTCAGGCAACAACATCGACATTCTTTCGAGGCCGATAGCAAAACCAACAGCAGGAGTGGGTGGCCCTCCGAGAGTTTCAACCAACTGATCATAGCGTCCACCTGCGCCTACAGCATTCTGAGCACCTAAATTGGTTGCCGTGACCTCAAATGTGGTGAGGTTGTAGTAATCAAGGCCTCGCACCAGCCGATGATTCAACAAGTACGGTATCTTAATGGCATCGAGACCAGTGAGAACTTGTGTGAAGTAAGAACGAGCTGCCTCAGAAAGAGAGTCGCCTAGGCGGGGTGCGGTTTCTGTAATTGCGCGACATTCTGGGACTTTGCAGTCCAGAACTCGTAGTGGGTTGGCGTCAATGCGATGTCGGCAATTTGCACACAGGCCGGACTCCTGTTGCTTGAGGTAACTCACGAGGTGAGGCCGATACGTATCTCGATCAGCGGTATAGCCGAGGTTGTTAATCTCTAAGGTGAGACTGGGAAGATTAAGGTCGGAGAGGATCCGCCAGAGGAGGGCAATGACCTCGACATCAGCTCGGGGATCCGCCATACCAATCGACTCAACGCCAAACTGATGAAATTGCCTGAGACGGCCGGCTTGGGGACGCTCGTGACGAAACATGGGCCCGAAATAGAAGTACTTCTGTGGAACGGGAATCGCGGCCCGATTGTGCTCGATATAGGCTCGGACAGTCCCTGCAGTCCCTTCAGGCCGAAGGGTGAGAGATGTGCCGTCGCGGTCTGGGAAGGTGTACATCTCTTTCTCAACGATGTCAGTCGATGCACCGATACTCCGCGCAAACAAGGTCGTCACTTCAAAGATTGGAATACGAATTTCATGAAATCCATACCGACCTGCCCACCTCCTAGCAGTTTCTTCGATGAGGCGCCAACGGGGGGTCTCTTCCGGTAACAGATCTTTCACACCTTTAATGCCTTTAATCATGAAAAACGGCCGCCTCCTGCTCCCATAGACACCTCACACAGCATGATTTGGGCGGACTATAGCGGCGCCTTCTGAGGCAAGTCAACGGACCTGAGCTTGCGCCATCTTGAATCGAGAGGTATAGTGCGCGGCCTACGGTTTAATAGGACGTGAAAGACCTTCTATGAGTCAGGATCAATCAGGTCGCCGGGTCATGGCCATTGCTCCCATGCCGCCGGAGAAATCTGCGTATGCACTGGCTCGCTACAGCCGATCGCCGGACTCCATCGAACAGAGCATCCGGTGGGTGCATGGACACTCCTCGGAAAAGTTCTGGGAGCAGTTCTATTTCGATTACGGTCATGGGTCGATCGCCGACCTCGGCCACGTCATCATCTGTTTTGAGGAGATCTCGGAGCTCGCCGCCATTCGCCTGGAAGACGAGCCGCTCTGGGACGGTCAGGCGAAATCGAGCCGCTATCAGAATTTTGCCGCGAGCCGGTGGTTTGTGCCGGGCCAGATTCGAGGGAGCGAAACCGAGGCAGTCTATGAAGGCATTCTCCGCAGTCTGTCCGAAATTTATCGATTGCTGCACGATCCCTTGATCGCGTACCTCTCCGAACGGGACCCGCGTCCGGAGTCCATGAAACCGGCCGATTATCAGCGGACGATCGCGGCACGTACCTTCGATATCACCCGTTATCTGCTTCCTCTTGCGGCCAAGACCAATGTCGGGCAAGTCGTCAGCATCCGGACGTTGGAAAAACAGATGACGCGCCTGTTGTCGTCGCAATTGCCAGAACTGCGGGCGATAGGCGAGGATTTAAAAGAAGCCTGCCAACGTCCGCCGGTGAATCTATGGGGCGAGCTCTGCGGTCAGACCGCCGGCCTGAGTGATCCGTTGGCTCCGACACTCGCGCGGCATGCCAAGGCGAATGCCTATCAAGAATCGGTCTACTCCGATTTGGCTCGTCATGCGAAGGAGGCATTACGCGGCACGGGGTTGGATCAGCCTAGTACTTGGGATGCTGTCGAGTCCGTCGAGTTGATTGATCCGCACCATCCGTTGGACGAAATTGTTGCGACGCTCCTCTATCGCGTGTCGCAGGCCCCGTACCGGAAGATCCTCGAGGTCGTGAAAGAGTGGTCTGAGAAGGAGAAACATGCGACCATCGAAGTGGCCACAAAACAGCGTGGGCCATACGATGAACTCATCAAGGAATTCCGGAGTGGCTACGCATTCAACTTTGATATTCTCNNCGCTGTTTGTTTAAGATGGACTATGCCGAGGCGGAATATATTGCCAAGCTCCGGTCCGGTGTGAAAGGCCATTGGTCGTACCGAACCGTCGCCTGGCAGATGAAGCAGCAGCTGGCCAAGAAATTTCCCTTCCTCGGCGAAGGCATCCAGGCGACACCGCCTGATGTCGAGGACGCGCTGACCCGATAAGATCTTCACATCGCGCATGAACACCCATCAGCAACAATGCGAAACGGCCATCGTGGCCGGAGCATGGGACACCGTGTTTGCCGAGTCTATGGCCTGGAGCCGAGACCAGGATGGAGCGAAGGATCCGCGTCCGCTGTTCGCCCGCAACGTCGTGTATCTTATGCAGGGACGGTTTGCCGATGCCTGGAAAACCCATGCCCTCTGTCTGGAGGCTGCACAGGATATCGCTGTGGTGGGAGAGTGGGTGAACGATCTGCTCAGCAGGCAGATGGAGTGTGGCTACGTCCATTTGATCAAGGGTTTGTTCCTTGCGCAGTCAGGTCAATCGGAACAATCTATGCGATCGTACACGGAGGCCGCTCGATTGCTTCCGCAATCTGCCCATCCGCACTACTTTCTGGCCCAGATTCACGAACGGGC
>CXWL01000759.1_pt1 | contig 11378 bp, 12 predicted proteins | sample 590931 | NCBI WGS metagenome assembly CXWL01 (sample SAMEA3498368, study PRJEB10139) | groundwater metagenome | biome: water well; material: biofilm material | place: Germany | collected 2015-04-27 | reverse complement strand
GATTCGATGTACAACACGCCACCGACATTTGGCATCTATGTTGCTGGATTAGTATTCCAAATGTTGAAACGCAATGGTGGTATTGCGGCGATGGAAGCAAACAATATCGCCAAAGCAAATCTGATCTATGCGGCAATCGATAGCAGCAATGGCTTTTATAACTGCCCCGTAGCGAAGACTAATCGTTCACGTATGAACGTGCCGTTCACCTTGAAGGATGCCAATTTGGATGGTGATTTTGTTAAACAAGCTGATGCGCGTGGCCTGTTACAGCTTAAAGGACATCGCTCGGTGGGCGGTATGCGCGCTTCTATATACAACGCGATGCCGTTAGCGGGTGTGCAAGCGTTGGTTGCGTTCATGGCTGAATTTGCAAAGAAAAATTGATAGGCAGAACGGATAAAAAATGGCAACTCCTTACCGCATTCTCACGCTGAACAAAATTTCTGCTCAAGGGCTGAAACGTTTCCCAGCCAATGCATATCTGGTCGGCAATGACATTGCTGAACCTGACGCAATTTTGGTGCGCTCGCAAGTGATGCATGACATGGTGATTCCTGCCAGCGTCAAAGCTATTGCGCGTGCGGGTGCAGGAACGAATAATGTGCCGGTAAAGAAAATGAGCGAGCGCGGTGTGCCAGTTTTCAATGCGGCAGGCGCGAATGCCAATGCGGTGAAAGAGTTGGTTATTTTGGGAATGTTGTTGGCGGCGCGTAATGTTGTACCTGCGCTCAACTTTACCGCAGGCTTGCAAGGTGATGATGCTGCGCTGCATAAGCTAGTTGAAGAGGGTAAAAAAAATTACGCGGGCATTGAGTTACGTGGTCGTACATTGGGCATTATCGGTTTAGGTGCGATTGGTCGTTTGGTTGCCGATACCGCGCTGGGCTTGGGTATGAGCGTATATGGCTATGATCCAGAGATCACGGTTGAAGCGGCGTGGAGCTTGTCTGCACAAGTGAAAAAGGCGCATAGCGTTGAAGAGCTGCTCAAGCATAGTGATTTCGTCACGCTGCATGTTCCCTTGCTAGATGCAACGCGCGGTTTGATTAACGCGCAGCGTGTGCAAGCGATGAAGCAGGGCAGTGTGCTGCTGAATTTTTCTCGCGATGCCATCGTGGATACCGATGCGGTGTTGGCGAGTTTGCAGAGCAAACATTTGCTCAGTTATGTGTGCGATTTTCCTGCGCAGAAATTGCAGGGTCAGCCAAATGTTGTGACGCTGCCACATCTCGGCGCATCGACTGAAGAGGCGGAAGAGAATTGCGCGGTAATGGTGGTCGATCAAGTGCGCGAGTATTTGAAGCACGGCAACATCACAAATACAGTAAATTTCCCTACCTTGGTCATGCCGCGCGAATCGGCATTCCGCATTGCGATTGCGAATAGCAACGTGCCGAATATGTTGGGGCAAATTTCTACCACATTGGCTGCGTCAGGCATCAACATTCACAACATGATGAATAAATCACGCGGTGAAATGGCCTATACCTTGGTGGATACCGACAGCCAAACACCTGCTGCGTTGATTGCGCAGTTGGCAGCCATTCCGGGTGTGTTGATGGTTCGCGACTTACCCTTTCCTGATGTAGTGTAGATAGATAATGAGCGAGCAATTAAAAAAGTTGCGTGAGCAAATCGATGGTTTGGATGACCAGCTGTTGCAGCTAGTTAACCAACGCGCGGGATTGGCGCAACAGATTGGTCACCTCAAAGAAGATGGCACAGTGTTGCGCCCAGAGCGTGAAGCACAAGTGTTACTTCGTCTGCAAGCCAATAATAACGGACCTTTGAGCAATGCTGCGGTGACGCAGTTATTCACTGAAGTGATGTCGCAATGTCGCGCGTTGGAAGCAAAGATGTCGGTTGCATACCTCGGTCCGATGGGAACATACACGGAGGAGGCTGCCATCAAGCGCTTTGGTCAGGCGGCAGAACGATTTGCTGTGACCTCTATCGATGAAGTGTTTCGCGGAGTGGAATCAGGCAGAGTGAATTTTGGCGTTGTGCCAGTGGAAAATTCCACCGAAGGCGCGGTGGGCCGCACGTTGGATTTACTGCCGAGCAGCCAATTAAAAATTTGCGGTGAAGTGTCCTTGCCTATTCACCATTGTTTGTTAATTAAGCCGGGCGCGTTATTTGACGGGCGTATCCGTGAGGTAGTAGCTCATCCTCAAGCACTCGCTCAGTGCCAAAATTGGCTGAATGTAAACTTTCCGCACATCGCACGTATTCCTGTTTCGAGTAACGCGGAAGGCGCGCAACTTGCCGCGAATGATCCATCCAAGGCGGCGATTGCAGGTGAGCAAGCCGCCGTGTTGTTTGGCTTGGATATTTGGGCGCACAGCATCGAGGATGATCCACGCAACACCACGCGCTTTTTGGTGATTGGCAATCAGGAAGTCGCGCCATCAGGTCGCGATAAAACTTCGCTGGTGATGGCAACGACAAATCGTCCGGGTGCAGTGCATGATTTGCTCACACCGTTTGCCAACAATAATGTGAGCCTCACCAAACTGGAATCACGCCCCAGCCGTGCAGGCATGTGGGAATACGTGTTCTACGTTGACATCGAAGGTCATCAAACCGACGCGAAAGTGGCTGCCGCACTTCAGGAGTTGAAGCAAGCAACCGCCTTTGTAAAAGTTCTAGGTTCTTATCCAGTTGCAGTTTAGTGCTGCAACATCTACTTAATTTTCATTATGAACTATTCAGAATTAGCACCTGACTACATCCGCGCTATCGCGCCATACCAGCCCGGCAAGCCTATCTCAGAACTAGAGCGTGAACTGGGTATCACGGGTATCGTGAAATTGGCTTCCAATGAGAATCCCTTGGGGGCGAGTACCAAGGCGATTGCGGCGGCGCGTGCGGCGTTGGATGATATTAGTTTGTATCCCGATGGCAATGGCTTTGCTTTGAAAGATGCGCTGGTGCAACGTTACGGCGTGGCACTCAATCAAGTTTTTTTGGGCAACGGCTCTAACGATTTATTGGAATTGGCTGCACGTGCTTTTTTGATGGTGGGCGATAAAGCCGTTTATTCGGATCATGCTTTCGCCGTGTATCCTTTGGCGACACAAGCGGTAGGCGCAATCGGCATCAGTGTTGCAGCCAAAGATTTTGGACATGATTTGGACGCGATGCGTGTTGCTGCAATTGAACATCAGGCAAAAATAATTTTCGTCGCCAACCCGAATAATCCAACGGGTACATTTTTATCGGGTGATGCGCTACTCGCATTTTTGCGTGCGTTACCGCAAAACATTTTGGTGGTGTTGGACGAGGCTTATAACGAATATCTGCCTGTGGAAAAACGTTATGACAGCGTTGCATGGCTGAAAGAATTTCCTAATCTGATTATCTCACGCACCTTCTCCAAGGCTTATGGCTTGGCCTCGTTGCGTGTGGGATATGCCTTGGGTAGCGCACAAGTGATGGATATGCTCAACCGTGTGCGTCAACCATTTAACGTCAACAGCGTGGCTCAGGCGGCAGCGGTAGCGGCGTTGCAGGATAATGATTTTGTGCGGCAAACATTTGAGTTGAACCAACGCGGGATGGTGCAGATTACAGATGGTTTGTGCAAGTTGAAGTTGGACTACATCCCGTCGTATGGCAACTTTGTGAGTTTCAAAATTGCCAATGCGATGCGCGTGTATCGCCGCTTGTTGGAGCTGGGTGTAATTGTGCGTCCGATAGCCAATTACGCGATGCCAGATTATTTGCGCGTGAGTATTGGTTTAGAAGTTGAAAATGAAAAATTTTTGTCTGCTTTAAAGCAGATACTTGGAGAGGTAGCATGATTATCGTAATGGGAAGAGATGTCACTGACGAGCAAATTGGCGCAGTGGTCAAAAAGTTAGAAGCAAATGGGCTCAAGGCCAACATTTCACGGGGCATCGAACGCACCGTGATTGGTGCGATTGGCGACGAACGTCCGTTGACTGAGGAAATGTTCACGCCGCTGCCTGGCGTGGAATCAGCGATGCATATTGCCAAGCAATACAAAATAGTGTCGCGTGAATCACACAAAGAAAATACCGTCATCGACATCAGCGGCATTTCACTCGGTGGCAATCAAATTCAAGTCATCGGCGGGCCTTGCTCGGTAGAGACGCAAGAGCAAATGGATTTGTCTGCGCAATTCGTACACGAAGCCGGATGTCGTTTGATGCGGGGTGGCGCATTCAAGCCCCGTACCAGCCCGTATGCCTTTCAGGGTAAGGGCGTGGAAGGATTGACTATGTTCCGTCAGGCGGCCAGCAAATACAAATTGCCGATTGTCACCGAGTTGATGGACATCCGTATGCTGGATACCTTTATGGAACATGATGTGGATGTGATTCAAATCGGCACACGCAACATGCAGAATTTTGATTTGCTCAAAGAAGTTGGGCGCATCAACAAGCCGGTAATTTTGAAACGCGGCATGTCCGCGACCATTTCCGAATGGTTGATGGCGGCCGAGTACATCGCGGCGGGCGGCAACCACAACATCATCTTCTGCGAACGAGGTATTCGTACTTTTGAAACTTACTATCGCAATGTGCTGGATGTCACCGCGATACCTGTATTGAAAAAAGAAACGCACTTGCCGGTGATTGTGGATCCATCACATGCGGGTGGTAAAGCGTGGATGGTCGCGGCGTTATCACAAGCAGCAATTGCGGCGGGCGCGGATGGTTTATTGGTTGAAATGCATCCTAACCCTTGTGAAGCTTGGTGCGATGCCGATCAGGCTTTAACTCCGCAAGAATTGAAAACTCTGATGGGTACGCTGGGTGGCATTGCTAAGGCGATAGGGCGCACGCTGTAGGTTCGACATGAACGAGCAAGAGCGTAAGGTGATGATACAGGCGACGTTCAACACCGTCGCCGAAGGTTATGATAATCATGCGCTGAGATATTTTGCTGATAGCGCGAAACATCTCGCCGATTTCTTAAATTTGCAGGGCAATGAACACTTGCTTGATGTGGCGACGGGGACAGGCAGTAATGCGCTGCTACTGGCGCAGCATCTTCCTTCTGGACACGTCACAGGCATTGATTTTTCAGCGGGAATGCTCCAACAGGCGCGTGCCAAAGCCGAGCTTGCTGCTATACACAATGTGGGTTTCGTTGAGATGGATATGCAGCAATTATCCTTCTTGGATAATGCGTTCGATGTGGCGACGTGTGCTTTCGGAATTTTCTTTGTGGAAGATATGGAAGGGCAGTTGAAGCATATTGCCAGCAAAGTGAAGGCTGGCGGCAAGGTTGCCGTTACTTGCTTTTATGACAACGCATTTTTGCCTTTGATTGAGTTATTTTTTCAACGCATTGCACAATTCGGCATTGAGAGACCACCTCTCGCGTGGAAGCGGATTTCGACAGAAGAAAAATTAAGCGCGTTGTTTCAAGCTGCAAGTCTCAGCGAGATTAAAGTTCAGCGAAAGAATGTAGGTTATTACTTGAATAGCGCAAATGAATGGTGGGACTTGATTTGGTATGCGGGCTTTAGAGCGTTGGTCAATCAACTGTCTCAGCAACAACTAGAAAAATTCAAAGCAGAACACTTGGCAGAAATTCAGTCGCTTGCTACAACAGAAGGCATTTGGTTGGATGTTGAAGTGCTGTATGCGATTGGTATTAAAACGTCTTAGTTTAGTAGGATTAAAATGCCTACTCATACAAGGAAAATCATGCGATTAACTTATGCGCCACTTAAATTAACCAATCTCTTTAACCGTCAAAGCGTAGAGGTCAGCGCCCTAGTGGATACGGGGGCAACATTTATGTGCGTTTCGGAAGAGGTGGCTTTGCAACTCGGTTTTGACATTAGTGAGGTGAGCCAGCAGGTGGTCACCTTGGCGGATGGACATCAACGCAAAGTACCTAAAATTGCGCCTATCGAGATTAGGTTTGGTAATCGCAGCTACGTTACTGAAGCCGTTGTGTTGGGTGATGAATCGTTATTGGGGGTTATCCCGATGGAGGCGATGGATTTGATAGTTGACCCGCGCCAGCAGATTTTAATTGCGAATCCGCAGCATCCTAATTATCCCGTTGCTTTGACAAAGTAAGTCTGTCGATATAGTCATGTGAAAGGAGTGCCGCATGTTACAAACTATTGAAGTTGAAATTGATGCGAGTGGGCATATTCACCCGCTTGAGCCACTTTCTTTTACGCCTTTTGGTCGAGCGTATTTGACTTTGTTGCCCGCTGTGGCAACTTCAAATACAAATCAATTAGCATCGGGGAGTGCTGCACAAGCCTTGAAATTATTGGCCTCACCGCGTTTTGCTAAACGACCTGTTGCTGATTTGGACGAAGTTCAGCAGCGCATTAACAACCTGCGTAATGAGTGGGGAGAGCAGTAATGCGGCGGGTGTATCTTGATTCCTGCATGGTGATTTATTTGATTGAAAATGCAGGTTCACTCAGTGAGCAAGCTCAACAGTTTTTAGCAAAAAATGGCGATGCGATATTGAGTGTTTCACCTATCGTGCGTTTGGAGGTACTGATTAAACCACTGCGTGATGCGTCTGCTATGCTGGTGGCAGACTATGAAGAGTTTATTGCTGCACAAAATTGGCTGTCGATAGATGATGGCATTGTTAATGCGGCATTGCAATTGCGTGTTCAGCATGGGCTTAAAACACCAGACGCGCTGCATTTGGCAACGGCAATGCACCACGGCTGCACGGAATTTTGGACGAACGATGATCGCTTAAATAAAGTGGCGAGTAACTTATCCGTCAACGTGTTGGCAGGTTGATTATGGGGTCAACTCCACACTTCAAAAAAATCGTTATTTTCGGTGTTGGTCTTATCGGCGGTTCGTTTGCGTTGGCATTGCGCAAAGCCAATGCGGTCGCCGAGGTGGTGGGTTTTGGACGCAGCTTGGAGACGCTGCAACAAGCGCAACAACTAGCCATCATTCACCGTATCGGGCAGGACATTGCGGCTGAAGTGCGCGACGCAGATTTGATTCTGCTGGCAACGCCTGTTGGTCAAATGGCGGAGTTGATGGCACGCATCGCGCCGCATCTCGGCGCACACACACTTATTACCGATGGCGGTAGCACCAAGGGCGATGTGGTGCGCGAGGTGTATGCGCAACTTGGCACTAAGGCGGCCCAATTTATTCCCGCGCATCCTATTGCAGGCGCAGAGCAAAGTGGCGCAGCAGCTGCGCGTGCGGATTTGTATGTGGGCAAAAAGGTGGTTCTGACACCGCTGCCGGAAAACAGCGTTGAATCGGTGGCGCGTGTGCGCAAGGCTTGGGAATTGTGCGGTGCAGTGGTGAGTGAATTAACACCTGCGCAGCATGATGAAATCTTCGCGGCGGTGAGTCATTTGCCGCATCTGCTCTCGTTCGCATTGGTGCATGATTTGGCGCAACGCGATAACCGTGACTTGCTCCTATCTTTTGCTGCAAGTGGTTTTCGTGACTTTACTCGCATTGCGGCGAGTTCACCGGAAATGTGGCGCGACATCTGTTTGGCGAATCGCGACGCGTTACAAAAAGAGTTGCAGCTTTACATCGCTGAGTTAAATCAAATCAGTGCGGCACTTGCCGAAAGTGATGCAAATCAACTTGAAAAAACCTTTCACAAGGCGCGTGAAGTGCGTGCCGCTTGGACAGAAAAATAATGAATCTTATTTCCAATAAGCAATGGTGGTATTTGATTATCGCCGTTGCCGTCATCTGGTTTTCCAACCTTGAATACCGCATTCTGATTAAGCCCGACGAAGGCCGCTACGCCGAGATTCCGCGCGAGATGGTGGCGAGCGGTGATTGGACAACCCCACGCCTGAACGACATCAAGTACTTTGAAAAACCGCCGCTGCAATACTGGGCAACTGCGGCCGCTTATGAAGTATTTGGCGAGCATCAATGGACTTCGCGCTTGTGGGCAGGGTTGACGGGCTTCTTCGGGATCTTCCTAGTGTGGTTTGCGGGGCTGCGCTTATTTGGACGAGAGGCGGCAGCATACTCAGCCATGCTGTTGGGCAGCAGCTTGTTGTATGTGCTGATTGGTCACGTCAATACTTTGGACATGGGCGTGACGTTCTTTATCTCGTTAGGGATATTTTCCTTCCTGATTGCTCAAGGTAAAAGCGAGGCTAAAGCCCAGCGTAATTGGATGCTGTTAGCGTGGGCAGGCATGGCACTCGCCGTATTGAGCAAAGGTTTGATGGGCTTGATTTTGCCGGGCACGGCGATATTTATTTACTGCATTGTGCAGCGGGATTTTTCGGTGCTGAAGCGTATGCACTGGTTGTCAGGTTTGGCAGTGTTTTTTCTCATCACCGCGCCTTGGTTTTATTTTGTGATGAAAGCCAACCCGGAGTTTTTCGACAAGTTTTTTATCTACGAGCATTTCACCCGCTTTACCACCAAGCAGCATGGACGCTATCAACCTTGGTATTACTTCGTGCCGATATTGCTATCGGGTATGTTGCCGTGGACATTGTTGATGCTGGATACCTTATGGCGAACCTGGCGAACTAATGTGTTGCCAGCCAAAGTGTTTAATGCCGCACGCTTCCTGCTGATTTGGTCAGTGTTTATCTACCTGTTCTTTACCGCGTCTGGTTCCAAGTTGCCCTCGTATTTGCTGCCAATCTTTCCCGCGTTGGCATTGCTGATGGGTAAGCGTATTGCGGAGATGTCTTCACAAACTTTACTTAAACAAATTGCACCCGTGATTTTGTTTGTGTTTGCATTACTCGTACTTGCGTTGAACGTAGGAAAACTCGCCGATACACCGCTGCAAAAAGAGCTGTATCCGCAATACACCAGCTGGCTGGTAGTGGCATCCCTGACATTATTGGCCGGACTGCTGGTCAGCATGTGGCTATTGCGTCGTGAGAAAAAAATGGTTGCCGTCGCAACACTTGCAATCAGTTCGTTGCTGTTCGGACAAATTGGATTGTCGGGTTACAACGTGCTGGCGAGTGAACGTTCCGCCAAACACATTGCCGCAGCCATTGCACCACAACTCAAAACAGGCGTACCGTTTTATTCCGTGCTGGATTATGAGCAGACCCTGCCGTTTTATTTGAAGCGCACTTTTACTTTGGTGCAGTATCAAGATGAGATGGGGTTTGGCTTAGGGCAAGAACCACAACGTTGGATACCGACTGTGGAGGAATTCGCGCCAGTGTGGGCAGCACAAACAGAAGCCTACGCCATCATTCGTGTACATGATTTTCCGCGACTGCAACAATTGGGCTTGGCGATGCAAATAATCTTTCAAGACTCACAAAATATCGTGGTGAAAAAATTATGAATCTGATTAGCTTTGCTTTGATATTTACGGGTGTGATGCTCAACGCTGCCGCCCAGATTTTGATGAAGGCGGGGACGAATGCTATCGGCTATTTTGATTTCAGTATGGAGAATGTCCTGCCGATAGGCTGGAAGCTGGCGACGGAATGGCACATCGTCGCCGCACTGTTTTGTTACGCGTTGAGCGTGGTGATCTGGATATTGGCCTTGTCGCGTGTGCCGGTCAGTATTGCCTTTCCGATGTTGTCGATGGCGTATGTGGTGAATGCGGTTGCCGCGTGGTATTTGTTGGGCGAAGCGTTCAATCCAACTAAACTAATTGGCATGGGTGTAATTATTTTTGGCGTGATTATTATTTCGCGGGCTTAGGCAAGCACCGTCATTTCTGAAAAAGCAGTAGTCCGGTAATTTTCAAGGAGCAATTAAATGTCAGATCAACCAAACAACTGGGAACGTGGCGTGCTGGAAAAATTAGCCATGTCCGCGATTCAAGAGCAGCGTCGTGCGAGGCATTGGAGCATCTTTTTCAAAACACTCGGCTTCACATTTCTATTTTTGATGCTGTTTATTTCGATGGGGTGGCTGGATAAAAAAGAATCCCATTTGAGCGGCGGCAAGCACACCGCACTGGTGGATTTGCAAGGCGTGATTGCGGCAGATACACAGGCTAGTGCCGATAATTTGATTCCGAGTCTGCAAGAAGCGTTCAAAGATAACGGCACAAAAGGCGTGATCTTGCGTATCAATAGCCCCGGTGGCAGCCCAGTGCAAGCAGGGCAGATCAATGATGAAATTGTTCGCTTACGTTTGAAATACCCAGCTATTCCACTGTATGTGGTGGTCGAAGATATTTGCGCGTCGGGTGGTTATTACGTGGCGGCAGCGGCGGACAAAATCTTTGTGGACAAAGCGAGTTTGATTGGCTCGATAGGAGTGTTGATGGATGGTTTTGGATTCACGGGTACGATGGAAAAGCTGGGCGTGGAACGTCGCTTGGTGACGGCCGGTGCGAATAAAGGTTTCATGGATCCTTTCTCGGCAGCTCGCCCCGACCAAGAAGAATACGCGAAGCAAATGCTCGCGGAGATTCACCAGCAATTTATCGACATTGTTAAGCAAGGTCGCGGCAAGCGTCTCAAAGAAACGCCAGATACGTTTAGCGGCCTAGTGTGGAACGGTCAAAAGGGCGTGGAAATGGGTTTGGCGGATGGATACGGCAGTTTGGAATCCGTAGCACGCGATGTTATCAAAGCTGAAGACATTGTTGATTTCACCGTCAAGGAAGGATTCGCTGACCGCTTGGCAAAACGCTTTGGTGCGGGTGTGGTGAGTGCGTTGCCGGGATTCTCCACCCAGAAAAATGGCATGAGTTTGCGGTGATATGACGGTCTTCCGTTGAGTTTGAACGGTGAACTTCAGTGGTCAGCATTTCAATTTGGATTGAGAATGAAACCAAACAAGTTGTTGAGTAGCGCACGCCAGTACGCGCCTTTATTGGCGATCATACTGGCCGCCGTAATAGCTGTCAGTGCTTATCTACCGGCACTCCACTACCCGTTTGTGTCGGATGACTTGACCTACATCCCGGACAATAAAAAATTGTTCGACCTGCGTTGGTTTGAACTGTGGCATCTGTTCGTCGAACCCCATAACTCCATGGCCGAATTCCTTCCGTTGCGGGAACTTTCCTACTGGTTTGACATGACCTTATTTGGTCTGAACCCCACCGCGTTTCGGCTGCATAACATTATTCTGTATTTACTGTGCTTGCCGTTGGTGTATGCAACAACCTTGGGGCTGTGGCGATACTTTCGCCCATCGGACAAACTGAGTGCACCGTGGGCTGCGGCAGCGGTCACCGCCTTGTTCGCATTGCACCCCGCTTTTGTCGAATCGGTTGTGTGGATCAGCGGTCGAAAATACGTACTCGCCAACCTGTTTGCAATGCTGGCATTGTGGTTTGCAGTGAATGCCAGACGGGAATACGGGCTTGCCGTGCCGCATGCCGTTGCGACCTTGATTGCTTTCGCCGCGATGATGCTCTCGAAATCCTCGTATGTCGCACTGGCCCCGATTATCGCCATGCTTTGGTGGCTT
>CXWL01011951.1_pt1 | contig 11379 bp, 13 predicted proteins | sample 590931 | NCBI WGS metagenome assembly CXWL01 (sample SAMEA3498368, study PRJEB10139) | groundwater metagenome | biome: water well; material: biofilm material | place: Germany | collected 2015-04-27 | reverse complement strand
TTGTAGGAAAGTGCCAAGCGGCTTTCATGGATCTGTATCCACCACCATACCGCTACAATACCGTGCCCAATCATCCATCAGCTTTATGCGTTTATCAAATAAATCTCCTCTGCGATAAGCGGCTTCGACTTTATTGGCAATGGTGTGTGCCAGTGCCATTTCACAGACTTCCTGCGGATAGGCAGTTGTTTCGCTCGCCCAATCACGGAATGTTGATCTGAATCCATGGGCTGTTAAGTCACTGCGTCCCATACGTTTTAATGCCGCTGTTAAACTCATATCCGATAGTGGTTTGTTTTGCTTGACACCAGGGAATACGCAATTGGATACATGGACCGCTTTCATTCTTTCAAGAACGGCCATCGCTGCATCGGATAATGGAATTCTATGTTCTCGCCCTGCTTTCATTCTGTCACCAGGAATTCCAACGTGAACAAAGTACTTTGGCGGCCCTACCGGAAGTTCTCAGCCAATTGCCTTGCGATCATATTGTACTTAAACCGTTTAATCTAGTCGGATTAACCGCGTTACGGATAATTACTGGCTGATGCTTTGCCTGACGAAAGCAGCAATGAATTTACGCATACTGCAATCCCATTTCCCAGCTTATCCAGTTTGACTGATGAGATTGCCAAAGACGGATGCGGTTTAATCATGCTGATGGGCAAAGGCGGTGTCGGCAAAACCACCCTTGCTGCGGCTATCGCTGTAAATCTTGCACATCGGGGCTTGCCAGTACACCTAACCACCTCAGACCCGGCAGCGCATTTGCGCGAAACGCTCAGCGGAGCGATGGCTAATCTAGCGGTAGACCGGATTGATCCGCATGTGGAAACCGAACGTTATCGTCAGCATGTCCTGGAAACCAAGGGCGCACATCTGGATGCTAAAGGCCGAGCCTTGCTGGAAGAAGACTTACGCTCGTCTTGCACCGAAGAAATTGCGGTATTTCAGGCATTCTCACGCATTATCCGGGAAGCGGGTAAGAAATTTGTCGTGATGGATACCGCATCGACCGGGCATACGTTATTGTTACTGGATGCCACCGGCGCTTATCATCGCGAAGTTGCCAAACAAATGGATAGCCATTTCATCGCGCACTACACCATGCCGATGATGCAACTGCAAAATCCTAAGCAAACCAAGATACTGCTTGTTACATTGGCGGAAACAACACCCGTGCTGGAAGCCACCAACCTGCAAGCCGATTTGCGCCGCGCTGGTATTGAACCGTGGGCTTGGGTCATTAATAACAGTGTTGCTGCGACGACTGTTCACTCACCCTTATTATGTCAGCGCGCCAGTAATGAACTTGCTGATATAAAGATAGTATCCACTATTCACGCAAAGCGTTATGCCGTCGTGCCATTACTCAAAGAAGAACCGGTCGGCGTACAGAAGTTATTGGAACTGTCCAGAAGTGGCCAATAACCGAGCATGTATAGATAAGTGTCGATAAGATTTACCAAACAACCCATCAGATAAGTGGTTAAACAAGATGCGGAAGCTGCTGGTTTGTGGGACTGCCGTATAGCTCATGGCCTAACCGCCACAACAATCGCCGCTGTTTTTGCCGTGCTCTTGAATTGGCGGGCATGGAACCGTGCCATAGGAACAGTAAACACAGCAGTCACCCGGCTTCGGCTTGATCACAGTGTGACACTGCTCGCATTCGTAGAACCACTGACATGCATCCGTTGGCATGTGATCTCCGTTTTGGCGTAGCCACAACCGGGGCAGGCCAGCGTGGATTCAAGAATGACAGCATTCATGAGGGATTCCTTTCGACGGTAGCAACCGATGCTTCGTTGAACAAGCGATGCGGCAGCCACCACAGATAGAAGACCATCCCGAACAACACGATCAACGTTTTGATCATCATTGCTTTATACATGATACTTTATGGATTGTAATGGATTATCTTAATGATAAATAGTTTTATAGAATTGTGGAGTGTTCCTCACTATTTTGTTAGAGTACTCTCAAAATTAAGGAATGAAACGTCATGATCCAAACTGCATTTATAGTTTCGTTTTTATCACTTTTCCTCCTCAGTGCATGCGCAGCAACCTCACCAGATATCTATCATAATACGGAAGTTGAACACTCCATAAGTGTAAAAGATTTGCCACCTAAAGTTTTAATGGCTTTACCTAAAGAGTACAACAAGAAAGAATTTACCTATAAGCATAAATTGAAGAATGGCATCACTAGCTACGATGTGGATTATGAAAAAGGCGGGAAAAAGTTTTCTATCGCTTATAACGAACAGGGTACGGTATTAGAAGAAGAAAAAAAGGTGGAATTTTCTGATATACCTTATGACCTAAGGATAAAAGCTGAGAAAGTCTTATCTGAGCATTACCCTGACTACAATATTATATTGGTCGAAGAAGTTTATACTCACAATGAAATGCTATTGGAAATTTTCTTCTCCCACCCCAAAGCTAAAACTGGTTTTGTTGAAGCAATCTTTGAGTACCAATCGGGCACATTCAGGGAATTCGTTAATATAAAAATGAAATCTATTGAAACACTCAACTGAATCGGCTAAATCTTGTGAAATTCACAGATAGTATAAAAGTAATAGTATTTTTTATTTTTGTTATTTTTAGCCATTCAATATTTGCAGAGTCGCAACAGTTCTATGGACTGCGGCCTCAAATCAACATTACCAAGGAAGTTTCTGACAGATGGGATATCAATGTGTTCACTTCAACTCATCCCATCCTAACCGATAACATTAACGGAAGAACGAGATTTCCAACGGATATACAATATTATTTTCAGACTAGCCCTATTTATAAATACAGTCCAAATCTCAATTTTGTTTTTCTAGGATACATTTATCAAAGAACAAATCCTTTCTCTGAGAATTTTGGTAATGAGAACAGGATTTTTCAGCAGGTTGTTTACGGTAGAGATACTATCTTTGGAAGGCTTACCCAGCGGATGCGCTTCGAAGAAAGATTTATTCATAACACAGCTCTCGATACAACACCTCTAAGCACACGGCTCCGCTATCAGATATCGCTTCTTATACCACTGAAAGGAAAAGAATTAGACAATGGGGAATTTTATTTTAATGCTTATAATGAATTCTATTTCAGTCTAACAGGAGCCAGAAATGCTTTTTATAGTGAAAATTGGAGTTATGCGGGAATCGGCTATCAAACCCGACAGTATGGAAGGATTGAAGTGGGGCCCTTAATTCAAAGATCAATAATTAATCAGCAGCATGGTGTACGGTATATTGATTTATTACAGTTTAATTGGTCGTATAATTTCTGATGCATCAAGCGGGTTAGTTGATATAATTTTCCCCTATTCTCAATTGGTGTGTCGATCTGCACTTATCTCTTATTTGCATCGGGAGAAATAACACCAACCCAACTCCAAAGTAGAACGGCAGCCAACAATGCACAACTACTTGAGAAGGCGAAAGCCGCAAAGGGTGAAACGACTTCATACAGCCAGCCGAATACAATGGAAGCAGGGAGTAGGAGTAAACCCGCTGTCAGGTTGAACCAACCGAACGCAGTACCACGCAATCCTTCGGGGGCAAGATCGGCCACTAGGGCTTTCTCCACCCCTTCGGTAGCGGCCATAAATAAGCCGTAGAACGCGAAAAGGAGGAAAAGTAATGCGCCACTGTTAGTAATCATACACATTCCAGCATAGAACACTCCATAAGCCATATACCCACACACGAGCAGGCGCACACGGCCTACATGATCGGATAAAGCGGACAAGGGTGTGGAAAACAGCATCGCTACTGCTGAAACAGCGGCCCAAAGTAACGGGATTTGAACTTCTGGAACGCCCAGTTCATTGGCACGCAATAACAAGAACATATTCGATGAGTTGCCCAACGTGAACAGAGCCACCACAACGAGATAACGCTTGAATACGGGCGGCATATCTCCCAAGCGCCAGTCAAACGCTCTGCTCTGGTGCACTTCCGCAGTATGCGATTCACGAATGGAAAAAGCGAGGATCAAGCACACAGCGCCGGGAATAGCTGACCATAGAAAAATATCCTTGAGCGGCACCTGTGAAGCCAGTAATAGTGAAGCCAAAATTGGTTCTATCACCGCTCCGGCGTTATCCATTGCTCGGTGCAAACCAAAGGCCAATCCACGTTGATCCGGCCCAACGCTCGCGGCCAGCAGTGCATCACGCGGCGATGAACGCAGTCCTTTACTAACTCGATCCGTAAAACGGATAACCAGTAACCATGGCCAACTGCTAACGAATGCAATCAGCGGACGACCCAAGCCAGCCAGACCATAGCCAAACACAATCCACGGCTTAGTGCGGCGAGTTCGATCCACGATCACCCCAGAAAATAGTTTGAGCAAACTAGGGGGCGTTAACAATTGATGCAATTTCTGCAATAATTTGCCAATATATTGAATATGTTGGTGAATTAATGATGACTAGGAATGTGTTGATTGATGAGCAGTGGAAACGAATAGAACCCCTGTTGTCAGGCAAGCCCAGTGATTGCGGGGTAACAGGAAAAAATAACCGTTTGTTCTTGGAAGTCGTACTGTGGGTTTGCCGTACAGGTGCACCATGGCGCGATCTACCAGAGGTTCTGGGGAGCTGGCATACCGTTTACACACGTTATAAACGATGGTCTAAAAAGGGCCGTTGGGAAGCGATATTCAAAACCTTATCAGAGGCCGGCGACTTTGAATATTTAATGATTGATGGTTCGATTGTTCGTCTGCATCAGCATGGTGCTCCCCCCCAAAAAAACAACAGGAAGAGGCGGTTGGAAAATCAAGAGGCGGTCTGAGTACCAAAATACATGCAGCAGTTGATGCTCTGGGCAATCCTGTTAGGCTGCGACTGACAGAAGGACAAGCCTCGGAGTACGGTCAGGCGAACGCACTGATTGAGCAGATTCAAGCCGATTATATTTTGGCGGACAGAGGCTATGACAGTGACGAGTTTATTAATAGCGTTGAAGCGTCAGGTGCGGTAGCGGTTATTCCGCCTCGACAAAACCGTATAATTCGACGGGAATATGATCGAGAAATTTATAAAGAACATAACCTGGTCGAACGCCTATTTCAGAAGCTTAAGCAATTTCGCCGAATTGCAACACGGTATCAACGATTAAAACGAAACTATCAAGCTATGCTCTATTTGGCAAGTTCCATGATATGGCTGGCTTAATTGTTAACGCCTCCTAGTTGACTATAAAAAGATATACTCTTGAACTTGCGATTCCCCGTGGTCTTGCGCGGGGATAGGTGCAGGGCGCGCGGAGCAAATTTATTCACATATATTTTATTGTGTTATATTTTATTGTGTTATTTATTAACATTTTGAATTTTTATAATTATTTTATAATGCGCCTACTTATCATCGAAGACGAACATAAGACTGCTGGTTATTTGCAAAAGGGTCTTGTGGAGAATGGTTTTGTGGTTGACCATGCACATAATGGTCAAGATGGTCTATTCCTTGCTATGACTGGCAATTATGACGTGATTATCGTTGATGTTATGCTTCCACTCATGGATGGATGGACAGTGGTCAAGGAACTACGCAAAAGTGGAAAATCGATGCCAGTGCTGTTTTTAACTGCTAGGGATATGGTGAGTGATCGTGTCAAAGGATTGGAACTTGGGGCGGATGATTATCTAGTCAAACCGTTCGCTTTTTCGGAACTGCTGGCCCGTGTTCGTTCCCTGTTGCGGCGCAATCCGGTGCAGCAACCTGAATTGATCTGCATTGCTGATTTAGAAATCGATCTTTTGCGGTTTAAGGTTACACGGGCAGGTAGAAAGATTACTTTGACTCCAAAAGAATTCTTATTGATTTCCTTATTAGCTCGTCGATACGGCGAAGTTATTTCCAGAACTGTCATTGAGGAACAAGTATGGGATATGAACTTCTACAGCGATACTAATGTGGTCGATGTTGCGGTTAGGCGGTTACGTAGCAAGGTAGACGACCCATTCGACAAAAAATTGATTCATACCCTGCGCGGTGTTGGTTACGTCCTTGAAGAGCGATAAAACCAAGCAATATCACGGTTCTATTGTTGGAAGATTAACGCTACTTTACACCTTATCGGCATCTGCGTTGCTGATTGGGATTACCTTGTTCTTGTACGAAGTATTGGTAACTAATCTTCTCGAGGAAGACAAGCAGTTTCTTGCCGAAAAGGCTTATATTATAAGGAATCTCGTACAAGAAAGCGAAGTTGATCTGACATCCCTTGAACAAGAGATTCAACGAGGAACGGTGATAGAAAAAGTAATACCTTACTACACCTATTATTCGCGCGTTCTCGCATCCAACAATATTATCATAGCTGAATCACCAGGTATGGCAACCGTTGTTCCCGTTACGATTTTTCCAGAGCCTGTCAGCGAGATAGAACAAAACAATTTGGCTGAATACTCCTCTATTTGGAAGGCGGCAGACAATCACCCATATATTTTATTAGCATTGCAATCAACTAATAAGACTGGGCAACCTCATATGATCCAAGTGGCTCTGGATATTGCCCGTGAAGACGCACTACTTGCCAACTATAAGCGCAAGCTGATGATGATTCTACCACTCGGCGTATTATTTTCTGCAGTTTTTGGTGTGCTTGTTGCACACCGAGGAATGCGGCCTTTGCAGAATATCACTTTGGCCGCCCAAAGGATTACTGCGAGCCAATTACATGATCGCATTGATCCAACCCAATGGCCCAGGGAATTGAGAACACTTGCCGAAGCTTTTGACCAAATGCTTGAGCGCTTGAAAGACTCATTTACCCAGCTTACCCAATTCTCTGATGATTTGGCGCATGAATTTCGCACACCCATTAATAACTTAATGGGTGAAATCCAAGTAACACTTATTCGTGCACGTTCGGAAAAAGAGTATCGGGGTGTTCTGGAATCGAGTTTGGAGGAATGCAGTAGACTCTCTTACATGATCGATAGCTTGTTGTTTCTAGCACGAGCAGACAATGTACAGATACCACTGCAATTAGTTAACCTTGATGCACGCAGAGAATTGGAAGCAATCTGTGTGTCTTACGATGCAGTGATCGAGGAGCAAGGTGTTAAAGCTCTATGCGAAGGTGAATCCAATTTGGTAGTTGATCCCATTCTCTTTCGGCGTGCAGTCACTAATGTGCTCGCCAATGCTATTCGTCACACACCAAAAGGTGGACAAATCATGTTAATCGTGGAATCTTCTACAGATGCACATAATGTGGCAATTCGTATAACAGATAATGGATGTGGCATTGCTCCAGAGCATCTTTCAAAAGTGTTCGATCGTTTTTACCGCGTCGATCAAGCTCGTTCTACTGACTCCCACAATACCGGCCTCGGTTTAGCTATTGTCAGATCTATCCTGGCAATGCATGGTGGGACCGTAAGCATTGAATCTGAGCTCCACAAGGGTACAACAGTTACGTTAAATTTCCTCTCAGAAAAATAAGCTTTATCCATTCAGCAAATTAATTGCTTGCAAATGTTCCACTGAATCATTCTATTGCCGAGCATTCGCCTGGAATTGATTCATAAATGACTGACGGAATTTATGGATTAATTGCCTACGTATCAAGATAGCCTCTAACTCAATAACATCCAAAATGACAGAAATGTAATTTTGGCGTCATGTTCTCGACTGAACCAAGGTTCTATGATAACCAATCATGGAAACACCATTAGCTTTATCTTTTTTGTACTCGCCTTACAGAAGATAACAAAATTCCAATTATTGTTGCTAACAAGAAGATTCCAATTGAATTTTATCCAAGTTGATCAACAAAAGAATCAGTCTTTATTCGATGCGATACGAGTGAGAATAACGTATTTACGATGCACATATGCCATGCTGCTGATAATGACGACTGGATGTGGCGTGCTTCCATTCCAAAAATCAGTTCCTCCAGATCCGCCTATTAGGTTGCTTGTTGCCCAAATAAAGATGGTAGCACCTCTTACTTCACCAACAGATGTGAAGACTTTCGATAAGAAGCTAACTCCAGAAGAAGAGCCAGCTTTACTGACACAATTAATTGAAAATGTAGAAGTAAGCGCTCAACGTTTGTTTATTGATCAACTTGAACAACAAAATGGATTTACTGTTATTCCATTCGCTGAGGTACAACAAATTCAAACTGATCTAAGTTACGAAAATAACAGACTTAATAAAGTGCAGCGCACCGCCCTTGGTGCACGAACTGACGCAGATATTGTGCTTTCAGGACGAATCCTAGATTACGGGAAGGTTCAATGGCGTTACTGGGTGACTGGATTGATTCTTTCTATGACGGCGGAAACACTTATTGTGGGAGCAGCAACTGGGTTTAATCCGGGAATCATGGCTATAGCAGCGGCAAGCGAACTTGTAACGGATCTGCCGCTGTGGTGGGGTGGCGCTTATATAGCCGGATGGGCATTTAGACCTGTTCGAATTGAAGTAAAGGCTACTCAAATTGCAGGATGTGAGCAGCAAATTTGGAAAGAGCAAGAGCTTGTTGTACTCGTGCCTGGAAAAACGCTTAAGAATTATTTACCTGAAGACAAAAAGCGTAAAGAAATTCAATTAGGCGCCAATTTGGAGAGAGTGCTGAAGAAAATTGCAAAAACTGCCGGTCAAGAACTAAGGATAAAACCTTGTAAGCAGGATAAGGAAACCTAATGAAAATTAATCCCTTAAGCAATTTCAGGTCTACTAATTGCAAAAAGCAAACAAACCAGGAATTATTAGAACGTTCAATTAAGCGAAAAGTATATGATTTTTTTAATAAGGGGATTGGGTGGAGATTAACTGCACTTGTGGTTGATTTCAAATTCCTAGTTTGGAAACTTCAACATCCAGGGGCTAGTTTTTCAGATTTTTATGCCGGCTCAATCGCATTTCGATTAAAGAGAGGTCAATCTCACAAAACACTTGGTAATAAGAAGTTTTTATCAGGATCACTGATATCTAATCCTGCTCAGTTAAAACAATTGGAAAATCAGACACGCGGCACAAACTACTTCGATTTAGCCATTCAGTATGGACTTAAACCGGAGCATATCTGCGTTGATTATGGGTGCGGCAGCTTAAGAGTAGGCCAGCATCTAATTGATTACCTCCAACCAGAAAAATATCTTGGCCTTGATGTTATCAGCGACTTCTATGAGGCAGGTAAGTGCCTGCTTTCCAAACAAATTCTGGAGACAAAAAAACCGCAATTCAAAACGATTAACTCAACCTCGATCAAAGCTGCAAATTTGCAAGCTCCGCAATTCATTCTAAGTTTTGCAGTTCTAAAGCATGTTCCTCAAAATGAGCTTGATGCATACTTTGGAAATATCGTCAGTATGATGTCATTAAATACACAAGCAGTGATTACCTTTAATCAATCCAGACAGACCGCCCGAACAGGTGCGAAAATTTGGGATTATTGTCAGGAGGATCTCCTAGCTAGTATACACGCCCAATCCTCAGATCTGTATTGTGTCATCAAGCCTTACTATACAGATCATGAAGAAGAACCATTGCCACGAATATCTGTATTGCTGATTCGAAAGGTAGGGCTACGCCAAGATTCCAGCTAAAAAGTAGCTTATGCTGATAAATCACCCTCCATGGATTATCATGTATAAAGCGATGATGATCAAAAGAACTTCCACATAACGTTCAAATACTTTCTGTGATATATGCTTGATGACTCGCTTTGCTGACCAAGTTCCCATAATCACTGCCAATCCCATCGCCGCAGCCAGAATCCACAAATCCTGATTAAAGAGAATGTATTTCTGATATATGACAATTTTGACTCCATGCATTGCTAAGGCAGTTATTCCTTCACTGGCTATGTAAGCAACCGGCGGTAATCCTAACGATAAAAAAATGGCGGCTCCCAATGGCCCAGCACTTCCCAGCAATCCAGACAAAAAACCTACAAATCCGCCACCAATGACTAACAAAAACGTATTAGCCTTTAAATTTGAAGCACCAATATATTTGAGTAACACAAATAACAGAATCGCTGCACCAATGCAGCGAGTTATCAGATCCTTTGGTAATTCTACGAAAGAGAAAGCACCTAAAATACTGAATGGGATAGCGCTTAATAAAAACAAACCTACCGGTTTCCATTGAATCTGCAAGAAACCAAAGCAAACTCTTGATAGATTCCCGATGAATTGAACGATGGTCAGTAAAGGAACAGCATAAGCAGTTCCGACAATTTCTATTAGAAATGGCATTAATAAAAGTGCACCACCAAACCCCGCCATGCCAGATACAACTGCCGCAAAATACGCAACCACAAGAAGTAAAGTAAACTCAAACATTCTGAAGAATTGCTATAGGTACTTATGCCTTATTAGTGCGTTGCGAATTGGTTGTAGACCCAGATGGCACAGAGCATTGTTATTCCTAGCCAAATTAGGATAATAACAGCGCCAGCAACCCAACTGACTGGCTTTTTATTCTCCATAGCTTTTAGAGCACGTGCTCTACAATCAATTAAGACTGAGTGAGGAATTAATTTAATAGCTAAAGCAATACCTATCGGAATCAGCACAAGATCATCCAAATAGCCAATGACTGGTAAGAAATCAGGAATTAGATCAATAGGACTAAGAGCATAGGCAACGATAGCAGCAACAATTAGCTTTGCATACCAAGGCGTTCTATTATCACGCGCAGCAAAATAAAGAGTAAAGACTTCTGATTTGAGATGCCGTGCTTGTTGTTTTATTTTTGCAAACAAGATTGTTTAATTCTTAATCTGATAGCCCGAATACGTCACCGAAGTTTTTACAAGTTTCCTGAATTATTGATTACGATTTAAGTCAATTTTTCGTTTAATCATGCCTCAATCCACTATAACCTGAAAATCCGTATGCTATTCGATAATATACGCGGCGCACTGGTGTACCGTAACGTTCAATCACACGATATTCAATGGTGCCGGGTTGATCGAGCATTGTTTTAACATCAATATCCGTCTGGATTTTTTCTAAATGGCGGCGTTTCATGCCGACCTGAATAATCGGCCGACTGGTGGGTGCCTGAGAAGGAAGCCAGAATTCGTACATGGCGCCGCTACCACCAAACATATTGCGTGAACGAATATCCAGTTGTGTATCGCCATGCGTATAAAAATATAGCGCGCTGGCAACGGACCATTTGCTCATGCCGACAATAATCGGTTCTTTGCCGGTTTGATCTTTGACTTCCGCTGCAATTTGCTTGATTTCAGTGGCTGTTTCACGCCAGAAATAGTGTTCTGTGAATAATTGATACGGTATACCCGGTATTCCCAGCACCACATAATGCAGTACAAAGGCATAAGCAAAGATACAGGTAATAATAGTGAATCGCCAAGCAGTTTGTATGCGCTTGGCC
>CXWL01042259.1_pt1 | contig 11380 bp, 10 predicted proteins | sample 590931 | NCBI WGS metagenome assembly CXWL01 (sample SAMEA3498368, study PRJEB10139) | groundwater metagenome | biome: water well; material: biofilm material | place: Germany | collected 2015-04-27 | reverse complement strand
GGTCAAGGCCTTGGCCACCTTCCGGGCGCGGGAATGGATTTGCGCGTAGTTCGTGCGGACGATCGGGCCTTCGACGGAGCGCGTGACGACTTCGCGCTCGCCGTGGAAGCGGAGCGCGTGGTCGAGGATTTGCGGCACAACCAAGGGCCAATCCTGCATGGAGCCGAGCATTCGTTGAGTCCTCCCATGGGTGGTTTTGCGGCGATCTTATGGGTGCCGGCGTTCGCGGACAATACGAAGGCTGGGTGTGTTCGGATGCACAGCTGGGGGTTGACCCGCCTTGCGCTGTCGTCCAACCGTGCACTTGATCACAATCCGCGGACCTCCCATGACCCTCACGAATGCTCAGACGCGCGATGTCGAGGCGCTGATTCATCCCTACACGAACCTGGCGCGGCACCGGGAGGTGGGGCCCGTGATCCTGGAACGCGGGCGCGGGATACGGGTGTTCGACAATCGCGGGCGGGACTACATCGACGCGATGGCGGGGCTTTGGTGCGTGAGCCTCGGCTACAGCGAGGAGCGGCTAATCGAGGCGGCCGCGAAGCAAATGCGGGAACTGCCCTATTCCCACATCTTTGCCGGGCGCAGCCACGAACCCGGGATCGAGCTTGCCGAGAAGCTGAAAGAGGTGGCGCCGTTCACGGCGTCGAAGGTGTTCTTCGCGAATTCGGGGTCGGAGGCGAACGACACGCAGATCAAGCTTGCTTGGTACTATTGGAACGCGAAGGGCAAGCCTGCGAAGAAGAAGATCATCAGCCGCACGAAGGGCTACCACGGTGTGACATTGGTGACGGCGAGCCTGACCGGACTGCCCAACAATCATCGCGGGTTCGACTTGCCGTTCGCCGGCATTCTGCATGCGGATTGTCCGCACGCCTATCACAACGCGGAAGAGGGCGAGAGCGACGACGATTTCGCGGCGCGGCTGGCGCGCAATCTCGAAGCGTTGATCGAGCGCGAGGGGCCGGAGACGATTGCGGCGTTCATTGCTGAGCCGGTGATGGGCGCCGGCGGGGTGATCATTCCGCCGCCGACCTATTTCGACCGGATTCAGCCGGTGCTCGCGAAGCACGACATTCTGTTCATCGACGACGAGGTGATCTGCGGGTTCGGCCGCACGGGCAACTATTGGGGCGCGCAGACCTACAACATGCGGCCGCACACGCTGTCGTGCGCGAAGGCGCTTTCGTCGGCCTATATGCCGATCTCGGCTATGCTGATTCATGAGGAGATGTATCAGGCGATGCTGGACCAAAGCCGCGCGATCGGCACGTTCGGGCATGGGTTTACGTACAGCGCGCATCCGGTCGCGGCTGCGGTCGCAGTCGAGACGCTGAAAATCTACGAAGAGCGCAACATTGTGGCGCACGTCCGGCGCGTGGCGCCGACGTTCGCGAAGCGGTTGAAGCTGTTGCGCGATCATCCGCTGGTCGGCGAGGCCGTGGGTGTGGGCTTGCTCGGCGGCGTGGAGCTTGTGGCTGACAAGGCCGCGCGGAAGAATTTCCCTGCGGAAAAGGCTGTTGGGANNCGGGAGGAAGGCATCTTCACGCGTGCGATGCTGGCCGACAGGCTCGCGTTCTGCCCGCCGCTCATCATCACTGAGGCCGAAATCGACGATATGTTCGACCGCTTCACGCGGGCGCTCGACAAAACGGAAGAATGGGTGCGGCGCGAAAAGCTTCGCGGTTGAATCTTCACGGCGGCGTGACTGCGACTCAGTCCCGGATCGGCTAACCTGCCGCCAATATTTTGGGGGACGGCTCATGTGGTTTCGGCGGCTGCTTCTGATTCCGCTCGTGCTGGCGCTGATCGCGCTCGGCGCGTGGGCCTATTTCGTCCGGCCGGTGGCGCCGCCGGATGCGCGTTTGGCGTGTCACTACGGTGCTTACGATCTCGATGACGGCAGGATCGCGGTCGTTTCACCTAGCGGTCCTGAGTCGCTTCGCATCGTTTACATGAGCGGCAACACGGAAAACCTTAAGCCAATACAGCGCGATCGGAACGGCGTTCCGACAGTGTTTTCGAGATCGAGGGGGTGGACCAACCAGGAAGGCGGGATAGGTACATTTGTGCGATTTGGCTCTTGCGATGACGGCACCATTTGGCTGGAGCGCCATGGCCCTTCCATCAAGACGGGCAAGAAGCGGTCATTTGATATCACAAATGCTGAGTTCGAGAGTCATGGGCTGAAGCTCGCGGGGCGGCTCGTGATGCCGCGTCTTGAAGGCGCCATTCCCGTGGCGGTGCTCGTGCATGGCTCGGAGCGCGACAGCGGTATTCTCTTTAACCGGCTGCAGTATTTGCTGCCGGCGAGCGGCATCGGCGTCTTCGTGTATGACAAGCGCGGCACCGGGAAATCTCAGGGGACCTACTCGCAGAACTTCCATCTGCTGTCGGACGATGCGGCGGCAGCATTGACGAAGGCGCGCGCGATGGCAGGTGCGCTCGCCAGCGAAGTCGGCTTCCAGGGCGGTAGTCAGGCGGGGTGGATCGAACCGCTCGCCGCGCGCAAGGCGAATGCTGATTTCGTGGTCGTGGGTTTCGGGCTTGCGGAGAGTCCGCTGGCCGAGGATCGTGAAGAGGTGTTCGACGATTTGCGGACCGCCGGTTTCGGCGAGGACGTCATCGTCAAAGCGCGCGAGATCACGGACGCGACGGGCCGGGTGATGGCGTCCGATTTCAAGGACGGCTTCGACCAGCTCGATGCCGTGCGGGCGAAGTACGAAAAGGAACCTTGGTATCCGAAGGTGCAGGGCGAGTTCACCGGCGACTTCTTGGCGTATCCCAATTGGGCGCTCCGCTTGCTCGGTCCGTTGGTCGATGTCGGGACGTCTTGGGAGTACGATCCGGTGCCCGCGCTCAAGGCTTACGAAAAGCCGCATCTTTGGGTGTTGGCCGGGCGCGACAGCTCAGCGCCCAGCGCGAATACGTTGCGCATCTTGCGCGAAGTCCAAGCGTCGCGGCCGAACCTCGACATCGTGATGTTCCCGACCGCCGACCACGGCATCATCGAGTTCGAGGAAATGGACGGCGAGCGGTTGGAGACGCGGTTTTCGGAAGGCTACTTCCGCCTCGTCGCCGATTGGATCCTGTTCAAGGACGCGAAGCTGCAGGCCCAGGGGCCGATCGTCTACAGCGGTAAGGCCACGGCCGCGCCGCCACCTCAGCCCTAGCGTTTGGCGAGCGAGGGGATCATCTCGACGCCCGCGGGGTCTTGGTGCGTGATGACTTCGGCGTCCGGGAAGGCCGCCATGATCGCGTCTTCGACTTCGTCGCTGATGCGGTGGGCCTCGAGTAACGTCATCTCGGGCGGGAGTTCGAGGTGGAGCTGGATAAACGAGCGATGACCCGCCCTTCGCGTGCGCAGGTCGTGCAGGCTCACCACCGCGCTATGGCGGCCGACGACTTCCTTGATGCGCGCGCGCTCTGCGTCGTCGAATTCGCGGTCCATTAACTCGTCGAAAGACCCGCGCAGAATGCTGAACGAACCCCAAGCGATCACCAGCGCGATGCCGAGGCCGATCAGCGGGTCAGCCGCCTGCCAGCCCCAGAGGCCCGATACGACGAACGCCAACACGACGCCAAGGTTTGTCGCGATGTCGGTCGCGTAGTGCAGGTGATCAGCACTGATCGCAAGCGAACGCGTGCGGGCGACCACATAACGCTGGAACAGGACGAGGGCGATCGTAAGCACAATCGACACGCCGGTGACGAGAAGGCCCGTCGAGCTTTCGTGGATAGGCTGAGGATCGACGAGGCGTTCAAGCGATTGGAAGAGAAGAAATGCCGCCGAACCGCCGATGAAGGCCGCTTGACCGAGGCCTGCGAGTGCCTCCGCCTTGCCGTGCCCAAAGCGATGTTCGTCGTCGGCAGGGGTGAGTGCGTGGCGAACTGCAAGAAGATTCAAGCCCGAGGCAACGAGGTCGAGCGTCGAGTCGACGAGCGACGCCAGCATCGCAACCGAGTGCGTCGCTACCCAAGCATAAAGTTTGATGGCGATGAGGGCTGCTGCAACGGCAACGGCAGCATAGGTCGCGAGGCGCTTCAGCCGTTCGGCTTCGGCGCCGCGGATCTTGTTCACCGCGACCGGCTCGGCGCTCGTCATGGGAACAGACGTTCCGTCCGCCAGGGCGCGTTCGCGCCGTCACGGCGATAGACCAAGCGGTCGTGCAGGCGGAACGGACGGTCGCGCCAGAACTCCATCTCGACCGGCATCAGGCGGAAGCCCGACCAATGGGGCGGACGCGGCACCTTCGTGAGGCCGTATCTGGCGGCGTATTTTGCGACTTCGGTTTCGAGTTCGAAGCGGCCTTTGAGCGCGCGCGATTGGCGCGAGGCCCAGGCGCCGATCTGGCTGTCCTTGGGACGCGATGCGAAATAGGCGTCGGCTTCGGCGTCGGCCACCACCGAGATCGTGCCGCGGATGCGGATTTGGCGGCGAATCGATTTCCAGTGGAAGCAGAGGGCCGCTTTTTTCTGACCCAAAAGCTCCCTGCCCTTCGCGCTTTCGAAGTTCGTGTAGAAGACGAAACCGTGCTCGTCGTGTCCCTTCAGAAGCACCATGCGCACGTTGGGCAAGCCGTCCGTATCGACCGTGGCCAGGGCTACGGCGTTCGCGTCATTTGGTTCCTTCGTCGCGGCCAATGCGAACCATTCGGCGAACAGCAAAAAAGGGCTTTCGGCCGCGGCAATTTCGGGCGACGCGTCGTGTTTGGACTTCACATCCACGGGGATTCGGGCTCATGCTGTGGCTCGGTGGTCCAGTATATAGGCTCCGGCGGTTCGTCGCCGCACGTTTTGTCGCGTCAAGCTAAGAGGCATTCGCAGGCACCATGAATGGTAAACCGCGTATAGCCGTGTTGGTCGCGCTCGCGCTTCTGTTGAGCGCGTGCGTGACGAATGTCGTTGCAGACAAAGCCGCGCGCTTCAACCAGGCGACGCTTGCGTATGACAGCGGCGACTATGCGCGGGCTTACGAGATTTGGTCGGAGCTTGCGGACGAAGACGACCTCGCCGCCATGCGCAATACGGCGCAGTTGCTGCGCCAGGGCAAAGGCGTCGCGAAGGACGTCGACAAAGCCTTCGATCTCTACAAAGAGGCCGCCGAAAAAGGTTTCGTCACCGCGATGGCGAATGTCGCCGAGATGTATCTGAGCGGCGAAGGCACCGACAAGGACCCGCAAGAGGCGGCCGTCTGGTACGCGCGCGCGGCGACGGCCGGGCTATCGCTCGCGCAAGTAAAGCTTGCCGACATGTACGACCAAGGCATCGGCGTCGAGCGCGATCCGGCGCGATCGCGCGCGTTGTTGGAACGCGCAGCGCGCAACGGCTATGGACCGGCGCGCACGCGGCTTGAGGCGATGGGGATTCCGGTCGCCGGGACCGCGTCCGGGCCTGCCGCCGTGGCCACCCCTCCCGACGCCAATCCCGATGCGCCTTGGCCGCACAGCGGGCGTCTTCCCGCGCAGCCGCGTGAGGGTCGGATGTCGCCCGGCGCGCCGATGCGGATTGGCGCTGCATCGACAATGTCGGCGGATGATCTGACGCTGATGAACAACGGGTTCGCCTCTTATGCCGCCAGCGACAAGGCGGCTGCGTTCACGGCTTGGCGCGCGGTCGCCGGACGGGGAAATGCCGAAGCGCAGCTCAGGGTCGGGTTGCTCTATGAAGGCGGCGAAGGCGTCGCTCAGGACATGATCGAGGCCTACCGGTGGTTGAAACTCGCGGCAGCACAGGGACAACCACAGGCAGTGGAGGCGTTTCAGTTCGTGTCGTCCTCTATGGCGCCGGCGGAGCGTGCGATGGCTGAATCCTTGGCCAAAAATCCGAACACGCACTCTAAGAACGACCCCTAATCATATACGTGCATTAGTAATTTGCCATTTGAACAACCGCGTGTAGTATCGGCGCTGACGCTTTCGCCAACCCCCTCGGCGTGTGAGTCCGACTGCTGATGTACGACCCCTACTCGGTGCTCGGCGTTCCGCGTTCTGCGAACGACGACGAGATCAAACAGGCGTTTCGCTCACTGGCGAAACGCTTCCATCCGGACACGCCCGAAGGGTCGGCCGACAACGGCCGACGGTTCACGGACCTGTCCATCGCCTATGAGATCATCGGCAACCAGGCAAAGCGCCGGTCTTATGACCGGGGCGAGATTGACGCGCACGGAAACCCCAGGGCCGGGTACACGCCGCGGCCGGAGCCGGCGGCTTCGGAAGAAGAATTCGAGGTCGGCGACGTCGCGACTGCGGAGCGTCCGCCCGAGGCGAAGAACGGTCATGCCAATGGCGAGGCGCACGGCTTTCGCGGGGCGTTCGAGCGTGCGTTCGGCGTTGGCCCTGCCACCGAGAAGAAGAGCCGCGTCGAGGACCTGTTCGCAGAGTTCTTCGGCGAGCGTTCGGCGGGCCGCAAGCGCCCGGCGCCGGGCAAGGGCCTCGACACACACTACGATTTGCACATCACGTTCGAGGAAGCGGCGCTCGGCGGCACGCGGCGCGTAAAGCTGCCCGCGGGCAATCGTTTCGACGTGAAAATCCCGGTCGGCGTGAACGAGGGTCAGACGATCCGCTTGCGCGGCCTTGGCGAGCCCGGTTTACCGGGTGGGCCTGCGGGTGACGCGCTGATCACGATCGCGATCGAGCCGCACCCTTATTTCCGGCGCGACGGCCGCGACATTCATCTGGCGTTGCCGATCACGCTGAACGAGGCACTGCACGGCGGCAAGGTGAAAGTGCCGACTCTGCAGGGGCCGGTCACGATGGCGGTGCCGCCGGGTGCGAATGCCGGCCAATCGTTCCGCCTCAAAGGAAAAGGGATTCCAGGGACCGGATTGCAGGCGTCCGGCGATCAGCTCGTGACACTGCAGATCGTGCTGCCCGATCAGTCGGACCCGCACTTGAGCGATATCGTGAAGCGGTGGGAAACCGCGCATCCGTATCAGCCGCGGCGCAAGTTCGGCGACGTGTGACGGTGGACGGACCGTGCTTGCGCGCTAGAGTGCGCGCATGAGCAACGACAATCTCGACGCGCTGGCCGCGATGCTGCTGCATCACTACGGTCTCAGATTGCAACCTGGGCAATCGGTCGTTCCCGAGATCGTGCCGACGGCGGTGTTTCACCTGCCCGGCGATCCAGCGAACGCATCGCATGTCTACGGTCGGTATCATAACCCGACGTGGGAAGCACTTGAGGATGCGCTTGGCGTTCTCGAGGGTGCGGAGACTTTGGTGTTCCCCTCGGGCATGGCGGCCATTGGCGCGGTCTTGATTGCGACCGCGCGCGCCGGCGATCGCATCTTGTTGCCGGCAGACGGATATTTCGCGGTGCGTGCGTTGGCGGAGCGTTTCTTGGCGCCGCTCGGCGTCACAGTCGATACGCGCCCCACGGCGGCGTTTCTAGACGGCGGCTTCGCGGGCTATCGCTTGGTCCACATCGAGACGCCGTCGAACCCAGGTCTCGACGTCTGCGACTTGCACGCGGCTGCGGCGCAAGCAAAGTCCGTTGGCGCGATCCTGTCGGTCGACAACACGACGATGACGGCACTCGGGCAGCGGCCGCTTGAATTGGGAGCCGACATCTCCGTTTGCTCGGATACGAAGGCCGTTAGCGGACATTCCGATACGCTAATGGGTCATATCGCGACGCGACGCGGCGACTTGATGGAGCGCTTCAAGGAATGGCGAAAATTCTCCGGCACAATCGCGGGGCCGTTCGAAGCGTGGCTGGTTTATCGCGGGCTTGAGACTCTGGAGGTGCGCCTCGCGCGCATGTGCGAGACGGCGCGCGCCGTTGCCGCGCTGCTGGCGGGCCATCCGAAGGTCAAAGCGGTGCGCTATCCGGGGCTGCCCACCGATCCCGCGCACGCGATTGCGGCGCGGCAGATGCTTACGTTCGGCTCGATGATGTCGTTCACGCTGGCGGATGGGCCCGCAGCGGATCGATTCATCGAGATGTGCGCACTAGTCCAACCTTCTACAAGCTTCGGCGGTGTGAGGACGTGCGCTGAAAGACGCATACGTTGGGGCGACAGGGTGCCAGAGGGGTTTATTCGGCTTTCGATCGGGCTTGAGCCCGCCGAAACGCTCTGCCGCGCGATTGAGAGTACACTCGAAAAGCTTTGAACTTCAATCAGTTATGGTCGCTGGACTCGTGAGTCCATTTGTTTCCGGATAAAGTAGTCCAATCTGTGGACTCATTTGATGACTCCCCGCTCGCACGCTTCGCGAACGTGAGACGCGTCAGTCGCGGTTCGCTCGTGAATCATTCGTGAATCAATGCGCGCGATGAATTTCACCACGAGGCGAGCGATTGGACTTCTCAGTCCAAAACTGATTCGGCACCATTAACCCATCAACGAATCACATTGATTCGTTTTGGCGGGGGCCAACAATTTGGGTGTGATTGGCGATGAGTCGTTCAGCAGCTGCCGTTTCAATTAACAACATTCCGGTGTCGCAGTCGGCGATTTTGTCGATCCGCGCGCGCATTCTGGAGGCCGCGGCGGAGATGTTCCGCGGCCAAGGCTACGACGTGTCGATGGACGCGATCGCTGCCGCCGCCAACGTTTCGAAGCAGACGGTGTACAATCAGTTCGGATCCAAGGAAGACCTGTTCAAAGCGATGGTCGCCGACCGCGCCGCCGCGATGCGGGCGCCCTTGCAAGTCCACGCCTTGGAACGCCATCCGCGCGATATGCTAGCTGACGTGGCGCGCCAGTACTACACGCACGGCTGCACGGCCTACGAACTCAGCTATTACCGCATGATCATCGGGGCGAGCTTGCAGTTCCCGGAGATCGGCGAGGCCTATTACGAAGCGGGGCCGAAGCAGATGCTCGACGCGCTGACGCAATGGATCGGGCGCGAGGAACGGGTCGGCCGGCTCGATACGGGCGGCGACCCCGCATTCGCGGCGGAGCACTTCCTGGGGCTGATCACTGCGCGGATCGAATCCCGCGGGTTGCTCGGTCAAGACATCGAGATGACGCCGAACGAGATCGAGCGGCGCTCGCGCTTCTGCGCCGAGATTTTCATGCGTGCCTTCGGGCCGGAAGGATTGAACCGGTAGGGGCAGGACGCCCGATTACAACGGCTGTCTCCACGGGGTTGCCCTACTCCGACAGCTTCAACGTCCTGCTTTGGGCCGCAACGGGTGTTGGGTGACATCCGCTGCGGCCCTTTCTTTTTACCGATGGCGGCGGCTAGTTTGCCGGCTATGGACACGTTCGGCAGACAGCTTCGCCCGCTTTGGCACCTCGACGACGAGGGCACGTTTCTCAATCACGGTTCGTTCGGGGCTTGTCCGAAGGAGGTGCTGGCCGAGCAATCGCGCTGGCGGCTTTTGATGGAGCGCCAGCCGGATTCGTTCTTCCGCCACACCGTCTCGCCGCGCGTGATGAACAACGAGTTGCGCGTTGCGGCGGAGCGGCTGGGGCGGTTCGTCGGCACCGAGGGCGAGCGGATTGCGTTCGTCACGAATGCGACCGAGGCGGTCAACACCGTTTTGCGGTCGCTGCGCTTGAAACCGGGCGATGAAATCCTGGTGCTCGACTGCGTCTACAACGCGGTTCGGCTTGCGGCGGAAGAGGTCTGTAGGGCTGCCGGCGCCAGGGTCGTGAAGGTGTCGCTGCCGATCCCGCTGACCGCGAACGATGTCGTCGAGCGGATCGCCGACGCCGCAGGGGCCAAAACGCGGCTTGCGATCATCGATCACATCGCCTCGCCCACCGCCGTCGTGTTTCCGGTCGCCGAGATCACGCGGGCGCTGAAGGCGAAGGGTGTGCGCGTGTTGATCGATGGGGCGCACGGTGTCGGGCAACTGCCGCTCGACCTGCCGGCGATCGGCGCGGATTGGTACACGGCGAATGGGCACAAGTGGCTTTACGCGCCCAAGGGGGCGGCCTTCCTTTACGCGACCGAGGAGGTTGCGGGCGAGACGGTGCCGCTTTCGGTCAGCCATTGGCATGAGCTGAAGTTTCCGCGCGCGTTCGATTATGTCGGTACGCGCGACGTCAGCGCGTTCCTGAGCGTGCCGGCGGGGATCGATTTCGTCGAACGGTTCGGCGCGGCGAAGGTACGCGACTATCTGCACGGCTTGTCGCGCGAAGGCGTCGCTCCGATGGCGCGTCTTGGGGCCGAGCCGCTTGCGAGCGATGCGATGTTTGCGGCGATGCGGACCTATGCCCTGCCTCAGCGGCGTGCCGCCGAGCCCGACGATGCGCTGCAGCTCATGCACGGGCTTTGGGAAAAGCATCGGGTGCAGGTTGCCTCGAACGCGTTTCAGGGCAAGCTGCTCTGCCGGTTGTCGGCGCAGATCTATGTCGCGCACGAAGACTTCGTGCATGGGGTCGCGGCACTCGACAAGCATGGCTGGCTCGGACGCTGAGAGAGGATGTGATGGCCTATCAAAACGATGGCGGGCGGCGGCGGTCGCAGAAGAACGTGTTGGGCGGCGAGTTGGCGCCTTGCAGCAGCGATCCTGTCACCGGATTTTTCCGCGACGGGTGTTGCAACACGTCGCCGCAGGATGCGGGCTCGCATACCGTGTGCGCCGTCATGACCGCTGAGTTCCTTGCGTTCTCGAAGTCGCGGGGGAACGATCTTTCGACGCCGATGCCCGCGTATGAGTTCCCGGGGCTGAAGCCGGGGGACCGGTGGTGCCTCTGCGCGCCGCGCTGGCAGGAGGCGTTTGTCGCGGGGCATGCGCCGAAGGTCGTGCTCGCCGCCACGCAGGAAGGTGCGTTAGCGTACGCAGAGCTTGGCGACCTCAAACGTTTCGCCATTGATCTTAACTGACGCACCCTGACGGTTTGACCGGGCGGGGGAATTTGACTAGCGTCCGCCGCCAACGAGACAACGGGCTACCGTTCCGGCGCCGGCGACCAAACTATGAGCCAAAACAAAGGTTTAATGCAGGGTAAACGCGGCCTCATCATGGGGGTCGCGAATGACCGGTCGATTGCCTGGGGCATCGCCAAGGCGGTGCATGACCAGGGCGCGGAGCTTGCCTTCACCTATCAAGGCGACGCGCTCAAGAAGCGGGTAGAGCCGTTGGCCACCAGCATCGGTTCGAAGATCGTGCTGCCGTGCGACGTGACCGAACAAGGCTCGATGGACGCCGTGTTCGGGACGCTGAAACAAAAATGGGGCTCGCTCGACTTCGTCGTGCACGCCATCGGGTTTTCGAACAAGGAAGAGTTGCGCGGCCGCTACGTCGATACGACGATGGACAACTTCATGCTGACGATGAACGTGTCCTGCTATTCGTTCACGGCGATCGCGCAACGGGCGGAGAAGATCATGCCGAACGGCGGGTCGCTGTTGACCTTGACCTATATCGGTTCCGAGAAGGTGATGCCGCACTATAACGTCATGGG
>CXWL01012578.1_pt1 | contig 11381 bp, 8 predicted proteins | sample 590931 | NCBI WGS metagenome assembly CXWL01 (sample SAMEA3498368, study PRJEB10139) | groundwater metagenome | biome: water well; material: biofilm material | place: Germany | collected 2015-04-27 | reverse complement strand
GGTGGGGGGTGGGGACGCTGAGCGACCATGATGGAGCGGTGCGCGTGGCATACACCTTGGAGCAGTGCTGGCACGAAGTGCCCGGCGGAACGGGCGTGGCCGCGCTGCGGGTTGCCGAGGCGCTTGCCGCACACGAGGACATCCGCCTGATCGGCGTCGCCGGCCGGCACCGCCACCTCCCCGAGGAACCGTGGCTGCCCCCGATGCCGATCGCCCACCTGCCGGTCGCCGCGCCGTGGTTGTACGAGACCTGGTTGCGCCTCGGCTGGCCGAAGGTCGAGCGCGCCACCGGACCCGTCGACGTGGCCCACGCGACCGGGCTCATCCCTTGCCCGACCGACGCTCCACTGGTCGTCACGTTGCACGATCTTGCCTTCCTGCACGATCCCGCTCACTTCTCGCGGCACGGAGTTCGCGTCTTCAAGGCCAGCCTCGACCGCATCCGCCGCGAAGCCGACCTCGTGCTGTGCAGCAGCCAGGCCACGCTCGACGATGTCGCCTTCGCCGGGATCGACGCCGACAGGTTGCGGTTGGTGCCCCTCGGTGTCGAGGTCGATCCGGCCACGGCCGCCGACATCATCCGGGTTCGCCGGATCCATCGCCTGCCGGAGCGCTACCTGCTGTTCGTCGGCACAGTGGAGCCGCGCAAGAACCTGCGTGGACTCGTCGCGGCCGTGGCGATGCTGGACGAACCGATCCCGCTGGTCGTCGCCGGCGCCGACGGATGGGGCGACGTCGGCGTCGACGTCGACGGCGACACGCAGTTCCTCGGCTTCGTCCCGAGCGACGAGCTCAACGCGCTGTATGCCGGCGCCGAGGTGTTCTGCTACCCGAGCGAACGCGAGGGTTACGGCCTTCCGGTGCTCGAGGCCATGGCCCAGGGTGTGCCGGTGGTCACCAGCAGCGGTACTGCAACCGAGGAGACCGCGGGTGCCGCGGCAGTGCTGGTCGAGCCGAAGGACCCCGCCGACATCGCCCGCGGCATAGCCGAAGCCATGTCGCGCCGCGCCGAGCTCTCGGCCAGGGGTCTGGTGCGCGCCCATCGCCGGAGCTGGGCGAAGACGGCCAAGCTCACCGCCGCGGCCTATCGCGAGTTGGCCCGTTGACATGACCCAGGCCGCGTCCGAGGCCCGCATCGGGGTCAACCTGCTGTGGTGCGTACCCGGCGCCGTCGGTGGCTCCGAGCAGTACCTGTCGCGCCAGCTCGCGGGGTTGCTGATGCTCGACGATCCCACTGCGGTCACCGTGTTCGCGACCGCGGCGTTCAACCGCGTCCATGCCGGTGATCTCGCCGGAAGCATCCTCGTCGACGCCCCCGGCGACGGGATTCGTCGATGGAAGCGCGTGCTCGACGAGAACACCTGGCTCCGCCGGCGAACACGGGGATTCGACCTGGTGCATCACGGGGGTGGTACCGCGCCGACGCGGGCGCGCCTGCCGTACGTCCTCACCGTGCACGACCTCCAGTACCGCAGCTTCCCCGAGCACTTCGGTCGGCTGAAGCGCTCTTACCTCGACGCCACGATGCCGCGCTCGGCTCGGCATGCAGCCGTCGTGACCGTGCCGTCGAACTACGTCCGATCGACCGTGATCGAGCACTTCGGCGTCCGCCCCGACCGCGTGCTCGTCGTGCCGCACGGCTACCAGGCGCCGCTTTCCGAGCAGTCCACCCCCGAACACGAGCTGCGTCAGCGCTTCGCCCTCGGCGACGGGCCGGTGATCGTGTACCCGGCGATGACCGCGCCGCACAAGAACCACCGCTTCCTGATCGAGCTGATGAGGCGATCGTGGACCGATCCGGCGCTGCGGCTGGTGTTGATCGGGGGCCGCGGGTCGGCCGACGACGATGTCGCGGCCGCGATCGCCGCATCGGCGCCTTCGGTTCAAGCGCGGATCATCCGCCCCGGTCGCGTGCCCGATGCCGATCGCAACGGCTTGCTGTCGTTGGCCACTGCACTGGTGTTCCCCAGCGAGTACGAAGGTTTCGGGGCGCCGCTGATCGAGGCGATGGCGCTCGGCACGCCCGTGGTGTGCAGCGATTCAACCTGCCTGCCCGAGGTGGCCGGAGACGCGGCGATCGTCCTGCCGCTGCACCACGAGGCATGGGCCGATGCACTCGGGGCAGTTGCGGCACGGCGCGAAGCTCTGGTGGCCGCCGGCCTCGGGCGAGTCGCCGGGTACACGTTGCAACGCTCGGGAGCAGCGTTGCGCAGTGCGTACGAGCAGGCGTTGTCGTGATCACCACGCGGCCACTACGCCTCGTCGTGCTCTGCCCGCACTTCGCTCCGGACACGGCGCCCACGGGCGACATCATCACCCGCATCGTTGCCGAGCTCACCGGCAGGGGCCACCAGGTGCACGTCGTCACGTCACTGCCGTGGTACCGCCGGCACCGCATCGAGGATGGCTGGACTGGTCGCCGAGTCAGGCGAGAACGAACGGCGTGGGGCTCGATAACGCGGGTCGACCCGTTCCCCGGCGACGACAAGCGCAACCTGTTGCGCCGGGCGCTCGGCTTTGCCGGGTTCTCCGTGTTGAGCGGCGTCGCATCGTGGCGCGGTGGTCGGGTCGACGCTGTTATCGCGATGTCGCCCCCGCTCACGATGGGGCTCACCGGATGGGTCACCCATCTCGTGCGGCGCGGGCCGCTGGTGTTCAACATCCAGGACATCTTCCCGGATGCGGCCGTCGAGACCGGAGCGATCTCGCAGCGCTGGGTGATCGCCGCGGCGCGGGTGCTCGAGCGGATCACCTACCACCGGGCCGCGGCCATCACGGTGCTCAGCGAAGACCTCCGCGCCAACGTCGCCGCGAAAATGCGCAGCTCGCGGCGCGATCGCGTCCACGTCATACCCAACTTCGTCGACACCGCGTTCATCGAGCCCGGCCATCGGCTCACGCCCTACCGCGCCGAGCTCGGCATCGCCGCCGAGCCGGTGGTGATGTACGCCGGCAACGTCGGGTTCTCGCAGTCGCTCGAGCTCGTCATCGCCGCGGCGCGGGCCATGCCGGACGTCACCTTCGTGATCAACGGCGATGGAGCGGCGCGGCCGATGCTCGAGGGGCTGGCGGTCGGCCTCACCAACGTGCGGTTCGTCGGATATCAGCCGAGGGAGCGCCTCCCCGAGGTGCTCGCCTCGGCAGATCTGCACGTCGTGCCCCTCCGGGCCGGGCTCGGCAACGTGAGCGTGCCGTCGAAGGTCTACTCGATCCTCGCCGCCGGTCGACCGGTGCTTGCGGCCATCGACGCCGGCACCGAGGTGCCGCGGATGCTCGCCGCCTGTGGCGCCGGTACGTGCGTGCCCCCCGACGACGCCGCGGCGTTCGTTGCCGCGCTCGGCGAGATGGTCGGCGACCTCGAAGCCCTCGCCGAGAAGGGGCGCGCCGGCCGCCGGTGGGTAGAGGGCATCGCCTCACCCCATGCCGTGGCGATCGCGTACGAACAGCTCATCGGCTCGCTGGTCCGTTCCTGACCGGGTTTCGAGAACGTCAACCGGTAGCCTTTCCGACTCGTGGCTACGTCCTCATCGTCCTCATCCGCCAAGAAAGTCGCCAAGCTCGCCCAGAAGGACAAGGGCAAGAAGGTGCGCTTCCAGGGCGGCACGCTGTTCCCGGCTGTCGTCGTCGGCATCGTCGTGGTTGGCCTGCTCACCATCGGCTACGCCCGGCAGAGCCGGCCCGACCCCGGCTCGTTCCCGCCGCAGATCGGCGATCACTGGCATGCCGCATACGGCATGTACGTGTGCGACGGCTGGCTGCCGAAGCTGAGCGGCAACAAGGAAGAGACCGTCACCGATTCGAGCGGCCAGCAGTCGTACGTCAACGACCTGTTCGGCAGTACGGGCATCCACAGCCACGACGACGGGGTCATCCACTACCACCCTTACACCACCAAAGCGGTGGGCAAGCGGGCCAAGCTGGGTGTGCTCCTCGACGTGTACGACGTCACCCTCAACTCCGACGAGCTCTCGCTACCGGCCGATCAGGGCGGCGACTCCTACACCGTCGATGACTACAAGTGCAACGGCGAGGACGTCGAGGTGAAGGTCATCGCCTGGAACAGTTTCTCCGACACCGGCAAGGGCACCACCTACATCACCGATCTCGCCGGCGTGCGGATCACCAACGACGGCATGGTCTTCGCCATTGCCGTCGTGCCGACCGGCACCGATGTGGGCATGCCGCCGTGGGCTTCGGAGCTGCCCGAGCTGGGTGCCGCCGATGGCGGCAACGTGCCCGTTCCCGGCAGCAGCACTCCCGACAGCACCCCCGGCAGCAGCACTCCCGACAGCACCCCCGGCAGCAGCACCCCNNCAGCACCCCCGGCAGCAGCACTCCCGACAGCACCCCCGGCAGCAGCACCCCCGACAGCACCCCCGACAGCACCCCCGACAGCACCACTCCCGGCACCAGCACCGCCACCACGGGGGGATGATGCGGGCGGTGGTCCTCGTCGGCGGGATCGGCACCCGGTTGCGGCCGCTCACCTACAGCGTGCCGAAGCCGATGTTGCCCGTCGGCCACGTCTCGATCATCGAACGGCTCATCACCAACCTCGTTGGCGGTGGCGTCACCGATGTCACGCTGGCCCTCGGCTTCAAGCCTGAGCCCTTCATCGAAGCGTTCCCCGACGGCACGTGTGCCGGTGCGCAGTTGCGCTACGCGGTCGAGCCCGAGCCGCTCGACACTGCCGGAGCCATTCGCTTCGCTGCCGAGGCGGTAGGCATCGACGACACCTTCGTCGTCGCCAACGGCGACGTGCTCACCGATCTCGACATCTCCGCGCTGGTCGACTTCCACCGCTCGCACGGCGCCGAAGCCACGCTGCACCTGATCGCCGTCGACGATCCTTCGGCCTTCGGGGTGGTGGCGATCGACGACGACGGTCGCGTTCGCCGGTTCGTCGAGAAGCCGGCCGCCGGCACCGAGCCGAGCAACCTGATCAACGCCGGTACCTACGTGTTGGAGGCCTCCGTCCTCGGGCGCATCCCGACCGGCCGGAAGGTGTCGATCGAGAGGTCCACCTTCCCCGCCATCGTGGCCGAGGGACTCGCGTACGCATACGCCACCGACGACTACTGGATCGATACCGGCATGCCCGATCTCTACCTGGCGGCGAACCTCGATCTCGTATCCGGTCGCCGCTCCGGACAGTCGTGCGTGGGGGTCCACCCCGCCGCCTCGGTCCACCCCACCGCGTTGGTCGAGCGTTCGGTCGTCGCCGCCGGTACGTGCGTCGCCAACGACGCCCGGGTCGTCGATTCGGTGGTGCTGGCCGGTGCCACCATCGGCGCCGGTTCGTGCCTCAGCCGCTCGGTCGTCATGGGCCGGATCGGTGCCGGTGCCACCGTCCACGACAGCGTGATCGGGGCCGACGGCGCCGTGGCCGACGGGGAGCACATCGCCCACCAGCGTCGACCGGATCCGGCAAGGCCGTGACACCTCCGGCAAGTCGATGAGAACGCCGGCAAGTCGATGAGAACGCCGGCAAGTCGATGAGAACGATGGTGGTCGGCGGAGCCGGCTTCATCGGCTCGCACCTCGTCGATCGTCTGCTTGCCGAGCAGCACAGCGTCGACGTGGTCGACGACTTGTCCAGCGGATCCTTGGCCAACCTGGCTGCCGCCAGGGCTGCCGGCGGGGAGCTCAAGATCCACAACATCGATGTGTGTGCCGACGAGTTCGGGTCACTCGTGGCGATGAGAAACCCGGAGGTGATCTACCACTTGGCTTGGCTCCCACCCGGGCGGACCACGACCGCCGAGCTCGCCCGGGCCGTCCACGGGACGCTCAACGTCTTGGAGGCAAGTCGCCTCGCCGGCCCGGCCAAGGTGGTCGCTGCCGTGTCGGCAACCGCTATCTACGGCGACGTACCGGCACGCGAGCAGCCGGTCAAGGAGGGCCGGGTCGGGGCCCTGCCCGGGCCTGTGGGTGTGATCGCCCACGCCGTGCTCGAGTTGTTCGCCGCCTACCGCCGCGACCACGACGTGGAGTTCACGGTGCTGGCGATGAGCTCGGTGTACGGACCGCGGCAACGCCCAGATGGGGGGGTGGTGGGCGCGTTCGCTCACGCGGTGCGCCGTCGCGAGGTGCCGGTGATCACCGGCGACGGCCGCCAGTCGCGCGACTTCCTTTACATCGACGATGCCGTCGACGCGTGCATCAGGGCCGCCTTGCGCGGCGGAGGTCTCGTCATCAACGTCGGCACGGGCGTGTCGACCACGGTCCGCGATCTGTGGAATCTGCTGGCCGGTCCCGACCAGGCAATGCCCCGGCACGAGGCGGCTGTTGCAGGCGACATCGCCCGGCTCGCACTCTCGCCGACCCGGGCGAGGATCCAACTCGCCTGGGCGCCCTGGACCGTGCTGGAGCACGGCCTGCGCAACCTCGCCACCCACCACGAGTGAGGCCTCACCACGTCGAGTGGGCCGAACGGCCCATGTTCGCCGAATCTCGTGCCTTCTCGGGGGCCAAGCCGTATGGTGCACCACACAGATCAGGGAGGCATTGATCCGTTCGGCAGATTTGGTCGCGATACGCCGGATCGGGGAGCCAGTCGCGAAACCGGCCCGTTCACCATTGAGGAGCAATGATGAAAAGGGCAATCGCAGCAATCGCCGCCGTTGCGGCAACAACCGGGTTCGCCGTCGCCTCGATGGGCGCCGCCGCCGGCGCCGAGGGCACCGCCGCCGAATGTTCGAACGAGGCCTACGGTCAGAGCGGGATCTTCCTGTGGTTGGCCAATGGTTCATCGGCACACGACACCGGGCTGGTCGTACCGGGCCCGGCCGCCGGCGAGACCCTCACCGTGATCTCCTCGTCGTGGACCACCTACGACTACCTCGCCTACGAGTCGTCGCCGAGCCGGGCCGAGCAGAACGAACAGAACGAGCGAGTCGGTCTCGCCGTCGGTGGCACCGTCGTCGGCGGGTTGAGCACGGATCTGCCCGACAACATGTCGCAGGGCGCCCCCGACGACTGGAACAGTGGCGTCGTCAGTGGCAGCTTCGGTGGCGCCGGTGGCGCCGTTGCCGGTGGCTCGATCTCGTTGCGCCATGCGTCTCTGTCCGGATTCGGCGAGAGCGCCAACATCTTCACCGTGAAGTCGTTCAGCCTCACCCTCCAGCGATGCGTGGTCCCCCAGGTGACCACCACGACTGCTCCGGCTACCACCACGACTGCTCCGGCCACCACGACCACTGCGCCAGGCGCGACCACCACGGCCCCAGCAGTCACCACTACCAGCGTCTCGGCGGGTGCGCCCAGCACCACCGCCACGCTCACCGGTTCGGCCGGCGTCACGACCACGGTGGCCAGCAGCGCACTACCGGTCACCGGCGGAGCGATGACCGTTCCGCTCCTGCTGGCGGCGCTTGCCGGGCTCACCGGCACGGCCCTCCTGGTGGTGCGCCGCCGTCCCAGCTGAGCTTTCTGAACAGATCCCGCTGTCTGTCCCACACACAACACGCGGCACACGATCAACGCCCCGGTGACTTCGGTTGCCGGGGCGTTCGTCGTTGTCAGGCGGATGCTGCGAGAACGGCGCGGGCCAACGCCGCGCCCACCTCGGGCGAGACCATCACCGATGGCACCACGATCGGTTCCATGCCTGTAGCCCGCACCGAATCCGCCAACGTCGAGTCGACGGGATCGATCACGAGCGAGGCGGCGATGTCGCGGTAGAGCAGTGCTACGCCCACCACCGACGACTCGTGGCCGAGCTCGGTGAGCATCCTGGCGGCTGGTCCCTTGAGGGCCGCGCCTCCGACGATCGGTGACACAGCCACCACCGACGACCGGCGCGCCGCGAGCAGTTCATCAACGCCGGCCAGTGCCCGGATCGGGCCGATCGACACGATCGGGTTGGATGGCGCGATGACCACGGTGTCGGCATCGGCGATGGCCCGGGCCGCGTCGGGATGAAGTGCGGCGTCGGCGGCTCCGGCGAACGTGATCGACCGAACCGGCACGTCGTGGCGAAGCTTCACGAAGTACTCCTGGAACGACACGGTCGAGCCACCTTCCAGCTCGACCATCGTGGCCACGCGCGAATCGCTCATCGGGATGAGCCGTTCGGGAACGTTCCAGGCACTGGCGATCTCGTTCGTGACCTGGCCGAGCCCAGCTCCCTCGCCGAGACGGGAAGTGCGATAGAAGTGCGTCGCCAGATCGCGATCGCCGAGGTTGAACCAGGTCGGCGCGGCGGCCGAACCCGGTGGCCGCACCCTGGCGTAGCGTTCCAGGCCGGCCATCGCAGTCCACGTCTCACCGCTCAGCCCCCACCCGCGCTCGGCATCGATCGCTCCGCCGAGCGTGTAGGTGACGGTGTCGATGTCGGGCGAGATGGCGAGTCCGTGCAGGACCGTGTCGTCTCCGGTGTTCACGACGGCGACCACCTCCGACGGGTCGACCACCTGCCGCAGGGCGAGCAAGAAGCGCGCTGCGCCCACGCCACCGCAGATCACGCAGATCATCCGGCCGATCCTGCCAGCTCCACGTAGACGGCGGTCATCTCGCTGACGGTTCGCTCCCACGTGTACCGCTGCAAGCGAGCCGTGCCGGCATCGATCAGCCGGGCCCGGGTGGCTGCATCGGACACGACGAGTTCGATCGCCGCGGCGAGCCCGTCGGCATCACCGACGTCGACGAGCACCGCGGCATCACCGGTGACCTCCGGAATCGACCCGGCGCGGGTGGCGACGATCGGCGTGCCGGCCTGCATCGCGTCGAGCAGCGGGAACCCGAAGCCCTCGTCGAGGCTGGGGTAGCACAGACCGACCGCATGGTGCAGCAGCCATGCCCGGACGCCGTCGTCGACGTATCCGGTCATCAGCACGCGACCTTCGGCCTCGGTGGACAGCGCATCGATCGCCGCATCGACCGCCGCAGCATCGTCGCCTCGTGCGCCGGCGATCACGAGTCGCAGATCGCCGTGGGCGGGCGCGATCGCACCGAACGCGGCCACCAGGGCAGGGATGTTCTTGCGCCGTTCGAGTGTCGAGATCGACACGATGAACGGGACGTCGTGGAGCTCGGGGATCGGACACGATGCCGGTGGTGACGGGAGCTCGATCGCTCCGAGGGCGATGGTGCGCACCTCTGCCTGCGGGAACAGCTCGCGAATGGCATCGGCCGTCGCCGCCGACGAGGCGTGCGCGACGGCACCCGATCGCAGGGCCCGGGCGAGCACTCCACCCGACCGCACCACGTCGGCGTTGGCATCGTCGCGATTGCGCAGGAACCAGCAGTCGTAGACCGATACCAGGCGGGGCAGCCGGCTGGGTGGGACGACGTAGTTCGTTCCGTGGATGACCGACGCGCCACGGATCCAGCGATCCGCCCGAGGCCAGTCGGCGACCGACCAGAGCCGATGGGCAACGGCGGCGGGGACGGGCAGCCGCCGCACGCCGGCCGCCGGCCGCCCCCGGAAGCTGGTGATGTAAGGCATCAGCTCGACATCGGGCGACGACTGCAGACCGTGCCGGAGCGCCTCGACGGCTCCGCCGATCCCGGTTCGACGGCCCTGCAGGGGACCGACGTCGAACGCAACGGAGGGGGCGGCCATCACTGCCTGCGCACGCTAGCGGAGCCTCATCTCGTACACTTGCACGGTTCGCTTCACGACAAAGGCCCCACCACAAGGCCTCACGACAAGGACGTCAGATGCCTCGAGCATTCATCACCGGGATCACCGGTCAAGACGGACAGCACCTCGCCGAGTTCTTGCACTCGCGCGGCTACGAGGTGTTCGGCTTGGTCAAGGGTCAGAACAACCCCAGGATGACCCAGATGCGCGACGAGTTCCCGTACGTCGAGCCAGTTCCGGGCGATCTCGCCGACCTGCCCTCGCTGGTGAAGGCGCTCGATCTGGCGCAGCCCGACGAGGTCTACAACCTGGCCGCGATCTCGTTCGTGGCGATGAGCTTCAACCAGGCAGAGCTGACCGCCAACATCACCGGAACCGGCGTGCTGCGGATGCTCGATGCGGTGCGCATCGTCGGCGGCAGCCAGAACAACCCGATGCGCTTCTACCAGGCGAGCTCGTCGGAGATGTTCGGCAAGGTGCGCGAGACACCGCAGACCGAGACGACGGCGTTCCACCCGCGTTCGCCGTATGGCTGCGCCAAGGTGTTCGGCCACGACATCACCGTGAACTACCGCGAGAGCTACGGCCTGTTCGCCTGCTCCGGCATCCTGTTCAACCACGAAGGGCCGCGCCGCGGACTCGAGTTCGTCACCCGCAAGGTCACCAACTCGGCGGCACGCATCAAGCTCGGCCTGCAGCACGAGATCGTCATGGGAAACCTCGACTCCAAGCGCGACTGGGGTTACGCCGGCGACTACGTGAAGGCGATGTGGATGATGCTGCAGCAACCTGAACCCGACGACTACGTGATCGCCACCGGCAAGACCCACAGCATCGAAGATCTCGTCGAGCGGGCCTTCGCCGAGGTGGGGATCGACGACTGGCGGCCCTACATCCGCCAGGACCCGAAGTTCTTCCGGCCGGCCGAGGTCGATCTGCTGATCGGCGACGCTTCGAAGGCGTACGAGAAGCTCGGCTGGCGGCCAGAGGTCGACTTCCCCACCCTCATCAAGATGATGGTCGCCAACGATCTCGAGCTCGAGAGCTCGAAGATCGCTCGACGCTGATCAGGCTTCGAGTGGCCGATCGGTGATCGCTTCCATCACCGAGGCCGGGTCGGGTGTGGCGCCGAGTGCCAGTCGGTGGCGCAGCGCCAGGGCGAACATCACCATCGCCGCGGCCGAGCCGATCAGCAGGCCGAGCTCGATGCGAAAGAACACGCTTCCGCTGATCAGCCAAGTGGCAAGCGCGAACGAGACCATCCCGACCGTCCAACCGAGGGCCACGAGGGCGTGGCCCTGGAGGGCGATGACGGCCTGGGCGATGGCGAGACCGAGCATGTAGCAGGCGCTCCCGAGCGCGAGCACGGTGAGGGTTCGCTTGCTCAACTCGGCGTCGTACATGATCCGCACCGCGAACGGACCGAGCAGCCATGCGCCGGAGACCCCGATCACGCCCACTCCGGCCACCACCACCATCAGCCGCCGGAACCCCTCGCGGAACTCGTGCATCTCACCACTCGCGGCCAACCGGGAGAGGCGCGGCAAGAGCGCGGCCTGAACGGCCTGGAACAAGAACAGGGGGATGCGGGCGAGGATGACGCCGAAGCCGAACCGGGTGACGAGGCCCTCCTCGTTGTCGTTGGCCAGGAGGCTCGTGGCGATCGGGCCGGCGTTGACGAGCCCGGCGGCCATCACCGAGCCGAGCAGCAGCCATCCGAGGTTCGGGGTGACCTCCCGCCAAGTGGCCGGCGGGCCCGGTTCGGTGCGGAGCCGGCCACGCATCAGCACCGCGC
>CXWL01030705.1_pt1 | contig 11382 bp, 11 predicted proteins | sample 590931 | NCBI WGS metagenome assembly CXWL01 (sample SAMEA3498368, study PRJEB10139) | groundwater metagenome | biome: water well; material: biofilm material | place: Germany | collected 2015-04-27 | reverse complement strand
CTTGAAATGCGGCAACGCGTTCAAGCGCGCTTGTTCGCGATACCAGTCATAGCCGTGCAGCCAATACTCGACGATCTCTTTCATCGTCTGAAGCTCTGTCCCGTAGCCCCAGCCGCCGCCCGCAGGCGCGTCCGGCCATTCAAACGCGCGTACGCGTTCCAAGATCTTGTTGATCGTCGCTTGCGAAATCTCGATCTTGAACGGGACGGGTTGGGACATTGCGGCGCTCCGGTCTCTTGCCTAGCGATTGGAGACCTGGATCGGTTCGCGCGCAAGTTACCTTTTCATCAAGCGCAAGCTGCCCTAGGCTTGAGGCCCAACAAGGGAACGTTACGGCATGAGCAACGGCATCGCGATCACCCGCCTGACAAGCGCACTCGGCGCAGAGATTTCCGGTGTCGATCTGGGGCGCCCGCTCGGCAACGACGCGTTCGCCACAGTGCACAAGGCACTCCTCGATCACTGTGTGATCTTTTTCCGTGACCAGGTGATGACGCCCGAACAGCAGATCGCCTTCGCACGCCGCTTCGGTCCGATCTCGATCCACCCCTTTGCAGCCTCGATCGAGGGTCACCCGGAGGTGATGCGCGTCTTTAAGGAGAAGGACGACAAGATCAACTTCGGCGGCGGTTGGCACTCGGACATGACGTTCTTCGAAAAGCCGCCGCTCGGCAGCGTGCTCTACGCCAAAGAAGTTCCGCCCGTCGGCGGCGACACGATGTTCGCCAACCAATACCTCGCCTACGACGCGCTCTCGGCCGGCATGAAACGCACGCTCGACGGTCTGAACGCGGTACACTCGGCGAACGCTCAGTACGGCGTCGACGGGATGAGCGAGGCGAACCGTCACAACGATCAGCGCTCGATGAAGCCGAAAACCTCGGACGATGCGAAAGCGGAAACGATCCACCCGGTCGTCCGCACGCACCCCGAGACCGGTAGCAAGGCGCTTTATGTCAACATCGGCTTCACGCAGCGCTTCGAAGGTTGGACGAAGGAAGAAAGCCGCCCGTTGCTACGCTGGCTCTACGAGCACTGCGCCAAACCCGAATTCACCTGCCGCTTCCAGTGGCGCAAAAATTCGGTCGCCTTCTGGGACAACCGCTGTACCCAGCACTACGCGTTGAACGATTACCACGGCCACCGCCGCGAAATGCACCGCGTGACCATCGAAGGCGACAGACCGCGTTAGCCTAGAACGTCCCGTGGCACTGTTTGAATTTCTTGCCTGAGCCGCACGGGCAGGGTGCGTTGCGCGAAACCTTGCCCCAGGTTTGAGGGTCATTCGGGTTGATCGGCACCGGCCGTCCCGCAAGCCGCGGCGCGTTCGTGCGCGGTCCGGTGTCCGGGTCGTCGAACTCGTTTTCGCCGGTGTCCGGGTTGATGTGCATCGCCTGCATTTGCGGCAATGCGCGCTCGTCCAGTTGCGGTGCTTCAAGCTGAATTTGCACATGCATCAACTGCTTCGTCACCTCCTGGCGCACATGCGCGAGCAGGGCCTCAAACAGCAGAAACGCTTCCGTCTTGTACTCGTTCAGCGGATCGCGTTGGCCGTAGCCGCGCAAGCCGATCGTGTGCCGCAAATGCTCAAGCGTGACCAGATGTTCGCGCCACTCATGGTCGAGTGTCTGAAGCAGTATTGCACGCTCGATCTGGTTCACGGCCTCCGCCGGCGCTCCGCGCAAGCGTTCCTCTGCCCGCGTGTCGGCAGCCTTCGTGATGCGCTCGATGATCTCTTCTTCCGCAATACCGTCCTGCTTGCCCCAGGTGTTGATCGACAGTTCAAGGCCGAAATAGTCGCGCACCTCGCCGTCGAGTTCGCCGAGCTTCCATTGCTCCACGTACGACCCTTCGGGGATATACCGCTTGACCAAGTCTTCGATCAGCTGATGGCGCATAGCTACGATCGTGTCGTGCACGGTATCGGCGCTGATGAACTCGAGCCGCTGCTCGAAGATCGTCTTGCGCTGATCGTTCATCACGTTGTCGAACTTCAGCAAGTTCTTACGGATATCGAAGTTGCGCGACTCCACTCGCTGCTGCGACTTCGCGACGGCGGCGTTGACCATGCCGTGGCTGATCGCCTCGCCTTGCTTCAAACCCAGACGTTGAAGCATCCCGTCGAGCTTGTCCTGCCCGAAGATGCGCATCAGATCGTCGTGGAGGCTGAGGTAAAACTTCGAATGCCCGGGGTCGCCTTGACGCCCGGAACGGCCGCGTAGCTGGTTGTCGATGCGCCGGCTCTCGTGCCGCTCGGTGCCCAGCACGTAAAGCCCGCCGGCGTCGATGACCTTCCTCTTCGCTTCAGCGATCTCCGCGCGAATCCGCTCGGCGACGCGCTTTCTTTCCGCTTCGTCCTCGATGCCGACGGTCTCGACGGCGATGCGCATATCTGCGTTGCCGCCGAGTTGAATGTCGGTGCCGCGGCCGGCCATGTTCGTCGCGATCGTAACCCCGCCGGGCACGCCCGCTTGGCTGATGATCTGCGCCTCCATCTCGTGATAGCGCGCGTTTAGGACATTGTGCTTGATCTTGAGCTTCTTCAAGTGTGCAGCCAGCGTCTCGGACTTCTCGATCGAAACTGTGCCGACGAGGACCGGCTGCCCGCGCGCCGCGCAATCCTTGATCGTCTCGACGATGGCGTCGTACTTTTCTTCGACTGTACGATAGATTTCGTCGTCGTCGTCCTCGCGCGCGACCGGTACATTCGTCGGAATCTCGATCACATCGAGATTGTAGATTTCCATAAACTCGTTGGCTTCGGTCGCGGCCGTACCCGTCATGCCGGCGAGCTTCGAATAGAGACGGAAATAGTTCTGAAACGTGATCGACGCCAGCGTCACGTTTTCAGGTTGAATCGCCGCGTTCTCTTTCGCCTCCAACGCTTGGTGAAGACCTTCCGAATACCGCCGGCCTTCCATCATGCGGCCGGTGAACTCGTCGATGATGATGACCTTGTTGTCCTTGACGATGTAGTCGCGGTCTTTCTGGAACAGCTTATGCGCGCGCAACGCTTGGTTCACGTGATGAACGAGCGAGACGTTCGTGATGTCGTACAGACTGCCCTCGGTCATCACGCCGTTCTTGGCGAGCCACTTTTCGACTGCCTCGTTACCTTCCTCGGTGAGCGTAACGCTGCGCTGCTTCTCGTCGAGTTCGTAATACTCGGGCTGAAGCTCCGGCATGAACGCGTCGATCACCTTGTAGAGGTGCGAGTTGTCCTCCGTCGGGCCCGAAATGATAAGCGGCGTGCGCGCTTCGTCGACCAAGATCGAGTCCACCTCGTCGACGATCGCGAAGTTGTGCCCGCGCTGCACCATCTGCGCCTTCGTGTACTTCATGTTGTCGCGCAGATAGTCGAAGCCGTATTCGTTGTTCGTGCCGTAGGTCACGTCGGCGGCGTATTGATCGCGCCGTTGCGGGTCGTTCAGACCGTGCACGATGCAACCGACGCTAAGCCCCAGGAACTTATAAATCTGCCCCATCCACTCCGCGTCGCGCCGGGCTAGGTAGTCGTTCACGGTGACGACGTGCACGCCCTTATTCGATAGCGCGTTCAGATAGACGGGCAGCGTCGCAACGAGCGTCTTGCCTTCGCCGGTCTTCATTTCGGCGATGTCACCTTCGTGCAGCACCATGCCGCCGATCAGCTGTACGTCGAAGTGACGCTGTCCGAGGGTGCGCTTTGCCGCCTCGCGCACCGTCGCAAAGGCCTCCGGCAAAAGATCGTCGAGCGACCGCCCGTTCGCGACCTGCTCGCGGAACGTCACCGTGCGTTGGCGCAAGCCCTCGTCGGTGAGCTTCGCAATATCCGCTTCCAGCGCGTTGATTCTGGGAACTCGTGCGTAGAAAGGCTTGAGTCTACGATCGTTGCTGGAGCCGAAAATCCTTTTGGCCAGCGTTGACAAGCCGAGCATTCGAAACCGTCCTTGAAGAGAAAAGAATGAGGTCGAGGCGCTACAACCGCCGAGATGGCGGGACTCGCCTCCAAGACGTACGGAAACAGGGGTTTCGCGCGAAGCCGCTGGGACAGATAAGGGGGGACCACCCCCCTGTCAACGCGACGACAGGACAGGCAGGTTCAAGTGTTGCATCGCCGGCCGAATGCGAAAGCGCGACCATGCGACAGAGTGATCCGACGCGCGAACTCTTAACCCTCGGGACGGCGACAAAGTCCCATCGGTCGCAACGGAATTGGGGACGGACTCCATCGCGGAATTCTGCGGTTCTTGACCGGTTTTGCGGCGCCCGCTACTGAACAAACCGCGGACGCGTGAGAAAAGTCGATTGCGCGGTCCGAGAGGGAATCAAATCAATGGCCCCGCCAGCGGGCAAGTCTGCGAAAGTTGCGGTGACCGCGAGATCGGCACTGGAAACGGCGCCCAAGGCCGTCAAGAGCGCGCCCCCCGTCTCACCATTGGCCCCCAAATCGCTGGCGAAGCTGCAGCCGATCTCAGGTGTGCGCCTTGGCGCAGGGTCCGCGGGCATCCGCTATGAAGGTCGCACCGACGTTTTGATGGCAGTCATGGCGCCGGGTACGACGGTTGCAGGCGTCTTTACGACCTCAAAGACGGCGGCGGCACCGATCGATTGGTGCCGCACAGCCTTGCTGGCGCGCTCGGGACGAGTGCTCATCGTCAATTCCGGCAACGCCAACGCCTTTACCGGCCGCGCCGGCGTGGAAGCCGTGCGCGCGACAGCCGATGCCGCCGCGGCGATCGCAGGTTGTAAGCCCCAAGAGGTCTTCATCGCCTCGACCGGCGTCATCGGCGAACCGCTGCCGGTGAAGCGCCTGACGAACGCCCTTCCCGAAATCTACGAGAACACCGGCGCCACCGCTTGGGAGCAGGCCGCCCGCGCGATCATGACGACCGACACGTTTCCCAAGATGGCGACCGCGAGCGCTCAGATCGACGGTCAGATCGTCAAGATCAACGGTATCGCCAAAGGTTCCGGCATGATCGCGCCGGACATGGCGACGATGCTGTCGTTCGTGTTCACCGACGCGGCAATCCCGGGCGACGTCTTGCAGTTGCTGCTGCAACAAGGCGTCGAGGCCAGCTTTAACGCCATCACAGTGGACAGCGACACGTCGACGAGCGATGCACTGCTGCTGTTCGCGACCGGCAAGGGCGCGCGCCACAATCCGCTCATCCGTGCGAACGACAAGCGCCTCGACGACTTCCGTATAAAGCTGAACGGTCTTTTGCAGGATTTGGCGACCCAAGTCGTCCGCGACGGCGAAGGCGCAACGAAGCTGGTGCGCGTCAACGTCATCGGCGCCGAAACCAATCAGGCCGCGCGCAAGATCGCGCTTAGCGTCGCAAACTCGCCGCTCGTCAAAACCGCCGTCGCAGGCGGCGACGCCAATTGGGGCCGCGTGGTCATGGCTGTCGGCAAGTCAGGCGAAGCCGCGAACCGCGATAAGCTTTCGATCAAATTCGGCGGCCACAGAGTCGCGACGATGGGTCAGCGCGACCCGAACTACTCGGAAGCGCTGATGAGCCGCTACATGCAGCGCGCAGAGATCGAAATCGACATCGATGTCGGCGTCGGCAAGGGTGCGTCGGGCGTGTGGACCTGCGACCTCACCCACGGCTATATCTCGATCAACGGCGACTACCGCAGTTGAGCGTCGGGCGCCCCCAAACCAAACTCCTCCTCGTCGCCGCTTGCGCCTTGATCGATACCGATGGCCGCGTCCTCCTCGCACAACGTCCCGAGGGAAAGTCGATGGCGGGTTTGTGGGAATTCCCGGGCGGTAAGGTCGAGCCGGGCGAACGTCCCGAATTGACACTGATCCGCGAACTCGAAGAGGAGTTGGGCATCGCGGTCAAAGAAGATTGCTTCGCACCATTCGCTTTTGCTTCGCATGGTTATGAAAGTTTCCACCTGCTGATGCCGCTTTTTCTCTGCCGGCGCTGGGAAGGCATCGTGTCCCCGCGTGAGGGTCAACGACTGGCCTGGGTCCGCCCGAACGACATGGGTACCTACCCGATGCCGCCCGCGGATGTGCCGCTCGTCGCACAATTGCGCGACCTGCTTTGAGGCGGCTCCGCTGGAAACGGCCATCCGTAAAATTCGATCTGTTACGACCTGTTAACGTCACTCGCGGCATTCTTGCGATGGAACGAACCCAACCGAGGTGGACGATGAGCGCCCTCACTCGAATGCTACACAAATTCGCTGCCGACCAGAGCGGCGCGACGGCTATCGAATATGGCCTGATCGTCGGCCTGATCTTTCTGGCGATCTTGGCGTCCGTTGAAACAGTCGCTGGCCTGACCACTGTGATGTTCACGCTGGTCGCCGCGATCATGGGTTAGGGCGAAGGCACCCACCCCGTCAGGTAGACGATGTCGAACGTCGCCGGCACCCGGCCATCGGGACCGGCGAATTTTCTTGCATAGATTTCGCTGGCGCGCGCCAGGACTGTGCGCTTCAAGAACGCTCGCCGCCGTTCCTTGAGCACGTTCGTCTCGCCCATCCCCCGCAGATCGGTGAGTAGTTTGAGCGGGTGTTCATAACGCACGGTGAGCGTATCGACATCGGCAACGGGAAGCGCAAAGCCCGCCCGTTGCAACAGCGCGCCGGCATCGCGCACGTCGACGAAGGGCGCGACACGCGGCGACAAGCCGCCATCGATCTCGACTTCTGCCTCCGCGAGCGCAAGCCTCAACTCGTGCAGCGTCTGCCCACCCAGCATCGCCGCCAGAAATAAGCCGTCAGGCCTCAACGCTCGCCGAATCTGCGCCAGCGCGCCAGGCAAGTCGTTCGCAGCGTGTAGGGCCAAAACGCTGATGTAGCAGTCGACCGTTTGCGGGCCGAACGGCACCACCTCCTCGTCGAATACGATCCCGCCGGGCGCCACAAACCCAACTGCACTTTCCCCGAAGAGCCACGAGGCAGAGTGAATCGCACGCGGCGCGCCGGCGCCGTACCAAACCGCGCGCGCGAACGGCCGTTGGATCGCCGTCAGTCGTTCGCCGATCTCCTCGCAGGCCGCCGTGGCGAGGAACGAAAAGGCATCGAAGCCTCGCGCCGCCCGCTCACGCCGCAGCCGCCGCAATCTCGTGTCGAATATTTGTGGAACACCACTCATGCCCGGTGCGAACTCTGGCACAGCTGGTAAAGACGCGCCATGATCGCGCCGATGGGTTTGGCTTCCTTCAGCGTCGGCAAGTTGACGCGCGCCGCAGCGCGCGTGGCGCTGGACCTCATTCTGCCGCCGCTCTGCCTGAAGTGCCGCGTCCCGGTCGGGGAACCCCAATCGGTCTGCGCCGCGTGTTGGAGCGAACTCCGCTTTTTGAGTGCGCCGCACTGTGCGCAATGCGGCCTGCCGTTTCCACACGACCTCGGCGCGGGCATCAAATGCGGCGCCTGCATCGCTCAGCCGCCGCCATTCGCAAAGTCGCGCGCCGCGGTCGCCTACGACGACGCCAGCCGAGACCTGATTCTCGGCTTCAAACATGCCGACAAGTTGGAAGCGACACCGCTCTTCGGACGCTGGATGGCGACTGCAGGGAGGGATGCATTTGCAAGCGCCGATCTCTTGATTCCCGTACCGCTGCATTGGCGCCGGCTAGCGGCGCGCCGCTACAACCAAGCGGCCCTCCTCGCGCATGCCATAGCTGTCCGCGCGCGCGTGCCGGTCGACACCGGAATATTGTTGCGCGCCAAGCCGACACCTAGCCAAGGCGAAATGCCCTCCGCCCGCGCACGCGCCAAGAATGTGGTGCGCGCCTTCGCGCTTGCGGAAAACGGCAGGGCAAAGATCGCGGGCCGGAACCTCGTGCTGGTTGACGATGTGTTGACCACTGGCGCAACCGTCGGGGCTTGCGCGAAAACGCTGTTGAAGGCGGGCGCCGCCTCTGTATCTGTAGTCACATTGGCGCGCGTTGTGCGCCCGTTAAGCCTGTCCCTATAATGATCGACAGTGGCCTTGAGGTCGGCCTTGTCTTATATCCTTTTGCGAGAGTGCAGAGCGATTCCCATGTCAGCTGTTATGCGTCCTGACACAACCGCCGCAGTCGTCGTCTACGCGACGCTGCTTTGTCCCTATTGTCACCGCGCAAAAGCGCTCCTGCGCAAGAAGGGCGTAAATTTCACGGAGATCGACGTCGGCATGGACGCGGAGAAACGCGCTGAAATGACGAAGCGCGCCCACGGCCGCTACACGGTTCCTCAAATCTTCGTTGGCGACACATATGTCGGGGGCTGCGACGACCTCTACGCGTTGGACAACGCCGGCAAGCTCGACTCCCTGTTGAGCGGCGGCTAACCTCCAAGGCATGAGCCAAACGTTCCGTGCCGCCTGTGTGCAAATGCGCACGGGCCTTGATGTCGCCGCCAACATCGACGCCGCGACAGCCCTGATCCGCGACGCGAAAGCGAAGGGTGCGCAGTTCGTCGCCACGCCCGAAATGACGTCGCTGTTCGAAGCCGAATCCGACGCGCTGTTCGCGAAGGTTCGCACTGAAGACGACGACGCCGCGCTCAAAGGCTTCCGCGCTCTCGCCGAAGAACTCTCGCTCTGGCTCTCGATCGGCTCGCTTCCGGTCAAGGTGGCCGAGCGCCAATGCGCGAACCGCTCGTTCCTGATCGATCCTAAGGGTGCGGTCCGCGCGACCTACGACAAGATTCACATGTTCGACGTCGATCTGCCGGGCGGCGAGGTCTATCGCGAGTCGCACAACTACCGCCCCGGCGAACGCGCCGTCGTAGCGAACCTGCCTTGGGGTAAGTTGGGATTAAGCGTCTGCTACGACCTGCGCTTCCCGCACCTCTACCGAGCTCTCGCGAAGGCCGGCGCCTCGTTCCTCTCGATCCCAGCGGCCTTCACCTACACCACCGGCCAAGCGCACTGGCACGTCCTGCAGCGTGCCCGCGCGATCGAAACCGGCTGCTTCGTCATCGCCGCGGCGCAAGGCGGCAAGCACGAGAACGGCCGCCACACCTTCGGCCACAGCGTGATCGTCGACCCCTGGGGCAACATTGTCGCCGAAGCGGGCGATGCCCCCGGTGTCATCGTCGCAGACATCGATCCGAACAAGGTCGCCGAAGCCCGCAGTCGCGTTCCGGCGCTCAATCATGACCGCGAGTTCAAACTTGGTTGATCAGGTGACTCGCGATGATTGCGTCGCCATGGACGCACGCGACCCACTGGCCCACGCGCGCAAGCGCTTCTCGATCCCAGACGGCATCATTTATCTCGACGGCAACTCGCTCGGCTGCCTGCCGAAAAGCGTCGCCCCACGATTGCGCGAAGCGATCGAAGAGGAATGGGGCAGGGGCCTGATCCGTTCCTGGAACAGCGCCGGCTGGTACACGGCGCCGCAGCGCGCAGGTGCCAAGATCGCGAAACTGATTGGCGCAGCCGCCGACGAAGTGATCGTTACTGACTCGACCTCGGTCGATCTCTTCAAGGTTCTGGCCGCATCGCTGCGTCTGCGGCCCGGCCGCAAGGCGATCTTGGGCCTCCACGGCGACTTCCCGACCGACGCTTACATCGCAAGCGGCATCGCGAATCTGACCGGCACAAACTTCAAACGCGTGGACGCCCGCGATTTAGTCGGCGCGATCGACACCGAAACCGCAATCGTGTCGCTCACCCACGTGAATTACAAATCCGGTTTCATTCACGATATGCACGCGATCACCGAAGCGGCCCACGCGAAGCACGCGCTCATCGTCTGGGACCTCTCGCACAGCGCGGGCGTCATACCGCTTGAACTAACGACGTGTGGCGCCGACTTCGCGGTCGGCTGCGGTTACAAGTACCTGAACGGCGGCCCCGGCGCGCCCGCTTACGTCTTCGTCGCCAAGCGCCATCACGACGCGTTCGACCACCCGTTGACCGGCTGGCTCGGCCACATCGACCCGTTCGCTTTCGCCGACGACTACGAACGCGCGAAGGGTATGGATAAGCTGCTCACCGGCACGCCGCCGATCTTGTCGCTGATCGCGCTCGATACGGCGCTCGATGCATTCGACGGCATCGATATGCAAGCAGTTCGCGCCAAAGTCGAAGCGCTGACGAGCCTTTTTGTAGCGCTCGCCGACGAGCGCTTGATGCGCCACGGCTTCGCACTTGCAAGCCCGCGCACCGCGAGAGAGCGCGGCGCCGTCGTCTCGCTCGCGCACGGGGAAGGCTACGCGATCATGCAAGCGCTCATCGCCAAGGGCCTGATCGGCGACTTCCGCGCCCCCGACATCGTGCGCTTCGGCTTCTCGCCGCTGACCACGCGTTTTGCGGATGCGTTCGACGCTGCGCGGATCATCGACGAGGTGATGACGGCGCGCGAATGGGACACACCCGAATTCAAATCGCGCAAAGCGGTAACCTGAGGCCTCGCGCAAGTGACAGCGGTTGTGCGGGATCGGCCGATTTACCCTTCCTTAACGTCCGCAGCGTCGCATGGACCAGTCTTGCCGAAGCGAACCTTGACCGTCATCTTATGCGGCTCATGCAGGAGTTAGGCGTCACGTCATGATCCGCTATCAGCTGGTCTGCTCCAAGGACCACGACTTCGAAGGCTGGTTCCGCGACAGCGCCGCGTATGACGCGCAGGCGAAGAAGGGCCTGCTTGTCTGCCCGACCTGCAATTCGAAGAAGATCATGAAGGCACCGATGGCGCCGGCAGTCTCAAAAAAAGGCGAACTCGCAGAAGCCGTATCGAAGGCCCGGGCAATGCGCGAGTGGGTGACGAACGTCCGCAAAGAGGTCGAGAAGAACGCCGAATATGTCGGTGAAAAATTCCCCGATGAAGCCCGCGCGATCCACCATGGCGACGCCAAGGAACGCCAAATCTACGGCGAAGCCACCCTCGCCGACGCCCGCGACCTGATCGAAGAGGGCATTCCGGTGGCGCCTTTGCCCAGTTTGCCGCGCGCGGATTCCTAGCCCGAACGCTCGGCGCGCTACGCCTTCTTTGCAACCACCATGTAGTTCACGTCGGTATCGCTTGCGAGCATCCAGCCACCGGTAAGCGGGTTGAACATCACGCCGGTTTCCTTCGCCATGTCGAGCCCGGCGCGGCTGAGTGCGGTGTCCAGCTCGAGAGGCTTTACGAACTTGTTCCAATCGTGGGTGCCCCGCGGCAGCCAGCCGAGCACGTATTCCGCCCCCACGATCGCCAGCGCGTAGGCTTTTGCCGTGCGGTTGATCGTGGCCACGAACATCAGCCCGCCGGGCTTCAGCATCGACGCGCAGCTCGCAACGAACAGGTTCAAGTCCGCCACGTGCTCGATCACCTCCATGTTGAGGATCACATCGAACTGCTCGCCGGCGCCAGCCAACGCCTCCGCCGTCGTCGCGCGATAGTCGATGACGAGTTCGTTCTCCGCCGCGTGCGTCGCCGCAGTCTTGATGTTCTTCTCGGA
>CXWL01107971.1_pt1 | contig 11386 bp, 10 predicted proteins | sample 590931 | NCBI WGS metagenome assembly CXWL01 (sample SAMEA3498368, study PRJEB10139) | groundwater metagenome | biome: water well; material: biofilm material | place: Germany | collected 2015-04-27 | reverse complement strand
ATGCAGGATGATGACCGTGGCACGTGGTGCCGCGCCCGGGTTGAGTTCGATGGTTTGCAGCTTCATGCGTGGACAGGGTCAGTAGTTCAGGCCCATCGCGGAACGCACATCCTTCATGGTCTGCCGGGCCACGGTGCGCGCGCGCTCGGTGCCCATTTCCACGATCCAGTGGATCTGCTTGGGGTTGGCCAGGTAGGCCTCGGCACGCTCGCGCCACGGCGCCTGCTCTTGCACCACGGCGTCAATCACCGGCTGCTTGCAGTCCAGGCAGCCAATGCCCGCGCTCTTGCAGCCCTTCACCACCCACTCTTTGGTGGCCTCGTCGCTGTAGAGCTTGTGGAACTGCCACACCGGGCACTTCTCGGGGTCACCGGGGTCGGTGCGGCGGCAGCGGGCTGGGTCGGTGACCATGCTGCGGATCTTCTTCGTCACCTCAGCCGGTTCGTCGCGCATGAGGATGGCGTTGCCGTAGCTCTTGCTCATCTTGGTGCCGTCGGTGCCCGGCAGGCGCAGCACTTCAGTGTGCAGCGCCTTGGGCTCGGTCAGGATGCTCTGGCCGCTGCCCTTCAGGTGGCCCAGCAGCAGCTCACCGTCGTCGGCTGTCCAGCCTTCAGCTTGTGCAGCGGCTTTCTTGACCATGCCTTCGCCCTTGGCCAGGGCCTCGGCGCTGCCGGTTTCGCCAAAGGCCTTGCGCTGTTTTTCAAAGTAACGGCTGTCGTCCTTGCCCATCTTGGCCAGTGCAGCGGTTATGCGCGCTTCGCTGTCGCTGCTGCGGCCGTAGAGGTTGTTGAAGCGGCGCGCCACTTCACGCGTCAGTTCCACGTGCGACGACTGGTCTTCACCCACGGGCACGTAGTTGGCCTTGTAGATCAGGATGTCGGCGGCCTGCAGCAGCGGGTAGCCCAAGAAACCGTAGGTGGCCAGATCGCGGTCCTTGAGCTTTTCGATCTGGTCCTTGTAAGTCGGCACACGTTCGAGCCAGCCGAGAGGCGTGCCCATGGCCAGCAGCGTGAAGAGCTCGGCGTGCTCGGGCAGGCGGCTCTGGATGAAGAGCGTGCACTTCTCGGGCTCCAGGCCGGCGGCGATCCAGTCGATGACCATCTCATACACGTAGCGCTCCATCACCTCGCGCTCTTCGTAGTGCGTGGTCAGTGCGTGCCAGTCGGCCACAAAGAAAAAACACTCGTGTTCGTGCTGCAGGCGCACCCAGTTCTTGAGGGCGCCGTGGTAGTGGCCCAGGTGCATGGCGCCGGTGGGGCGCATGCCGGAGAGGACTCTGGATCGCATGGTGTGAGAGGGCTTTGGAAGCGGCTGTTGACGAAGCGGCCGCCATTGTCTCAGCAAGGGTGCGGCGGGCATCAGGGCTTGAGTAGCTCTTGGGATGCGCTGCCGTCAAATGACGGCGACACGGCATCCTTGACGGTACAAGCTGCGCAGCGGTCAATCGCTCGCGTCTCGCAGCAGGTCGTCGATGCCTCGTGGCACCACACCTTTGGCAGGCATCCGCTTGAAGGTTTCGTAAACGTCGGTCTTGGAGCCGGCCTTGCGCAACGTGTCTTCGTCGTTGAACCAGACGTAGACGATGACCTTGACCGGGCTCGATGCGAACCGGAAGAACAGTCGGTACCGATCTGGCATGCCCTTCTTTACCCGCCGCCAATTTGCATTGGCGGAGCCGAGCGTCTTGCCGAGCCGGAAATCGGGTGCATCGGGGTTTGCCGGCACAAGCTGCGTGATGGCGCGATAGACCGACGCGAGCAGCTTGGTCTTGGGGTCGGTCCTGTAGCCCGCGGGGTCTTCCACCGCGAGCTTGGTCATCACCGCTTCGAGTTCATCGAGAGCGGCTTTGAAGTTGCGGTGGTAGTAGAGGCTCCAGCCGCTGGCTGAAACGCCGTGCTGTTGCACCTGTCTTGGGGTCACGCGGCGCCACCATGGCGCCCGGCCGGCCGGGCTGCGCCTACACTGACGGCCCCTCGAATGTGGCCCGTGGCCGCAGGCCCATGTCCCAGCGCATCGTCATCCTCATCTCCGGCCGAGGCAGCAACATGCAGGCCATCGTGCAGCGTTGTGCACAGCAAGGCTGGCCGGCCGAGGTGGTGGCCGCGGTGGCCAGCAAACCCGGCGCCGCTGGCCTGGCCTTTGCCGCTGCGCGTGGCATCACCACGGCCGTGGTGGACCCCAAGGCCCACACCACGCGCGACGCTTTTGACGAGGCGCTGGCGCAGGTCATAGACCGCCACGCGCCCGACCTGGTGCTGCTGGCCGGCTTCATGCGCATCCTGGGCACGGCCTTTGTGCAGCGTTATGCGGGCCGTTTGCTCAACATCCACCCGTCATTGCTGCCAGCCTTTGCCGGCCTGCACACCCACCGCCGTGCGCTGGCCGCCGGCTGCCAGGCGGTGGGCGCCACGGTGCACTTTGTGACGCCCGATCTGGACCACGGCCCCATCGTCATGCAAAGCGTGGTGCCGGTGCGCCCGGGTGACGACGAACACACGCTGGCCGCACGTGTGCTGGCCACTGAACACGTGATCTACCCGCAAAGCGTGCGCTGGTTTGTGAGCGGCAAGCTGCGTGTGCAAGACGGCCGGGTGACACAGGTGGACGGGGCTTCGCAGGTGTTGATGTAGCGCGGCTTGGCGCCAGTCCGTCAATCGGGCAGCCGCGCAAACCTGGGCTGCGTCACGCCGTCAACGGTCACGGTCTCAAAGAACATCGCACAGGGCCGCACCCAGTCGCCGCCGCTGTTGTAGAGCGGCCGGTACAACACCAGTGGCTCCAGCGTTTCGCTGTGGCGCACCACCCCCAGCAACTGGTACTCACCACCCTTGTAGTGGCGATAACGGCCGGGCGTGGCCTGGGGCAGGGCAGGCAGCGCTTCGCTGCCGTTGTCGGGTGCATTCATGGTGGGCAGGATAATCGCGCCCATGCATCCGAACGCCCTACTAGACCTGAGCACCGAACTGCTGCGTTCCGTGCTCAAACTCGACGCCCCTGCCGATGGCCTGGTGTCGCAGTTTTTCCGCAAGCACCGTGACCTGGGCGCGCGCGAACGCCACACGCTGGCCGAAACCACCTACACCGTGCTGCGCCAGCGCCAGCTCTTTTTGCACCTGGCGCAACTGGGCAAGTTCGGTGGCCAGACCAGTCCGCTGGAGCGCCGCCTGTCCATACTGGCCTGGCAGGGCAACGAGGCCTTTTTGCGCGCTGCGCTCAACCCGCTGGAGCAGACCTGGCTGGCCGAGGTCAACCAGGTGGACCGCACCACGCTACCCGACAAGCTGCGCCACAACCTGCCCGACTGGCTGGCCAACCCGCTGCGCGACGCGCTGGGCGACGAGTTCTGGCCCCTGGTGGAAGAACTCAGCAAGTCCGCGCCGCTGGACCTGCGTGTCAACGCCATGAAGGGCAAGCGCGAAGACGTCATCCAGACCCTGGCCGAGGCCGGCATCACCGCCGTGGCCACGCCGTTTTCCCCCTGGGGCCTGCGCATTGACGGCAAGCCGGCGCTGAGCAAGCTTGACGTCTTCACAAAGGGCGTTGTTGAAGTGCAGGACGAAGGCAGCCAGTTGCTGGCGCTCATCACCGACCCCAAGCGCGGCGAGATGGTGGTGGACTTTTGCGCCGGTGCCGGCGGCAAGACGCTGGCGCTGGGCGCGGCCATGCGCAACACCGGGCGGCTGTATGCCTTTGACACCTCAGGCCACCGGCTCGATTCACTCAAGCCGCGGCTTGCGCGCAGTGGGCTGAGCAATGTGCACCCGGCGCAGATTGCGCATGAGCGCGACGACCGCGTCAAACGCCTGGCCGGCAAGATAGACCGTGTGCTGGTGGACGCGCCGTGCTCAGGCCTGGGCACGCTGCGCCGCAACCCTGACCTGAAGTGGCGCCAGAGCCCCAAGGCACTGGAAGAACTGCAGGCCAAGCAGACCGCCATTCTTGCCAGCGCGGCCCGCTTGCTGAAGCCTGGCGGCCGGCTGGTGTACGCCACCTGCAGCTTGCTGGCAGTGGAAAACGAAAAGGTGGCCGATGCCTTTAGCGCCGCCCACGCAGACGACTTTGAGCCACTGCCGGTGCTGGCCGCACTGCAGGCCGCACGTGTGCAAGGTGCTGAAAACCTGGTGGCCGGCCCCTACCTGCGGCTGTGGCCGCACCGCCATCACACCGACGGCTTTTTTGCCGCTTGCTGGCAAAGGCGTTGAAACCGGCGCCAACAGGCGCCATCTGATGTGAGCCGGAGCGGGCCAGGTACTGACATCCGGCCAAAGTGCCTGCTTGCAAAGGGATACACCGGACGGCATTGGCCGGGTGCCAACCTACAATCGGCACGCTGTTTTTGTTCACCTCAAGGAAGACCCGATGGATCAACTGTGGCTTGTGCACGATGCGCTGGTGCAATGGCTTGCGCACGGCCTGCTTGGGGCTTCGGGCTGGCAGGTTCTGGGTTTTTCGCTGGTGGCCACGCACATCACCATCGCCGCCGTCACCATCTTCTTGCACCGTGCGCAGGCGCACCGGGCGCTGGAACTGCACCCCGTGGTGTCGCACTTCTTCCGCTTCTGGCTCTGGCTGACCACGGGCATGGTGACCAAGGAATGGGTGGCCATACACCGCAAGCACCACGCCAAGTGCGAAACGGTGGACGACCCGCACAGCCCCGTCACCCGCGGCATCAAGACCGTGCTGTACACCGGCAGCGAGCTTTACCGCGCCGAAGCCAAGGTGCAGGAGACGATCGACAAGTACGGCCACAACACGCCTGACGACTGGATAGAGCGCAATCTGTACACGCGTTTCTCGCGCCATGGCGTGGGCCTGATGCTGGTCTTGAACCTGCTGATGTTTGGCGCTGCGGGCGCTGCGGTGTGGGCGTTGCAGATGGCATGGATCCCCATCACCGCCGCCGGCATCATCAACGGCATTGGCCACTACTGGGGCTACCGCAATTTTGAGGCGCCAGATGCCTCTACCAACATCGTGCCATGGGGCATCGTCATAGGCGGCGAAGAGCTGCACAACAACCACCACACCTACCCCACGTCGGCCAAGCTGTCGGTCAAGCGCTATGAATTCGACATCGGCTGGCTCTACATCCGGCTGATGGAAGTGGTGGGCCTGGCCACCGTGCGCAAGACGCCACCGCGCCTGGCATTGGGTGTGGTCAAGGCCGTGGCTGACGGCAAGACGCTTGAAGCCCTGATCACCCACCGCTACGAGGTGATGGCCCGTTATGCCAAGGAAATGAAGCGTGCGGTGGCGGTGGAGCTGGACCGCATCAAGTCACAAAAGGGTGCCGACAGCGTGGGTGCCCGCCACCTGCGCCTGGCCAAGGCCTGGCTGCACCGCGACGCCGACAAGATCCCCAGTGGTGTGCTGCCCAGCCTGACCGCCGCGCTGGGTGAAAGCCCCCAACTGGCCAAGCTCGTGGCCATGCGCGAAGAGCTGCGTGCGCTGTGGACACGCACCAACGTCTCGGCCGAGCAACTGGTGGCCGACTTGCAAGCCTGGTGCCGCAAGGCCGAAGAAAGCGGCATTGCCGCGCTGCAAGACTTTTCACTGAATCTGCGCGCTGCCCGGGCGTGAGCCGGACTCAAGACCCACGTGCGTGGGTCTTGAGCCTGCGAAGGGCACGATCCCTGAGCCCCGCGCGAGTGGCGCCCCGGCGCCTGCTGGCCGGAGTTGAGCCGATGCACCTGATTCATCCAACCGCAAGCGTCTTGCCATGACCGTGGCGCGGCGTGTGGCCCTGTTGCTGGCCGTGGTGGTGATGCTGGCCATGGCCGGCAGCCTGGCCGTCCACACCCTGGCCACGCGCCAGGCGCTCAGCACCGAACTGGCCGCGCGCAACCAGGACGCTGCCGCCGCGCTGGCGCTGGTCTTGTCGCTGCAGCCTGACGAAGCGGCCATGCGTGCGTCGGCGGCTGCACAAATGGCGCGTGGCGCCTACCGCCGCGTGGTTCTGCGCCGGCCTGACGGCAGCCTGGTGCTTGATCTCCTCGAGCCGCTGGGGCCGCGCCACGCGCCCGATTGGTTTGTGCGTGGCCTGCCGCTGTCGCCGGCGCCTGGCACGGCCACCGTGCTGCGTGAAGGTGCCGCAGTGGCGCTGCTGAGTGTCGAGTCCCGCGTGGCCTGGGCGCTGGACGCGCTGTGGCAGGCCTGTGCCGTGACGGCGCTGTTGCTGGCCGCGCTGGCGGCCTTGGCGGCAGCGCTGGCCGTGGGCTTGCTGCGCGGCTGGCAGCGCCCGCTGCAGGCCACGGTGGCGCAAGCGCAGGCCTTGGAGCAGGGCCGCTTTGTCGAGGCCGAAGAACCGCGTCTGCCCGAGTTGCGCGTGCTCACGCGCAGCATGAACGCCATGGTGCGCCGCCTGCGTGAGGTGTTTGCCGCACAGGCCGAACAGGTGCAGGTGCTGCAACGCCAGGCCCAGGTCGACAGCGTCACCGGCTTGCCACTGCGCCGGCACTTTGTGGCCCGGCTGCAAACCCAATTGGCCGAGCCCGGCGGGCCCGGCGCGGCATTGATCCTGGTGCGCGTGCTGCACTTGGATGCCATCAACGAACGCTTGGGCCACGAAGCCACAGACCGGCTGCTGGTGTCGGCCGCCGGGCTGCTGCTGGCCTATGTGGAGCGCGTGCCGGGCACCTTTGCAGGGCGCCTGAATGGCAGTGACTTTGCGCTGTGCCTGCCCGTCACCGGCCTTGCGGCCGAGACGGCGAATTCACTGCACGCCACGCTGCTGGCTGCACCCGCCTTGCATGCGGGTGGGGCGCAGATCGTGGTGGGGGGCGTGGACGGCCTGCTGGCGGTGGCCGCCGGGGCGGCCCTGGCCCAGGCCGACGCGGCGCTGGCGCAGGCCGAGTCCGACACCGGCATTGCCGTGCAAGACAGTGCCAGCTCGGTGGCCGACCCGGCCGGCGCGCGCGCCTGGCGCGAGCAAATCGCGCAGGCCCTGCTGGATGGCCGTGTGCGCCTGGCCGAAGAACCCGTGCTGGGCAACCAGGGCCAATTGCTGCACCTGCTGTGCCCGGTGCACGTGCAACTGGTGCCAGGTGGGCCCTACCACGCCGCAGCCGGCTGGCTGGCGCTGGCGCGGCGCAGCCGCTTGCTGCCGCGTGTGGACCTGGCCACGCTGGACCTGGCGCTGCAGGCCATTGCGCGCGACGGCCAGGCGCGCGCCGTGCACCTGGCGTGGCTGTCGCTCACGGTGCCTGGCTTTATGGCCGATGTGGCCGTGGCCTTGGCGGCGGCGCCGCAGGCGGCTCGCCTGCTGCACATCGAGTGGGGTGATGACGACGCGAGCGCCGCCCACGAAAGCGTGGCTGCCGAGGCCACCGCGTTGTGGCGGCCCTGGGGTGTGCAGCTGGGTGTGGAACATGCGGGCGCCATGGCGCAGCACCCGGCGCACCTGGCCGCAGTGGGCTTGCAATACGTGCGTTTTGATGGCCGCCATGTGCGTGGTGTGGCACAAGACGCCGCAGTGCACGCCTATGCCCAGAGTCTGGCGGCGCTGGTGCACGGGCAGGGCCTGCAGGCCTTGGCGGCCGGTGTGGACGACATGCAAGACCTCATGGCCTTGTGGGCGCTGGGTTTTGACGGCGCCAGTGGCGTGGCGGTGCAGGGTGCCGCCATCAATGGCAGCGCTGTAGCGCCGTAAGCTAGAGATTAGCGTAGTACCGAGGGCTACAGCGCCTTCAGTCCAGGGTCACGCGGTACACCGCCGCCCCCAGGCTGAAGGTCACCGCCCCTGCGCTGATGAACAGCTTCGAGGGCGCAGCCTCCAGGCGCAGTTTGCTTGTGTCGGTGCTTGAATTCCAGCTGTAGACCTTACCTTGCTCTCCGTAAACCACCTGGCCGCCGCCCGCCGCGTAAAGCTTGGCAGTGCTGAGGATTGACAAGGTGCTGGTGACTCTCGGGGTGGCCGCCTTGATCATCTTGCCGTTTGTCCCTTCGACCCACGCAAGCACCCCGTCCTTGAGTAAAAAGTCGGTCATGGTGGTTGACACCGTCGTGATGGGCCCACCCGCTACCGCTTGCGAAAGTAGCCTCATCGGCCCCTCATTGCTCGCGTCGAACTGGCGCCAGGCCACGCGCACGCCGTCTGTCTGCGGATAGACATTGCGGGAGGCACCGTCGGTCAGCTTGACGGAAGTCTGCGTATTGGATTTCCATCGATAGACGTCGTACTTGAGTGCAGTCTGCTCGCCACCATTGCTGGCCCAGTAGAAGAAATTGACGATGCCGCCGACCACGGCAAAGTCGTACTCGTTGTTTCCCGGGCCGCCGATCCCACCGGGCATGGCCACCTGGATGTAACTCCCCGCAGCAACGTCGTAGAGCGAAAAGCTGCCCGAGTTGGCATCGTTGACCCAGATCACCTGCCCGTCGTGGGCCACTGGGTGTAGCTGATAGCTCGTGCCGGCGAAGGGGTTGGCATTGCTCAGGTTCCTGCGGGTTCCGGCGTCATCCCATGTGTAGATGCAGGAAAAATTTCGGATGCAGTCGGTCCCCCGCCCATAGGCATAGACGCGCCCACCATCCAGGCGCCACCCGGTCACATATTCAATGCCCGCCGCGCCAGACAACGAGACTTCAGCACCGCTGCCCAGTTCCCGCAAGACCACGGTGCCATCCGTCGCCGAGTAGAGTGCCTTGCCGTGTTCGGCCGCGAGCAATTGACCCCCGCTTGGCAGGGTGAAGGACGGCAGATAGGCCAGGGCACTGCTGGACGCAACCACCATGCTGCGCTGAATCGAGGTGAGCTGGTTCGTGCTGTCAGTGGCGCGAACGGTCAGGGTGTAGGCGCCAGGAGTCAGACCAGCGAGGTCATAGCTGCCACTGAAGCTCGCCGCGTCGCTCTGCAAGAACAGCACATCGCCGAGGCTCGCGGTGACGGTCACTGAGCCGGGCTTGTCGCTGGATACCGAACCGGCTAAGCGCAAGTTCCCGAAGGCAAACGCGCCGTCAACCGGGGCCGACAAATCCAGCACCGGTGCGTTTGAGATCGGCACTGGCACGCTGATCTGCTTCGTACCGCCCGCCGCATCGGTGCCGGTGATCAGCATCGTGTGTTGTCCCGAACCGGCCTGGGTCGCGTTGACAATGAACTGGTACAAGTCGTTGGTCCCGTTGCAGAAGAGCCCGCAGGCGTTGGGCGAGCTGAGGGTGCCGATGTCGATGCCATCGAGCTTCGCGGAAACGGCGGTGATGCCGAAGATCGAACTGGCTCGCACGTTAACGCCGAAGTTGCCGGTCGTGCCGGATACGGTCACCCTGAGGCTGACACTGGAGTTGCTGACCCGGACCGTTTGCTTGAGTTCGAGTGCGGGAGCCGTGCCGGTCTGAATGCGGGCCAGCAACTGATGTTCGCCGTTGCCGGCGTCGGTGGTGTTCCATGCAAACGAGTAGGCGTCGCTTGCCGCGCCAGCGCCGAGCAGACGCAGATCCGCGTACCAGGTCACGCTGCCAGTGACGGTGCCGGTCAGGGAGAGCTTCACGATGCCGGACAGCGGCTCCGTTTGGTCAAGCGCTATCGAGGGCGGGGTGGGCGGCATGGTGGCCGTGATGGCGACGCTCGAGGCCGTGCTCTGCAGGCGACCGTCGCTGACGGTCAAGCTGGCGGTGTACCCGCCTTCCTTGTCCGGGGTAAAGGACGGCCGTGCGGTGGCCGCACCGCTCAGCGTGGCGGCGCTGCCCGCCGGCTTGCCGGTCAGTGCCCAAGAATGGGAGATGGCGTCGCCGTCCGGGTCCGAACTGGCACCGCCGTCGAGCGTCACCTGGGCGCCGACCAGGACTGTCTGCGCGACCCCGGCACTGGCCAAGGGTGCTGCGTTGATAGCTGGCGGCACGACAGGCTCCGAAGCGCCTCCTCCGCCACCACATGCCACCAGCGCGAGCACGATCAGCCCGCCGACGCAAAGTCGTTGAAGCACGAATCTCACTCCTCTTGCATCTTTCACCTTGGCGCTTTTGTCTTGTCAAGGGGGGGCCTCTCTTGATCGCCGTGGTGGGAGGCCCAGCGCACGCAGCGCCACGTCCCATTGTCCATCACGACCTAGGGGCGTGGGCGGCAGAAGGGAAGTCCTTGACGACCGGACAGCGAGTTGATCGTTGAGCACAGATGGCGATCAGTTACCGCCCCTACGAACCGCAGCAAGAGATGCTGCTGCCCGCGTTGCTGCAGGACTGGCTGCCCCGCAGGCACCTGGCCTACTTCGTCAGTGACACGGCAGATGCGCTTGAATTGGGGGCTTTCTACGCCCGCTATGCCGGCGGCGGCGCCCGCAACCAGCCCTTCCGCCCGGCCATGATGGTCAAGCTGCTGGTCTACGGCTATGCCACGGGTGTATTCAGCTCAATCAAGATCGAGCGGCAAGAAGTGCGCCTGACGGCCATCATCGAAGCACGCGAACGCCTGGAGATGTGGCAGCGCGACGCTGATCTTGAGCGCGGTCGCACCGAGGCCGATGACCGCAAACCGCGCGACGAAGACGGCAACGCCACCGGCGGGCGCTACACGCGNNCTTTGACGCCAGCTACAACGCCCAGACGGCAGTGGACGACACCGCGCACATCATCGTGGCCGCCGATCTGAGCAACAACGCGGCGGACGTGCAGCAGTTGGTGCCGATGCTGCAAGCGGTGAAGACCAACACCGGCGAGTTTCCCCGCCAGGGTCTGGCCGATGCGGGCTACCGCAGCGAGGACAACTTCAGAGCTCTTAGCCGATGTCGCCCACGTGCATGCCAAACACGCCACGGCGGCGATCGGCAAAGTAGTGCTCCAGGGTTTGGCGCACGGTGCGAAAGGCCAGTTCGTCCCAGGGAATCTCGGCCTCGCTGAACAGCCTTGCCTCTATGGTTTCGGGGCCGGGTGCCAGTGTCGTGTCCAGCATGCGGGCCCGAAAGTACAGGTGCACCTGGCCCACACGCACCACATTCAGCACCGTGTAAAGCGCCTGCATTTCAACGCGGGCGCCGGCTTCTTCCACCGTTTCACGCAAGGCGCCGTCGGCAGCGCTNNCCGCAGGCAGCGTCCAGAAGCCGTGGCGGGGCTCAATGTTGCGGCGGCACAGCAGCACTTGCTCACCCCACACGGGCACGGTGCCCACCACGTTGAGCGGGTTTTCGTAGTGGATTTCGCCGCAGGCCGGGCACATGGCGCGCTCGCGGTTGTCGCTGGCCGGCACGCGGTAGGCCACGGCCGTGCCGCAGGCCCGGCAGTGCTTGATGCGGCGCGGCTCGAACATGCCCGGCAGTGTAGCGGCCGCACCTGGCAGGCTGGGGCCATGGCTGGCCGGGTAAGGGCTGGCGCTGCGTGGCATCATTCCTGACACCCCTACCCGCCCACCCGCCGAGACCGCACCATGAGCTTTGTCTTCACGCCTCCAGCC
>CXWL01122380.1_pt1 | contig 11388 bp, 7 predicted proteins | sample 590931 | NCBI WGS metagenome assembly CXWL01 (sample SAMEA3498368, study PRJEB10139) | groundwater metagenome | biome: water well; material: biofilm material | place: Germany | collected 2015-04-27 | reverse complement strand
GCCCTGCCGCGGTTGCGGCGCGGGCGGCGGCGGCGCAGCGCGGCTGTCGAGCCTGAACACGCCGACCACTCCGGCCAGCTTGGCCGCCTGCTCCTGCATCGCCTCGGATGCCGCCGACGCCTCCTCCACCAGCGCCGCGTTCTGCTGGGTGACCTGGTCCATCTGGCTGATGGCCTGGTTGATCTGGTCGATGCCCGCGGTCTGCTCCTGGCTGGCCGACGTGATCTCGCCCATGATGTCGGTGACGCGGCGCACGCTGTCGACGATGTCGTGCATGGTGGCGCCGGCTTCGTCGACCAGCTTGCTGCCGGCGTCGACCCGCTCGACCGAGTCGCCGATCAGCGTCTTGATTTCCTTGGCCGCCGCCGCCGAGCGCTGGGCCAGGCTGCGCACTTCGGTGGCCACCACCGCGAAGCCGCGGCCCTGCTCGCCGGCGCGCGCCGCTTCGACCGCCGCGTTCAACGCGAGGATGTTGGTCTGGAAGGCGATGCCGTCGATCACGCCGATGATGTCGACGATCTTGCGCGCCGAGGTGTTGATGTCACCCATGGTCTGCACCACCTGCCCGATCACCTCGCCGCCGCGCGAGGCCACCTGCGACGCCGTTTCGGCCAGCGAATTGGCCTGGCGCGCGTTGTCGGCGTTCTGCTTGACGGTGGAGGTCAGTTCTTCCATCGACGAGGCGGTTTCCTCGAGCGAGCTGGCCTGCTGCTCGGTGCGGCTCGACAGGTCGAGGTTGCCGGCGGCGATCTGGCCCGATGCGGTGGCGATCATGTCGGTGCCGCTGCGCACTTCCGAGACGATCTCGACCAGGCCGGCGTTCATCTTTTGCAGCGCCGCCAGCAACTGGCCGATCTCGTCGTTCGACTCGATGTGGATCGGTTCGGTCAGGTTGCCGGCGGCGACGCTGTTGGCCACGCGCAGCGCTGCGCCGAGCGAGCGGGTAATGCCGCGGATCAGCCACCCGCCGATCGCCACGCCGCACAGCAGGCTGAACGCGATGAGGCCGATGGCCACCATCTTCGCCGTTTCGTAGCGCGCCACGGCGGCGTCGTATTCGCTCTTGCCGATGTCGAGCTGCAGCTTGACCAGCGCCTTCATGCTGTCGCGCACCGGGGAGTAGAGCTGGTCGAGCGGGCCCTGGACAATGGCGACCGCGGCCGGCATGTCGCCGGCGCGAAACGCCGCCAGCACCGGCTTGACGGCCTGGTCGACGAACTTCTGGCGGCTGTCGGCGAAAGTTTGCGCCAGCACTTTTTCCTCCGGCGTCAGGTAGGTTGCCATGTATTGGGCCCAGGTCGCCGAGATCGCCGCGACGCGCTGCTCGACCTCGCCGATCACGGGCGCCACCTGGTCCGGCTGGCTGCTGGCCGCTTTCGACAAGGCATTCTGGTTCTGCTGGGTCAGTGACAATACATCGCCCAGCTGGCCGAGCGCCACCAGGCGATCGTTGTACACGGTCGCCAGCGCATCGTCGGCCATGGCCAGGCTGCGCAGGCCGGACAGGCCGACCAACAGCGATGTGAGGCACAGCAGGCCGATGACGAAGGCGAGGCGCGTTTTGATGGTCAGGTTTTTGAACATGTCGAATTTTCGTTAGATTGCGCTGATCACCAGCGAGCGGAATGGCCTCGTTTTGGCAGGGTCGGTCCGCTACACCAGCAAACGCGCGACACTCCCTGCTGGTGGCAAGGATACCGATGCCGTGAATTAATAAAAATGTCGAAATGCAAATTTCAGATGATAATCTTCACAATTTCGCGAGATTTGTGGTTTTTCGCGGGCGACAAAATCGGCAATATGACATGGACGAAAAGTACCACCCTGAACAAAGCTGGGGCGAGATAACAAAACGCCAGCATTGCACCGGCGTTTTGTCCTGAACAATCCGCCTAGACCTCGGGCGGGTCCGACTCGCGCGCGAAGGGGCGATGTCCGGCCAGCGCCGCCTTGAACGCGGCGAGCGCTTTCGGCAGCGTTTCGTCGCGGATGCCGACCAGGCCGGCGTCTTCGGTGCCGTCCGGCCAGCTCGCCGGCACGCCGGCCGCCTGCAGCAAGGCGGCGCCGGCACCGATCACCATGATCGGCTTGCAGTGGCGATACTGCTGGCGCACGAAATCGAGCGCGTTGGCGTCGCGGCTGAGCGCCTTGACACTGGCTTCGCCGTCCGCCACCACCACCGCGTCATACAGCACCGAGGGCCCCGCTTCGAGCGAGATCTCGACGTCGAGGCTGCCGTTGTCGGCGCTCTTCACCTTGCCCAGCTGGGTGGCGACGACCCGCGGCACGGCGCCGTCGGCCAGCAGCGAAGCGTAGATCGTGCGCACGCCGGCGGCGTCGACGCCGGGGGCCACCAGGATCGCCACCTTGCGCGTGCGGATGCCGGTGTCGCCGGGGCGGGCCAGCAGCGACAGCGCCGGCGACGGCGCGAACTGCGGAATCGGCCGTTCGGTCGCCAGCGGCAGCGGCGCCGGCACCTCCATGCCGAGGCCGTCGGCGACCTTGGCGGCCAGCGCCGGATCGACGTTGACCAGCGTCGCCAGCACCCGCTCGCGCACGGCCGGGGTCTGCACCCGGGTCAGCTCGAAGCGGAAGGCGGCGGCGATGTGCGCCTGTTCCGGCGCGCTCTGGCTGGCGAAGAACAGGCGCGCCTGCGAATAGTGATCGGCAAACATCTCCGGCTTGCCGCGCACCTTGTCTTCGGCGGCCCGCTCGGGAAAGCTGGTGAAGCCGTGCGCGCCGGCCTGGAACGGCGAACCGCCGCCCAGCGAGTTCGGCTCGTAATTGGCGCGGCCGCGATGGATCGCCTGGCGGTGCATGCCGTCGCGCTGGTTGTTCTGCACCGGCACCACCGGCGCGTTGACCGGGATCTCGTGGAAGTTCGGCCCGCCCAGGCGGCTGATCTGGGTGTCCAGGTAGGAGTGGATGCGCCCCTGCAGCAGCGGATCGTTGCTGAAGTCGATGCCCGGCACGATGTGCGCGGTGCAGAACGCCACCTGCTCGGTCTCGGCAAAGAAATTGTCCGGGTTGCGGTTCAGCGTCATTTTGCCGATCGGCACCAGCGCGATCAGCTCTTCGGGCACGATCTTGGTGGCGTCGAGGACGTCGAAGTCGAAGGCCTCGGCCTGCTCTTCGGTAAACACCTGCACCGACAGTTCCCATTCCGGGAAGTTGCCCGACTCGATCGCTTCCCACAGGTCGCGGCGGTGGAAATCGGGATCGGCGCCGATGATCTTGGCGGCCTCGTCCCATACCAGCGAGTGGGTGCCCTGCACCGGGTTCCAGTGGAATTTGCAGAAGCGCGATTCGCCGGCCGTATTGACCAGGCGGAAGGTGTGCACGCCGAAGCCCTGCATCGTGCGGTAGCTGCGCGGGATCGCGCGGTCCGACATCAGCCACAGCAGCATGTGGGTCGATTCGGGCATCAGCGAGACGAAGTCCCAGAAGGTGTCGTGCGCGCTGGACGCCTGCGGCATCTGGTGCTGCGGCTCCGGCTTGACCGAGTGCACCAGGTCGGGGAACTTCATCGCGTCCTGGATGAAGAACACCGGCATGTTGTTGCCCACCAGGTCCCAGTTGCCCTCGTCGGTATAGAACTTGACGGCGAAGCCGCGCACGTCGCGCACCGTGTCGGACGAGCCGCGCTCGCCGGCGACGGTGGAAAAGCGCACGAACACGGGCGTGCGCTTGCCGGCCTGGGCGAACGGCGCCGCCCTGGTCAGCTCGCTGAAATCCTTGTACGCCTCGAAAAAGCCGTGCGCGGCCGAACCGCGCGCGTGGACCACCCGCTCGGGGATGCGCTCATGGTCGAAATGGGTGATCTTCTCGCGCAGGATGAAGTCTTCCAGCGCGGTCGGGCCGCGCAGGCCGACCTTCAGCGAGTTCTGGTTGTCGGCGATCGGCACGCCCTGGTTGGTGGTCAGGCGCTGGCCGCTGCCGTCGACGCGCACGCGGTCGAGCGGACCGACGGTCGGGTTGACGCCGACCGGCGGCACGCCGCCGCCGACCTTTGGCGAGAACACGGTCTCGGTGCTGGTGCTGGCGGTGGCGGCCGGGGTCGACGGCTCGGCCGTCGCGCCCGCTTGCGGCGTGTAGGCGGCGGCGCCGTGCTCGCCCGGCTTGGTCGGGTTGAACGGCATCGCAGCGGCCAGCTGCTGGCCGGCGACGGTTTTCACCAGCAACTGGTCGGCCACCGGGTTCTTGCTGCCGAGGCTGGATGGCGGCGGCGCGGCGGACGGGCCGGACACCGTGCTCAGGATGGATCCGGCGCCGTCGACCGACTGACCGTTTTTCTTACGTGTAACCATGCATCACCTCAAAAATCAAGACTTGGAAAACGCCCGCAATCAGTGGGCGAACAAAGCGATCAGGACAATGATCGGGATCGGGATGCCGAGCATCCATAAAAGAATCGAGCGCATACACTTCTCCTGCAAAAAAAATGGCTATGTCACCGTTAAGTGGGGGTCCGGGCNNGCCTGGGCCAGGCCTCAGCCACGGGTGCTGGTGGGAAATCCCCCACTTAACGGTGACATAGCCAAAAAATCGGTGGTCAGCGGCGGCGCGCGGACAGGGTCTTGGGCACGTCGTCGCGCAAGGCGCCGCCGAAGGTCGCGGCCAGGCTGGCGACGAACGCGCCCAGCATCAGTGCCACGCTCATCCACAAGGCGGCGCCGGCGCTGGCCTTGCGCGCGGTGTCGGCAGCGTCCCTCGCCTTCGCCCTGGCGCCCGCCACGGCCGTGCCGACCCTGGCGTAGACGTCGTCGANNGGCATGCCGCTGCGGGCGGCGACCAGTTGCGCCAGGTAGCTGCGGTCGGCGGCAGGCAGGCTGCCGGCCTGCAGGCCGTTGGCGACGATGCGCCCCACTTCGGCGCGCGCATCGGCGGCGGCGGCCGGCGCCTTTTCGCTGCGCAGCAGCATGTCGGAGAAATAGTCGACCGGGTTGGGGCTGGCGTCGGCGCCCTCCCTGGCCGCGCCCGCGGCGCCGGCAAGCGCGGTCGCCTTGGCGACGCCGGCGCCGGCATCGATGGCGCCGCTCAAGGTGGCGCGCAGCGCGCCGCCGGCCAGCAGCGCCGTCAGCACCGTGGCAACCGCCCAGGCCAGCAGGCCGTGCGCGGTGTCGCGGAAATAGACCTCGTCGGCATGCACGCCCGACCACCTGGTGCGCAGGCGGCCCGCCATGTACCCGCCGACGCCGGCGGCGGCGAGCTGGGTGAACGAAATCCACAAGATCGTCGAGATGCCGATCGCCGCCGCGCTGTGGTACGACCACGGCGAGACCGAGGCCAGGCCGAGGCCCGAACCGAGAATGAACAGCACCAGCGAGAGGGCCGCCGCCGCGGCGGCGCCGGCGAAAACGGCGCCCCAGGCCACGCCCGAACCTTGCGTCCCGGCCCCTTCGGCGCCGATGCCACGGACGTGACTCTCCGCCACTCGCGGTTGAGCTTGCATGATTTCCCCTTCGCCTCTGTGATTGGTATTTTTTGTGCGTGCGCGACCCGGCCGGCGCTTGGCCGACCGGAATCAGGTACTGCTCAGCGGGTACTGATTAACGGCGATTGCCCAGGATTTTGGCCAGCAGGTAGCCGGCCCCCAGCGCCGCGAACACGGCAGTTACCGGGCTGGTGCGAACATACTCGCGGCCGGTGTCGGCGAAATTGCGCGCCGCATCGGTCAGCTGGCGCGCCTTCTCGTCCACGGTCTGGCTGGCGCCGGCCAGCGCGCCGGACACCTTGTCGACGCCGGCATGGGCCGAACTGGCCAGCCGATCGACCACCGGCTGGGCCGCCTCGGCCGCCTTGTCGATGGTCTTGTGGACGTCGCCGGCACTGGCGGGCAGGTCTTTGGTCAGGTCCTTGGCCATGTCCTTGGCCTTGTCGATGACGCTGCCGGAAGTGGCGCCGGCGCTGCCGCTGGTGCCCATATTTCCCATGCCGCCGGCGCCGCGGCCCGCGTCCTTGCCCATGTCCTTGCCCATGCTGCTGCCGGCCCCTTCGAGGCCGGTGTCGCGCGCGCTGCCTTCATTCGGTTTTTGATTGTCCATGATCGATCCTTGTTAAATTTAAACTGCACGGCGTGAGGCAATCCCCACCCTCACTACATTCATTCTTCCCTGTTTGCCAGCCAAATCAAACGTGGGCACGAAACTGAACTGCGCCACATCAATCGACTCAATCCGCCGGTTCCGCGGTCGCCAGGAGATTCTCAACCAGGTTTTTTTGCATCAAGTACAAAAATATAGTAAATGCAATTTTGATACTGTGCGGTGTCTAACAGAGCCGAAAATACCGGCAAGATCGCGTTTCCTGTTGGGAAATATTCATGCGGGCCGGAGGGGGCGATAGCTTTCGTCAATGAAAGGAATATAAATAATTGCAATTGTGTGCAACTTGCATGCCCCTATACTTTTCACACGTGACCGGGCAGGCGCCCTGTCTTACACAGAATTTTTGGAGAAAATCAACATGGCCAATACACCAGCGAACGGCGCCAATGGCGGCAAGCAAGCGAACCAGGCAGGACCGTCCAGCACGGTCGGCAACGGCGGCGAGTTGCACCAGCAAGCGGCGCAGGAAGCGCTCACCACCAACCAGGGCCTGCCCGTTTCCGACAACCAGAACTCGCTGCGCGCCGGCGCGCGCGGGCCGACTTTGCTGGAAGACTTCATCCTGCGCGAGAAGATCACCCACTTCGACCATGAGCGCATCCCCGAGCGCATCGTGCATGCGCGCGGCACCGGCGTGCACGGCTTCTTCGAACTGACCGAGTCGCTGGCCGACTACACCACCGCCGCGGTGCTGACCGAGGTGGGCGTGCAGACGCCCGTGTTCGCCCGCTTCTCGACGGTGGCCGGCGGCTCCGGCTCGGTCGACACGCCGCGCGACGTGCGCGGTTTCGCCGTCAAGCTGTACACCAAGGAGGGCAACTGGGACCTGGTGGGCAATAACATCCCGGTGTTCTTCATCCAGGACGCCATCAAGTTCCCCGACCTGGTGCACGCGGTGAAGATGGAACCGGACCGCGGCTTCCCGCAGGCGGCCACCGCGCACGACACGTTCTGGGACTTCATCTCGCTCACGCCCGAGTCGCTGCACATGATCATGTGGGCGATGTCCGACCGCACGCTGCCGCGCTCGCTGCGCATGATGGAAGGCTTCGGCGTGCATACCTTCCGCCTGGTCAACGCCGCCGGGGAGTCGACCTTCGTCAAGTACCACTGGCGCCCGAAGCTGGGCCTGCAGTCGACGATCTGGGACGAAGCGGTCAAGATTGCCGGCGCCGATCCCGATTTCCACCGCCGCGACATGTTCGAGGCGGTCAGCGCCGGCAATTTCCCCGAGTGGGAACTGGCGGTCCAGCTGTTCACCCAGCAGCAGGCCGACGCGCTGCCGTTCGACCACCTCGACGCCACCAAGCTGATTCCCGAGGAAACGATCCCGCTGAAAGTGATCGGCCGCATGGTGCTGAACCGCTGGCCGAACAATTTCTTCGCCGAGACCGAGCAAGTGGCGTTCTGCCCGTCGCACCTGGTGCCGGGCATGGATTTCTCCAACGATCCGCTGCTGCAGGGCCGGCTGTTTTCCTATCTCGACACCCAGCTGTCGCGGCTGGGCTCGGCCAACTTCCACCAGATCCCGGTCAACGCGCCGAAGTGCCCGCTGGCCAACCACCAGCGCGACGGCCACATGCAGATGAGCCAGCCGGCCGGGCGCGTCAACTACGAGCCGAACACGCTGGCGCCCGAGTCACCGCGCGAAACGCCGAAGGGTTTCCGCAGCATGGCCACCGAAGAGAGCGGCACCAAGAGCCGCGTGCGCGCCGAATCGTTCAGCGACCACTACAGTCAGGCGCGCCAGTTCTTCATCAGCCAGAGCGCCCACGAGCAGGCGCACATGGCCTCGGCGCTGGTGTTCGAGCTGTCCAAGGTATAGCATCCGCATATCCGCGCAGCCATCGTCGGCCACCTGTGCCAGATCGACGGCGACCTGGCGCAGCGCGTGGCCACCGGCCTTGGCATGCCAGGCTTGCCGGCCCTGCCGCCGGCCGCCGCGCCGCTGCAGCCGTACGAGCCGTCGCCGGCGCTGCAAATCATCGGCAAGATGAAAGACACGCTGGAAGGACGCGCGGTTGGCGTGCTGGTTGCCGACGGCTCCGACCGCGCCGCCATCGATGCGCTGGTGGCGGCCATCACGCAGGCCGGCGCCAGCCACAAGGTGATCGCGCCGCACGTCGGTGAAGTGGTCCTGTCGGACCAGTCGCGCCTGAAGGTCGATGGCCAGCTGGCCGGCACGCCGTCGGTGATGTTCGATGCGGTCGCCATCGTGCTCAGCGCGCAGGCGGGCGCCGACCTGGCGAGGGAAGCGGCGGCGGTCGACTTCGTCCGCGATGCCTTCGGCCACCTGAAGGCCATCGCCGCCGATGCGGGCGCGCAGGCGCTGCTCACCAAGGCCGGCGTGGTCAAGGACGCCGGCGTGCTCGACGCCGACAGCACCGGCCCGTTCGTGCAGGCGGCCAAGACGCGCCAGTGGGACCGCGAGAAGTCGGTGCGCACGCTGGCCTGATCCGCAGCGCCCGTCGTGACACCTGAAAAAAGACCCGCACCCTGAAAAGGCTGCGGGTTTTTTCGTGGACCCGGCCCGATTTGATTTACATCATGGAAAATTGGCGGACCGGCGCCTAGCATCGGAGTTGGCCTTTCGGCACTGACTGGACGCAGCCGCGTCCGTCGCAACCAACCCGGGGAAATCCAGCGATGCGCCCATCACCTACTCACGCCGGCACGCGCACCATCGCCGAAGAACACGATCGCCTCTCGGCGGTGATGCAGGCGATGCGCTACTTCGTCCGCGCCACCGCCGACGGTGCCAATCCGCCCTCGTGCAAGGTGTTCCGGGCGATGCTGCTGTACATCATCGACTATCCGGAGAAGCTGCACCATCCGAAAGAAGAGCAACTGTTCACGCTGCTGCAAGCGCGCACCGACAGCGTCGACGAGGCCATCGCTCAGCTGCGGGCCCAGCACGTCAAGGGTGAGGCGACGGTGCGTGAACTCGAGCACCAGCTGACCAGGTACGAACTCGACCGCGAGGGCGCCTTCGCGCCGTTCGCCAAGGCGATCGAAGACTACGTCGCCTTCAGCTTCGATCACATGCGGCTCGAGGAGGAGGCGGTGCTGCCGGCGGCCGACCGGTTCCTCACCGAGCAGGACTGGAATACGGTCGACCAGCTGTTCTCGGAGAATCGCGATCCGCTGGCCGGCACCGACTACAAGGCCGGTTTCGACCGGCTGTTTTCGCTGATCGTCAATATTACGCCCGCCCCGATCGGGGTCGGACCGGCAATCTGACGCGGCGCCGATGAAACGGGAGGAATCGATGAAGACCACGACATGGCTATCCGAGATGACGGTGGGAGACCCCGTGATCGATGCCGCGCACAGGGCGTTGTTCGACCAGATGGTGTTCCTGCTCAGGGCCGGCGACAGTGAACTGGGCGACGGTTTCCTGTCGCTGACGGATAAACTGGAATACGATTTTCGCGAGGAAGAAAGGCTGATGGAAGGGCTCGACTTTCCCGACCTGCACGGCCATCGCGAAGAGCACGCGAAGGTACTGGCCTGCTTGCACCAGGTCGACCCGGCCGACGTCGGCGCAGCCCGGGAAGCGCTGCGGCTGATGCTGAAATGGTTTCCCGCGCACGTGGCGACGATGGACTCGGCGCTGGTGGTGGCGCTGCGCCGCGCCGCCGTGCCCGCCGCGGCGGTGAGCCCCTTGCATGCGGCGGCCGACGCGCCGGCGCCGCGCTGACATTCCGACAAAGTTTTCAGTACTAATAGAGCAACATCCCGCGCGTTCACGCACCTGGAAGCAACACAATCGGCAGTTAGGCTGGACGCGGGCCGGCAGTACGGTATCATGGCGCTGTCAGCCTATCCCCCGCTGCGCTTATTCCATCAGGGCCCTGCCCCACACAGACGATGGTTGCGCTCCTCGTTCGAGGACTCACTTCCGCGGGACAACCCATGAACAACAAGATTTTTGATGAGCAATCACGGCTGACGCCGCCGTGCGAGGCGGGCGTCGCTGTCACGCCGCCGGAGCAGCGCTTCGACAAGTTCGCCCGGCTCGCCACGGCCGCGCTGGCGGCGCCGATCGCCTTGGTAACGATCGTCGACAGCGAGCGGCGCTGCTTCGAATCGCGCCAGGGGCTGGGCGCCGGCCAGAGCGCCGGTTCGCTGGCGTTTTGCAGCCACGCGATCGCGGCGGACGACACCTTCATCGTCAACGACGCCCTGCTCGACGCCCGCTTCGCCAACCATGCGCTGGTCGTCGACGCGCCCGCCATCCGCTTCTATGCCGGCCATCCGATCAAGACGCCCGACGGCGTTGCGGTGGGAACGCTGTGCATCTTCGACACCAAGGTGCGCACGCTGTCGGGCGACCAGGTCGCCATGCTGCGCTGGCTGGCGCAGCTCGCCGGCGATGAGCTGAACAAGGAACTGGCGGTGGCCGCCCAGGAACGTGCGCAGGCCGCGCTGCAACAACAAAATGACGCCCTGGGCCGGGAGATCAAGCAGCGCTGCGACATCGAGATGACGCTGCGCCGCAGCGACGAACGCCTGCGCAGCATGACCGAGGCGAAGCAGCAGCTCGAACAACGTCAGCAACTGCCCGGCGCCGCGCCCGCGGCGGCGGACCCGGCCAACCAGCCGCCAGACCCGCGCGCCAGCGAGATTTGCCGCGTGCAGGGCGAGGAGCGCCTGAAAACGATCACCGACAATGTGCCCGTGCTGATTTCCTACCTGGACAGCGCGCTGCGGTTCCAGTTCGCCAACGCCATGTACAAAGACTGGCTCGGCGTGCGCAGCGAGGACATGATCGGCAAGTCCGTCGCCGAAGTGTTCGGCGCGATCGGCTTTGACGAACAGGCCGACAGTCTGTCGCGCGCGCTGGGCGGGCACATGTCGAACCTCGAGCTGACGGTGCATCGGAAAGGGCGCACGCGGATTCTCAGCACGACCTATATGCCGCATGTCCGCGACGGCGAGACGATCGGCATTTATGTGCTGGCCACCGACGCCACCGCCGCGCGCGCGCACGAACGCCAGCTGCTGTTGCAGGCGAGCGAGGATCCGCTGACACACCTGCCGAATCGCCGTACCCACGAGTTCCAGCTGGCCAAGTCGCTGGCAACGGCGCGGCGCAATGCCACGCGCCTGGCGCTGATGTACCTCGACCTGGACGACTTCAAGCGGATCAATGATTCGCTCGGCCACGGCGGCGGCGATGACGTGCTGGTCGAATTCGGCCGCCGGGTCTCGTCGGTGCTGCGCGAAAGCGACCTGCTGGCGCGGCTGGCGGGCGACGAATTCACCATCATTCTCGAGG
>CXWL01000904.1_pt1 | contig 11388 bp, 6 predicted proteins | sample 590931 | NCBI WGS metagenome assembly CXWL01 (sample SAMEA3498368, study PRJEB10139) | groundwater metagenome | biome: water well; material: biofilm material | place: Germany | collected 2015-04-27 | reverse complement strand
CCACCAGGTCGGCCTGCGCGGCCAGCAGTTCGCGGCCGACCCAGGCCAGCATCTCGGGCATGTGTTCGGCGGCGAATTTCTCGTCCTGTTTGACGTTGGTCTGCAGCAGCGTCACGCTGATCGCCCCGGCAGGCCGGGTGAAGTCCGCCGGCCCCAGGGTGGCGGCCGCCAGCAAGGCCAGCACCGCGGCCGCACCGCGCCAGGCGCGGCCATGTGAACGCAACAAGTGCACCGCTGCGGCGGCGGCCCCGGCGAGCACCGCGCCGATGCCGTAGACGCCGACCCAGGGCGCCAGCGCGGCCAGCGGCGCATCCACCTGCGAGTAACCGGCCGCCAGCCAGGGGAAGCCGGTGAGGAGCAGCCCGCGCGCCAGTTCGGCCAGCAGCCACAGCGCCGCAAAGAGCACGACATCGCCTGCCCCGCCGCGCCGCCAGCGCGCATAGGCCGCGCTGGCGAAGGCGAACAGGAGCGATATCGCGGCGGCAAACGCGAGCACGGCCAGCGCGGCCAGCCAGGCCGGCAGACCGCCGTAGCGGTACATGCTGATGAACAGCCACCAGACCCCCGCGCCGAGCCATGCCGTGCCATAGCACCAGCCCAGCAGCGCCGCGCGGCGCGGGCTGGCGGCGTCCAGGCGCCAGACCAGCCAGGCCAGCGTGGCCAGCGGCAGCCACCACGCCGCCGTGTGCACGAAGGCCAGGGTCTGCAACGCCCCCAGCGCCGCGGCCGCCGGCGGCTCCAGCCTGTGCAGCGCCGCGCGCGGCACGCTCAACCGGCGTTGCCGGCGCTGGCCGACGAGGCCCCTGCCGGTGCGGAGGGCACCCGTGCCACGCGAAACCAGCGCACCGCGCCACCGCGCGTGAGCATCACGGTGAAACGCAGGCCGCCCGCGTCCAGCGTCTCGGCACGGCGCGGCACGCGGCCGAACTGCTGCGCCACCAGGCCGCCGATGGTCTCGAAATCCGCTTCCGACAGGCGCGTGCCGAAGGCCGAGTTGACTGCCGCGATGGAGACATCGCCTGCCACCCGGTGGCTGCCGTCGGCGAGCGTGTAGATGCCGTTTTCCTGCTCCTGCTCGTCGAACTCGTCTTCGATCTCGCCGACGATTTCTTCGAGCACGTCTTCGATCGTGATCAGCCCGGCGGTGTTGCCGAATTCGTCGATCACGATCGCCAGGTGGTTGCGGTTGGAGCGGAACTCGCGCAGCAGCTCGTTCAGGCGCTTGCTTTCGGGCACGAACACCGCCGGGCGCAGCAGGGTGCGCAGGTTGAGCTCTGGCGCACGCTGCAGCTTGAGCAGATCCTTGGCCATCAGGATGCCGATGATGTTGTCGCGCCGCCCGTCATGGACCGGAAAGCGCGAATGCGCGGTTTCGATCACGCTGCCCAGCAGATCGTCGTAGTCGGCCGTGATCGCCAGCAGGTCCATCCGGGTGGCGGGCACCATCACGTCGCCGGCGGTCATGTCCGCCATGCGCAGCACGCCTTCGAGCATCAGCCTCGACTCGGGCTCGATCAGCTCGCGGTTCTCTGCGTCGGCCAGGGTCCGGATCAATTCGGCCTTGCTGTCGGGCCCGGGCGAGACAAACTCGACCAGGCGCTCAAAGATCGACCGCTTGTCGGTCTTGTCGAATCGATCGACCCGGTGGGTCCGGTCCGCGCCGGCGCCCGTGAGGGCGCGCGCGGACCGTGGAGGTGCGGGGTCGGACACGAGGGGCTGTGCCGGCAGTGGGGGGAGGGCAAGAATAACCGAGCGCGCGACGCGCGGGGCCGCTGCGGCGACAATGCGCGCCGCCGCCCACTGCTGTGACAGCCCTGCTGCACCGACCACCATGTCCCCTCACCAACTCGCCGCGCTGCGCACGCCCATCCTGGCGATGGCCGCTGTCATCGTGCTCTCCAATGTGCTCGTGCAGTACCCGATCAACGCCTGGTTGACCTGGGGCGCATTCAGCTATCCGCTGGTCTATCTGGTCAGCGACCTCACCAACCGGGCCTTGGGCCCGGTGTCGGCCAGGCGCGTGGCTTGGGCCGGTTTTGCGGTGGCGGTGGTGGTTTCGCTGGCGCTCGCGCCCTGGCGCATCGCGCTGGCCTCGGGCACCGCGTTCATCGCCTCGCAGGTGATGGACATTGCCGTCTTCAACCGCTGGCGCCGGCAAAGCTGGTGGAAGGCGCCGCTGATCGGCTCGCTGGTGGCCAGTGTCATCGACACCGCTGTCTTCTTCTTCCTGGCCTTTGCCGGTACGCCTCTGGACTGGACACTGCTCGCCGCCGGCGACTTGGCCGTCAAGGCGGCCATGGCGGCGCTGCTGCTGGCACCGTACCGGGCGTTGCTGCCGCGCATGCAGACCTGGGCGGCGCCTTGACACCCATCGGGGCTTGCAACACATTCGTCGATCCCCGTCTCTCCAGCCCCTGATCCGCCCACCGCCACCATGACCGCCCCATCGCCAGGCCTGATCCCCGCCACCATCGTCACCGGATTTCTGGGCGCGGGCAAGACGACTTTGCTCAAGCGCGTGCTCACCGAGGCGCACGGCCAGAAGATCGCGGTCATCGAAAACGAATTCGGCGAGGAAAATATCGATACCGAGATCCTGGTCGCCGACACCAGCGAGCAGATCATCCAGATGAACAACGGCTGCGTCTGCTGCACGATCCGCGAGGATCTGCGCGCCACGCTGGCCAGCCTGGCCGAAAAGCGCCGCAAGGGCGAACTCCAGTTCGACCGCGTGGTGATCGAGACCACCGGCCTGGCCGACCCGGGCCCGGTGGCGCAGACCTTTTTCATGGACGACGAGATCGCCGAGAGCTACCTGCTCGACAGCGTGCTCACGCTGGTGGATGCCAAGCATGCCCAGGCCCAGCTCGATACGCGCCAGGAGGCGCGCCGCCAGATCGGTTTTGCCGACCAGATATTCATCAGCAAGTCCGATCTGGTGAACGATGCCGAGGTGGCGGCGCTGATCCACCGCATCAAGCACATGAACCCGCGCGCACCGCAGCGCAAGGTGCACTTCGGCGAGGTGCCGCTGAGCGATGTGTTCGATCTCAAGGGCTTCAATCTCAATGCCAAGCTGGAGATCGACCCGGAGTTCCTGCAGGCGCCCGATGCCCAGGGCCACGATCACGACCATCACGCGCACGAGCACGGCGAGCCCTGCGACCACCCGCACCACCATGCCCACGATGACGATGTCAAGTCCTTCGTCTTTCGCAGCAAGCGGGCGTTCAACCCGGCCAAGCTGGAAGATTTTCTCGGCGCCATCGTGCAGGTCTATGGCCCCAAGATGCTGCGCTACAAGGGCGTCCTGTTCATGAAGGGCAGCGAGCGCAAGGTCGTCTTCCAGGGCGTGCACCAGATGATGGGCAGCGATCTCGGCCCCAAGTGGGCGCCGGGTGAAGACAAGGGCAGCAAGCTCGTCTTCATCGGCATCGACCTGCCCAAGGATGTGCTGTTGCAGGGCCTGGAGCAATGTCTCGTCTGAACGGTGCGACCCCCTGCGCAGGGGGTGTGCGGCACTTGGTGGGTACGTGGCTACAATCCGCGCGCCTCGAAGGGCCGCCTGGCCTTTCCGGGTGCCCCGCTTCTGGCGGCCAGACCGATATGACTGAGTGTTCCCGAAAGGGGAGGAGGTCCCCGTGAGCAAGCCCCCGGCCAAGGCAGTGGCAACCCGCAAGCCCCTGGCCAAGACCGCCAAACCAGCGCCGGCGGCGCCGGCGCGCACCAAGGTCGCGGCGAAGGCGCCGGCGGCGCCTGTCCACGCCCCGAAGGTGGCGACCAAGAGCAAGCCGGCTCCAGCCGCCAAGGCGGCACCGAAGGCTGCGGCCCCCAAGTCCAAGCCCGCACCCGCGCCGGCACCCAAGGCGGCGCCGGTCAAGTCCAAGCCCGCGCCCGCGCCGGCACCGAAGGCGGCACCGGTCAAGTCCATACCGGCTCCTGCGCCCAAGGCGGCCGCAGCCAAGACCAAGCCCGCGCCGGCGCCCGCACCGGCACCCAAGCCAACGCCCAAGCCCGCAGCCAAGGCACACGCCAACAAGTCCCCCGCCTCCAAGGCGGCTCCGAACCCTGCACCTGTGATCTCCGTGCCGACACCGGCCGCAAACCGATTCATGGATCGTTTTGCGCCCGCACGCCGGCCAGCCCCCCGACCCATGACCGAAACGGCCGAATTGCCCAAGCCCGCCCACAAGATCGACCCCAAGCTCGCCAACGCCTGGAAGCACAAGCCCGGCCGTGAACTCACCGAGAACGAGCTGCTGGCCATGCCCGAAGCGGAGTACATGAAGGACAAGCAGGTCGATTTCTTCCGCGCCTGCCTGCAGCAGCAGAAGGACGATCTGCTGTCCAACGCTGGCGAGACCACCGAGCATCTGCGCGAAGACACCTCGATCGTGCCCGACCCCGCCGACCGCGCCACCATCGAAGAAGAGCATGCGCTGGAGCTGCGCACGCGCGATCGCGAGCGCAAGCTGCTGAAGAAGATTGCGCAGTCGTTGTCGCGGCTGGAGAGCGGTGAATACGGCTATTGCGACGAGACCGGCGAGCCCATCGGCCTGGCCCGCCTGCTGGCGCGGCCCACGGCCACGCTTTCGCTCGAGGCCCAGCAGCGCCGCGAGCTGAAGCAAAAAATGTTTGGCTGAGCCCGGGTCGGGGCTCGGGAAAGCGGCGCGCGGTACCATCCCCCATGGCCGAGAACGAGAGCTTCTTCCGCAAGGTGGTGCGCTTCGTGGCGAACCCCGCCACCGACTGGACCGAGCTCGGTTCGCCGCAGGAGGATACGCGCGAACTTGAGCTGGAGAAGTCCGAGCTCAAGGCGATGATCGAGCGCAAGCGGCGCAACGATTTCGTGCGCAAGCGCGAGTTCGACATCCTGCGCCGCGTGCGTCGCGACGGCCTCTCGCCAGAGCAGCTGGCATCGCTGGGCGGCTCATCCCGCCTGGACGATTCCGAAGCCCGCTTGCCTGACAGCAGCCCGACCTCGCGCCCCGCCGGCGTGAAGGCCAAGATCGACGAGATCGAGCAACAGATGGTCGGCAATGCCGGCTTCGACTCCACAGGTCGCGGCCGGGCGCCCGGGTTCTACAACGCCGCCACCGAACCCTCGGCGCTGGCACGTGGCATGTCGGCCGACCCAGGCCAGCGCGGCAGCAATGGCGGGGGCATCGTCGATGACGACGAGCGCCTGCCGGCGCTGCCGCCGCTGCTCGATATCCACCTGCCTTCGCCGGCTGCACCGGCGCCGGTGCAAATGGCCGCCGGCCTGTCGCCGCTGGCGCCTCTGGCGCCCGTGTCGTTCGATGGCGCCGGGCCGGGGCCGGCCAGCGAGAGCAGCGAATTCGGCAGCCCGTTTGCAGTGGAAGTCAGCGAGGTCGTGCACGACCCCGAGCTCGACGAGGCCGTGATCGCCTTTGCCAATGCCGACTTCACGCAGTGCGAAGACGCCTTGCAGCGCATCACCGGCCCGGGCGGGCAGCGCGCCCAGCACGCCGAGACCTGGCTCGTGCTGTTCGACCTGTACCGGGCCACCGGACAGCAGCAGCGCTTTGAAAGCCTGGCCGTGGAGTACGCGCAGCAGTTCGGCTGGTCGGCGCCCCAGTGGTATTCGCTGCCCAGGATGGTGGCTGACGCGCTGGCCGACGAACCCCTGCTGCCATCGGCGGCCACGCGCGGCGGCGGTGATATCGGCTGGGTCTGCCCCGATCTGCTCGACATCGAGGCCGTGGCCAGGCTGCGCTCGCAGACCCTGCAGATGCCGCTGCCGTGGGTGTTTGACTGGAACCAGCTGCGCAGCATCGATGCCGAGGCCGCGATGCAGCTCTCGATGCTGTTGCGGTTGTGGTCCGGGCAGGCACTGGAGATGCGCTGGATCGGCGGCGAACGCCTGTTCGGCGTGCTGCAGGAAGCCGCCCCCACCGGTGTGCGCGACGCCGACCCGGCGTTCTGGCTGACCCGCCTGGACGCGCTGCGGCTGGCCAACCGGGCCGACCAGTTCGACGAATCGGCGATCGACTACTGCGTCACCTACGAGGTCAGCCCGCCGTCCTGGGAACCCGCGCGCTGCAAGGTGCATATCAGCGGTTCGGACCTGTCCACCAGCACGCCGCCGATGTCGATGGTCAGCGATGTCTCCACCAGCTTCATGGAATCGAGCATGGCCGAAGACCCGGCCAGCGGCCTGGAGCTGGCGCACGTCGAGTTATCGGGCCAACTGGTGGGCGATATCGGCGCCACGCTGAGCAAACTGCTGGCTGAACTGGGCAGTGCCCCGGTGGTGAGTGTGTCCTGCACCCGGCTGATCCGGGTTGACTTCATCGCCGCTGGCGACCTGCTCAACTGGGTGCTGGCGCGGCGCAACGAGAGCCGCGCCGTGCATTTTGTCGATGCCCACCGCCTGGTGGCGCTGTTCTTCGGCGCGATGGGGATCAACGAGCACGCCAAGGTGCAGGTCAGGAAGGTCTGAGCCTGCAGGGGGCCGCGTGGCGGCCGCCCCGCGCACAGCCTTCCGCCGTCATCCTCGCACGTCAGCCACGCACGTCAGCCACGCAAGTCAGATGCGCCGCCGCGCCAGCCAGCCCACGGCGGCCAGGCCACCCAGCATCAGCGCCCAGCTGCCGGGCTCGGGGACGGCAGTCACCGCCTCGGTCACGTGCAGCAGGACGCGGGCGTTGAGGGTGTCGTACTCGGCCACGAAGGCGCCGCTGCCAAAGCCGCTCATCGTCATCGCCACAAAGCCACCGGCAAGGGTGCCGGCCGAGTCGAGGATCACGATCTGGTCGCCCACCGCATAGGTGCAGGCCCCCCAGCAGGACAGCGCCAAGGTGCCGTCCAGCGTGGCCGTGCCGCCGACCAGCAGCAGGTCGGCGCCGCCGCTGCCGCCGAGCTCCACGTCAAAGCTGCCGGCCGCCGTCTGCGCAAAATTGCCGCTGATCGTGAGCGTGCCGGGTGACGCCCCAGGCGCCACATGGCCGGCGTTGGAGATGGCGTTGCTGGCCAGCGTGCCCAGGCCCATCAACGTGCCGCTGTTGGTGAAGTTGTTGGGCAACTGGATGGTTCCCGTGCGCGCATCCACCACGCCGGTATTCGAGAACCCGATGCCCGCCACCGATGAGACGCCGGCGCCCGCCGACTTGAGCAGCGTGCCACTGTTGATGAAGTTGCCGTTGTAGCCGCCGTCATACAGGCCGAAATCGCCTTTCAGGTCGTACAGCCCCTGGTTGGCCAGCGTGTTGCCGTTGACGAAGTAGAGATCGCCGGCGGCGCCGATCGTGCCCTTGTTGGTGACCGCGCCGTTGATGTACTTGCCGCCGGCGCCATTGATCGAGAGTGTCTTGCCGGCCGCCACCTCCCAGTTGCCGTCGAGGCGTCCGCTCGTCCAATTGACGTCGCCATTCATGACTGCGCCGGTGCCCGTATGGACGCCAGCCGCCAGATTCAGGTTGCCGGCGGTCGTGAAGCCGCCGTTGAAGCTGGCCCCGTTGCTGACCACCACCTGCCCGGCGCCGGCGAATTGGCTGCCGGCATTGAATACCGCGCCGTTGGTGAAATTGATGGTGCCGGTTTGCGCCTCGACCACGCCGCTGTTGGAAAAGCCGTTGATCGAGACCACGCTGGTGCCCACGCCCACGCTCTTGCGCAGTGTGCCGGAGTTGACGAAGTTGCCGTTGTAGCCACCGTCATAGATGTTGGCGTCGCCCTTGAAGTCGTACAGCGCCTGGTTGGCCAGCGTATTGCCGTTCAGGAAGTAGAGATCGTCGGTGGCGCCGAGCGTGCCCTTGTTGGTGACCGTGCCGTTGACGTACTTGCCGCCGCCGGCATTGATCGAGAGTGTCTTGCCGGCCGTGATCTCCCACGTGCCGTCGAGCCGCCCGCCGGTCCACATCACATCGCCATTGACCTGCGCCGCGGCTCCTGTGAAGGCACCTGCCGTCAGGCTCAGGTTGCCGGCGGTCGAGAAGCCACCGTTGAAGCTGGCCCCGTTGCTGACCACCACCTGCCCGGCGCCGGCGAATTGGCTGCCTGTATTGAATACCACGCCGCCGTTGAAATTGATGGTGCCGGTTTGCGCCTCGATCACGCCGCTGTTGGAAAAGCCGTTGATCGAGACATGGCTGGTGCCCGCGCCGACGCTCTTGCGCAGCGTGCCGGTGTTGACGAAGCTGCCGTTGTAGCCGCCGTCATGGATGCCGACGTCGCCCCTGAAGTCGTACAGCGCCTGGTTGGCCAGCGTATTGCCGTTGAGGAAGTAGAGATCGTCGGTGGCGCCGATCGTGCCCTTGTTGGTGACCGTGCCGTTCACGTATTTGGTGCTGCCGATATTGATCGAGAGCGTCTTGCCGGCCGCGACCTCCCAGGTGCCGTCGAGACGACCGCTCGTCCACTTGACGTCGCCATTCATGACTGCGCCGGTGCCCGTATAGACGCCAGCCGCCAGATTCAGGTTGCCGGCGGTCGTGAAGCCGCCGTTGAAGCTGGCCCCGTTGCTGACCACGACCTGCCCGCCACCGGTGAACTGGCTGCCGTCATTGAATACCGCGCCGCTATTGAAATTGATGGTGCCGGTTTGCGCGTCGACCGTGCCGGCGCCCGAGTAGCCGTTGATCGAGACGAAGCTCGTACCCGCGCCCACGCTCTTGCGCAGCGTGCCGCTGTTGGCGAAGTTGCCGTTGTAGCCACCGTCGTAGATACCCCAATCGCCCTTGAAGTCGTAGAGCGCCTGGTTGTTCAGCGCATTGCCGTTCTGGAAGTAGAAATCGTCGCTGGCGTTCACGCTGCCCAGGTTGGTCAGGCCGCCATTCAGATATTTGACCCCGCCGCCACTGAGGGCCAGGGCCTGGCCGCCGGCGACCGTCCAGCCCCCGGTGAGAGACCCCAGGGTCCAGTTCACGACGCCATGGATCTGGGCCGCCGAACCGTTGAAGTTGCCGCCTGACAGTGCGAGGTTGGCCGAGGTCAGCGCGCCGCTGAAGCTGGCGCCGTTGTTGATGACGGTCGATCCGGTGCCGGTGAACTGGCTGCCGGCCCCGAAGGAGGGTCCGGCGCTGAACAGCAGCGTCCCGATCTGCGTATCGACGGTACCGGTATTGGCATATCCGTTGATTGCAACCACGCTGCTGCCGGCGCCGCCGCTCTTGCGGAAGATGCCGGTATTGTTGAAGCCGCCGCTGTAGCCGCCATCGTAGAAGCCCGCGTTGCCCTTGAAGTCGAACAGGCCGGTGTTGCTGAGCACATTGCCGTTCTGGAAGTAGATATCGTCGAACGCATTGATGGTGCCGTTGCTCGTATATGCACTGTTCAGATATTTGAGGCCGCCGGCCACCACATCCAGCACATCGGCGGCGCCCAGCGGGTCGGGGGCGGTGACGCCGTTGACGAAGGTGCCGCTGCTCCAGCTGTAGGTGGCGGCCTGCGCCGAGCTCAGCAACAACAAGGTTGCGGCGGCGATGGCGTGATGGGTGTGACGGCGGGATGCACGCATGCTGGGTCTCCTGAGTTGGCGTTCAGTTCATCCGCAGTCTCGGGCGCCGCCATTAAGCAATCGCAAATTCGGGGCGCCAAAACCGGCCTCCCACCCCCCTGCCTGGGGGGGTGACCCGAATCTCTCAACCTGGGTCCTCGGCCAGTGCCGCCTGCACCGCCTGCGCCAGCGTCCAGCCGGCGCCCTCGACCCACGCCGCCTGGGCGCGCGCGCGCCCGATCTGCACGCGGACCAGCCTCTGCACGCGGCGCGCAAAGCGGCGGTCCGTTTCGTTGAGCGGGCTGAAATGCTGGGCCCAGTAGCGCTCGGAGAACGCCATCAACCGCGCGGCCAGCTCGGGCCGGCGCAGGTGGGCCAGGTTGCGGCCGTGGTTCCACAGTGCAAAGACCAGCCAGTAGTGGACATGCAGGGCCCAGGCTTCGCGCACGCAGCGCCGGTAGGCATCGAGCGCGTCGGCCCAGCGGCGCAGCTCGGCCAGCATCACGCCCTGCAGGTGGATGGCGCGCACGCGGTGCACGCCGTCGTCGGCATGCGCGCACTCCACCTCGCACATTTCAGCCTGCTCGAGCGCGGCGTGCAGGCGGCCCATCTCGCGCAGGCACAACGCGCGCTCGTAGCGCAACAGCAGCGCATGGCGCGGCAGGCCGGCCTCGTGGTACAGGTGCTCGGCACGCTGCAGCAGGGTCTCGGCGGCCATCGGGTCGTGGTCGAAGCGCATGGCCAGCGCCGCCTGCAGCTCGGTGACCTGGCCGCGCAGGGCCGGCGCGCCGGCGGCCAGCGCCATGGCCTCGGCCAGCATTGCCGGCAGGCCGTCGGCGCGGCGCTCGCCCTCGGCGACCACGCGAACGTGTGCGCACAAGGCGGCGGCGCGTTCGGCCGGGTGGTGGCCGGCGCATGCCAGCGCGCTGGCGGCCATCGTCCGTGCCCGCCCGAGGGCACCGGCATCGAGCTGCAACTGCGCCAGCAGCGCGCAGGCTTCGGTCTGCCGAGGCAGCGACCCCGCCTCGACGGTGGCGCTGACCAGCTCCAGCAGATCGGGCGGCATGCCGTGATGATCCCAATGTGCGCGCAGCGCCAGCAGCAGGTCCAGCGCCACCTCATGGGCGCCGTCGGCGACCGCACTGCGCAGCGCCTGGTAGAGATTGGGCAGTTGATCGGCGGGCGGTGCCTGGCCGGCGCCGAGGGCGTGCGCCATGGCCAGGAAGTGGCTGCGATGGCGCACGCGCAAGGCGGCGGCATGAGCCGCATCGAGCTGCTCTGCCGCGTAGGCCCGGATCACCTCCAGCAGGCGGAAGCGCAAGACACCGTCGCAGGCCGGGTCGCCGTGCGCATCGCCACCCGCATCGCTGCGCACGAGCGAGTCGCAGGCCAGACCCTCGAGCAGCGCGCGGGCGTCGGCGCGGCCGGTGACGGCGGCGGTGTCGGCCACGGTCCAGCCGCCCCGGAAGACCGACAGGGCGGCCAGGAACGACTGCGCCGTCGGCGCCAGCAGGCACCAGCTCCAGGCGATGGCAGCACGCATCGAGTCATGGCGCGCCCCGCGTCGGCCGCGCGCGCTGGTGCGTGCGAGCAGATCGAGCGGGTGGGCCAGCGCCTGCTGCATCTCGACCACCGAAAACGCCCGCGCCCGTGCCGCCGCCAGCTCGATGGCCAGCGGCAGGCCTTCGAGGGCGCGGCACAGTTCGGCCAAGGCCGCGCAGTTGCGTGCCGTGACCTGGAAGTCAGGGCGCACGCCGCGGGCGCTCTGCACAAACAGCGCCACGCTCGGGTTGCGCGCCACCGCAGCCAGCCCGGCGCCGGGTTCCGGGATCGGCAGCGGGGCCAGCACAGCCTCGAGCTCACCGGCGACGCCAGTCGCGCGGCGCGAAGTCACCAGCAGCGTCAGCGCCGGGGCACGCAGGAGCAGCGCC
>CXWL01032082.1_pt1 | contig 11391 bp, 16 predicted proteins | sample 590931 | NCBI WGS metagenome assembly CXWL01 (sample SAMEA3498368, study PRJEB10139) | groundwater metagenome | biome: water well; material: biofilm material | place: Germany | collected 2015-04-27 | reverse complement strand
CCGTATTCTTGAGCGGTGACGGCGAACGCATCGAGCTCACACACCGCGCCGAAGACCGCGCGATCTTCGCCAAAGGCGCACTCCGCGCCGCACTATGGGGCCAAGGCAAAGGCCCGGGCTTATTCGACATGCAAGATGTCTTAGGTCTGCGCCAACGCGGTTGAAGTCTTCGCTTGGGCGAGCGCCTTCCGTAGGACGGCGGCGAAGTCTTTGCGTTCGAACGGCGCGAGATAGCTGCCCACCTCCAACAACCGACCATGGCTGCGCAGCGTCACGGTCGTGCGCAGCTCGTCCTCGTCGACCCAAACGCTGACCCAATAGGCCGGGAACGTCCATTCCCGCCGCGCACCGTCTTTGTCGACGCGTTCGACGGTCAGGGTTGCGCCTTCAATGACAAAACGCTCGAACGCGCGCACCTGGGCGTAGCTCAATCGGAACGCGACATACACGGCCAGAACGTCAAGCCCCAAGAAGCCGGCGACGGGCCAGGCACCCTGCGAAATCATAACCCCCGCGAACACGGCGTTGACCGAGATCAGGAAACCGATGAACAGGCGAAAGCCGCGCGGCCCCAACGACCGGTACGGATGAATGACGGCATCGAAACTGGCAAGCGGCCTGTCCATACACAAGGATGCTACGGGCATTTACCCGGGTCGTCATCTGAAAGGGGGCGCATGGTGGAGCTGAGCGGAATCGAACCGCTGACCTCCTCATTGCGAACGAGGCGCTCTCCCAACTGAGCTACAGCCCCATACGCCCGCGAACGGCCAAAAGACAGCCCCTTCCGCGCGAAGGCAGGGGTTGTAGGGTCGCCCTCAGTCCCCTGTCAAGTTAGGGCCGTTTGCCTTGCCGCCCCACCCCCCGGCGGCTACATGTCACTCGCACGCTCCTCCCGATTCCCTCAAAGCAGAGAGCCGGATGTTCCTGTTCGAACTCATCAACACGCTGATCACGGTCTTCGTCTGGATCTTGATTGCACGGGTCGTTCTGTCCTGGCTGATCGGCTTCAACGTCATCAATCAGTTCAACGCCGCCGTACGCGCCGTCGACAATTTCACCCGGACCTTGACCGAGCCGCTGCTGCGTCTGATCCGCCGCTTCATGCCCGATCTCGGCGGCCTCGACATTTCTCCGATCGTGCTACTGCTCGGCATCGAGTTTGTTCGCATCTTGATCTTCCGCTCGCTCACCGGCCAGCTGTGACGGCCGCGCCGTTTCGCACGAAGCCTGACGGCATTCTCATCGACATCCGCCTGACCCCGCGCGCCGCCCGCGACGGCTTCGACGGGCTGAAGAATGGCCGCCTCCAAGCCCGCGTGCGCGCAGTGCCGGAAGACGGACGCGCCAACACGGCATTGGTCGAATTGGTCGCAGACGAAATCGGCGTCGCAAAGTCGACTGTCGCCGTCACCGCTGGCAAGACTGCGCGCCTCAAAACGGTACTGATCGCAGGCGATCCGAAGGCGCTGGGGCCGCGCATCGCCGCTTGGGCGAAGAGGTTCGAATGACTGCGCAAATCATCGACGGCAAAGCGTTCGCAGCCTCTGTACGCGCCCGCGTTCAAGCTGCCGCCGCAACGTTCAAGCAGGGCCAGGGCGTTCCCGTAGGCCTGACCGTTGTGCTGGTCGGCAACGACCCGGCAAGCGAAATCTACGTCCGCTTGAAGGTCGAAGACGCCCGCGAAGCCGGCATCAACTCGCGCGACGTCAAGCTACCCGCAACGGCGACCGAAGCCGAAGTCTTGGACGTCGTCCGCAAATTGAACGCGGATCGCAATGTCCACGGCGTGCTCGTGCAGTTTCCGACGCCTGCGCAGGTGCGTCAGGAAGCCGTGCTCGACGCCCTCTCGCCGGACAAAGACGTCGACGGATTGACCACGCTAAGCGCCGGCCGCCTCGCCAGCAGCCGTCCGGGCCTCGTCTCGTGCACGCCGCAAGGCTGCCTTATGCTCATCAAGTCCGTTCGTCCGAACCTCGAAGGTCTGAACGCGCTCGTCATTGGCCGCTCGCAGCTGGTGGGCAAGCCAATGGCGCAGCTGCTGCTGCAGGAAAACTGCACCGTCACGATCGCGCACTCGAAAACGAAGGAACTGGCGGCCGCTGCGCGCAACGCCGACATACTGGTCGCAGCCGTCGGCCGTGCGGAGATGGTGAAGGGCGATTGGATCAAACCCAGTGCGATTGTGATCGACGTCGGCATGAATCGGATCGATTTGCCAACCGGAAAGTCGAAACTCTTCGGCGATGTCGCCTATACTGAGGCGAAAGAGCGGGCCGGTGCGATCACGCCGGTGCCTGGCGGTGTCGGTCCGATGACGCGCGCGTGCCTGCTCCGGAACACGGTCTTGGCGGCCTATGCCCAAGCAGGCATGCGTCCGCCGACGGAGCTTTAGACGATGAGCACGCTACCGCCCTTATGGCTTGACCACATCAATCTCCCCTCGAGGGATCCTGAAGTCCTTGCTCAGTGGTACGCGCAACGCATGGGCCTGGAGCGCCGCGAAACGATGGTGCACGGGCCTGGCATTTCGATTTTCTTCAAGAAGGGCACGCCTTTGAACGCAGGCGAGGCATTCCACTTCGGCTTCCGCGTCGAGACGAAAGCCGCCGTCGAAGCTTGGGCAGAGGCCTTGGGCGTCGCGATAGCGTTCGACGAAGAAGAGTTCTTCGCCGCCCGCATCACCGACCCGGAAGGCAACCTGTTCGAGATCTATTGGGACAAGCTCTAGGCCCTACTTCTTCGTCGCCTGGTTCCGCGCTGCCAGCAACCGCAGGCGCAACGCGTTCAGCTTGATAAACCCTTCCGCGTCTTTCTGGTTATAGACGCTGTCCTTCTCGAACGTGACGTAGTCCTGGCGATAGAGCGAATTCTTCGACTCCCGTCCGACGACTGTGGCGTTGCCCTTGTAGAGCTTCATGCGCACGGTCCCGCTCACATACTCCTGGCTCTGGTCGATCAACGCCTGCAGCATCTCGCGTTCGGGCGCGAACCAGAATCCGTTGTAAACGAGTTCCGCATATTTTGGCATCAACTCGTCTTTCAAGTGCCCAGCGCCGCGGTCCAGCGTGATCGACTCGATCCCGCGATGCGCCACGTAGAGGATCGTGCCGCCAGGCGTCTCGTAGACGCCGCGGCTCTTCATACCCACGAATCTGTTCTCGACGAGGTCGAGCCGTCCGATGCCGTTCGCCCGGCCAAGCTCGTTCAGCCGCGTGAGCAATGTCGCCGGCGACAACGCTTGACCGTCGATCGAAACCGCGTCGCCACGCTCGAACCCGATCTCGACATAGGTCGCCTTGTCCGGCGCTTCTTCCGGGCTGATCGTGCGTTGATAGACGATGGAGTCAGCCTCCAGCGCCGGATCCTCCAAAACCTTCCCTTCGCTCGACGAATGCAGCAGGTTCGCATCGACCGAGAACGGCGCCTCGCCGCGCTTGTCCTTGGCGATCGGAATCTGATGCTTCTCCGCGAAGTCGATCAGCTTCGTCCGGCTCTCAAGCTCCCACTCCCGCCAGGGCGCGATCACGCGGATGTCGGGCTTGAGTGCATAGTACGTCAGTTCGAACCGCACCTGATCGTTGCCCTTGCCCGTCGCCCCGTGCGCGACGGCGTCGGCGCCGGTCTTCTCCGCGATCTCGATTTGCTTCTTCGCGATCAACGGCCGCGCGATCGACGTGCCGAGCAGATACTGCCCCTCATAAAGCGCGTTCGCCCGGAACATCGGAAACACGTAATCGCGCACAAACTCTTCACGCAAATCCTCGATGAAGATGTTGGCGGGCTTGATGCCAAGCATCTCTGCCTTCTTGCGCGCCGGCCCCAACTCCTCGCCCTGGCCGAGGTCGGCTGTGAACGTCACAACCTCGCAGCCATAAGCGGTCTGCAACCACTTCAATATGACCGACGTATCAAGCCCGCCCGAATAGGCAAGCACGACCTTCTTGACGGGGGTCTTGCTCATGCAAATTCCTCAGTGCGGCATCCGCACAATTTCTTTGGAGCGCAGCTCCGCCATCCGTTCGCTCGCGCGCTGCTTTACGCTCTCGCTTTTCAACTGTCCGCAGGCCGCCATGATATCGCGTCCACGCGGCGTGCGGATCGGTGAGGCATAGCCCGCGCGATTGACGATCTCGCCGAACTCCTCGATCCGCTCCCAATCGGAGCACTCGTACGGCGCGCCCGGCCAGGCATTGAACGGGATCAAATTGATCTTTGCCGGAATGCCGCGAATGATCTTCACGAGCTCGCGCGCATCGGCGTCGGAATCGTTCACACCCTTCAGCATCACGTATTCGAACGTGATCCGCCGCGCATTCGACAAACCCGGATAGGCCCGGCACGCCGCCAGCAATTCCTTGATCGGGTATTTCTTGTTAAGCGGCACGATCACGTCGCGCACATCGTCACGCGGCGCGTGCAGCGAAATCGCGAGCATCGCCCCGATCTCCTCGCCGGCACGCTCGATCATCGGGGCAACACCCGCCGTCGAGAGCGTGATCCGCCGCTTCGACACCGACAACCCTTCGCCGTCCGCGATCACGTTGATCGCGTCGCGCACGTTCTCGAAATTGTAGAGCGGCTCGCCCATGCCCATCATCACGACATTCGTGATTTGGCGTTCGTCCGTGTTGCGCCCCGCCCGCGGCCATTCCTTCAAATCGTCGCGCGCGACCAGCACTTGGGAGACAATCTCTTCGGCAGTCAGATTCCGAACCAGTTTCTGTGTGCCCGTGTGGCAGAACCGGCACGTGAGCGTGCAGCCGACTTGGCTGGAAATGCACAGCGTCCCGCGGTCTTCATCCGGAATGAAGACGGTCTCGACCTCGACCCCGGGTCCGAACCGGATCAGCCATTTGCGCGTGCCGTCTTGCGACACCTGCGCTGTCACAACCTCGGGCCGCGCGAGCGAAAACCGTTCCGCGAACTCCGCGCGCAACGGTTTTGCCAGCGTCGTGATCGCGTCGAACCCTGTCGTCCCTTGGACATAGGCCGCGTTCCAAATCTGCCCGGCCCGCATCGACAGGTGCTTGGGCTCGACCCCGGCGTCGGCGAACGCGGCCTTGAGGCCTTCGCGCGTCAATCCGATCAAACTCTTCGGCGAACCCATGAGATGCATCCAAACGGAAAAGGGCGGCTGAATGTCAGCCGCCCTCAAAAAGGCCCTGAAATTCGGCGGCTAAGGCCGTTCTATTTGCAGCCTTCCGCCACTTTGTCGAGTGCGACGGAAATGCCTTTGAGCGAGTACGTGTCGGTGGTCAGCGTTCCGCGCTTCGAGATGCCCTTAACCCTCATTTCGCCCGCACCGCGGAGCGCCGTTATGAGCCGCTGCTCATCCTGCTTGCTCTGCAGCCACGCGCCGTCCGCCTTGGTGAAGAAGCTGAACTTGTCGGATCCGACCTCAACGGTGGCCGTTGCGCCGTCCTTGAACTGATAGCCGATCACGACCGAAGGTTCGTTTGCAATCGAAGCCTTCGGCCACGTCGTGATCAAGAAGTAGATCGGATCGCGCTTTGCGGTTGCGGGTTCCTTCGTCTGCGGCTGCGTAACCGCCCAGCAGACGGCGCCACGTCCATCGTTGTTCTTGTAGGCTTCCCAAGCGTCGGAGGTTCCGAGCAACGTCGGACCCGGCTGCGCCGCCGCCGCGCCGACACTAAGAGCCAACGTCGCTAGACAAACCCGGCTGAAATTCAAAGACATCGAAACTACCTTTGCTTGATACGACACCCCAAGCCGCATGAACCGGGGCCCCAAGAATCGCGGACACCCAGCATGTGCTTTGCCACGCCCAATGTCTCGCCCATCTTAGGCCGTTTTGTGAAGCCCCCCACCCTGCGAACTCTGCGGCGGAAATGCGATTCCCGCCCCAGCGGGGCATTTGCTAGGGTCGCGCCCCATGCGAAATGCAACGGCCCCGGAAACCGACACATTGGACCGCGATGCCCTGGCCGACCTGGTTGAGGCGCTCGCCGCCAAAGCCGACAAGGCGGCGTTCGCGGCCCTGTTTCGCCACTTCGCGCCGAAGATCAAAGGTTACCTCATCAAGATCGGCACCGACCGCGGCCAGGCTGAGGAATTGACGCAAGAGGTCATGCTCGCCGTCTGGCGAAAGGCGGCGACCTTCGATCGACGTCAGGCGTCGGTTTCGACTTGGATGTTCACGATCGCCCGCAACCGCCGCATCGACGCTGTGCGCAAAGAGAGGCGACCAGAGCTCGACCCATCCGACCCGATGCTTGTGCCCGCCGAACCTGAAGCGGCCGATGATCGCCTCGATACGCTCGACCGCGAGGCTCGCATCACGCGCGCACTGAAGACGCTGCCGAAGGAGCAAGCCGACCTTGTGCACGAAGCGTTCTATCTTGCCAAATCGCATAGCCAAATTGCCGAGGAAACGAAGATCCCCTTGGGCACCGTGAAGTCGCGCCTGCGCTTGGCCTTCGGTCGTTTACGCAAGGCGGTCGATGGCGAGGAAAACCCATGAACCCGATCCTCGTCGAAGTTACGCGCGGCGGCATCGTCGAAAGCCGCCATCGCGGCGCCATCGCCGTGTGCGACGTGGCCGGCAAAGTCGTGGCAACTTGGGGCGACACAGCCGGCGCCGTATACCCGCGCTCGGCGTTCAAGTCGCTGCAAGCATTGCCGCTCGTCGAAACCGGTGCCGCCGATGCGTTTGGCCTCACGGACGAACACATCGCGCTGGCCTGCGCTTCCCACTCCGGCGAGCCGATGCATGTCGAGCGGGTTGTGGCTTGGCTCGCGAACATCGATTGCCGCGAAAGCGACCTCGCCTGCGGTCCGCACTTGCCGTTTCATGAGCCTACGGCGCACGCAATGCTGCGGGCCGGCGAACGGCCATGCAAGGTACACAACAACTGCTCCGGCAAACACACGGGCTTTTTGAGCATCGCGCGTCACCTTAAGATCGCGACCGAAGGTTACGAACGCCCCGATCACCCCGTGCAAGTTCTTGTGCGCGAAGCTATCGCAAACGTCTGCGGGATCGACGCAAACAGGATGACGGTCGGCATCGACGGTTGCGCGGCGCCGAATTACGCGATTCCGCTCACGCATCTTGCACAAGGCATGGCGCGCCTCGGCGACACGGCAAAGCTCGACGCCACGCGAGCCCAAGCGGCGAAGCGTATCGTGGCCGCATGGAAAGCGCACCCGCTGCTAGTGTCGGGAACTGGCCGCGCTTGCGCCGATCTAATCGAAGGCGCACGCGGTCGCGCGGTCGTAAAAACCGGCGCAGAGGCCGTGTTCATGGCTGTGCTGCCCGATCAAGGCCTTGGCATCGCACTGAAGATCGACGACGGCGGCACGCGTGCCGCTGAAACCGCAATGGCGAAGATGCTCACGCTGCTCGACGTTGCGGACGAGGCGTCACCGCCCATCGCCAAACACCTAAACCCGCCGATCAAGAACTGGCGTGGCGACGTCGTGGGCGAACGCCGCGCCACTGCGGTGCTCGCCAAGATCCAACGTCAGTAAGCGGCGGGCGACTGCGCGTTCTTCGGTGGCAGCAGCGCGATCGACTTGATGAAGCAGCGGTCGACAAAGCCGTTCCGTCCCGCGACGATCACGTCGCCCGGCCGCAAACAAATGCCGGGCCGCGACTCGACGCGCGCCGACCAAGCCCACTTGAGCTCGCGGCAACTGTTCACGAACGTCACGAGATAACGCTTGCTCGGCCCCGTCTCGATGATCGCCGAGTAGTTGTCGACGGTTTGGAAATTGTCGATCGTGCGAACGAAGGGGCAGGGGGTAGGCGTGGGTTTTTGCGCCTCGTCGCCGGCCGCTGGGCCAACCAATGCGAGCGCGACAAACGCACCGCCAATGAGTGTCCGTTTCATGGGGATGTCTCCAAGTGGGGGCGAAGACGAATATGGCATTCCAGCACCCATCCGCCTGAACGTCCGCTGAATGAACGCACACGAAACAGCGACAGCCCGCTTGGCCTTTACGAAAGCCTGGCCTAACGTCGTCCGCATCAAAACACACATCTGCACTGGAGTTTCCAAGATGAAAGCCGTCCTCTGCAAAGCCTACGGCCCGCCCGACAGCCTTGTCGTCGAAAACGTGCCCAGCCCGAAGCCCACGGATGGCCAAGTCCTGATCGACGTGAAGGCCGCGGGCGTGAATTTCCCGGACGTTCTGATCATCCAAAACAAATATCAGTTCAAACCGGCGCTTCCGTTCTCCCCGGGCGGTGAAGTCGCGGGCATCGTCAAGGAACTGGGCCCCGGTGTCACGAACGTGAAGGTCGGCGATCGCGTGATGGCCTCGACCGGTTTCGGCGGCTTCGCGGAAGAGGTCTGTGCGCCCGCCGCCCGCTGCATCTCGTTCCCATCAAACATCGACTTCGTCCAGGCCTCCGCGTTCGTCATGACCTACGGCACCTCGCACCACGCGCTGAAGGACCGTGCAAACCTGAAGAAGGGCGAGTCGCTGCTCGTGCTCGGCGCGGCAGGCGGCGTCGGCATCGCCGCCGTCGAAATCGGCAAGATCATGGGCGCCCGCGTTATCGCCGCTGCGTCAAGCCAAGAGAAAGTCGACTTCTGCATCGCGCGCGGCGCCGACGCCGGCATCGTCTATCCGCAAAATCCCCTCGACCGCGACGCGCAAAAGAAACTCTCCGAAGACTTGAAGAAGGTCATCGGTGGCGACGGCGCGAACGTGATCTACGACGGCGTCGGCGGCGACTACGCTGAACCCGCGCTCCGCGCGATTGCTTGGGAAGGCCGCTACCTCGTCGTCGGTTTCCCGGCCGGCATCCCGGCCATCCCGCTGAACCTCACGTTGCTGAAGGGCTGCCAAATCGTCGGTGTGTTCTGGGGCGCCTTCACCGCGCGCGAGCCGAAGCGCAACACCGAAAACTTGCAGGAACTGATACGCTGGATTCAGGAAGGCAAACTGAAGCCCACGGTCTCAAAAACCTACCCGCTGGCCAAAGCCGCCGAAGCGCTGAACGACATGGCCAACCGCAAGGTGAAGGGCAAAGTCGTTCTGGTCACCGGCTAGCGCCGGACCGCACCCACAAAAAAAGAAGGGCCCCACGGCGGGGGCCCCTTCCTTGGCTGCACTACCGCTTCAGCGGAGGCAGATCAGAACCGTGATCCGCGCCCCAAAAGCTCCAGCAACGTCGCCCAGAAACCGCGCTTCGATGAGCGACGCTCATTCTGCGGCATCATATAGAGCGGATATGCCTTGAACATTGGAAACCTCACTTTCTTACATAAATGACTTAGGTAAGCCAAAATATGGCGATAGGGCCCCGTTAAATCAAACGAGGACTTTTCATCGACAACATGAGAGAAATTCATATACTAAGCTAATGCAGCGCAGACTTCCGCCATTGAATTCACTCCGGGCCTTCGAATCTGCGGCCCGTTTGCTTAGTTTCACAAAAGCGGCCGATGAATTAGCGGTCACCCAAAGCGCCGTCAGCCACCAGGTCAAAACGCTTGAGGATTGGGCCGGCCTGCCCCTCTTCCGCCGCGATGGCCGCGCTGTAGCCCTTACGGAGGCCGCCCAGAAGTTCTTGCCTGCGGTCACCCAGGCGCTCGACCAGCTCGCCCTGGCGGGCCGCAAACTCCAAGCCGTGGACCCTGGGCAGGGCTGGCTGACGGTCGCCGTCATGCCCTCCTTCGCCGGCAAGTGGCTCGTGCCCAGGCTCTCCGCGTTTCGCGCCAAGCACCCGAACATCGATGTTTGGCTAGCGACGTTCGAAGCCCAAACCGGCGCCCTCGGTGCCGACGTAGATATCGCGATCCGCTATGGCCGCGAAGAATGGCCGGGCCTGACCCGCATCAAGATTCTGGATGAGGAACTCTTCCCCGTCTGCGCGCCGGCACTGGGCGCGCAACTGAAAGACCCGACCGACCTCGCGCGCGCAACGTTGCTGCACGATGAGTTGCGCGAAGACTGGGCGATGTGGCTCCGAACCGCAGGCGTCACGACCGTCGAGGCGACGCGCGGTCCCGGCTTCGACGACTCCGGCCTCCTCATCCAAGCCGCGATCGAAGGTTTGGGCGTCGCCCTCGGCCGCAGCGTCCTCGTCAAAGGCGACCTCGAAGCCGGAAGGCTTGTCCGCCCGTTCGCAACAACGCTCCCCGGCGGCAGCGCCTACTATCTCGTCTACCCGCCCGAGTTGGAGAACGCGCCGAAGATCAAAGCCTTCCGCGAATGGCTCCTCGCGACAGCGGGTACCACACAAGCACGGGAACCAGCATGACCGATTCAGGCGCAACGATCTTCGGAGTTGTTGCGTTGGCAATGCTGGGGCTCAGCGTCTGGTGGACCTTTCGCGCGCTTGATCGCAGTGAGATCGACATCGGCCGAACAGAGCCGCTTTGGCTAAGACGGCGCGACTCACCAATGTGGTTTTGGTTTTGGATGGTGCTCTACATTGTCAACATCCTGATGTGGCTTTTCTTTGCGTTTTTCTTTCTCGTATTGCATCCGTTGGCGACCTAAAAAAATACGGTGACGCTATAACGCGGGAGAGGATGCCCGCGGTCCCGGGAAGTTATTGTTTCAACGCACGCAGCGCGTCCTTCCCTGCCCATCCCGCGCCGGCATTGTCCGACGCTGCAAGCCGCCTGGCCACCTGCAGCGCCGCCGCCTTCAGTGCCGGGCTCTTCTTCTGCCCGATCGCGCGCAACGCCCAGCTGACGCCTTTCTTGACGAAGTTGCGTTCGTCCCGCGCCTCGCGCTCGATCAACTTCAACGCCGACAGGAACGGAGCGTCCGGTCCGCCTTTCGTATGCAGAGCGAGACACGCGATTAGCGCAAACCCCGCGCGCTTGACGAACTCTTCACGCCGCGCAGCCCAAGCGCGTGCCACTGGCCAAGCGTGCGGCGACTGGTCGAACAGCTTGAAGCACGCGGTGTCGACGATCGCCCAATTGTCGAACGCGCGCGCCCACGTCTCCATCTGCTTTGTCGTCAAGGCGGCGGGCTCGGCGACATAGATCGCAAGCATCCGCCCCTCATAAACGCGCGTTCGCCACAACGCGGCCGCGAACGCGTGATCTTGGCCCAGCGCCTTCGCAATCTTCTGGATCTGCGCCATCGGCACGCCCAGCGTCTTGTCGCGCGTGACGATGCCGTAGCGCTTGGCCATGTCGTCGCGAAATTTCGCCGAAGCGCGGGCTTCGAGCGAGCGAAGTGCCGCTGCAACCCGTCCGTCGATCGCCCGCGCCATCGGCTAGTGCATCTGCGGTTCGAGCATGCCTTCCAACCGCACGTAGCCTGCTTCCATCCCGTGTTCCATTCCCGTGCTGAGCATCATGGTCCGCGTCGCTTCGTCGGGCAGCGTCATGCGCATCGTCATCAGTGTACCGGTGCCGTCCTTAACGAACGTCGTCTCGACGTGGTTGTCGGGCG